>OLND01000407.1_pt1 | contig 54150 bp, 44 predicted proteins | sample 1672031 | NCBI WGS metagenome assembly OLND01 (sample SAMEA3136638, study PRJEB25190) | human gut metagenome | biome: human gut; feature: human-associated habitat; material: faeces | place: Austria | collected 2013 | reverse complement strand
CCAGATTGACCGTGTATACGCCTGATCTTTTCAACAGTACGGAAAAAAAAGAAGTCCGTTTACAGGATTCTCCTCCTGCGGTGGGCGCTTCAGCGGCATCTACCTTTCCACCACAGTGCAATCCTGCCCGGAGGGCTTTTTTATGCAATAGGGGATTCCAACAGAATTTCTTATTGCGCAAAAAGCCCGCCAGCAAACCATGTAGGATTCTACACAGTGCGCCAGCGGGCTCCCTCTCATCCTATTTTTCAGTTTTATTTTCCTGCTTTGATCGCTTTTATCTCCTGTGTAACCTTCTTTCGTTTCGTAATGCCCTTGTATATCAAACGCCATACCCAGTAGAAAGGCAGCAGAACTGGGGACTTATATACCACAGGAGCATAACACTTGCACCACTCCATATTTGGAAACATACGGGATATGACATATTTACCCTTGGTTTTCGTAGTGAGCAGTTCCCCATCTGGCTGAAATTCCTGCATCCTATGAAGTGTCTGGTTGAACAGATTCCCGTAGGTCGTCGCTCCCAGATAATAGGCAAGCATCTGGTTCTCCTCAGGAAGGTGTACCCGTTGAGAAAATGCTGAATCGCTCGTTTTACGAGGTGTTCCGCAACGGCGACAAAAAGTGGCTGGTGGCTTATGTAGATGTTGTACTCAACGGTACAAAACGCATTCTCCACGATTACAGCCCGGAAATCGGCAAGTATCTGACGATTTACTGCTATCAGCCTGCACCGGGCTTCTGCGCCTGTGTGCTGCAAAAGGCGGATGCATAACCGGAACAATCCCCACAGAAAAAAATGTAGAGTAGGTCAGAGGGCTTTTGCCCTCTTTCCTCTCATCAAACCGTACGTGAGGTTTTCCCTCATACGGCTTTCCGACATTCTTCTTTCTACAGCATTACGTTATGCAGTCATTCGTTGTAGACCTTTCTGTTCTAGCCTTTGTCTGGTATTTCGTAATCCTTTAAGTCTTTGTCTTTGGTGATGTTTCTTGTTATACCATCTACAAAAAGTACATAGAATGTACCAATCCAATGCCTGCATCCATTTTCCATTACGTTCCGTCCGATAATAATTCCTCCATCCGATTATTTTCGGATTAAGATTCTTTATCAGCTCTTCTTCCGTTCTTGTTAGTAGGTATCTTTGATTTACATTTTTCTTTATGGTTTGTTTCATTTTCTTCATTGCTTTTCTGGTTGGATACTGATACGTATCTCCGTATTTGCGTCCATCTTTTCGTGTTTTGGTAAATCTTCTGTGGTGCATTCCCAGAAAGTCAAACCCTTCTTTTCCTCCCCACATACTTACTATTTTTGTTTTCGTTGGATGCAGTTTTAAATCCAGCTTTCCCATGATGTATCGAAGTAGATTCATTGCATGTTTCGCATTTTTCCAATTCTTACAGATGATTATTGTATCATCTGCATATCTGACAAGTTTCCCATACTTATGTCCATACTTTTTCCATAGTCGGTCTAATGTATGTAAGTATATATTGGCTAGTAATGGCGATATTACCGATCCCTGACTTGTACCAAATTCACTGATTTCCAGGATATTTCCATACAGGACCCCTGCTTTTAGCCATTGACGGATTAGCTTTTGTATCTTTCTGTCCGATATTCTTTGTTGTATCAGTATCATTAACTTGTCCTGATTTACGTTATCAAAGAACTTCTCGATGTCAGCATCTACTACGTAGTAACCTTTGTTATTGCATGCTCTTCTGACTATCTCCAGTGCTTGTTTTGCATCTCTTTTCGGTCTGAATCCATAAGAACAGTCCTCAAAATCTGCTTCAAATACCGGCTCTATTGCTATCTTTGTTGCCATCTGCACAATCCTGTCTTTTACACACGGGATTCCCAACGGTCTTTTACTTCCGTCTGGCTTAGGTATCAGAACTCTTCTTACTGGTTTTGGTCGATAATTCCCATTCTTTAGTTCTGTTTGGATTTCTGTCAAATATCGGTTCACACCTTTGGCTTCGATGTCCTCGATTGTGATTCCATCTACCCCGCTAGAACCCTTGTTGGCTTTTACTCTTTTCCATGCTTCGTACATGACATCATCTCTATAGACCTTGTCGTACAGCGCATGAAATCTTCTTGTACTGCATTTCTTGGCTGTTAGATATAGTTTGTTTTGAAGTTGTCGTACTTTTTCTTTGGAGTTGTTAGTCTTCATGACATTCTCTCACACTTACCCTCTCTACAAACTTGAATGAAGTAAGGAACCTTTCCTAGACTGTGTTTTGTTTCACAGCCATCTTTGGTACTATGTTCCTTTCCGACTCCCTCTTATCAAGACTCCGATTTCGATTATCCTTATACGTGTCTTCTTTACCTTTTGGTGATAAGTAGGGTCTCCCCAGTTCCAGATCACACCTTTCATACATACCGCTTCCCATATACCGGAGAATTATCATTGGTGCATTTCCAGTTTCTTCCCAACTTCCTTGGTTTTCGCCTATTTCACCGAGGCTCAACCTTCTCGCTCCCCCTTTTTACAAAGGCTACCTTTACGATACGGCAGAATTCACTTTATGTTACGGTCTGCATGATTGTTAGCACTCTTTTAGAGCACATAACCCACTCGCTTAGCACCCTGTATTACTACAACGCACCGAGTTTGACTATACGGCTTACTGGTAATTACCGTAGTTGGACTTTCACCAACTGGCGTGACCCAGCTTCGCTGGGCACACGTGAAAGAGGCGTTGGTAATTCTTAAGGGGCAAAATTCTGCGTTAGGTTTTCAAAATTTGACTGTCTGAGGCGTATGCCGAGTTTCAAATTTTGAAAGCCTGCTTTTAGCAGAATTTTGCCCCTTTAGAATTGACCCGCCGATGGAACCTGAACAGGAACGCCTTTCCAAGCTTTATTCCGGTTCGGGTATCCATAGCCTTCCTGAATTAAATCCCAAATTAATTCCGATACTGTGTATTTTTATTACTGCAGCTGGCTCAGACGGCTGCGGAGTACAGGTCCGACGATGATCGCAATGATAATCTTCACTGCATCACCGGCAAGATAAGGAATTACTCCGACAGAAAGTGCTGCAACGAATGACATTTTCAACTGGATCGCAAGCCACTCTGTACCGAAGATATAAGTGACTGCCATACCGATGATCATACCGACAACTGCCAGGATTCTGTTCTTTGGAAATTTATCAACGAACAGTCCGGAAATCAGTGCAAGGAAGATGAAACCAATCAGGTATCCGCCGGTAGGACCTGCAAGTTTTCCTAATCCACCGGTAAAACCGGAAAATACAGGGAGACCGACAAGACCAAGTAACAGATATACGATGTAACTGATGGTTGCATCTTTAAAACCAAGTACATAGATACTGATCATGATCACCAGGTTGGTAAGACTGATCGGTACCGGGCTGACCGGAATCGGAATCGCCATAGGAGCGAAGATACAGGTGATTGCAGTCATCAAAGCAATCAGAACCAGTTTGCGGGTGGAAAGCTTTTTCGTTGTTGTGCTATTTACTGTGTTGTTCATAGTGGTAATTGTCTGCCATATGACATGGCAGAACTCCTTTCCTTTAGTTTTATATCAAAAATATAACAGAAGTATAAAATAAACAGGATAAAATGTCAACTACAAAAGATGACTGGTTAACAATTGGACATGCGCAAGCGTATGATGTTAACAAAAGCATACGATTTGAAAATGTATAGTATTGTGTAAACATTGAAATAAATAAAGAAAAATCAGATAATTCAACTATTAAAACAAAATAATGGAAAATAAATAAAATTAATTGTAAAAAGTATTGACAAAATAAAAGCCGAATGATATTATATAATCAATCCAAAGGAAATCCAAAATAAACAAAAAAGAATTCCTGACGAGAAAGGGAATCTTGAAAATTGAATATCGCATATTTTATAAGATGTATTTTTATTATAAATTCTCAATTCGTTTAAGAATCGAAAAATACAGGATATAGATATGAAATATCTGGTAAGGCATCGGATATCAAATATCGTAAAGTATATTGTAGAGAAAGAGAATGGATGAATAACGATTATAGAATGGTATCAAGGGGATATGGATCATAATCGTAGAAGAGATGAGATAATAAATTCCAGCTTATATCTTAAGTGATAAAAGAAAAGTTTATCAAGGATGAAGAATATTTCATATGTCGGTGAGATATCGTTGATTGGAAATTTATGAAAAGGAGGCTTAATCCAATGGACACAGTAGAATCATCGAATCAATATGTTAGTGGTATGGCAGGTAGAAGTTCCCAGAGAATAAGCCTTTATTATAATAGATAAAAGGCCGGTAGAGGAGATTCGGAAAAATAGAACAGACGGAGAAAATATACACCGGACGATAAAAAGAACTGCAGACATATTGAACAGAATACCACATATTTAAAGATATTATTAATATGTGTAAAGAAACATGAATAGTAGATTTGAATGAATGTGCAAAGAAGATGAGTAAAAGATCATCGGAAAGCATACAAAGGCGACAGGGAATAAGAAATAAAAAATAAAAATCATTCTCCGATATAAAAATTAAATATGATAAAATTGAATATGTAACAGCCATCATAGGAAAGAATATGATGGCTGTTTTTTACGTTGATATCAGAGAGCAGACGGCAGATATTTTACGGGGATAAAAAAATTGTAATTTTTGTAATATTTTTTTAACATATTTGGCGGGATATTTTGACAATAAACAGGTCATATGATAAACTTATATAAGTAAAATTGTAGGGAAATACGCTTTTTTAAAATAAACATTTGAGGTGAGAAATATTGGATAAATATGAATATAGGGTGAAGACCGAGCAAATGCTTGATCATCTGGAAAAGAAGGAGTACCAGCAGGCAAAGGAAATTGCCGATGGTATAGACTGGCGAAGAGTAAAGAATGCGTCAATGCTCAATACAGTCAGTGAGATTTATGAATATAACGGTGAGTTTAAGAAGGGGAGAGATATACTGTTCCTGGCATTTGACAGAGCACCGGGAAGCAGAAAAATTGTATATCGTTTAGGCACACTGGCATTGAAGATCAAAGATATCAGAGAAGCAACAGATTGTTATGAAGAATTCGTAAAGCTGGCACCAAAAGATCCGAATCAGTATATTTTAAAATATAAGATTCTGAGAACACAGGGGGCATCGCTGACAGATCAGATTACAGCACTGGAAGAATTTAAAAAAGCGGAATATATTGAAAAGTGGGCATATGAACTTGCCAAATTGTATGATGAAGCCGGAATGACAGCAGAATGTCTGGAAGAATGTGATGATCTGATCTTGTGGTTCAGTGAAGGCAAATATGTATACCTTGCAATGGAACTGAAGATGAAGTATAAGCCACTGACACCACTTCAGCAGGAGAAATATGACAGCCGTCCGGGAGCGGTTAAGAAGAAACCGGAACCGGAGAAACAACCGGAATCAACACTGGAAGAAGTGGATGACGAGAATGAATATAATGAAAGTACAGAAGAGACTGTTGACGTACAAGAAGAGCCGGTCAGAGAGCCAGTGACAGAAAGAGTTGATGAATCTGAAGTTCAGGAAATTCCTCCGCAGGAAGTACCGATGCAGGAAACTGTTGTACAGGAAGAGATTCCACAGGAAGAAATTGTAGAAGAAGCTGCAGAAGAAGTCGTGGAAGAAGAACCGGTATATACTGAACCGGAAGAGGCTGCGGAAGAACATGGATCAACAATCAAACAGGTTGTGACGGGAGCTACTTTGGAGGAAGCTTTAGCGCAGGGCATGGCGGTTGCCAATGGCATTACAATTGAAGAAGAAGCAATGAAAGAGCGTGAAGATGAGATTCTGGCGAATGGTCAGATGATGATCGATGATATTCTTCAGAAATGGGAAGAAAAACAGAAAGACCACGAAGCAGCAATCGAGAAGCAGAAAGCAAAAGATGAAGAGCGTCTTCAGAAAGAAAGAGAACAGGCTCGTATCCGCCAGGAAGAAGAACGCAGAGAAGTTGAGAGAAAAGCGGCGGAAGCTGAGGCAAGAAGAAAAGCCGAGGAAGAAGAGGCAGCAAGAAAGGCGGCCGAAGAAGAGGCAAGAAGAAAAGCCGAGGAAGAAGCAGCAAGAAAGGCAGCCGAAGAAGAAGCAAGAAGAAAAGCTGAGGAAGAAGCAGCAAGAAAAGCGGCCGAAGAAGCAGCAAGAAGAAAAGCCGAGGAAGAAGCAGCAAGAAAAGCGGCTGAAGAAGAAGCAAGAAGAAAAGCCGAGGAAGAAGCAGCAAGAAAAGCAGCCGAAGAAGAGGCAAGAAGAAAGGTCGAGGAAGAAGCAGCAAGAAAGGCGGCCGAGGAAGAGGCAGAACCGATAAGCAAGACACAGAGAATTCCGGATGATATTGTACGTCTGATGGAAGAAATGGGAAATGAAGAGTCGGAAGAAGAACTCTATGAAGAGGATTTTGAAGATGGTTCGGAAACGGAAGAAGACTTCATTGAAGGAATCGAAGAAGAACTTAGCGGAATCGATATGAGTGGAAGCAGTTTTGAAGAAGCCGATTTCGGTGATGAAGATTTTGAAGAAGCTGATTTCGAAGAGGAAGACTTTGAGGATGAAGACTTTGAAGAAGCTGATTTTGAAGAGGAAGACTTTGAGGATAAAGACTTTGAAGAAGCTGATTTCGAGGATGAAGGCTTCGAAGAAGAGGACGAAGAAGAAGCTGATTTCGAAGAGGAAGACTTTGAAGAAGCTGATTTTGAAGAGGAAGACTTTGAGGATGAAGACTTTGAAGAAGCCGATTTTGAAGAAGACTTCGATGATGATTTTGCGGATGTAGAGGACGACGAAGAAGACTTCGATGATGATTTTGCAGATGTAGACGATGAAGAGACAGATTTTGATGACGAAGACTTAGAGATTGAAGACGATGAAGAAGCGGATGAAGAGTTAGAAATCGAAGAGCCATCAGAGGAAGAGATTCAGGCAAGAATCAAGAAATCTAAAGGCGGTGTTCCGTTCGATACAGGATTTGTTGTAACCGGAAGATATGATCTGAGTGCTACGAGTGAGATCGGTCTGAAAGCCGGACTTACAGAAGAACAGAAGAAGTTGTTCTCATATTTTGTACCGGTGAGAGGAATGAGCGAACAGATCGTTGAAGTACTTGATAACGACAGAAGGGCACAGAGAGAAGGAACATCCAAGACAGGTAACCTTCTTGTGATTGGTAGAAAAGGATCTGGTAAGACAGTCCTTGCGGTTGATATTGTAAAAGCAATTCAGAAACAGAGAAGTCTGAAACAGGGTAAAGTAGCAATCGTTACAGGTGAATCTCTTAATAAGAAAGAGCTTACGAATATTATTCAGAAGCTGCGCGGCGGAGCGATCATCATCGAGCATGCAGGAAAATTGAATGCGAGAACTGTAAAAGAGTTAAATTATCTGATGGAGAAGAAGACAGGAGAATTGCTCTTTGTACTGGAAGATCAGAGAAAACCTCTGGAGCGTCTGATGACAGCAAACCCGGAATTCAAGAAGAAGTTCAGTTCTAAGCTGGAGCTTCCGGTATTCATCAATGATGAGCTGGTAACATTCGGTCAGACATATGCGAAAGAGAATGGATACAAATTGGATGAGATGGGAATCCTTGCACTGTACAGCCGTATCGATGTAATGCAGAGAGAAGATCATGCAGTATCAGTTGCTGAAGTAAAAGAGATCATGGATGAAGCAATCTCACATTCACAGAAAGCAAATGTAAAACATCTTGCACGAAGAGTATTCGGCAAGGGAACCGACGATTCTGACAGAATTATTCTGAAAGAAGAAGATTTTAGAATTTAACAAAAACGAATACCTGTAAGAGGCTGTCGAGAATAGGATTTACAGGTCGGATTTTGAAAGAGTTTTGACAAACTAAACGGTCAAAGCTCTTTCTTTTTGCCTGTTTGTAAAGTATAATGTTCTTATAAATATGCAGCAGAATGCGAGGGGTAATTATGGCTGAAAAAAAGAAAAAACCATATGAAATAGGTGAATTGGATCAATACCTTTTCGGACAGGGCAATCATTATGAGATTTATGAGAAGCTGGGCGCACATCTGGTACAGAACGGAAAACAAAAAGGTGTGTATTTTGCAGTGTGGGCACCGCATGCGCAGGCGGTATCGGTAGTCGGAGAGTTCAATGAATGGGACACAGAGGCAAATCCGATGAAGAGGGAAGAGCCGCTCGGGATCTATACCTGTTTTATACCAGGTGTGAAGAAGGATCAGATGTATAAATATTGTATCGAGACTTATTCGGGAGAACAGATATTTAAGGCAGATCCATATGCCAATTATGCGGAGTTAAGACCGGGAACAGCATCCAGGGTCGCAGATATTGAGAATATCAAATGGACAGATACAGAGTGGATGACACGTAGAAAGACCTGGAATCATAAGCACGAGCCAATGTCTGTCTATGAGGCACACATTGGTTCCTGGATGCGTCATCCGGGAAGGGAAGATGAAGGATTCTATACATATAGAGAATTTGCCAGGGCAATTACCAAATACATAAAAGAAATGGGTTACACACATGTGGAATTGATGGGAATTGCCGAGCATCCGTTTGACGGATCCTGGGGATATCAGGTGACCGGATACTATGCACCGACATCCAGATATGGGTCGCCGGAAGATTTTGCATGGATGATCAATTATCTGCATAGAAATAAAATCGGTATCATTCTCGACTGGGTACCGGCACATTTCCCGAAGGATGCACACGGACTGGCAGATTTTGACGGAACACCGACGTACGAATATGCAGATCCAAGATTGGGAGAACATCCGGACTGGGGAACGAAAGTATTTGATTTTGGAAAGAATGAAGTAAGGAACTTCCTGATCTCAAATGCGTTATTCTGGGTTGAGAAGTTCCATATAGACGGATTGCGTGTGGATGCGGTTGCTTCGATGCTGTATCTGGATTACGGACGGAAGGACGGAGAATGGGTTGCAAACAAATATGGCGAGAATAAGAATTTGGAGGCAATCGATTTCTTCAGACATCTGAATTCTGTTGTACTTGGAAGAAACCCGGGAGCACTTATGATCGCAGAGGAATCTACGGCATGGCCGCAGGTTACCGGAGATGTAGAAGAAGGTGGACTGGGATTCAGTCTGAAGTGGAATATGGGATGGATGCATGACTTCACAGAATATATGAAACTGGATCCATATTTCCGAAAGGATAACCATCATCTGATGACATTTGCCATGAGTTATGCATACAGTGAGAATTATATTCTGGTATTGTCGCATGATGAGGTGGTACATCTCAAGTGTTCGATGCTGAATAAGATGCCGGGACTTGGATTTGATAAATATGCGAATCTGAAAGCTGGATATGCATTTATGATGGGACACGCAGGAAAGAAACTTCTGTTTATGGGACAGGAATTTGCACAGCTTCGTGAATGGAGTGAAGAACGGGAACTGGACTGGTTCCTGCTGGCCGAACCGGAACATCAGCAGATGAAGATGTGGGTAAAAGACCTCTTACACCTGTATAAGAGGCATAAGGCAATGTACGAGATGGATCAGAGCTGGGAAGGATTCGAATGGATCAATGCGGATGACGGATACAGAAGTATCTACAGCTTTATGAGACATTCGAAAGGTGCAAAGAAGAATCTGTTGTTCGTCTGCAACTTTACGCCAATGGCAAGAGATGATTACAGAGTCGGAGTGCCGAGAAAGAAACAGTATAAACTGATCCTGAACAGTGATGAGGAGAAATACGGCGGAACCGGAGCAGATCGTAAGAAGATATACAAAGCGGAGAAGAAAGAATGTGATGGAAGACCGTATTCATTCGCATACAAATTGCCGCCTTACGGAGTTGCTGTATTCGAGTTTTAATTATATGAAGTCAGTGGCAAAAAACTTTGATGCCTGCGGATAAAAATGCCGGGAAGTGTTGAAACTTCCCGGCATTTTTCGTTTTACTATACATCTTTATTAATGACTGTATTTAGTTGGAAGAACTGTCGGCTGAGGAATCAGAAGCATCGGAACCAGAGGCATCGGATTCACTGCTGTTTTGTGTGTTGCTCTGGTTATCAGACTGGTTATCTGTACTGTCATTCAATGAAGAATCATCAGCAGAGTTGTCTGTTGTGCCGTCATCTGAAGAATCAGCATCATTGTTCAGAGAATCGTTCTGTGTGTCGCCAGACGGCTCATCAGTGTTATCAGAGTTATCTTCTGTAATGGCATCATCGTTACTCTTGTCTGTGTCGTCTTTCTTAGAATTGCTTCCACCGAACAGATCTTTGAAGAAATTCTTGATCTTGCCCCAGAATCCGCTGTCATCACTGTTGTCATCCGAAGTATCATCCGAAGCGGCATCTGAACTGTCTGTGCTGTTGGAAGAATTGTCGGAAGAATCCAGTGTACTGTTAGTTACGACATCATCACCGAGTGCGCTGTCATCCGTGCCGTTAATGATTCCGCCATCGGAACTGTCATCGCCGCTGAAGATACCTTTGATAGAACTCCAGAGGTTGGAGAAGAATCCACCACTCTTTCCGTCAATGTTATCTAATGTATTCTTCAGAGCTTTGACATCATAGTCATACTGGGAAATGTTTTTCATCAGATCGGAGATCTTGTCGATCTGTTCCTGTGTCAGCGTGACGTTGTTATCCTTGGCAGCGTTTTCAACTGCATTCTGAATGTCATCTGCATCCGTTAATCCGCCCTCGATCACATCTTTTTTTACATCGTTCATGACACTTTCCGCTTTGTCCTGGCCGATGTCATTGGCCAGGTCTCCTGTGGTGACAAGTTCATCGGTCGCAGCTGCTTTCTGATCGTCATTCAGAGTTGTTCCGGTGGCTTTCTCATAAGCCATCATGATACCTGTCAGTGCACCGGTTCCGGATACTTCGATCGGAGAAGCGGCAACGACATTACAGTTTTCAACACCGGATGTCAGAAGCGTACTGGAGATCATAGAACTTGTAACATAAGTTAAGTTGGAAACCTTTACCTGGATTCCGCCGCTTGTGGTCGGTTCTACATAAGAACAGCTGTAGGTACGGGTACCGATTTGTTCGTCGGGAGCGACTCCTTCCAGATATTTTCTTTCGTCTGCATTGGTAACTTCGATGACTTCTGCTTTGTCAGATGAAGTTCCGAAATACTCATACATAGAATTCTTCTGTGAATCAGTCAGATTGGCGCCAAGTGTTACAACTTTGGATGAATCTGCTCTTACAACCAGCGGTGCCGTAGTAGATCCAAGTACGATTGCCATGGCAACTGGTAATGCTCTTTTTAATTTTTTCATAATGCGTGGTGTGTTCACCATGCCCCCTTTTTATTAAATATTTTTATCCCTGTTACTTTTTTAATATAACATAAAACAGTGCGTTTTCCTAGAAAATATAAATTAACTATTTCTAAAGATTTTCTGTAGATTGCGTCCGCATCTGCACAGTCAACAACTTCTGCAGGCGTGAGTCCAGCTCCTTTTGCGGTATCATTCCCTGCATGGTGGCAATCAGTTCTCGGTCTTTGAAAATGAGAAATGACGGAAGAAGAGCGGTCTGATATTGCGCAGCAAGAAGTGCGGATTCAGAGGTCTCTACTTCAAAAAAGCAGATGCTGCCGAAATATTTCTTCTGATATTTCTTTTCCAGATCTTCTATGACAGGGCGCATCATTGCACATTTTCCACACCAGACAGCGTAGAACATGACTACAGCCAGTGTGGGATGCTCCGATCCAGTCTTTGTCGGTGTATCGGAAGAAAACTGCCAGTGGTTCATCCGGCAGATATCAAAGTTCTGTGTCGTCAGATGTAACATAAGCTTCCACCCTTTCCCATAAGAAACAGGAGCATAAGATATGCTTTCTATTAATATATGAAAGGAAAGGGAAGAAGTGCAGGCAGACAGGATCGGTATATAAGTTCGGATATTGCAGCATGTTATCTGCGCTTTGCGATCAGTTTACAGATCGGATTGCCCATAGAAGAGAACTTGGCTTCATATTCAGTCATAATATTGCCCTGATTCATCGTACTGTCGTTATGAAGATCATAGGATAGCTGATCCAGAACGAAAAGTTCGGAAGTTTCGAGTTCTTCTACTGAAAAGTCAAAGAGCGGCCGGTTGTCGGTCTTGAATTCTACCGTTCCATCTGCGGTCAGGACCTGGTCATAAAGCTTGAAGAATTCATTGGAAGTCAGTCTTCTTCTTGCATGGCGGGCTTTCGGCCACGGATCGGAGAAGTTCAGGTAGATACGTGATACTTCTGCCGGGGCGAATACGGTTGGCAGGTCATTTGCATCCATACAGATGAACCGGATGTTGGCAGGAGCTTTCCCCTCCGCTTCCAGTTCCTGGAATTTCTCAACGGCACGCAGCAGAACGCTGGAATAACGCTCAATGCCGATGTAGTTAATTTGTGGGTTTTTGGCTGCCAGGGTCAGAAGAAACTGACCTTTTCCCATGCCGATCTCGATATGCAGGGGCTGCTCTTTTTTAAACGTCTGGTTCCAGTTTCCGCGTAAGCTTTCCGGATCTTTCACAACTTCTTTGCAGGCTTCGAGAACGCTCTCTGCACGTGGTATATTTCTAAGACGCATACGTGTATTCCTCCTTATAATCACTGGATTTGCAAATCGTTCTTAGTTTATCGTCTGTGCAGGAAAAAGTCAATGGAAGCAGAAATTGTCAGAAGAATTGAGAAGAAATAATACAATATATACAAAATAATTGTGGTAATTTTAAAAAATAGGTGTATTATTATAACATGGATAAAAAAATAACAATTATTTATTGTGAAATATGCGAAAAGGAGGGCGGCTTATGAACTCTGTAATTGAAAAATTGGCTGAAGTAGAGACGACGGCGGAGACGATCGTAGAGCATGCCAGACAGCAGAAGAGTGAAATTGAAAGACAGATACAGGAAGAAAGAGATCAATTTGACCGGGATCTGGAAGAAGAGACACAGAAAAAACTGGAGAAGATAAAAGAAAAGTCGCAGCAGGAAGTAGAGAAGGTCCTGGACCGGGAACGGAAGAAGAACCAGACTGCAATTGATGCGCTGAAGCAGGAATATGAAGAAAATCACGAGATTTATGCAGAGGAAATCGTAAGACATATGATCGAGGTGTAGTGTATGGGAAATGTGATGGCTTACAGTGGGATTACGACAAAGGTACGTGCAATGTCGGCAAAGCTTTTGGCAGCGGAGGATTATGACACAATTGCCGGACTTGGGACAGTAACGGAAGCAATTGAATATCTGAAAGACAAGACGGCATATGCACCTTATGTGAACCGGATGGATATTTCTCTGTATCACAGGGGAAATGTGGAGAAGATCCTGTATCAGTCTCTGTTCGATGATTATTCGAGACTCTTCCGTTTTGCCGGAATGAAACAGAAAACATTCTTAAAATTATACTGGAAACGTTATGAGATTGATCTGATCAATTATTGTCTGAGAATTGTGTTCAATCATTATGACAAGCCGTTTGACCTGGAATATAAGAAAGAGTTTTTTGACAGATATTCACAGATTTCCATTGACCGGTTGATAACTTCGAAAAATATTGATGAGCTTGTGGATAACTTACGGGATACGGAGTATTATGATGCACTTGCCAGAATTAAAGATTCCGGAGCGGGAACGCTTTTTGATTATGATCTGGCACTGGATCTGTATTATTTTTCCACCATGTGGAAAAAGGGAAAAAGGGTTCTGAAAGGACATGAACAGAAGATATTTTTAAAAGATTACGGAACGAAGATCGACCTTCTGAATCTACAGTGGATCTACCGTGCGAAGAAGTATTATCATATGCTTCCGCCGGACATTTATTCGATGACGATCCCGATTCATTACCGGGTTCGTGTGGAAGAGTTCAAGAGCCTGGTAGAGACTCCGACACTGGAACAGTTCGAAACTGAAGTGGGAAAAACGTACTATGCGGGAAAGTATGATTATATGCAGGCAGATAAGACACTGGAACAGATGTACCGTGACTGTCTGCGGAAATTGTACCTGACCGATAAAAGGAATGATCCGTATTCGATCGCGATCGTCAATACGTATCTGTTCCTGAAAGAAGAAGAAATCTATAAACTAACGACAGCCCTTGAGTGTATCCGTTACGGTTTGACGAAGGGAGAGACATTAGGATACTTAGGAGGTGTGAATCAATGATTGTTAAGATGAAGTTCTTAAGCATCAGCGGACCGAAGAATGACATCGACCGTGTCTGCGAGGTGTATCTGTCCAAATATGAGATGCAGCTTGAAAATGCGGCGGCGGAGCTTAAGACGACCGACAACCTGCAGCCTTTTGTGGAAGTCAATCCATACAAAGAGCCGCTTGCGAAGGCAGAACAGTTCAACGCACTGTTATCTGATGAAGACCAGCGAATCGATGCAGTGATGAATCAGGATGATATGCTGAGTCTGATCCGGGATGTCAATCATGACTATCTGGATCTTGTGGAAAAGAAAGAGTTAACGAAGAAACAGGTAGAGGAATACAAAGAAAAGCTTCTGATCATGGAGCCGTTCCGGACATTGGAACTGGATATGCAGAAATCACTGAAGTACAAATACATGAAAGTACGTTTCGGCCGGGTGGATGTGAATTATTACAAACGTCTGGAGAAATATTTGTTTGATGATTTGAATGCGGTATTTATCGAAGGCATAAGGAATGAAAATTATGTGTACGGATGTTATTTCGTATCGAATGCGGATTCCAGTAAGGTGGATTCGGTATTCAATTCCTTACATTTTGAAAGGATTGCAATTCCATCCGAATACATAGGAACGCCGGCGCAGGCCTGTGAAGAGCTTGAAAAAGAAATTGAAGAAAAACAGAAAGAGATTGCTGGGATTAAAAAACAGATCAGTGAACTGATGGCAAAGAATGCCGCAAAGCTCCGAGGTGCAAAGAAGCGTCTGGAAGAACTGGCTACGAACTTTGATGTCCGCAAGCTGGCGGCAAGGATCGAAGAGGGAGATAATAAAGAAGATTATTACATCCTGTGTGGATGGATGGGTGAAGAAGATGTGAAAAAATTCCTGGCGGAATCCAAGAACGATGATAAGGTATTCGTTGTTGTAGAAGAAGACAAGGAGAAGTTTTTCGGAGAACCGCCGACGAAGCTTAAGAATCCAAGATTCTTCAAGCCATTCGAGATGTTCATCCGGATGTACGGACTTCCGGCAAATGATGAGATAGATCCGACGATGTTCGTGGCACTGACGTATACATTTATCTTCGGTGCGATGTTCGGGGATGTCGGGCAGGGCTTATGTCTGTTCGTATTCGGCGGGCTTTTGTATCTGATCAAGAAGATCAACCTGGCAGGGATCATATCCATTGCGGGACTGTTCTCGACATTTTTTGGATTCATGTTCGGAAGTATCTTCGGATTTGAAGATGTGATACAGGCACGCTGGTTAAGACCTGTGGATGCGATGACGAACCTGCCGTTTATCGGACAGCTCAATACGGTATTCGTGGTAGCTATTGCATTTGGTATGGGACTGAATATCCTGGTGATGATTTTTAACGTGATCAACGCAGTTAAGAGTCATGATCTGGAAAATATGTTATTTTCCCACAACGGAATCGCAGGGCTGGTGTTCTATGGATTCCTGGTGCTGACGATCGTGCTTTATATGACGGGACATAAGGTTCCGGGTAATATCATGATGGTAATTTTCCTGGGGGTTCCGGTGCTCTTGTTCGTATTCAAGGAACCGTTGGGCAATCTGGTGACAAAGCAGCATAAGAAGATGGAAGAGGGAAAGGTGATGTTCTTCGTGCAGGCGTTCTTCGAACTGTTCGAGACGATGCTGAGTTATTTTTCCAATACCATTTCTTATGTGCGTATCGGTGCATTTGCCGTCAGTCATGCGGCAATGATGGAGGTTGTGCTGATGTTATCGGGCGCAAGTGCGGGGCATACGAACTGGATCGTGTTCGTGCTTGGAAATGTGCTGGTGTGCGGACTGGAAGGGCTGGTCGTCGGTATCCAGGTACTGCGTCTGGAATACTATGAGATGTTCAGCCGTTTCTATAAAGGAACCGGACGGGAATTTAAGCCGTTCCACAGTCAGAGTGACAGAAAGTAATAAAATTCAAAGATATATTTACAGGAGGACAAAAATATGAGCCTGACAGTTAGAGTATTATTCGTTGTAACATTGTTGCTGAGTATTGTAATTCCATTTGGATATTTTCTGATCGGACAGAGGACGAAGAAGCGTTATAAGAGGGCTATCGGCACAAATATATTCTTTTTCTTCAGCACTGTTCTGATCGCAGGGATCATGCTTTTTGCGGGAGATCCGGTACAGGCAGCGGAAGCAGCCGGCAATACGGCGTCGAACGCAACAGGATTCGGATACCTGGCAGCAGCACTTTCAACCGGTCTTTCCTGCGTCGGCGGTGGTATCGCCGTTGCAAGTGCAGCAAGTGCGGCTCTGGGTGCAATTAGTGAAGATTCCAGTGCACTTGGTAAGTCACTGATCTTCGTAGGTCTTGCAGAAGGTGTGTGTCTGTACGGACTGATCATCTCCTTCATGATCTTGGGTAAATTGTAAGATGAAGATGTATCTGATCAGTGATAATATCGATACTCTGACAGGAATGCGTCTCGCAGGGGTAGACGGAATCGTGGTACATGAAAGAGAAGAACTCCGGTGTGCGATCGAGAATGCCATGGAGGATAAAGATGTAGGTGTGATTCTGCTGACGGAGAAATTCGGAAGAGAATTCCCGGACCTGATTGACGAGATCAAGCTGGAGCGGACAATGCCGCTTCTGATCGAGATTCCTGACAGACACGGGACCGGACGTAAGAAAGATTTTATCACGTCGTATGTAAATGAAGCGATAGGGTTGAAATTATAGACAGGAAGAAGGTGGCACATTTGACAAACGAAGAAAAGATCACGCATATCCGCACGGCAGCGATGGAAGAGGCAAGAGCGGAGGCGAATGCGATCATAAAGCAGCATGAGGATGCGCTGAGAAGTGTGTTCGAGCAGCACCAGATCGAAGCCAGACGGCAGTCGGAGACGAGAGTGCGTGCGGAGAGTGTGACTGCAAAACAGCAGCTGAATATGGCGATGTCAAAGGCGCAGCTTGAATTAAAACGTGAGATGGGTAAGATACAGACAGAACTTAAGACAGAACTGTTCGAAGAAGTACAGTTAAAGCTTCTGGCATTTATGAGAACAGAAGAGTATAAAGAGGTTCTGATCCGTTATATAGAGAAAGCAGCACAGTTTGCATCCGGGATGGCGATGACGATCTATATCAATCCGTCCGATGCAGATAAGAAGACATATCTGGAGGAGCGCACGGGAATGACGCTGACGATCAGCAAAGTGGATTTCATCGGCGGTGTGCGTGCGGTTGTGCCTGAGAAGAATGTTCTGGTGGATTATGCATTCAAAGGGGCACTGGAAAATGAATACCAGAAATTCCGGTTCCGGGGAGGTGTAAAGGGTGAGTAGCGGAAAGACAGAAAAGATATATGGCATCAACGGCCCGGTCATTTACCTGAAAGGGAAGACGGATTTTAAGATGTCGGAAATGGTCCATGTGGGAGAGGAAAAGCTGGTTGGCGAAGTTATTTCCCTGGATAAGGACCGGACGACAGTACAGGTGTATGAGGAGACTTCCGGACTGCATCCGGGAGAACTTGTAGAAGGTACGGGAGCGGCAGTGTCGGTTACGCTGGCACCCGGTATCCTGAATAATATCTTTGACGGTATTGAGAGACCGCTGGAGCGGATCGCTGACAAGGGCGGGGCATTTATCACCCGTGGTGTCAGTGTGGATGCACTGGACCGCCAGAAACTCTGGGAGACGCATATCACAGTGGCGGAAGGCGATATGGTACAGGGTGGAACAATCATTGCGGAAGTGCCGGAGACGCGGGCTATCGTGCACAAATGTATGGTTCCTCCGGGAGTGGAAGGAACTGTTATATCTGTGGTTCCGGATGGTGAGTATACGATTGATGAGACGCTGGTTACGATTGAACTGTTCAATGGAGAAAAACGAGAACTTTCGATGACACAGCACTGGCCGATCCGTGTACCGAGACCGGTGAGCCGGAGATTCCCGGCAAGTGTGCCGCTGGTAACAGGACAGCGAATTCTGGATACGATGTTCCCGATTGCAAAAGGTGGAACGGCTGCGATCCCGGGAGGATTCGGAACGGGTAAGACGATGACTCAGCATCAGATCGCAAAATGGTCGGATGCGGATATTATCATATATATCGGATGCGGCGAGCGTGGAAATGAGATGACACAGGTTCTGGAAGAGTTTTCGGAGCTGGTCGATCCGAAATCAGGAAATCCTTTGATGGACAGAACGACGCTGATCGCCAATACCTCGAACATGCCGGTGGCTGCCCGCGAGGCATCCATTTATACCGGACTTACACTGGCGGAATATTACCGTGACATGGGTTATGATGTGGCGATCATGGCGGACTCGACATCCCGATGGGCAGAGGCACTGCGTGAGCTGTCCGGACGACTGGAAGAGATGCCGGCGGAGGAAGGGTTCCCGGCATATCTGGCATCGAGACTGTCGGCATTCTATGAAAGAGCCGGCATGATGCAGACATTAAATGGTGCAACCGGATCTGTCTCTATCATCGGAGCGGTGTCTCCGCAGGGGGGAGATTTCTCCGAGCCGGTTACGCAGAATACGAAGCGTTTTGTGCGCTGCTTCTGGGGACTGGATAAATCCCTGGCGTATGCGAGACATTTCCCTGCGATCCACTGGCTGACGAGTTACAGTGAATATCTGAATGACTTAAGCGGCTGGTATTCGGATCATGTGTCGCCGAAATTTGTTGATTACAGGAACCGTCTGATGGCGATTCTGAACCAGGAGAGCAGTCTGATGGAGATTGTAAAACTGATCGGCGGGGATGTGCTTCCGGATGATCAGAAACTGATCCTGGAGATCGCAAAGGTGATCCGTCTGGGATTCCTGCAGCAGAATGCATTTCATAAGGATGATACATGCGTATCGCTGGAGAAGCAGTTCAAGATGATGGACGTGATCCTGTATCTGTATAAGACCAGCAGGAAACTGGTGGCAATGGGAATGCCGATGTCGGTACTGAAGGCGGAAGGTATATTTGAAAAGGTCATTGCGATCAAGTATGATGTGCCGAATGACAACCTGCAGTTACTGGATCTGTATAAATTAGACATTGATGACTTCTATAACCGCGTCATCGAGAAGAATGCGTAAAGGGAGGGACGTAAGATGGCAATAGAATATCTTGGACTGAGCAGTATAAATGGCCCTCTCGTCGTGCTGGAAGGCGTGGAAAATGCATTTTACGATGAGATCGTAGAATTTATTGTAGATCATAATACGAGGAAAATGGGGCGTATCGTAGAGCTGGATGAAGACAAGGCTGTGATCCAGGTATTTGAAGGGACAGAAAATATGTCACTGGATAATACCCATACAAGACTTACGGGACATCCGATGGAAGTTACTGTATCGGAGGAAATGCTGGGACGTACATTTAACGGAATCGGGGAAGCAATCGATGGACTTGGTCCGATTGCAGATGCAGAAAAAAGGGATGTAAACGGACTTCCGTTGAATCCTGTCAGACGGGAGTATCCACGAAACTATATCCGTACCGGAATCTCGGCGATTGACGGTCTGACGACACTGATCCGCGGGCAGAAGCTTCCGATATTCTCGGGAAACGGATTGCCGCATGACCAGCTCGCGGCACAGATCGTAAAGCAGGCTTCACTTGGAGACGATTCGGATGAACAGTTTGCGGTTGTATTCGGTGCGATGGGAGTCAAGCATGACGTGGCAGAATTCTTCCGTAAGACATTTGAGGAAAGCGGTGTGGCAGATCATGTGTGTATGTTCCTGAATCTGGCAAATGATCCGGTGGTGGAGCGTCTGATCACGCCGAAGGTTGCGCTGACGGTAGCGGAATATCTGGCATTTGAGAAAAATATGCACATTCTGGTTATCCTGACGGATATGACTTCTTTTGCGGAAGCCATGCGTGAAGTGTCTTCTTCCCGTGGCGAGATTCCGTCAAGAAAAGGATATCCGGGATATTTATACAGTGAACTGGCAACGATCTATGAACGTGCCGGTATTGTGGACGGGGCAAATGGTTCGGTGACGCAGCTTCCGATTCTGACGATGCCGAATGATGATATCACACATCCGATCCCGGACCTTACCGGATACATTACAGAAGGACAGATCGTACTGGACCGTAATCTTCACGGTCAGGCAGTCTATCCGCCGATCAGTATCCTGCCATCGCTTTCGCGTCTGATGAAGGACGGTATCGGAAAAGGATATACCAGGGAAGATCATCAGGATCTTGCAAACCAGTTATTTTCCGCTTATGCGAAGGTCGGAGAGGCGAGAAACCTTGCTTCCGTTATTGGCGAGGATGAATTGTCACCGATTGACAAGCAGTATCTGAAGTTCGGTGAAGAATTTGAAAAACGTTATATCGGGCAGGGACCGACGGAGAACCGTACGATGATGGAGACTTTGGATCTTGGATGGGAACTGCTTGGACTTCTGCCGAAGGAAGAACTGGACCGTATTGATACGAAGCTGATTGAGAAGTATTGGAAGGATACGAAAGAGACATTGGAGACAGAAGAGTAGGAGGGATGCATATGGATCCGAGAGAATTTCCTACTAAAGGAAATCTGATGCTTGCAAAGAATTCTCTGATGCTTGCACGTCAGGGGTATGACTTGATGGATAAAAAGCGGAATATTCTTCTGAAAGAGCTGATGGGACTGATCGATGAGGCGAAAGACATTCAGGAAGAGATCGATGCAACCTTTACAAAAGCATATGCCTGCCTGCAGCGTGCTAATATCGAACACGGGATCAGTAAAGTCCAGGAACTGGCATTTACTGTTCCAATCGAGGATTCGCTGAAGATGCAGATCAGAAGCATCATGGGAACGGAGATCCCGCACATCAAGTATGATGCGAAGCAGAATGATCTGACGTATTCGTTCAGCACGACACATGAGTCGGTGGATATTGCAAGAGAAGCTTTCCGGGAAGTGAAGGAACTTACGATCAAGCTGGCTGAGGTGGAGAACTCGGCGTACCGTCTGGCCGCAAATATCAAGAAGACACAGAAGCGGGCGAATGCGCTTAAGAATATTACGATACCGATGTATACGAATCTGGTGCATACGATCAGTAATGCGCTGGAGGAGAAGGAAAGAGAAGAATTTACACGGTTGAAGGTGATAAAGAGGATGAAAATGTAGATAAAATGTAAAATGAGCCGGTAGATTTCCGAAAAGCTCCCGGTTCATTTTAACGACAAATTTTGCAGAGTAATTCCACTTATCCCCAACAAAAGAAGAGTTATCCACGGGAAACTGTGGATAACTCCTCTTTTGTCTGATAATTTCAATGCATGAATCGACATAGAATGACAACGATTATAATGAACGGGATTTTTCTGTACTTACATTAATGCATTCGATTACAGCACCACGCATGCCGGCTTTTTCAAGAGCCTCGCAGCCTTCGATGGTTGTTCCGCCAGGGGATGTGACCATGTCTTTTAATTCACCCGGATGTCGAGTGCGCCATAAAGAATGGCACCGCCCATATTGCCGCATCCGATAATTCCGATTTTTTTTGTGATCATAATAATTCCTCCTAGTTTGGTCATGAGATGTTTTAGAGCAGATATTTATAAAGTGTACAGTATGCAATGACAGGAGCTTTAAGGAGTCAGCTTGTGCAGTTCCCATGCTTTTTCGATACTTCCCGGAGTTTCCATCAATAATTTCGTTCCTTCTGCCATACATCTCGCAACGTAGAACATACCTTTCTGTCCGATAGTCATACCGGCCTGTCTGGCAGCAGCCCAGTGATGAAGCGGGGTACCTTTACACATCGTAGCGGCACTTAAGGTGATCAACGGGACGGTGTGGCTGACCTGTGAAGCGTCCGTGCCGATAGCGATCGGAACCGGTTCATCTTCAAGCGGTTCCAGGCCGGAGAATAGTGTCCCGTCATTGATGAGTCCGGCTTCTTTTGTGATCTGCTTTGCAAAATCCAGCTCTTCCGGTGTATAAGCCGGTGTCGGAACTCTGGTCATAGCATCGTAATATAATTCTGTCAGTACCCGATTAACTTTCATCTCACTGCAGCTTGCGACCAGTTCGATATCGACGGTGGTGTCTGTCATAAGAGCGGCACCTCTGGCGCAGTTGTCTACACGTTCGCTTGCATCTTCGGTGCGGGAACGTAAGTAGGAGCGGATGAAATAATTTGTCTTTGCGATATCCGGAACAACATTTGCCGGAAGACCGTTATCAATGTAGGCATAATGCATACGGACATCTCCCGGTACGTGTTCACGGAGATAATTGACGCCTACATTCATGAGTTCGGCGGCATCCAGGGCGCTGCGGCCTTTTTCCGGTGCTTTGGCAGCATGGGAACTAAGTCCGTGGAATGTGTAGTTCTTAATGTCCTGTGCCTGCCAGATATCGTTGCTGACACGGTTGCGGTCGAATGGATGCCAGGTAATAGCAACATCGAGGTCATCAAAGACTCCCTGATCGTTCATCACGATCTTGCCGGACATGATCTCTTCGGCCGGGCAGCCATAGACGCAGATCGTTCCGGCTGCACCGGTTGTTTCTATATCGGCTTTTAATGCACATGCCGCTGCGGCAACGGCTGTTCCAAGCAGGTTGTGCCCGCAGGCGTGTCCGACACCTGCCAGAGCATCGTACTCGGCCAGGAATCCGAGGATTGGTTTTCCACCTCCCCAGACTGCGGTAAATGCGGTGTCGATACCGGCTGTTTTCCATGTTATTTTAAATCCCTGGTTTTCCAGATAATCTGCCAGGCATTTGGAAGAAAGTGTCTCCTGATATGCAAGTTCCGGGTGATGGAAAATGTAATCAGCGGTATTCACCAGTTCTTCCTGATGATCGTCGAGCCAGCTGGCAATGATATTGTCAGGTGTATGTTCAGTTGTTAGTGTATTCAAAATATAGATACCTCCTCATAGAATCGGGTGTTTATCTATCATTTTAGCACAGAAAAACAGGATGTAAATAGATTTCATAGTTTTCTTATATGAAAAGTAAAAACTATTCAACCGGATAAAGCACGTCTAATACATCCAGATATTCCTGCCCGAATGTATCTACATTGACGCAATAATATTTCCCGTATTCGGTAATATTATGCTTTTTCCATGCTTCACACCATGCACATTTTGCAATGTAAGTCTGAAGTGTCGGTTCGGTGCGAAGTGTTCCGAAGTCCATTTGTCCGGCGTAATCCGGTTTCCATTCACCGTATGCCTGATTGGTCATTGTGGTAAGCTCATCCCCGTGAGCGAGTGCATTTGCCGCCATACGGGCACCTCGCTCATTGCCGTATGTAGTCATTCCGGCAAGGATAGCTTCTTTGCCGGCGTCACCGCATAATTCAATTGCATGTTTGGCGAGAAATGCGAACATCATGGCGTGATGTTCGATTTTGCAGCTGACAGGACAGACTTTATTTTCATTTTCACTCATATTAAAAACTTCTTTCGACATTTGTAAGTGATAATCTATTTATTACAATACTACATTGTAGTGAAAAAGTCTCGAGAAAAGGCTTGATAAAAAGGAAAAAAGCGGTATGATAGTAAAAAAGAAAAAGCAATTACTTAAAAGTGAGAATAAAGTTGAAAATTAAAGAGGAAAAAAGTATGAGCAGGAAAAAGTTAAAAAATAGAAGACGAAAAGATCGTGCACAGAGAAAGATTCTGATTGCAGCAGTCTGCATAGCAGCAGTGATCATAGGTGTGGGAATCGGCGGGCATGTTATAAAAAAGAATGCCGGTAAAACGATGACAACGGCCGAGACGGAAAGTAAAAAGGCAGTATCAAAGAAAAAAGCAACTGCAAAAAAACTTACGATCAATGAGAATGAAACTGATGTATCCAATAAAGAAAATCAAGGCCAAAAAGATCAGGCAGATGACAGAAGTGAATTTGCAGTTCAACCAGGAAGAAAAGTGGGTACAACAGAACAATCGGATGAAAAAGTTGTCTATCTGACGTTGGATGACGGACCGTCTAAGAATACGCAGGCGGTGCTGGACATTTTGGATAAATACAATGCGAAAGCAACGTTTTTTGTTACAGGAGCCATGCCGGAATATAAAGATATGATCAAAAAGGCTTATGATAAGGGACATACGATCGGAATGCATACATATTCTCATGATTACGCAAAGGTGTATGCATCTGTTGATGCATATTTTCAGGATCTTGACCAGATTGGACAGCTTGTAAAAGAAGAGATCGGCTATGTTCCGTGTTTTATCAGATTTCCGGGAGGATCTTCGAATACCATATCTGCAAGTTACACGAAGGGAATTATGACAACGCTTACGCAGGAGGTTCAGGCAAGAGGATATCAATATTATGACTGGAATGGAAGTTCGGGAGACGGGGCCGTGAGAACAACGGAACAGCTTGTGGATCAGGCAACCAGTTTCCATGACAATAATATCATCCTGCTGTCACATGATTCCGAGACAAAAGATACAACTGTGGAAGCGCTGCCGAAAATTATTGAATATTATCAGTCACAGGGATATGTGTTCAAAGCATTGGATCTTAACAGCTATGTTGCACATCATGGTGTGAATAATTAATTATATATGTAGGGAAATGTGTTGATGGTTGTTGTACTTATGCTGAATAGAATAACGGAAGATCTGGCGGAAAACATGTAAATACAAAGAAGAAAAATGATGTTATCAACCAGAGTGAGACTACAAAGCCAGGTTCTGTCTCGTGAGGAGAACGGGTCTTGCCGGAAATATATTCAGACATTCCAAATGAAAATATTACACTGGAATAAAAAAGCAGGATGTCTAAGATCAGGAAATTCCGGCCGAGAATCCCGGAATATGTGTAAAAAACAGAAACAGTAAAAAACATTCCGAGAAGCACACCCAGATACCGACAGTAAAAGAACGGTAAAACAACCGGATGCAGAGACAGATATTCCCATATGCTTACGAATAAAAAAGGAAAATATAAAAGTTTCAAATGTTCCCACACGGATTCATTAACCGGGCAGAAAAGTGCAATGATTGGAGACTGCCCGGATAAAAAATACAGGAAATGATTCAGTGTTCCGAGAAAGGCAGCGACCAGGACAAAATGCAGAGCTGTGCCTTGAATGCAGGAGATAATCTCTGTGCAGACAGTATGAAAGATTTTTTTGAAATTGGTTGTAACATAATGGATAATATGCTTCATAAATTCAACCCCCATATCAATATATGAGAAAAATAAAAAAATATGAAAAAAAGTAAAAAAAGTACTTGCATTTTTAAAAACCTTATTATATAATAAATCTTGTCGTTACGGAGAACGTAACACAGACAATTGAAGATGCGCGATTAGCTCAGTTGGTAGAGCACCTGACTCTTAATCAGGGTGTCCAGGGTTCGAACCCCTGATCGCGCACTACCAAATCACTGTTTTTAGAGGCTTAGAGCTCTGGGGACGGTGATTTTTTTGTGCCTGAAAAAAGGGGCTTTAGGGGGGATAACACGGAAATTTTAAAAATATCCTATTCTCAAAATTCTCCTGTGCTATAATAGTCTAAAATATTGATTGACTATGAGGAAATACAGATGGAGCAAATATTAATCCTAGAGGACGATACAGCCTTAAATCAGGGACTGTGCAAGGCATTAAAGACAGAGAGCCGAAAGCTTGTCTCCTGTGAGACTGTAAAAGCTGCAAGAGACCAGTTCCTGTGCGGCTGTCCGTCTCTCATATTACTTGACATAAATCTGCCGGATGGAAGCGGGCTTGATTTTTTACAGGAACTAAAAAGGAACTATCCAGATATACCGGTTATTCTCCTGACCGCAAACGATACCGACATGGATATAGTAAAGGGGTTGGAGCTTGGCGCAGATGACTACATCACAAAGCCTTTTTCCTTGTCAGTATTAAGGGCAAGGGTAAATACCCAGCTTAGAAAGGCGGAAAGCTTACAAGCACATACCTCTGCCAGTGTATACAGGAAGGGCTGCTATGAATTTGATTTTGAGAGAATGATATTTTTAGTAGATGGACAGGAAATCGAGCTTAGTAAGACCGAGCAGCGTCTTTTGAGGCTTCTGGTTCAAAATGAGGGCATAAACCTCCGCAGAGATTTTCTTCTGGACAGAGTCTGGAATGACAGCGCGGAATTTGTGGATGCCAATGCCCTCTCTGTGTCTGTCAAGAGGCTCAGGGACAAGCTTGGCATACCGGACAGCATTAAAACAGTATATGGAATAGGATATAGATTTGAATGAATGACTATAACACAGCCATCTGTATAGTGGGCATATGCCTTGTAATTACAGCACTTGTAATTTTAATCAACCATCTGCGCACGAAGAAAACCATTGATACAATAGAAAATATGTTAAATGAGGCAGTCAAAGGAAATTTTTCTGAAAAAAGCTTTGACGAGACACGCTTATCCTCGCTTGAGACCAGGTTCGCTCATTATCTGAGTGCTTCTGTGGTATCTGCCAGAAATGTGGAACTGGAAAAGGACAAAATAAAATCGTTGATTGCGGATATTTCCCACCAGACCAAAACTCCCATAGCCAATCTGCTCTTATACAGCGAGCTATTGCTTGAGGAGGATACGGGCAATTTATCAGCCCAGATGTGTGAAAATATTGTTCAGCTCCATGCCCAGTCGGAAAAATTGCAGTTTTTAATCGACTCTCTGGTGAAACTGTCAAGACTTGAAAACGGCATATTGCAGCTCGCCCCACAGGAAGAAGCGCTTAAGCCGATGCTGACACTGGCTGTAAAAGAGACAGAGTCCAAAGCCAGGGCCAAGGGGCTTGAGCTTATACTCCATGACATGGATGAAAAAGCTTATTTTGACAGCAAGTGGACTTTGGAAGCCATCTGCAATATCCTCGATAATGCTGTAAAATACACAAATGAGGGCAGTATAAGCCTGTCTGTCACGGCATATGAAATGTTTGTAAGAATTGATATAAAGGACAGCGGAATTGGTATAAAAGAGGAGGAGCTTTCTAAGATTTTTTCAAGATTTTACCGCTCAGAAGATACCAAAAATATGGAAGGCGTGGGAATAGGACTGTATCTAAGCCGGCAGATTATAAGCGGAGAGGGCGGCTACATAAAGGTGTCTTCTGTATACGGACAGGGCAGTACTTTTTCTGTTTTTCTGCCAAGATCGGCTTAAATCTTTCAAAACTGTAATAATTTAATTATTTCCGGAAAGAATATTGTGTAATAATCTGTATGTAGTGAAAAATTGCTGCATACAGTTTTTTAGTTTTTATGGAGGATATATGGATATTTTACAAGCATGTGATTTGAAGAAAACTTATGGAACAGGTGAGGCCTGTGTACATGCCTTGGATGGCGTGAGCCTCAATGTAGAAAAAGGAGAGTTTGTGGCTATTGTGGGCACAAGCGGCAGTGGCAAATCTACCCTCTTACATATGCTGGGTGGTCTGGACAGACCAAGCTCCGGCAAGGTATTCGTGGATGGCAAAGATATCTTTTCCCTGAAGGATGAGGAACTTACCATTTTCAGACGAAGAAAAATCGGCTTTGTATTTCAGGCATATAATCTGGTGCCTGTACTAAATGTATACGAAAACATCGTGCTTCCAATCGAACTGGATGGCGGTAAAGTCGATAAGGAATTTGTAAAAAAAATAACAGAGACACTGGGGCTCGACCAGAGACTTGACGCTCTTCCAAATCAGCTCTCAGGAGGACAACAGCAGAGAGTTGCCATAGCCAGAGCATTGGCGGCAGAGCCTGCCATAATTCTTGCGGATGAACCCACCGGAAACTTAGACGGACGTACAAGTCAGGACGTATTGGGTCTTCTGAAGGTGACAAGCCAGAAGTTCTCGCAGACGATTGTGATGATTACCCACAACGAGGAAATCGCCCAGCTTGCGGATCGCATAATAAGAATTGAGGATGGACATATTCAGGAGAGAGCAGTATGAGAGTAAAGAACAGAAAATGTATCCGCAGACTTAGCTTCAAGTCTCTGTGGGCATCCAGAAAAAGAAATATTATTGCAATTTGTGCTATAGCACTCACAACTTTGATGTTTACATCATTATTTACCATTATGCTGTCTGTAAACTCAAGCTATGAGACCTACAATTTCAGACAGGCAGGTGGCTATAGCGATGGCAACTTTAAGGATTTATCAAGAGAACAGGCTGATAAAATAGCCGCCCACAAGGGAATCAAGGCATCTGGTGAGCGTATCGTGTGCGGCTTCAGCTCCTCTGACGTATTCGGTAAGGTAGCGGCGGAAGTAAGCTACATGGATAAAAACTGTACCAAGTGGAGCTATGCCACCCCAACCACGGGAAAGGAGCCTCAAAAAGAAAATGAAATAGCCATGGACACTACAGCCTTAAGACTCCTTGGCGTAGAACCGAAGCTGGGAACAAATGTGACGATTACTTATCAGGCTGGTAATGGAACAGACACCGGGATACCACAGACCGACAGCTTTATCCTCGTCGGCTATTGGGAGTATGACGATTTGATGCCTGTTCACTATATCAACGTATCAAAAGCCTATGTAGATAAAATCAACGAAAAGTGTATAGCCGCTGGTGATGAAGCTCTTGACATAGACTTAAATGTCATGCTTCCTTCCAAGCTTAATATCAGGGAGCAGATGGAAAAAATAGATACAGACTTAGGCTATGACTGGAATACAAGAGACCAGGAGAACAGCGCCAGAATCGGTGTGAACTGGGGACTTACTGCCTCATCTGTAAGCTCTGACATAGATTTCTCACTGGTAGCTGCAATCCTTGCTTTTTCCCTGCTTATTATATTTACAGGCTATCTGATTATATACAATATATTCCAGATTTCAGTGACAGGGGACATCAGGTTTTATGGCCTGCTAAAGACAATCGGCACCACCCCAAGACAATTAAGGCGCATAATCACACAGGAAGCTCTGTTTTTGTGTATTATCGGTATTCCGGTAGGATTACTTCTGGGCTATGGCATTGGTGCGGTTTTAACTCCTATTGCATTAGAGACCACAAGTATTATAGGCACAAAGGCTGCTATCAGCAGCTCGCCGCTTATTTTTATCGGTTCTGCTGTATTTGCCATTATCACTGTCTTTTTGTCCTGCAGGAAGCCCGGCAAAATGGCTGCAAAGGTATCGCCTGTTGAGGCAGCAAAATATACAGAAGGCATGACCGGCAAAAAGAAAAAGCGCCACAGCCGTGGGGCTAAGGTATATCAGATGGCTTTTGCCAATCTTGGCAGAAATAAGAAGAAAACTATCCTGGTTGTAGTCTCGCTGACACTTTCCGTAACTCTTTTAAATGTGCTTTTTTCACTTGTCAATGGCTTTGACATGGATAAATATGTGGACAGGTCAACCTGTGCAGACTTTATCGTGAGCAGTACAGACTATTTCCGCTATAATACGGCAGATGAGTATATAGGAGCAGATACCATTGATGAGATAAAGGAAAACACAGATGAGACTGTCTCTGGAAGCGGCTATGACCTGGCAGACATATCCCCTATGATGTGGATGGAGACAGACCAGTATAGTAAATTGGCAGAAAACTATCTAAGCGGCAAAGAGCTGCAGAAGGAACTCTCTCACTACGAGCAGAAAGGTGACAGCATACTTGTCGACGCCAGTATAGAGGGCTTTGACGATGGACTTTTTGACAAGCTTACTGTAGTAAAAGGCTCCCTGGAGCCACTATTTGACCCGGATAGCCACGCAATCGCTGTAGCTGTATCCACAGATGATTACGGCAATATAGTAAATCTCGACAGCTATCCTGAGCTGGGAGACACTTATACCGTAAACTACCAGATTGGATATGACATAGACAGCCGAACCGGCGAGCGGGCAGACCAACAGACCACGCCTGAGGAATATTTGGAGTACCATGAGGAAGAGGCAAAAGAGGTGGAGTACAGAGTATGTGCTCTTGTGACTGTCCCTGATTCCATCAGCTTCCGTTATACAAGTCTGGGTTATAACATGGTTTTGCCGGTAGAGAAGCTTAAGGAGGACAGCGGTACAGATGTCATTCCGAAGTTTTATATGTTTGACACACCGGATTCTCAGACAGAAGCAAGCGCTGAACAGTATCTGCAAAAGCTCACAGCAGGAGATAGATCTACTCTCATGTATGAGAGCAAGGCATCTGTCAGACGTGAATTTACCCGGTTTAAAAATATGTTTTTAATCTGTGGTGGTGCCCTCTGTGCTATCATCGGACTTGTGGGCATACTTAACTTTTTCAATGCAATTATGACAGGAATTTTGTCCAGAAAGAGAGAATTTGCCGTATTACAATCTGTGGGCATGACCAACAGGCAGCTAAAAAATATGCTTGTTTACGAGGGGTTATTTTATGCGGTGGGCTCCATCATAGCGTCCCTTATACTTTCTGTGGCGATCAGTCCTATGCTTGGCAATGTGATGAGCGATATGTTCTGGTTTGTCAGCTACCATTTTACCATCATGCCTGTAATCGTGATTATACCGGTATTTCTTCTGCTGGGATGGCTGATTCCTGCTGTGCTTTACCATGCAGGCAAGAGGCAGAGTATTGTTGAAAATCTAAGGGAACTTTGAAATACTTTTTAAGTAATAAGGACAGGCCCGGCTTTTCGGGCACTGTCCTTATGATTACTTTAAGATTAATTTTTCAAAATCTTCCTGGCACATCGGTCTGTAATAAAGGAATCCCTGAATCTCATTACAGCCTTCATTTTGCAGGAAATCAGCAATTTCCTGTGTTTCCACACCTTCGCACACAATGGATTTTCCCATGCGTTTTAACATATGGAAGACTTCCTGAAGAACGATTCTGGCATTTTCCGTCAAGGTGTCACCGAGGAACTTTCGGTCAATCTTGACTTCATCAAATAACAGATCTTTTAATGTATTCAGTGACGAATAGCCGGAACCGAAATCATCCATGGAAATCCGGATGTTGTATTGCTTAAAACTACGGATGACCTGATTGACTGCGTCAGTATTATTTACATAAGTGGACTCTGTGATCTCAAATGTAAGATGAGTCGGATCCACCTGATAGGTACGAAGTAGTTCCTGAATCTTATCGATGAAGATCTGTGGCTGTTCAAAATGAAGCGGAGAGACATTCAGTGAGATCTGGAAATGTTCCGGAAGCGTATCGGAATATTTCTGAAGCCATTGGAATGTTTTCCCGTAAATGTAATAATCAAGAGAGATAACGAATCCATTCTGTTCAAACAGTGGAATGTAAATAGCAGGGGACCAGAGCATCTGTCCGTTTCGTATCCAGCGGACAAGAACTTCGGCACTGGAGATGGCTCCGGTGCACGGTGTAACCTTCGGCTGGAAATAGATTTCGAATTCCTGATGCTCAAGTGCCGGATGAAAGGAATGCAGAATTTCTGCCTGCATCTTTTCCTGTCGGTCGATCTCATCGGAATAAATGCAGCAGTGAGAGATCATTTTCTTGGCAAGGCGTCTTGCCACATTGGCATAGGAAATGAGTGTTTCCGGCGGAGTTGTTGGATCAGGGATACAGCAGATGCCGGAATTGGTCCGGAAGAAACTGATATGATAGGTATCCTGGATCCGGTGGCAGATACGTTTGTCTAATAATTGAATTTGTATCAACAATGCATCGTTAGATAAGCGTTCCATATCGGCAATACTGATAAAGACATCAGAAAAGACGCGGGTGGTAAATAAAGTAAGCGAACTGGCTGCAAGTTCATCGTATACAATATTCAGAATTTCATTTCCGAGAGGATAACCATATTTGTCATTGATGTAATGAAAATTTTCTATATCGGTGGAAATAACGGCAATGGTATGGCTGCCGGTTGCACCTTGTTGAAGCTGATGAATCTTTTCTGTAACGAATTCGGAAGAGCCGGTTGGAATAACAGCATTTGTCGGTGGGATCGTGGAAGAATTCTGCTTGATAGCTGCCAGTTTTTTTCGTGTTTTGTCCTGATACATTTTTTTATCGGCGGCATTGATCAGATCTTCCATCATAAAATAGTGATTCTGCTGACTGATTTCATAGCCGGTTGCATAGCTAAGCGGGAGTGTGGCCTGATTATTATAATCATGAACCAGATTTGCCAGCCGGTGCTGCATCTGCTTCAGATGCTCGGAATCAGTATCGGTCTGGATGATAATGAATTCGTCTCCACCGTATCGGGCAAGGAAACTGTTAGAATCCAGTATCCTTGTCAGGCAGTAGGCAAATGTCTGGATGAATTCATCACCTTTTTCGTGTCCGTATGTGTCGTTGACGTGTTTCAGATTGTTCAGGTCGAACATCATAACACCGATTCCAAAGGTGCTTGGAAGTTCTCCGAGTTCAGTGATTTTATTTTCAAGAGATGTTTTATTATGAATTCCTGTAATATCCCGGAAGGCATTGACCAGTAATCTGGAAAGTAGTTCACGCTGGATCAGTGTCAGGGCAAGTGTCAATACCACAAGCAGCAGAGTCAGCTGAATCAGGTGAAGCATAGGGGAATAGGAGCCTCCGGGAGCCTGTAAGTATTTTAAAAGGCATAGTGTGGATATAAGTATCAGTAGAAGAAGCAAAAAGGTGGCTTCGCAAAGATGTAATATGCTTTTTTTCTTTTTCATGTAAATCTCCTCATAAATAACTATTCGGCCTGGACGATGATCATCTTGGCAAGATCTTTTCCGATTCCGATCTTGCTGTCTTTGATGCGAACAACGTAATAGCCGAAAAATGCGGACAGGATGCAGACAGATGCGCCTTCAACAAAACCAAGCGATTCTAAGTGGTGGCGTTCTGCTTCATTTCCGCAAGTTTTTTGTACAATATAGTCGATGCCGATGACGGCTAGATTCAGTGGCATAATTCCTCCGGTTCAATAAAAACTAACGATGATTAGTAACGACTAACATTATAATACATAGAAGAATTATGTCAATCATTTCCGGACGGTAATTTACAAAATACCGGATAAAGCTTGTGACGGGAACATGTTCGTGTTAGTATAATCATAATTTACGATAGAAGAAAAGAGTGAGAAGATGAGCAGTCATACACTGGAAGGAAAGAAAAAGACACAGAATGGTGTGAAGCGGCTGGCGTTCACAGTGCTTTCGATATTACTGGAAGTAGTGTTCCTGATTGGGATATTTAAGGGACTGAATGAATACGCGGTATTCATAGACAATCTGACCAGAATATTTGCCGTCATACTGGTTCTGAAAATATATGGAAGAAATGAGACTTCCTCGATGAAGACACCGTGGATCATCCTGATCCTGACATTTCCGATCCTTGGAGTAGCACTTTATTTTATGATCGGTATGAACGGTGGAACCCGGAAGATGCGGATGCGTTACAAAAGGATTGATGAGAAGCTTCTGCCACTTTTGCCGGAAAATAAGGAAGTGCTGGAACGTCTGAATGTGTCAGATCCGAAGGCGGGAAATGTTTCTAATTATATAGAAAGAAATGCGTGTTATCCGGTGTATCAGAATACGGATGTGACTTATTTTGATGAAGCGGTCAAAGGACTGGAGGCGCAGCTTACGGATCTTGCAAAGGCGGAGCAATTCATTTTCATGGAGTATCATGCAATTGAGGATGAATATGCATGGAGCAGGATACAGACGGTGCTGGAAGAACGGGTGAAAGCAGGAGTAGAGGTCCGGGTGTTCTATGATGACATGGGCTCGATCGGATTCGTAAATCTGAGCTTTGCGAGAAAACTGGAAGCGAAAGGAATTGCCTGCCGGGTATTCAATCCGCTGCTTCCGGGACTTAATATGTTCCTGAATAACCGTGACCACAGAAAGATTACGGTGATTGACGGAAAGGTTGGGTACACAGGCGGTTATAACCTGGCAAATGAGTATTTTAACTATACACATCCATACGGGGAATGGAAGGATACGGGAATCCGGCTGGAAGGAGATGCGGTGGCTTCGCTTACGGCAGCATTTTTGGAAATGTGGGAAGCATCCGGGAAGACTCCGGCCAATGTGGATGTTCTGGATATAGAGGCACAGAAAAAATATCTGATACAGCATCCGTATCAGGCAAAGCAGACGGGATATATCCAGCCGTATGCGGACTGCCCGTTAGACGGAATCCAGGTTGGAGAGGATGTCTATATCAGTATCGTCAACAAAGCGGACAGATACTGCTGGTTCATGACTCCTTATCTGATCATCACGGATGAGATGACACATGCACTTTCGCTGGCGGCCAGGCGTGGCGTAGATGTGCGGATCATCACGCCGGGGATCCCGGATAAGAAGCTGATCTACAGTATCACCAGGTCGTTCTATCACAATCTGGTACAGGATGGTGTAAGGATCTATGAGTGGACACCGGGGTTCTGTCATGCCAAGATGAGCGTGGCAGATGACTGCATGGCAACCTGCGGCACGATCAATCTGGATTACCGGAGCCTTTATCATCATTTTGAAAATGGATGTTTTATGGCGGATTGTGATGCGGTGCTGGACATCCGACGGGATATGGAGCAGACATTGGAACAGTGCAGGGAAGTGACGGAGAAGTATAAGTCCGGCCGGAGCGCGACCTTGCGGCTGGGACAGTTGTTCCTGCGGTTGTTTGCGGAGCTGTTGTAGGAGAGAAGAAGTTAAGAGAACTGGGAATGCAGGCGTGCATTTCTGGTTCTTTTTATGTTTTGCATATTGACATATATCGAACTGCGATATATACTAAAAACAAGAAGAAAGCAAATTTTTTTACACTCAACTATCGAAAGCCGATATATAATGAAAGCAAATATAAGAAAGGAGCAATCACTATGAAAGTAAACAAAAATATGGTCTCAGGAAATACCGCAATGTTAATTCTCAAATTGATCTCAGAAAAGGATATGTACGGATATGAAATGATCGATACACTCTCAAAGAGATCGGACAATGTATTCGAATTAAAGGTAGGAACATTGTATCCGCTGCTTCACAGCATGGTACAGTCCGGATATTTGGAAAGTTATAACCAGGAGGCGAACGGGAAACTCAGAAAGTATTACCGGATCACACCTAACGGGAAGAAATATCTGGAGAAAATGATCGAAGAATGGAATGCTTATGCCAATGCAGTTACGAGCATGATCCAGTATTCCGTATAGCACAGGTAAGGCAGTGAAGGTGGCAGAAAAGGAGGGTGTTAGATATGAAGGAAAGAGAATATCTGAAAGAACTTGGAAAGAAGATTACCGATTCGTCTGTAAGAAAAGAGATTGTAAATGAATATGAAGCGCATATAGAAGACTGCAAAGCCGCATTAATGGAATCAGGGATGACGGAAGTTGAAGCAGAGGAAGAAGCAGTCCGCCAGATGGGCGATCCGCAGGAAGCAGGTGAAGCAATGGATAAGATCTATCATAAAGTGTTTGATTCCAATATGTTTCTGTGGATGCTGGCACTGGGATGTGTACCAATTGTATGTGTGTGCATTTCTTATCTTATCGCAAGAGATCCGAACGCATTTTTATGGTTGTGGAATGATGCGCTTGGCTTGAATAAAATCCCGGCAGTTATACACCGGAATATCGGAATCGGATTAGCTGTCTATGGAATCGGATTGAGCTTCTGGGAGAAATACACGGGCAAAGCTTTATTCTATGCAGTCGGAAGAGACTGGGGGCAGGGATGTTACGTTGCAAACAGCGGGCTGGTACTTTTTATCTCGGCATTATGTTTTGTTCCGAGCTTCCCGGTGAAGGGATATGCAGGAATCCTCTGCTGTGTATTGATAGCATGTCTGCTGAATATGGTACTGAGAGGATTTATGAATCTTTTGCAGAGCAGAAGAGAGACCAGACTTTTATGGGAGATTGGAACGGCAGATACCAAAATCAACTGGAAGGGAAAAGGATATCTGTGTGGACATCATATGAAAGTAAGAGTACAGGGATCTGAGAAAGGAACGGAGATCCCGGCAGGAGCACCGGTGATGGTTGTAGGAATGGAAGGATTTAAGCCGGTGGTGGCGCAGGTATAAAGAGAGAGACGTTAGATCTTGGATAGTAAGCGTATATGAAGAGAGACGTTAGATCTCGGATAATAAGCGTGTATGAAAAATGAGAGGCAAAAGTTATGAATAAGACGGAAAAGCGAATGAAGATATTCACGCTGATCATGCAGGTGATCATCCAGGCAGTGCTATTATTTCCGTGGATGAACATGGGGACATGGAAATGCAATGTGCCGGAATATCTGATAAAATTGGCTGCTTCGGGCGATGGGATGAGTTACATAAAGAAAAGTCTGAAGCCTTTGGGAGTACTGGACGGTGCAGATGAACAGATGATGGTTCAGATACTGATGCTGTTCATCTGTGAACTGGTAATGGTACTGGTAATCCAGGTGATAGGAATTGTGAATCTGATACTGGCTTTAAGCAATCACCATAAACTGCTTCTGGATATCATGTCACTGATCGCAGGATGTATGATATCATTTCTTGGGGCAGATGGGGCAGTATTTTCAGATCCGCTGTCACAGGTGTATCCATTTTTACTGGTAGTGCTTCTGGTGATCAATTTGATCGGTGCGAAGCTGATTGATTCGTGGCAGGAAGAGAAAAAGATACAGGAAGAAGTTAAAGCCAGAGAGAAAAATTACAAAGAAGAAAAGAAAAAGCATCTGGAATTTTCGGGGAAGTATCCGAAAGGATTCTATACGGCCTTGTGGAAGAATTTTAAAAGTTCAAAAAGAGATTTTATTGTTTACGTAAGTATGAACCTGCTTCCGGCGACGCTGATATTTTCCGGAGTCGGAATGGCACAGATGCTGGCACCATTTAATAAAGAAGGAAATATACTGACGGGGCATGGAATCACGGCAATTCTGCTGGAATTCCTGATCGTGAGTCTGATCGCATCGCTGATGCTGATGATCACGAATCTGTTGTCATATTTCAGAAAACGGATGAGAAATTACAGTATATTTTCTACTCTGGGAATGCGGAAGTCTACACTTTATGAAGTGCTTGGAGCAGAGATTGTGGCTGGAATTCTGGGAATGCTGATCGGGGGAGCCTGCATCGGAAGTGTGATCCTGTGTATCATCCGCAGAATCTTCATGGCAAGATCCGGAGTGGGAGCACAGCCGGCGAAGATTACAGGATTCACATATTTGATCGCAAGTCTTATTCTGATCGGAATATCCGGGATTGGACTGATGATCCTGCGGGATTTCTTCTTGTACAGGGAACTAAAAAAAATGCAGCTGGGCGATGTGGAAAAGGAGAAGATGCCGGAAAAACGGATCGGTCTGTGGCTTATAATTGGCCTGGTCATTGTGGTATTTGGAATCGTGAATTTCGGAATGCGGAAGAATGCCGAAGGGTTACGGATACTTTTATTTATCTTCCTGGGCATTTATCTGGCGGAAAAGTTTGGATTTGGATTGTTCCTGAAAGTGCGGAAGCATAAAAAGAGTTATTATGCAAAGTTGATCCCATATAATTCATTTTATTACCGTTTCAAGAGTACATTCCGTTATGTGTACGTGATCAGTCTTATACCAGTACTGATATTGTTCTTATTTGGAAAAGATATGATCTCAGCGAAGATCGCGCAAAAGCCGGAAGGACTGTTCCCGTATGATTTTGTATGTATGGCAACGGAAGCGGATGAGACATTCTGGAAACAGCTGCAGGAAAAATATGACGTGAAATTCCAGGAGTATCCGATGGTACGCGTGACGAATGTGGATAATTCGGAAAAGTTGGATGATGCCAGAGCAGTGATCATGCCGCAGGGACAGCATATAGGCATCTCGGAGACGACGTATAAAGAACTGAATAAGGCACTTGGAAAGAAAAGTGAAAAAATGAATCTATCTGCTGACGGAAAGGAAATCTATATTATTTACCAACAGGATAAGAGTACGAAGGCACATCCACTGGATTACCTGAATTCGAGAAAAGAGCCGTACCTGCACATCGGACAGCCGATAGAATCTTATGGATTTCTTGATCGGGAAAAGATCTATCCAACACGAACCGTAAAGGGTGAAAAGACGGATATCCTGACAGGTGCATTCCGGCAGGGAAGTGAGGAGAATCTGGTTGTATTTTCGGATAAATATTTTGAAAAGGTTCAGGACGACTGGAAGAAATATAATTGGATCACCGGAGATCCGGTTGAGGAGGGTGAAGCAGAAGAAGGAGTGACGATCCATCACTGGCCGACAAAGCTTGTCCTTTTGAATGTGAAAAATGCAGATTATCAGAAGATAGAAAAAGAGCTCCAGGCTTTTCGGAAGGTACATAAAGAGGATGAAAGATTTGACAAGGATGTATTATCCTGCTATTCCAAACGTACAACGATGGAACAGATTGAAAGCGAACGCTTTATGACAACGGTAGTAGATATATTTATCATGGGAGCATTTCTGCTGGGAAGCGTTCTGGTCATTTACTTGAAATATGAATCTGAGATGACGGACAAGAAGAAGCGGAATCATTTCTTAACCTGTATTGGAATGAGCTCGAAAGAAAGAGAAAAGCTGATCCGGACAGAGACGGGAATCTTTTTCTGGATCCCTGCAGCAGTTGCGGTTGCTATGGTGCCGGTGTTAACCGGGGAGATATGGAACATGCGGGAATATACGAAGGCTGACTGTGTACATTATCTGCGATATCTGTTGATCCTTGCAGTTATATATCTTGTAGTGCAGGGCATCGGTGTAAAGGTGATTGAGCAGTATACAATAAGAAAGGTAGAAGGAAAGCATGAAAGAAATATTAAAGGTAAATAACCTGATCAAGAAATTTCCAAAAGCCGGTGGGGAGATTGATGATGCGGATGCGATTTCGGTACTGAAAGGCATTAACTTTGATGTAGAACAGGGAGAGTACGTCGGAATTATGGGAAAATCCGGCTGTGGAAAGACAACACTTCTGAAGATCCTGGGATTTATGGATCAGCAGACGGACGGAGATGTGATCTTTGACGGTGCGAATACGAATGAGCTGTGGAAAGAAGAACTTACGGATATCAGACGTAGAAAGATCGGATTTGTATTCCAGGATTTTAATCTGATGGACAGTCTTTCGGTAAAAGAAAATATCATGCTTCCGGTATTGCTGGATAAAAAGGAACAGAAAGAATGTGAAGAGAAAGCGGAAACATTGGAAAAGCAGTTTGGGATTGAACATCTTCAGGAAAAGAATCCTTATGAACTGTCCGGCGGTGAGCGGCAGAGAGTGGCAATCTGCAGAGCGCTGATCAATGATCCGAGTATCATATTTGCAGATGAGCCGACGGGAAACCTCGACTCAAAATCCGGAAAAGTTGTTGCGGAGGAATTCCGGAAAATCAATGAGGAGTTAGGGAAGACCCTTCTGATGGTAACGCATGATCCACAGATGGCAAGCCGGTGTAAGAGAGTGATATTTCTGAAAGACGGATATGTGATGAATGATGTGAGAAAAGAGGGCACGGAAGAAGAATTTTACAGAACGATCATTGGGGAGATGGAGAAGTTTTAAGATGAGATAATATATAGATGGTGATATGGGCTATGCGGCGGAAGATAATTCTGCCGCTTTTTTTATGAAAATTAATCTTGTAATCATATGAACAATATGCTATTCTGAATTCACTTTAAAGAGTGATATCTACAAACTCTTAAGTATTTCTAAGCCGGAAGGCATCAAGTTTCGATCGTTTCACATCTTATAATGTCTGAAACATATTCCCGACTTGAGAGAACACGAAAATTTTATAATTTATTCAGGAGGATGTGCCTATGACAAACAAACTTCAACAGTATTTCCCGATGATTCGGACAAGGGAGGAGGTGTTGAATGAGATTGAAAGTAAAAGCAGATTAAAAAATTTATTTTATGAGTGGACAGAGGAAAATCAAAATGAATTTCTGGATTTTTGTACCGGAGTGAAAGGCATAAAAATCATGTATGATTTCATGATAAAAGAAATTCTGAATCCGGAGAATACACCGGAGAGGGTAAATGAATTACTCACACTGCTTCTTGGACAAAGAGTGAGAATCGTAGATGTATTACCAAATGACGGAACAAGATTAGCAGATGAATCTACGCTTCTTATTACAGATATGGTAGTGCAACTGGAAGATGGAAGTATTGCGAATCTGGAAATTCAGAAAATCGGATATTATTTTCCGGGAGAAAGAAGCGCATGTTATTCGGCAGATCTGTTGCTGCGGCAGTATAAGAGGGCAAGGGGAATCAAAGGAAAGCGGTTCTCTTACAGAGATATCAAGCAGGTATATACGATCGTGTTATTTGAAAAAAGTCCAACAGAATTCCAGAAATTTTCCAATAATTATATCCATCGTTTTATGCAGAAATCTGATACAGGAGTAAATATAAATTTATTACAGGAATATCTGTTCATACCTCTTGACATATTCAAAAAGAATCAGCAAAATGAAAATAGAAGTGTAAAAATAGAAAATCGGCTGGAGGCATGGCTTGCATTTTTCTGCATGGATGATCCGGAGACAATTATAGAAATTATAGAGAAATATCCGGATTTCAAAGAAATGTATGAACAGGCTTATGATGTCTGCCGGAATATCGAAGAGGTGATGCAGATGTTTTCGAAAGAATTGCTGGAGTTAGACAGGAATACAGTAAAGCTGATGATTGATGATATGCAGAAGGAGATAGACTGCCAGAGAGAGCAGTTGAGTCAGAAGGATGAGGAGATGTTAGAAATGAGGAAAGAAATACAACGATTACAGCAGCTATTGGATAAAAAATAGCATGAAAAATGTCAAAAGAATTGTTTTAGATACTTATAAAAATAACTAGTCAGTTGAAAGAGGTGATGTAGATGTTTTCGGAAGAATTGTTAGAATTAGATCGAAATACAGTAGAATTCATGATTGAAGATATGCGGAGGCAGATAGAAGAGAAAGATGAGCAGATAAAACAACTAGATGAGCAGATAAAACAGAAAGATGAGCAGTCAAGACAACTGGATGAACAGATAAGACAACGGAATAAACAAATAAAAGAAAGTGATAAGCAAATAAGACAACTGGAGGAACAGATAAAAGAAAGCGATAGGCAGATAGGACAGTTGGATGAACAGATAAAAGAATCAGAACAAGAAATACAAAAAATGGAGGAAGCAAAAGAGTAATACATAGCCTGGCTGTCTCAGGAACGTGAAACAGCCAGACCGCTTACCTCAAAACACGTAATCCAGGGATATTCCATATAGTTGATGCTAATATCCCCGGTTACAGTAACCCCATCAGGCAGATAATAGACATTTCCAAGAGGACTGGTCTCGCAGACATACCCCTGTGCGAGCATGTCCTCTTTTTCTTTATCGGTAAATCCTACCGATATCTCCAGACGCGGAGGGGCACATCAACTGGTGATTGTTTCGATGGAAAGTATGATGTTGCGGAATCCGCGTTTATTCATATAGGCAATAGCATTGTCGTTCAGGTGTACCATATGTTCAATTCCTTTCATAATTTAATAATATTACAGCAGTAATTGTAAAACAAAGTCCACAGATGGAAAGAATACCTGGTGTTTCGGCATAGAGTACCGCTCCGAATAACATGGCGGCGGCAGGTTCGCTGGAAGCGAGAATCGATGCCTTGCCGGCCTCCATATAGCGCATGGATAAAGAATATAGTGCATAAGGCAGGACGGATGATACCAGCGCATGAATAATCAGGATAAAAAAGGTGGTCCTTTGCCCTGAGACAATCATACTGCTTAAAGAGTGTATATTACTGAAAGGCAGCATTGTCATGCCGGAAAAGAGTGTGCCGTAAAAAGTAATCGTCAGGAAATGATATCCTTTTTGTGTGACTTTTTTGTTTATGATTCCATATACAGCATAGAAAAAGCTTGCCAGAATTCCGCAGAGAATTCCTGTTATGCTCCAGGAAAGCCCATTGCTTTCCAGTACTCCGCTTACCAGTACACAGCCAATGAGTGCGAGTGTTACACAGGTCAGTTTGTGTCTGGTTATCGGTTCATGGAAGAATATAGCAGCCAGAAACAGAACAAAGACCGGAGACATGGCAAGTAACACGGCAGAAAGTGCAAGAGATCCTTTCGTAACGGAAATATTATAAAAGACACTGAGGGCGGTCATGCCAATCATGCCGCTTCCGATAAAAAGCCAGAAGTCACGCCGATGTACATAAAATAAATGTCGGTTATAGAATAGAATCCATATGCCAGTGATCAGAGCTGCAAGCAACATCCGAAAACTAATGATGGAAAAGTTGTCGAGCCCATCGTGTTCCAGTGTACGGACAAAGATTCCGGCAGCACCCCAGCAGATGCCGGAGATGAATGGCAGCAGCCAGGCGTATTTGGTAAGTTTCTGATTCATAAGTACCCAATCCTTTGTAAATATAATAAATTAAGTATATCACAAAAACGGACATTGTTATGAGAACATGTCCGTTTTGTGCATTTTTATGAATCACTATAATCGATTGGAATTATCTTTCAAATGAATATATTCCGCTACAGACCGGTCAAAAGTCTTGATATGTTGGAACAGCCAGTCTACAACATTGCGCTTTACCTGTTCGATAAACTGATCATCAGGCCCTTCATTTTCATTCAGATAATCGTATAATTCCTGAATAGATGTTTTGAATTCTTCATGCTTTGCATGGTGACTGGAAATCTCCGGATAAGATACCTTTTTCTGAAGTTCCTCTTCTTCCTGAAAATGAAAATTTGTATATTCATCAAGGTAATCTAACATTTTGATTGCTTTGATCTTACTGTCACCGGATTCGCATGCTGCAACGAACTGCCGGATACGGTCGATCAGTTCCTGATGCTGGGAATCGATGGTCTTGTTGCCTGTAATTAAGTTATCATCAAATGTAATATTCATAGAGAAACCTCCTGTCTTTGGTACACATTGAATCCTCGTCCCGCATAGTCTATAATGAATCGTAGAAAATGTTTATCAGCAGAGAAAAGGATTGGATTATGAAGTTACAACAGTTACAGATATTTCAGAACCTGACAGAAGAAGAACTGGAAAAAAGTCTTGTCTGTTCACAGGCTGTAGTAAAGAAATATCCGAAAGATACCTATATTTTCCGTCAGGGTGATGTGCCGTTAAAATTATATTTCATATTGGAAGGAATGGTTGAGCTTGGCAGTATCAACCTGAATGGTAAGATTACCCGGAGCAGTTACGTTACGGTGGGTGAGGAGTTTGGCGAAGTAGAAATGTTTCTGCGCCAGTCTGCTTACTCCGGTTATGCAAAAGCAAAAAATGAAGTGTCGGTTCTGGAGGTTTCACAGAATTTCTTTGGCGGAAGATGCGAAAGAAACTGTGTACATCACAGTAAGGTTGTCTTCAATATGCTTCAGCTTTTTGCGGAAAAAGCAGAGAAATGTAACCGTCAGATAGAGGTTCTTACCAGTGGAAACTTACGTCAGCGTGTAGCGGCGTACCTGTTGGAAAACTGTAATCCGGACTATCGGGTCCGTTTGCATATGAACAGGGAAGATCTAGCAGTATATCTGAATACTACAAGACCATCTCTGTCGCGTATGCTGCTTACTTTACAGGATGAAGGTATCATCCGTCTTGTAGGCCGTAAGGTAATCGAGATCACGGATTATGAAAGACTGCAGTCGGAAGAGTAATTAATCTTCTGCAACAAATACTTCTTTTCCTAATCCGCAGATTGGACATACCCAGTCATCCGGAAGATCTTCAAAGGCTGTGCCCGGTGCGATTCCGTTATCCGGGTCTCCTACAGCTGGGTCATATTCGTAGCCACATGGTTCACATACATATTTTTTCATAGTTAAAATCTCCTTTTATTAGAATTTAATTGGTTGTTGATTGTTGCTGCACAACTTATGTTGTGATTGTAGTATAGCGCTTTTGTAGAAGATAGTTTGTAACAAATGTTACGAAAATGAGAAAAGTTGATAATTTAATATCAATTCAATTAGAAATTTCCAGATTAAAACGGAAAAATATCAGTTGAAGAGATTGTATTAAAAGTTGTACATTATCTATAGAAAACCTGGTCGGAAAAAGATGCATCTAAAAGACTACAAAAGAAAAATTATAAAAAGATTTATCTATGGAGATGTGTGATTATTATGGAAAAAAAGATGACGATTAAAGAAAGCTTTAATCTGGGACAAGGGTGGCATTTGATGATATTTGCGATTCTTGCTATGCTGGTTACAAATGCAGGGGTAAATGATGGACTTAATATTGCGCTGCCGGCAATCTCAGAAGGTGCGGGATTAAACTATGAATTATGTCTGAGTATGGGAACGGTTGCTGGTTTTGTTGGCGTAGCAATGATGCTTGTAATTGCAAAATTCAGAGATCGGTTTGGAGGGCGGAAAGTAAGCGCAGCATTATTTGTCGTATTTGGACTGACATATTATTTTTTGTTCTTGCGTGCGACAAATATTGTAATGTATGCGTTGGCACAATGTATTATGGTTAGTTGTGGACAGGGATGTTTTTATCTGTGTACAGGACCAATGCAGTCAGATTGGTTTCCAAAGAAACGAGGCGTGGTTAATGGAATCAGCACGATAGGAGCTAATATTGGTACTGCAATTCTGGCACCAATGATGACAGCGCTTTTAACATTTGCAGATTACAAAACAAGTTTATCGGTATTTGCAGTTGCGGCAGTAGTGCTTGGAATTTATGCTTTTGTAAAATTACGCGATGATCCGATAGAAGCAGGTATGTATCCGGATAATGTGTCTAAAGAAGTATATGAAAAAGAATATAAGCAGTTAGCTCAGCATGATGAATATGTCAGTGACTGGACAATTTCTAAAATGTTGAAATGCAAAGAAGTATGGCTTGCAGCTATTGTTCCGGGATTTATTACTCTTGGACTTTTGGGAATTATTACACAGTTTGTAAAACGTAATACGGCATTGGGACTTTCACAGGGAGCTGCAGTATCTGCAATGACAGTTGCAGGATTGATAGGTATTATTGGAAGCTATGCAATTGGATATCTGGATACGAAGATTGGAACAAAGAAAGCATGTATGATCTATTGTGGAATCTTTGCACTGGGGATTGCCTGTAATTTACTTGCTACATTCTGGCTGCCATTGGTATATGCATCTATCTTCATTGTAGGTTTTTCGCTTGGAGGAAGTACTAATATGTCACTTTCATTTCCGGCTTCTATTTTTGGAGTATTGGATTATCCAAAGGTGAATGGAGTGATTTTCCCAATTAACTATTGTATCGGTTGCCTGAATTTTGTAGTAAATGCAATAGTTATGAAACTGACAGGAAGTCTGACAGGAGCATATGTAGTTTATTTATTACTCTTTATTATAAATATTATTATTGTTGCAAAGACAGAAGAGGGAAAATGGGATAAGTTAAAACATCCGGAGTTAATGGATAAATAATTTAAATAAAGAATATGATAAAAGGGACTGAGGAAAATCAGTCCCTTTTGTTATATTAAACTCATCTATCTTTCATAAACTTCTGCATTGTCATAAAAATCAATAAATTCTGTTTTAGTCTTAATGAACCGCGTATCATTCGGATTGATACGATCTGAATATAATTCATTGATTAATTTGAAAATGAGGGTCTTATCTTCCGGGCGTATTGCAGCCATAATGACTGTACGGATTTTATATGTATTCCAACGGATCCGGTGCTCGTAAGTTGCGACGGACAGGCAGGAATGAGTGCTTGGTACAGTTGAATAGACGAGTACGACGCTTGGCTGGAAAGCAAAAGTAAAGATAGATTCACGCCGGAATACTTCTGTTAAATAATTGGAATCAACATAATCATTCTGGATAAAATCATTTGCTAAAAGTTCAAATACAGAAAAATAATCGTCATTTGTAATCTGCTCATGCCAGAAAGCGTTTGTAAGCAGATCGTGCAGAGAAGGCAGTGATGGTGCATATAAATGCTGCAACTGTTCCTGCTGGATCAGACGTTCCAGATTTTCCTGATCTTTGTAGGTTAAGAAAGGAGAAATCAGGAGTGTTTTACAGTTCGGACTCTGTGTAATCTCTTTATTAGCGGTAGTTACAACCAGATCTACTTTGCTGAAATCATAAGAATCTTTTGTATACACAGGAAGCAGGGCTGTAATATCAATATAATCTCCAAAACGGCTGGCTATATGATGTTTCAATTCCCAGGAAGATGGAAGGTTTAAATGACACATAATAACGGTTTTTAATTTTTGAGAAGCTTGTTTGGCATGTGCCATTGCACCGGAAATACAGAATGCAAGATATAGAATTTCTGTATAATCCAGGTAAAAGCCATAATATTCCAGTGCAAAAGGTTGAAAAGCAAAAGCAATCTCAAATTCAATTAAAAATTTTGTTCGTGCTACATCAAAGTGTGTATCAATGCGGTTAAAGTAATGTAGTGGTAATGATAAATATCGGAAGTATTGAAGTATTGTGATATAAAAATCTTCATCTTTCGAAAAATCAATCTGATAATTGACATTAATATAATTAATATAGGTATCTGTTAATTGAATGATAGATGGCTCAAAAAAGTTGGTTACCGATGCAAAATTTAACAGGCTTGCATCCAGAAGCCGGCCACAGGAAATAAGACGATATATATCTTCGCGTTCAATTGCAGAAAAATGGCAATTCAGCTTTTCTTCAAGAGAATCCAAAAGCTCGTTTGCTGCATGAATGGCAGTCGCATCACGATAGTCATCGGTAATGAGTTCAGTCAGTTCATGACCGGCCGTGATGCGGTAGTACATGATAGCAATCGCCAGATCCAGTGTAACCATATTTACATCTTCCATCATAATATTGTATTTTGTCATATAAAAATTCACTTCGTGGATAATCTGATTCACGATACGTTCATCCATATACTGATATTGGAAGAAAGCGTTTCCACGTGCATTGTAATTCCAGTTCTCTGAAAACAGATGATTCAGGATAATTCTTCTTTTTCGTTCATTTTTCTCAAATTGAATATGATTACGGTGCCGGGAAAAAATAATATGCGGATCGGGCAAAATATATTTTCGGCGAAGTGCATGTAGATCATGTTCAAGTGTTGTACGGCTGATATACATCTCATCTTCCAGATCATATAGATTAATTGGAGTATCAGAAAGACAAAGCCGGAAAGCAATATGTCTTACACGCTCATCTCTTGACAGGAAAGAGTTGCTTGATTGACTTAGTTTTTCTAAATGCTGTTCATCGTCTGATTCCAGAAGGTAGCCAGAACTTCTTTTAGAAGTAATTTGAACTCCGGTATCTGTCAGTGATTGATTGAGCTCATTGATATCATTTCGTATAGTTCTCGCGGATACGTGAAGATGTCCGGCAAGTTCCTCGCCGGTAGTGTATACACTGTTTTTCTGTTGTAGATAGTGAATTAGTTTTCGCTGTCTTAAAGACAAAGATAAGTCGTTCATAATTTCCTCCTCTTATAGGAAAATGTAAAGTATATAACTTATCATATTTATAAGAACAGAAGATGTCAAGTGATTGGTAAATATAAAACGAAGAAAATTTTCCGCTTTGAAGAGGAAAAAACTTGTTTGATATGGAGCGAGGAGAAGACTAAAATGAAGTCACAAAGTTAAGAAAAGTTCAGAGGAGGACACAGACTATGAAATATGAAAACATTAGAAAACAGGTATTAGATGCAATCTTAGAGGCGGTTGAGCAGGGACTGATCAAAGGAACGTCAGGAAACATCGCACTTCGTGATGATGTAGATGATGTAGTGGCAATTACACCAAGTGGAATCCCATATAAAGGAATGACACTGGAAGATATCGCAATTGTAGATCTCGATGGTAACTGGCTGGAAGGTAACTACAAACCTTCATCAGAAGTTCCAATGCATACGGCAGTTATGAGAGCAAGACCGGATGTAAAAGCTACTGTACATACACATGCAATGAATGCAACAATCCTTGCAATGGGTGATGCACCGGAATTAAAACCAATCACACCTCCGCAGTGTGAGTTTACACCGGTAAGAATTGTACCGTTTACAATGCCTGGAAGTGATGAGGTTGCAGATAAGGTTGTGGAAGCTCTTGGAGAAGACGGAAGAGCAGTTCTTATTAAAAATCATGGAATGTTCTGCTGTGGAAAGAACATGAAAGCAGCAATGGCAGCAACCGAGTATACAGAAGAGATGGCAGTTACAACATTGTATGCAAAACTTCTTGGAACATACGAACCAATGCCGGAAGAAGGCGTTAAGAAAATGAAAGAGCTGATTGCAGCAGACCAGGCAGTATAAAACCTATATTTTATATAGAAAAATAAAAGAAAACGCAAAAAGAGAAACGCAGGAAGTAGGGAGGAAGCAAAAAAATGGCAAGTGAATTTTTTGTAAGCAGTGATGTTACATTTGGAAAGAATGCGGCAAAAGAACTGCCGAGAATCTTAAAAGAATTTAAAGCAAAAAATGTTATGGTTGTATACGATGCCGGTGTAAAAATGGCAGGTATTGCTGAAAAGGTACTGGCAGAAGTCGAAAAAGCAGATGTAAAGGTTACAGTATTTGATGGAGTTATTCCAAATCCTACAAATGAAGTTGTAGAAGAAGCAGCAGAGATTGCGCAGAGAGAAAACATTGATGTGTTTGTTGCTGTAGGTGGTGGAAGCAGTATTGACCTTACAAAAGCAGTTAACATCTTGATGACAAATCCAGGTCCGATTGGACAGTACGGTGGAATTGGATTAGTAAAAGAATCGGTATTGCCATTAATTGCAATCCCAACTACTGCAGGAACATCCAGTGAGATTACTAATGTTGTAGCATTAACAGATACAAAGGCAGTATGTAAATATGTAATCATCGATAATAAAATCGTAGCAGACAAAGTAATTGCAGATCCGGAATTTACAAAGACAATGCCGGCTGGCGTTACGGCTGCAACAGGAATGGATGCGATTACACATGCAGTAGAAAGTTATATTTCAAATATGTCAACAGCGCTGACAGAATATCATTCTATTAAAGCATTGCAGATTTTCCATGAATATCTTCCAAAGGCAGTAGCAAACGGATCTGATATGGAAGCAAGAGAAAAAATGATGCTTGGCTGTCTGATCGCAGGATTTGGATTTTCTAATGCAAACCTTGGACTGGTACATGGAATCGCACATACATTGAGTGCACATTTCCATCTTGCACATGGCGTGGCAAATGCAACAGTTCTTCCTTATGTTATGGAATACAACGCTGACAGCTGTCCGGAAAAGATGGTAAATCTTGCAAAAGCAATTGATCTTCCGGTAAGCGGAGACCTTGCAAAAGATAAATACCTGTTGTCAAAAGAATTGCTTAAGATGACAAAGACAGTTGGAATCAAGACGTTATCAGAGCTTGGGGTAGAAGAAAAAGACTTTGAGATGATTGCAGAAGATGTATTAAAAGAACCTGTACTCGGATTCAATCCAAAACAGGGTGTAACAAAAGAAGATGTTATTTCAATTTTGAAAAAAGCATTATAAGAGGAAAAAGTTATGGAAAAGAAATCATGTGGTGGATACGGAAAATGTTATCCGCATTTGTTCTCGCCGCTTCGCATCGGAAACATTAAGATGAAAAACCGAATCATCTGTGCGCCGACAAGTCCAAGTATGATTGATCTGAATGGTCATTTTACTCCTGAGATGATTGCTTATTTGGAAGAAAAAGCAAAAGGCGGAGCAGGAGTTGTTACATATGGCGAGGCAATTGTGCATTCTGCAACAGGAAAGTCTCATAATAAGCAGCTTCAGTTGGATGCATTTGGTGTTAGACAGGGTATGACCGAAGCCGCAAGAGCAATTCACAATGCGGGAGCATATGCCAATATCCAGTTGTCTCATGGCGGTATGTATGGAGGCCTTGCAAGTGTTGGCGGTGATGTTGATACCTGTAATGTAGCATATGGACCAAGTGACATGCATATGCCTGCGGGTGATGTAAAGGAGATGCCAAATGAACTGGTCTATGAGATCATAGAGTCTTATGGAAAAGCAGCAAAGCTTTGTAAAGAAACCGGGTTTGATATGGTTCAAGTCCATGCGGCACATGGATGGTTGTTCTCACAGTTCCTTTCGCCGGTGTGGAACAAAAGAACAGATGAATTTGGTGGATCGCTGGAAAACAGAGCAAGATTTTTCCTGTTAGCATTAGACGCAGTAAGAAAAGCAGTAGGCCCACAGTTCCCGATAGAAGCCAGAATATCAGGAGATGATATGACAGACAAGGGACTGAATCTGGAAGATTGTATAAAAGTTGCTGAGATGATTGATGATAAAGTAGATCTTATCAATGTATCCTGTGGTAATCATGAAGATCCGGATATGTTCTGCAGGACCCATCCATCAGCATTTTATCCAAGAGGGGTAAATGTATATCTGGCAGCGGAAATAAGAAAACATGTCAAGACACCGGTTGCCTGTGTAGGATCGTTGAATGACCCGGCACAGATGGAAGAAATTATTGCGAGCGGCCAGGCAGATGCAGTAGAGCTTGGAAGAGCAAGTCTTGCAGATCCGTATCTTCCAAAGAAAGCTTACAACGATTGTGCAGAGGATATTACGCCATGCCTGAGATGTTATGAGTGTTTTGGAGCTACCGGAGAACTGGAGATGGTAAAATGTGCAGTTAACCCGACAATGGGTGAACAGCTTGCAGCAAAATATCCAAAGCCATTACCGGAAATAAAAAAGAAAGTTCTTGTCGTAGGCGGAGGACCGGCAGGTATGGAAGCTGCGATTACGGCAGCTAACAGAGGACACAATGTTACACTTGTAGAAAAGAGGAATAAATTAGGTGGCAATCTGCATCCGGCAGGAGCAGCATATTTTAAAGAAGATATTAGAAAATTAATCTGCGTTCTGGAACAGAGATGCAAAAAAGCAGGTGTAAATATATTCCTGAATACAGAGGTAACTCCGGAATATGTAAAAGATTTTGCACCAGATACATTGTTCATAGCAATTGGTTCGAATGAACTCAGACCGCCAATAAAAGGTCTGGACTCCGATAAAGTTGTAATGGCAATCGATGCAGAATTACATCCGGAAAAATTAGGACAAAAAGTTGTCATCATAGGCGGCGGATTGGTAGGAGCAGAAGCATCTATCGGGTTCCATCATGAAGGAAAAGAGTGTACGATTATCGAGATGAAACCAGTGATTGCAGAAGAAGTGAATTCCTTCTACCGCGGCGGACTGATGCCGGAAGTTGATAAATCAGCCACATGTCTGGTGAATACAAAAGTAAAAGAAATCATTACGACAGGTGTCCTTTGTGAAAAAGACGGAGAAGAGATGATTGTAGAAGCAGATACTGTTGTCTGTGCTCTTGGATTCAGATCCCCTTATGATAAGGTGGATGAACTTGCAGATCTGGTGGAAGAGTATTATGTAATTGGTGATTGTAAGAAAGTTGGAAAGATTTATGATGCCATGAATACAGGATATTATTCTGCATTACTTGTATAAGATTCCGGGAATACATTAAGGAATAAAGGAGATAGAAGATCATGAAAAAGAAACTTGTATTATGTACACAGCTTCCTGAAAAGAGAAAACAGGAAATCGAAGAATATTGTGATATTACAATTGCCGGAGAATTAAAACACGGTAAAGGAAATGTTACAGAGGAAATGGTCCGTGAGGAATGCAAAGGTTATGAAATTGTTGTCCTTGGAGATGAGAATGCAAAAGCAGATACAATCAACACATGGGTAGAATCTGGAATGAAATTCATTGGTGTTGCAAAAGGAACACCGGTTACAGTTGATAATGAAGCTATCAAAGCAGCCGGGCTTCAGTTATCTTACACACCAGGAAGAAACAGAGTAGCAGTTGCAGAATTCAATATCGGACTGATGATTGCAGTTGCAAGAAAGCTTACTTTAAGTTGTACAGGTCTTTCCAGGGGAGAACATACAGGTGATCCGGTAGAAGATATTTATAATGTTCCAGATGTAAAAAATGTGACATTTGGGCCATTGGATGAAAAGCATCCATTTACAGATTACGGTATTGGATTTGAATTATACGGAAAGAAATTAGGTATCGCAGGATATGGTGCAATCGGAAGAGAAGTTGCAGTACGTGCTAAAGCATTTGGAATGGAAATTCTGGCGTATGATCCATATATGCCGGCTGAAAAGATTGAGGCAGACGGTGCGAGAGCAGTTGATCTTGATACAATGCTTAGCGAGAGTGATATGGTTAGTATTCATCTTCCGGTTCTGGATTCAACAAAGGGAATGGTTAATAAAGACTGGTTCTCCAAGATGAAACCAACTGCAATTGTAATCAATACTGCGAGAGCAGCAGTTATTGATCAGAAAGATTTTGTAGAGGCGCTTCAGAATGGAACAATTGCAGGAGCAGCAATTGATGTATACTGGCAGGAACCAGTACCGGCTAACCATCCGTTATTAAAGATGAGAAATGTAGTATGTACACCACATATGGCGGGCCTTACCACGGATGTAGATAACTGGTCAGGTGAGATGATGTCCCAGGAAGTATTGGCTTACCTTAAAGGTGAAGACAGAAAATATATCTGGAGAAGATAACAGCTACAACTGCAGCCCCGATTATGCTCAGGGTTTGCGGTAGAAAATAAATGCTAAAGGAGATAAAAGATGGAAACAACAAAGAATAAAAAACTCATCGCAGCAGGTCTGCTCGTGATGTCGCTTACAATGGCATGTAACAGTGCGTTAGCCCCAATTCTTGCAGAAGTTGGTAAATTTTTTCCGGATGCAAGTGATTCGGCAATTCAGATTGTATTGACACTTATTAATCTTACAACACTTCCGATGATGCTGATCGAGCCGGCATTTGAATCTAAAATTACAAAAAGAGATATCGCTCTTATCGGTACTGTTTTAATGCTGATCGGTGGTTTAATGCCACAGGTTCTGAATTCACAGTTATGGATGCTGTATGCTGCAAGTATTGTGATTGGAGCTGGTCTTTCGCTGGTAGTTGTAGTTAGTTCATCATTAATTTCGGATTACTTTACAGGTATTGAAAAATCAAGAGTTATGGGATTCCAGTCAATTTTTGTAAGTATTGGTGGTACAATCATTGCAAAGGGATCTGGTATGTTTACTGCTATGGCAGGGTGGAAACGTGGATATCTGGTATTCCTGATCTGTGTTCCGATCATTCTGATTGTTGCTTTAACAGTACCGAAAGGAACAGTAGTACAAAAAGAAGAGAGTGGAGAAAAAGCGGGAATTTCAGGAAGCATGATTTATTTCGGAGCACTTTGCTTGATTACAGGTATCTTCGTTGCAACATTTAATACAAATATTGCTATGTACATTGACCGTAAAGGTATTGGTGATGCAAGTACGGCAGGAACGGTTGCGTCTATCATGCAGGTAATTGGTATCTTAGGAGGCCTCGTACTTGGTAATACTGTAAAATTATTCAAACGTTTTACAATTGGTGCATCTATTCTTATGATGGCAGCAGGAACTGCAATGGTAGGATTTTCTACAAGCCTTCCGGTTATTTGTATCGGAGCAGCAGTCGTAGGATTTGGTTTTGCAATTCGTAATCCGGGAGCTGTTACATTTGCTGCTAATATGGTACCGGCAGCACAGGCATCACTGGCAATTGCGATTGTATCTGCAACTTATAACGTAGGTAACTTCGTATCTGCATACGTTGTAAACCCTGTTGCAAATATGCTTGGTGATGATATTGCAAACAGATTTATTGTATCTGCTGTAGCATTAGTGGTAATCGGTATTGTAGCTTTGGTCAAAGCACCTACGACGGATGCACAGGCACTGGATTCTCAGGGCTAAAAAGTAATGAAATAGTGCTCATGACATATAGTTTAACCTCTAATTGAACATATTAAATAGAAGCTCCCTGACCGGGAAAAATGAAATCGTGGTATGCTCCCCGTCAAGAGGACAATAAAAAATAATAAATTTTTGTATCGTCAG
>OLND01000405.1_pt1 | contig 54283 bp, 43 predicted proteins | sample 1672031 | NCBI WGS metagenome assembly OLND01 (sample SAMEA3136638, study PRJEB25190) | human gut metagenome | biome: human gut; feature: human-associated habitat; material: faeces | place: Austria | collected 2013 | reverse complement strand
CGGCGGAATACACCAGCGCGTTGCAGATGGCGGCAGCCACGTTGCTGCCGCCCTTGCGGCCCATGGCGGCGATGGCGGGCACGCCGTACTGCGTGCAAACCGCAAACAGCCGCTCCTTGCTTTCCACCACGTTCACAAAGCCGACAGGCACGGCGATGACCAGCGCGGGGCGCAGACCGCTTTCGATCTCGTCCGCAATCGTCAGCAGCGCCGTGGGGGCGTTGCCAACGGCCAGCACCGCGCCGGGGTACTCCCGCGCGGCCCTGTGCATGGCGGCGGCGGCCCGGGTCGAGCCCGCCGCCTTCGCAGCAGCGGCGACAGCGGGGTCGGCCATAAAGCAGAGTGCCTGCCCGCCCAATTTGGCCAGACCGGGCTTTGTGATGCCCGCCAGCGCCATGTTGGTGTCGGTGATGACCACTGCCCCGGCACGCATGGCCGCGACGCCCGCCGCCGCCGCGCCGGGTGTGAAGCGCAGGTTCTCGGCGTAGTCAAAATCCGCTGTCGTGTGAATAACGCGCTTGACCACGGCGGCGTTTTCGGGCGGAACCGCAAGCCCGCGCGCGGCCAGCTCCGCTGTGATAATGCCCATGCTCGTGCGCTCAATGTCGGCGGGCAGATGATGCTGCGGTGTCATTTTTTTCCTCCTCTGGGGTTGTGCAAACCCATGGCCGCGTAGACGGCGTCCATGTCCAGCGCACTGCGCACGCCGTCGGCCAGCAGGTCCAGCTGCTGTGTGCGGTAGTCGGCCATCGCAAGCGGCGCGGCGGTCTCCGGCGCGATTTCCTTGCGGCGGCAGAGGTACGCGGCCAGCTGCTCCGTCAATTCGCCGCTGTCAAACAGGCCGTGCAGGTAGGTGCCGAACACGGCGTTTTGTACGCAGCCCTCCGGTGTGCCGTCGGCATAGCGGCAGAACGGAGCGCCGTTCACCGCGGTGCGGCCCGTGTGAATTTCATATCCGGTCAGCGCAGCCCCGGCAAAGGGCGCTGCAGCCGTCGCCGTGACCTGTGCGCGGCGCTTTTCGGCGGTAAAGATCGTCCGCGTCGGCAGCAGGCCCAGCCCGCGCAGCGTCTGCGGATGGCCGCTCTCGGTGCCCTGACCGTCGTCGAGCGTCTCGCCCAGCAGCTGATAGCCGCCGCAGACGCCCAGCACCGGCGTGCTGCCTGCTGCCAGCTTGAGCACAGCAGCCTCCAGCCCGGACTGGCGCAGCCACAACAGGTCGTTCACCGTGTTTTTGGTGCCGGGCAGAATGACCAGGTCCGGCACGCCCAGCTCCCGCACGGACTGCACGTACCGCACACCCAAAAGCGGGTGCTGTTCCAGCGGCATAAAATCGGTAAAATTGGAAATATGTGGCAATTTCAAAACAGCTGCGTCCAGCGGCTTGACCGCGCTTTTACTTTGCAGCCGCGGCGCAAGCGAGTCCTCGTCCTCGATGTCCACCCGCAGGTACGGCACGACGCCCAGCACCGGCAGCTGTGTTTTTTCCTCCAGCATTGCCAGCCCGGGGCGCAAAATTTCTACATCGCCGCGGAATTTATTGATGATAAGTCCGCATATACGCGCGCGCTCGTCCGGCTCCAGCAGCGCCACCGTGCCGTACAGCTGCGCAAAGACGCCGCCGCGGTCAATGTCGCCCGCCAGCAGAACCGGCGCGTCCACGAGCTTTGCCAGCCCCATGTTGACAATGTCGTCCGCCTTCAGGTTGATCTCGGCGGGACTGCCCGCGCCCTCGATGACGATGATGTTAAATTCATCGGCAAGGCTGTCGTAGGCACGCAGAATATCGGGAATCAGCGACTTTTTGCGGCGGAAGTATTCCTTTGCGGGCATATCGCCGCGGACCTCGCCGTTCACGATGACCTGGCTGCCCACATCGCTGCTCGGCTTGAGCAGGATCGGGTTCATCCGCACATCGGGCTCGACGCCCGCGGCCTGTGCCTGCACGACCTGTGCGCGGCCCATTTCGAGGCCGTCCCGGGTCACAAAGCTGTTCAGCGCCATGTTCTGGCTTTTGAACGGCGCGGTTTTGTAGCCGTCCTGCGCAAAAATGCGGCAGAGCGCCGCGCACAGCAGGCTTTTGCCCGCACCGCTCATCGTGCCCTGCACCATGATGCACCCTGCCCGGCTCATGCCAGCACCTCCCGCATAATTTTCAACAGCTGTTCGTTTTCTTTTTGGGTGCGCACAGCGGTGCGGTACCACGTCTCGTCCAGCCCCGGGTAGTTGCCGCAGCCGCGCACCACCGCACCGTGACGGCGCAGCTTTGCACCAAAGTCCGCCGGTGCGCGGAACAGCAGGTAGTTGGCCTGTCCGTCCACGACCCGCAGCCCCAGTGCCCGCAGTCCCGCGGCCAGCCTTGGGCGCTGGTCGGCAATGAGTGTGCGCACGCTGTCGGCATAGGCGGTCTCCTCCAGTGCGGCCAGCCCTGCGGCCTGTGCCAGACCGGACACGGCCCACGGCTGGCCCGCCGCGCGCATTTTGTACAGCAGCGCCGTGTCACTGCACAGCGCATACCCCAGCCGCACCCCGGCCATAGCGTAGAGCTTAGTGAATGCCTTTAAGATTATAAGGTTCGGTGCATCGCGCAAAACCGTCTTAGCTGTCAGGGCATCCCGCGCGGCGAGGAAGTCGAGGAAGCACTCATCCACGACCAGCACCGCGCCACAGTCGGCACAGCGGCGCAGCAATTTTTGCACCATAACGAGCGGCGTGACCTGCCCGGTGGGGTTGTTGGGCTGGCAGAGGAACACTGCATCGGTGCTGTCGTCGATGGCGTCTACAAAGCCGTCCGTCACGGCAAAGTCGTTTTCCTCCCGCAAAATAAACCGCTGTACGTCGCAATCCACCGTTTCCAGCGCAGCAGCGTACTCGGCAAAGGTCGGCGCGGGCAGCAATGCGCGCCGCGGGCGCAGGGCCAGTGCCAGGCGGTAGATCAGATCCGCCGCACCGTTGCCGCACAAAATTTGCGCAGGATCCACACCCTCTGCCGCGGCCAGCTTAGTGCGCAGTGCCCGGCAGAGCGGGTCCGGGTAGCGATCCGCCATGGGCAGTGCCGCTGTGATGGCCGCCGCCACGCCCGCGGGCAGCCCCAGCGGGCTGACGTTGGCCGAAAAATCCAGCGCGTCCCGGCCAAACTCGGCCCGATAGCCCGCCCAGTCGCCGCCGTGTACCAGTTCCATTCCGCATTCCCTCACAAGACAAGCATCAGCCGCACGGCCAGCCCCAGCACAAGGGCCAGCAGGCTCTCGGCGTACATCATGCGGTTGGCGCGCAGGATGTCCCGCGGCTCGATCTCCCGCAGTGGGTCGCCAATTGTCGGCTTATCGTAATATTCGCCAAAGTAATAGGCCGGGCCCGCCAGCTGCACGCCCAGTGCCCCGGCGCAGGCGCTCTCGGTCTGGGCGCTGTTGGGGCTGGCGTGGCGGCGGCGATCCCGCCGCCAGATACGCCACGCCCCGCGGGCGCTGTTGCCCGTCAGCGCCGCCGCAGCCACCCAGAGCAGCGCGGCCAGGCGGCTGGGCAGCCAGTTGGCGGCATCGTCCAATTTGGCGGCACAGCGCCCGAAATAAAGATATTTTTCGTTTTTGTAGCCGAGCATGCTGTCCATCGTGTTGATGGCCTTGTAGGTCAGCGCCAGCGGTGCCCCGCCAAGGAGCATATACAAAAGCGGTGCAATGACGCCGTCGCTGGCGTTCTCGGCCACGGTCTCCACGGCGGCTCTGGTCACGCCCGCGGCGGTCAGGTTTTGCGTGTCACGGCCCACGATGCGGGCCACGGCCCTGCGGGCCGCGGGCAGGTCGTCCTTTGCCAGTTCCTTGTACACATTGCGGCTCTCCTGTGCAAGACCCTTGGCTGCCAGCGCCTGGCCGCACCAGAGCATTTGCAGCGCCAGCCCCAGCGCCGGATGGAGCCTTGCCGCGGCCCAGCAAGCAAGGCCGGTAACGGCCAGCGTGCCCAGCGGCAGCACCGCGGCCACCGCGGCCCCGCCGGCCAGCTCGCCCCGCGGCGTTTTGGGCAGTGCGGTGCGCAGGTGCTTTTCCAGCGCCGAGATGCACCGGCCCATGAGCACCACCGGATGCGGCAGCCACACCGGGTCGCCAAACAGAGCGTCCAGCAAAAAGCCGCCCAGCACCGCCCAAAAGATCAGCATGTGCTCTCCTTCGTGTACTGCACGGTCTTGACCAAACGCAACTCATGCCGCGCCGCCCAGTCGCGGGCGTCCAGCACATAGCCGCCCGCGTTGGGGCCGCACCACCGGTAATAGCTGCGGCGCGGCACGCCGTAGCGCTCTAACGCGGCCATCTGGGTGCCGCCGTGGGCCAGGATCACCAGCATGTCCTCGCCGTCCGCCAGCGCCTTGTCCACCAGCGCCGCAAACGTGCGGCATACGCGGTCACTGAAATCGTCCTTACGCTCACCGTCGGGGCAGCTGCTCTCGCAGTTGGCGGCGACCCATGCCTGATAGTCGGGATCGTGCTCCATCTCAATATAATTACGGCCTTCAAAGCTGCCGAAGCACATCTCCTTCAGCCCGTCCACGGGCACGAGCTCCGCGTCCGGGAACAGTACCTCCGCCGTCTGCCTTGTACGCTGCAGCGTGGAAATATAGACAACCTTCGGGTCAATATCAGCCCGGCGCAGCTGGGCCAGCCCCTCGGGCGAAAGCGGGATGTCCCGCTGACCCTGATAGCGCTTCTGGACGTTGTACTCGGTCAGGCCGTGGCGCAGTAAATAAATCAGCATTTCGGAAGTTCTCCTTTCAAAATCGTCGGCAGACCGCAAAACATCTGCACAACGCAGTCCGCCCGCGCGGCCAGCAGACAGGCCAGACGGCCCGCCGCCTCCCGCGCGGCACGCGCGGCGGGGTCAATCGGCACAACGCCGCCGCCGACCTCCGCCGCGGTCACAACATCATAATCTGCCAGCTCGTCGGCCAGCTGGTTCAAATCGGCGGCGTCGGCGGCCAAATCCTGCACGTCGTACACCTGCCGCCCGCCGAGCTTTTGCGCAAAGGTGCGCTTGCCGCTGCAAAGCGGCCCTGTCACAAACACCATTTACAGCACCCCCAGCCATTGGCAGGCGGCCAGCGCCGCCAGCATCCAGATCTCGCATTTTTGCAGGAACCACCCGGCCAGATCACCGGTCACACCGCCAAACTGTTTTTTGGCAACAACGTAGTACCGCGCAAAAGTGCAGCCTGCGGCCAGCACCAGCGCCCAGCCGCCCAGTGCAGTCAGCCCCACGGCCAGCATGGCGCAGAGCGCGGCCAACACCTGCCGCACGCGGACGCGGTCCGCCGCCGTGGCAAAGGTGTGGGCAAGGCCTGTATTTTTCGCCAGCGGGAACGCCGCCACGGCCAGCCCGGACAGCGCCCGCTCCCCCATCAGCGCCAGCATCCAGAGCACGCCGACCCGCGGGGTGAACGCCACACAGCCGCACAGCGCAAAATACGCCGCAAAGTAGCTGCACAGCCGGATGACCGCGAACGCGCCGCAGTGGGGGTCCTTTAAAATTTCCAGCTTCTTCGCGGTATCGCCGTAGCTGGAAAGTGCGTCGCAGGTGTCGGCGTAGCCGTCCAGATGGATGCCGCCCGTGACCCAGACCGGCACAAGGCAGAACCCCGCCGTGCGGGCCGCCGCAGGCAGTGGCAGCACGCCGCAGATGCACCACAGTGCGCCGCACACCACCCCCACCAGCGGGAAGGCGCAGAGCGCGTACCGCATATTTTTTTCGTTCCAGTCGAACTGCGGCATCGGCAGGGCCGAGAACATGGCGAACGCCACTGCAATCGTCTGTAAAGCTGTCACGGACCTTCACTTCCTTTGTAATAGACGGGGATGCCGCAGACAACGCGCACCACGCGGTCTGCCCGCGCCGCCGCAGCGTTGTTGACGGCGGCCAGTGCGCGCAGATAGCGGTCCGTATCGCCCGCATAGTCTGCCCCACCGCTGAACACCTCGTTGGAAACCACAATCAGATTATCACATTGCAGCAGCATCTTGTCAATGCCCCGCAGGATCGCCGCCGCGGTTTCCGTCCCTGCACCGTCGGGGTCATACAGCTCATTGGCGGCCAGGTTGCCCAGGTCCTCCAGCAGCACGGTTCCGCGCCGGGGCAGGGCCACGCGGTCCAGGTGCAATGGACACTCTACCGTGTCGAACTGCTTTTCGGCCCGCATGGCGCGGTGCTTCGCCACGCGGGCGGCGCACTCGGCGTCCCATACCTGCATCGTCGCCAGATAGATGCGCGGCAGCGGTGCACGCAGGCAGAGCGACTCCGCATAGGCGCTTTTGCCGCTGGCCGCGCCGCCGATGACCAGCGTCAGCACTGCGGGGTGTACGGCGTGATGCCGCCCTCCGCAAACGAGTAGCAGCCGTTGTAGACGGCCAGCGCCATATCCCACAGCGGCAGGCTGGCCACCGCGCCCGTGCCCTCGCCCAGATGCAGCTCTGCGGTGATAAGCGGTTTTTTGCACAGCGCGTCCAGCACAATATGTGCGGCTGGCTCGCTGGACACATGGCTGGCGAAAACGGCCTTTTCCGCCGCGGGGCAGAGCCGCACCGCGCACAGAGCCGCCACGCCGCTGATGAATCCGTCCATCACGATGGGCAGCCTTTCGAGCGCACCGCCCAGAAACACGCCGCACAGCCCGGCAATATCAAAGCCGCCCAGCGCCGCCAGCACCCCCAGCGGGTCCGCGGCGTCGGGGTGGTTGCGGGCAATGCCGCGTTCTATCGCATCTATTTTGCGGTGCAGTCCTGCATCGGAAAGTCCCGCGCCGCGCCCGGTCATCTCGGCCACAGGGCGGCCCAGCAGCACGCTAGCCACGGCGCTGGACGTCGTTGTGTTGCCGATGCCCATTTCCCCCGTCGCCAGCAGCTGTGCGCCGTTCTGCTTTTGCGCGCGCACCAGCGCGATGCCCGCGGCGATGGCCTGCACGGCCTGTGCGCGGGTCATAGCCGGGCCGGTGGTAAAGTCAGCCGTGCCCGCAGCAATGCGGCAGTCCGCCGCGCCGGGCACGGGTGCACCCGCAATGCCCATATCGACGGGCACGATGTCGCAGTGGGCCGCAGCGGCCATACGGCAGACGCTGGTGCGGCGGGCGGTCAGGTTTTCGAGCACGGCGCGGGTCACGGAGGCATCGGTCTGGCTGACGCCCTGCGCCACAACGCCGTTGTCCGCGCAGAGCACCAGCACCGCGCGGCGGCTGACATCTGGCACGGGGTCGCCGGTCAGCGCGGCGGCGTCCTCGACCATGCCTTCCAGCCGACCCAGTCCGCCCAGGGGCTTTGCCAGCGCAGCCCAGTGAGCGTGGGCTGCGGCGCGGGCGGCCTCGTCCGGCGGGGTAACGGCTGCAAGCAGGTTTTTCAGTTCGTTTTCGGTCATGATGTTTCCTTTATATAATGTTCGGCTGCAGCCGCAAAGCGCTTCGGCAGCGGCGTACCTGCCCAGTAGAGATGCGGAAAACCCGCGTAGAGACGTGCATTGGCAAAGCCGCACGCCCACTGCCGCCCGTTTGCCTTGGCAGCGGTGAACGCATCGCCGTTTTCGGTGGAGTCCCAGTGGTGGAACTCGTGGACGGGCAGGGTCTCCCCCGCGCGGAACAGCATACTGTCGGTGCGGGCGGTCAGGCGGGCGTAGCCGAACCGCACAAGCCGCCCGACCTTGAAGCCCTGTCCGGGCAGCACGCCCACCATCGGGTGGGGCGTGCCGTCGGCGTCCTGTAATGTCCGGCCCAGGTACAAAAAGCCGCCGCACTCGGCCACGGTGGGCAGGCCGCCCCGCACGGCGCTTTTTACGGCGGCGCGCAGGGGGGCGTTCGCGGCCAGCCGGGCGGCGTACAGCTCGGGGTAGCCGCCCGGCAGGTAAAGCCCGCCGATGTTATCCGGCAGAGCCGTGTCGGCCAGCGGGCTGAAAAAGCACAGCTCCGCGCCGTTTTCCCGCAGTGCCTCCAGCGTTTCGGCGTAGGTAAAGCAGAACGCGGCGTCCCTTGCCACGGCAAGGCGCACCCGCGGCGGGGGCACCGTGCACGGCACAGCGGCGGGCGCAGGGCTGTCAAATAGGGTGTGCAGCAGCGGCCAGTCGATGGTTTGCTGCGCGGCATCGGATAAGAGCTGTATCTTGCGCTGCAGATCGTCGATCTCGGCGGCGGTTTTCAGACCGAGGTGGCGGCTTTCTATCGCGGCCTCGGGCAGCGGCGGCAGGCAGCCGACCACGGGCAGACCAGTCTCTTTTTCGAGCATCGGCTTCAGCAGAGCACACAATCCTTGCGTACAATCATTGAGCAAAATCCCCGCGATATGGTGCGGTGTGCGGAACGCCGTCAGCCCGCGCAGCTCCGCCGCCAGCGTCAGGCTTGCCCCCTTGGGCCGCACAACGAGCAGTGCGGGCAGGTCCAGCGTATCGGCCAGCTGCCACGCACTGGCCGTGTCGGTCACGCCGCCAAGGCCGTCGTAGTAGCCCATGGCCCCCTCGACGACTGCCGCGCCGTGCCCTGCCGCGTGCCGGGCGTAGAGTGCGCGGGCGGTCTGCGGTGCAGAGAAAAACAGGTCGAGATTGTGGCTTTCGACGCCCAGCACCGCGCGGTGGAACATCGGGTCGATGTAGTCCGGCCCCGACTTGAACGCACAGGGGGTCAGCCCGCGGGCAGTCAGCGCCGCCAGCATAGCACATGTAGCCGTTGTTTTTCCACTGCCGGAGCGGGGTGCAGCCAGAACCAATTGCAGCATTTTTACTCCCTCGCGATCAAGAAAACCGGGTTGTTCGCCATGAGCAGGTGCAGGCTGCCCGCCGCCCGGCTGCGGCTGACTGCGATTTGTGTAACCTGGGCGGTCAGGCCGTGGGCCGTCAGGGCCGCAACGGCCTCCTGTAAGGTTTCCAGCGCAATGGCGCTGATACAGAGCCGTGCATCGGGGTTCGCGGCCAGCGCGGCATCGACGACAGCCCGCAGACTGCCCTTGCTGCCGCCGATAAAAACAGCGTCCGGCGCGGGCCAGCCTGCCAGCGCGGCGGGGGCAAGGCCCTCGGTAAGGTGCAGATTTTGTACCGCAAATTTTGCGCGGTTCTGACGGATAAGGGCACAGGCTTCCGCATCGCACTCCACGGCGCAGACCCGGCCCGCAGGGGCGGCCAGCGCCAGCTCCACACTGACGCTGCCGGTGCCCGCGCCCACATCCCAGAGGGTATCTGTGGGGCGCACAGCCAGCTTGGCCAGCGCGGCAGCGCGGACCTCCTGCTTAGTCATCGGCGTTTTGCCGCGGATGAACGCTGCGTCGGGCAGGCCGGGCGTGCGGCGCAGGGGCGCGGGCACATTTTCCACAAGCAGGACACTGAGCGGTGCAAAGCGCTGTGCGGCCAGCTCCTGCGCCGTGCCGGTCACAAGCCGCTGGGACGGCGTGCCGAGGTTCTCCCCCACCGTGGCCGCAGCGTCGCCCAGCCCGGCAGCCGCCAGCTGTTGGCAGAGCGTCGCAGGGGTCTCGCTGCCGCCGGTCAGAAAAAAGGTTGTCCCGCCTGCGCGGCAGGCGGCCACCGGGTCACACGCACAGCCGTGGGCGGAGACGAGCCGCCAGCCCTGCCACGGGCGGCCCAGCGCCGCGGCCAATAATTGCACGCTGGAAACGCCGGGCAGCACCGTGTACGGCAGACCCGCGTCGTCCAATGCGCGGCAGAGCGCCGCCGCGCCGGAGTAGAAGCCCGTGTCGCCGCTGAAAACCACCGCGGCCTCCGCGCAACCTGTCTGCCGCAGCAATGCGCAAATTTCGTCCGTTTTATAGAGGGCTGCGCGGTTTGCCGTGCAGCCCTCGGGCAGGTTTTCCAGCAGGCGGCGCGCGCCGACGATCAGCTCCGCTCCGCGCAGCGTCTCCAGCCCCGCCGCTGTCAGGCTGCCGGGCGCTCCGCTGCCCATGCCCACCAATGTGATCTTCATAAAAGCTCCCTGCATCGCTGTAAAATTGTGTCAGCGGTCTCGCCCGCGTCGTCCGGGCGGCGCAGCACAATGAGCTGCACGCCGCACCGGGCGGCGGCCTCGGCCTTTTCGGCAAAGCCGCCCTCCGCGCCGCCGTCCTTCGTGACCATATAGTCGATATGGAACTGGTGCAGCAGTGCCGCATTTAATTCTTTCGTAAAAGGCCCCTGCATCGCAAGGATATTGCGGTGCGGAATGCCCGCTGCCTCGCATGCTGCGATACCTGCCAGCGTTGGCAGAACGCGCGGGTAGAGCCGCACCGGGTCGAGCGCTGCGAAGGCGGGCAGCTCCTTGGCACCCGTCGCCAGCAGGACGCGCCCCGGTCTGTCTGCCAGATACGCGGCGGCCCGGGCGGCATCGGCCAGCACCACACTGCCCGCGGGCAGGGGGCTGGCGGGGCGCAGCAGACGGTGATATTCAACTCCCGCCGCCGCTGCCGCCGCACGGATATTGCGCGTTGCCTCGGCGGCATACGGGTGGGTCGCGTCAACGCAGAGCGCCGCACCGCGCAGCAGCGCCGTCATTCCTTCGGCGTCCAGCCGCCCGGTGCGCACCGTGATGCCGTCGGCGCAGCCCTGTTCCTCGGCCCCCAGCTCTGTCGCCACACAGACCGTGACCGCCGCGCCGAGCGCCGCCAGCGCGCGGGAGAAGCTGCGCCCCTCCGTTGTACCGCTGAAAACCACCACATTCATACGCCGCGATACCCCCTTGGCGTAACCATTCTGCCATGTAAAATCTGCGTTGCAGCGTTGCCGACAAAGACCGTTGTGAACATATCCACGGCGGTATCCTCCAGCTCGGCCAGCGTCAGCAGCCGTGCGGTCTGGCCGTCACGGCCAATGCAGCGCACCAGCCCGCAGACCGTGTCCGGGCCCTTGCCGTTGTCCCGCAGAATGCGAACGGCCTTTTGCAGGTAGTCGGCGCGGCCTTTGGACGACGGGTTGTAGAGCGCCAGACAGAAATCCCCCGCCGCGGCGCAGGCCAGCCGCTTTTCAATGACGGCCCACGGCGTCAGCCGGTCCGACAGCGAAATCACGCAAAAATCATGTGCCAACGGCGCACCCAGCACCGCGGCCCCGCTCAAAGCGGCGGTCAGGCCGGGCACGATCTCGACCTCCACCTCCGGGCAGTGCTCCGCCAGCTCCAGCAGCGGGCTGGCCATGCCGTAGACCCCGGCGTCGCCGGAGCATACGAGCGCCACCGTCTTGCCGCCCTTTGCCGTTTCCAGCGCCCAACGGCAGCGGTCAAGCTCCCGCGTCATGGCGGTAGCGTAGACCTCTTTATCCGGGTAAAGCGGGCGCACAAGGTCGATGTAGACCGTGTAGCCGCACAGCACGTCGGCGGCCTGCAGGGCAGTCTGCGCCTGGGCGGTCAAATACTGCGCACCGCCCGGGCCGAGGCCCACCACATACACAAGACTACGGTTCATCATTTTTCCATCTCCAATCCGGGGCAAAGGGGGCCAGCGCCACGGCAAGGGTCACGCCGTCCCGCGCCCACTTCGGGATGAACAGCACTCCGTTTGCAGCCAGCACCGCCGCGCGTTCACAGACATTGTCCACGCCCGTGATGCTCTGCACAAAGCCGGAGGACGTAAAGCGGCCTTTAGCCGTGCGCAGGGCAGCGGCGGTATAAAAGTCCATCTCCCAGCCGTGCGCCCGGCAGAACGCCGCCAGACCCGGCTCATCCTTTTTCAAGTCAATGCTGGCTGCGCGGACAATGCCCTGCGGGGCAAAATGATGCTCCGCGCAGAAGGCCGCAAAGGCTGTTTCCAACTTTTCCGTCGTCGTGCCGCGCTTGCAGCCGACACCCAACACCGCAATGCGGGGGATCAGGTGCAGCGCTTCACCCGTCGGGGTCAGCGTCAGCGCAAAATCTGCGCAATCAGCGGCGGCGGCAGGCTCCACACCCGCGGGCGGCGTGCCGGAAACAGCCCAGTCGGCGGCATAGCAAACGCTCTGCCCGGCCAGCAGTGCCCCGCTCACGTAGCGGATGCGCTCCGGCTCGGCCACGGCACAGTTCTGGCGCTTGGCCCACTCGTCCACGGCAAAAACGCCGCGTCCGTCGGTGGCCGTCGTGATGACCGGCACGGCATGGCAGACCGCTGCCAGCCGCTGCGCCAGCTCGTTTGCGCCGCCCAGATGCCCCGACAGCAGCGGAATGGCGAACTGCCCACCTTCATCCAGCACAACGACGGCGGGGTCTGCAGCCTTGCTGCGGCAGTGGGGCGCGATGGCCCGCACCGCGATCCCGGCAGCTCCTACAAAAATCAGTGCGTCGCTTTGTGCAAACTGCGCAGCGGTCCAATCGGTCAGGCGGACGCCGTCCGCACCGCCGCGGGTCACGCTGCCGGGGCAGGCTGCCGCCAGCTGCTGCGCCAGCGCCAGTCCCCGCGCCGTGAACGCAATGTACGCGCAGGTCATCGGTCCGTCCCCCTTCGGAACTCCGTTGTGAACGCCGGGTCATACAGCTTGCTGCGGTCATATTGTGCGGCCAAAAAGTCCCCGACAACAATGAGCGCCGTCTTGGTGATGCCCGCCGCGCGGGTGCTTTCGGCCAGCGTTCCGACGGTGCAATGTACAATTTTCTGTTCCGGCCACGTTGCCTTGTAGACAACGGCGGCAGGGGTCGCGGCGGTGTACGCGCCCTGCAGAAGCGCATCCTGCACCCTTTCAATCAGGCCGATGGAGAGGAAAATGACCATCGTCGCCCCGTGGGCGGCCAGCGCGGCCAGCCGCTCACCTTCGGGCACAGGGGTACGGCCCTCCATGCGGGTGATGATGACGGTCTGGCTGACGCCGGGCAGCGTGTACTCGGCGTTCAGCGCCGCCGCCGCACCGCAGAAACTCGACACGCCGGGCGTATCGTCGTAGGCGATGCCCATGGCGTCCAGCGCGTCCATCTGTTCCCGGATCGCGCCGTACAGGCAGGGGTCACCCGTGTGCAGGCGCACGGTGGTTTTGTGCGCTGCTTCGTTTTCTTTCATGACGGCAAGCACCTGCTCCAGCGTCATCTCGGCGCTGTTATAGATGGTGCAGTCCGGCCCCGTCAGCCCCAGCAGCGCCGGGTTGACCAGGCTGCCCGCATAGATGATGCAGTCCGCCGTTTGCAGCAGGGCCGCGCCGCGCCGGGTAATCAGGTCCGGTGCGCCGGGACCGGCCCCCACAAAATGTACCATGTCAGGCTTCCTTCCACAATTTCAACAGTGTATCGGCAGTTTTTGTCTGCCCCAGCGGGCCGTTCCGGTTTGAGAACAGCACCGCGCCGACCTTGAACGCCCCCGCCGCGCGGCGGTCCAAATGCAGCTGGATCGCGGTGAGCAGGCTGGCCATGACCGGCTCCCGCAGCTGCGCGGCGTCCAGAATGTCCAGACAGGCGTCTGTCGTGGCGGCGTCCATCAGGGCGCGGCAGGTCGCCGCGTCCGCGCCGCAGAGCGCCGCATGGGCGCAGAACAGCTCAGTGCGGCAGTCGGCACAGCGGGAGTGGGTGTTCATGATGCCGCCCGCCAGCTTGACGAGCTTGCCCACATGCCCGACGAGCAGCACCTCCGCGAAGTGCTCCGCCGCTGCCATATCCAGCGCCTCGCCAATGAAATTTGAGATTTTTACGACAGGGATCTCGTGCAGCGCGGGGTAGTTGGCGGCCAAGTAGTCCAGCCCGTAGTTGCCGGGGGCTAAAATCAGGCGGCGGCTTTTCAACGCTGCCTGGTGGATTTCGATTTGCAGCGTATCCAGAAGCGCCTGCTGGCTCATCGGCTCTACAATGCCGCTGGTGCCCAGCACCGACAGGCCGCCCTCGACCCCCAGATGCGGGTTGAAGGTGCGCTTGGCCGCAGCCTCGCCGCCTTCGATGGAGATGACCACCGCGAACCCGCCGCCGTAGCCGACGGCGTCCGCCTCCCGCAAAAGCGCCTCGGTTATCATCTGCCGCGGCACACGGTTGATGGCCGCCGCGCCGACGGGCTGGTCGAGGCCGGGCTTTGTCACACGGCCCACCCCCGCCCCGCCGTCAATCGTAACGGTGCGCGGCGCGTCGGGCAGCAGTGTGACCGCGGCAATGACCGGCAGACCCGTCGTGGCGTCGATGTCGTCGCCGCCGTCCTTGACGATGGCGCACGCGGCCCCGTCTGCCGTCAGGCGGCAGAACTGCGGTGCGACCTCCACGACAATGCCCTTGGGCGTGCGCAGACCAACGCTTTCCGGCGCGTGGCCGGTCAGCAGCAGCCGCGCCGCGCCCGCCGCCCCCAGCGCCGCGCAGGTGCCGGTGGTGTAGCCGCAGCGCAGTAAACGCTGCCCGCTGCAGATGTAGTGCTCAAATTGGGGCTTCGGCTTTGCGCCGCTCCCGGCAAACAGCACCGCGTATTGGTCGGTGCTCAGTCCAAACAGCGCACAGATATTGTCCTGTGCAAAGGCGTCCTGCGGTGCCAGCACAGCGGACACGCCTGACGGCGCAACGCAGACAACGGCGTCGGCCAGCCTTTGGGCCAGCTCCAGCTCATGCAGCGTCACGATGACGGCCACATTCTTCTCATGCGCCAGCACTTGCAGGATGTCCATGAGCTCCGCCTTGCCCTTCACGTCCAAAAACGACGTTGGCTCGTCCAGAAGCAAAATCTCCGGCTGCTGGCAGACCGCGCGGGCCAGCAGCACGCGCTGGCGCTGGCCGTCGCTGATCCTGGCAAAATCGCGGTCCTCCAGCTCCTCCGCCCGGACAAGGCACAGGGCGTCATGCACCTGCTGCCTGTCGGTGTCGGACAAAATGCCCAGCCGCCCGGTGTAGGGGTAGCGCCCGGCGGCGGCGACCTCAAAGCAGGACGTCAGCTCGGTGCGGGCCGTGTGGGGCAGCATCAGCGCCAGCTTGCGCGCCCGGGCGTTGGGGGTGTAGGCCGTCAGGTCTTGCCCGTCCAGCAGCACCGCGCCGCCCTGCGCCGCCAGCTGCCCGGCCAGCGTTTTTAAAAGGGTGGATTTGCCCGCGCCGTTCGGACCGATGAGCGCCAGAATTTTGCCGCGCTCGGCGTGCAGGGCAATGTCCCGCAGCAGCGGCGCACCGTAGCCGACGGCGAGATTTTGCGTTTCACAACAGCTCATACCGTGCCCTCCCCGCTGTGGCGGCGCACAAGCAGCCAGATGACCACCGGCGCACCGAACACCGCTGTGACCGAGCTGATGGACAGCTCGGTGGGTGCAAACAGGCTGCGGGCGATCAGGTCGCACAGCAGGCAGAATGCCGCGCCGCCCAGTGCGCAGCCCGGCAGCACACGCAGCGGTTTTGCACTGCCTAGCGTATGTTTTACCAGATGCGGCACCGCAATGCCGACGAAGGAGATCGGTCCGGCAAATGCCGTGACGCAGGCCGCCAGCAGGCTTGACAGCAGCACAAGCACCACGGAAAACGCCCGCACCGGCACACCGACGCTGGCGGCGTAGCTTTCGCCCAGCTGGTAGGCGGCCATCGGCTTGGAGAGCAAAAACGCGGCGGCCAGGCAGGGCAGAACGATGGCCGCCGCCGTGGCGACATTGCCCCAGGTCATGCCGGAGAAGCTGCCCATCGACCAGTTGTGCAGGTTGACGATGTTGGAATCCTGCGCGAAGGCGACGACAATATCGGTGACGGCCGAGCAGATGTAGCCGATCATGACGCCGCAGATAACCAAAATGCTCATCTGCTGCACGCGGCGCGCCACAGCCAGCACAAACAGCATGGCCGCCATGGCCCCGGCAAACGCCGCCAGAATCAGCGTCAGTGAGCCGGTGAGCAGACCGCGGTTCAAAAAGACGACCATCGTCAGCGCCACAGCCAGCTTGGCCCCGCTGGAAATGCCCATGACGAACGGCCCGGCAATCGGGTTGGCAAAAAACGTTTGCAGCAGATACCCGGCCACCGAGAGCGCCGCCCCCAGCAGCACGACCATAACGGCGCGCGGCAGGCGCAGCTGCAGCAGGATGTTGGCCGCCAGCGCGTTTGTGCCGCGGCCCAGCAGGGCCGCCGCGATGTCCGCCGGGGAGAGCGCAACGCTGCCCCAGAACAGGTTGAGCGCAAACAGCGCCAGCAGGGCCGCCGCCATGGCGAGATATGCAATTGTCATGCGTTTGGAGGTGTGCATGCGTGGTTTCCTTTGCGGCGGGCGGCAATGGTGCGGGCGGATATGGAATCCGCCCCTACAGATGCGCCACGGTTTTGTGCGCCCGTTTTTGCCGCCGCGTTAAATTTTCAGTGCAGCTTCGTCAAAAATGTCAATTCACTGTCGTCCGGGTCATCCTCGGTGAACACCCTGTTCATATCCAGGATCAGATCCGGCAGCTCCATGCTCTGCTGGAAAAGGCTCTGCGACGTACACCAGACGCTGCCGCTTTGCACGGCCTTGAAGTCCGCCAGCATCGGACATTTGGCGAGCAGCTCATCCATTGTGCGCAGCTCGCCCTCAATCGTGCTGTTGTAGAGCAGCACATCGGCGTCACGCGCCCCGGCGTAGAAATCCTCGAGCGAGATATTGACAGTTGCCAGATTGTTGCCGCTGTCGGTCAGGTCGGCAAAGACGTAGCTGCCGCCCGCCAGCCCGATCATCTTGGCGACGTAATCGCCGCCCTTGCGCACCGTGGCGAGATTGTTTGAGGTGATGGAGAAGAACGCCGCAGTCTTGCCGGTGGGTTCCTCGTCCAGCAGCGGTGCAATGCGCTGCACAGCGTCGTCAAAAACGCGCTCGGCCTCCTCGGTTCTGCCCAGCAGGATGCCGTACAGCTTGACCCATTCCATCCGGGCCAGCGGGTCACTCTCGTAGCTAGAGCGCTCGACGAGGACCGGCACGCCGAATTTTTCGAGCTGCTCCTTCACCTCGGGCGTGTGGTAGATCATTGTGTTCTCGATGGCAAGGCCGCAGTCGGCGGACAGGATCGTCTCGTAATCGGGCGCGCTGTACTTGCCCGCGTAGGCGATCTCGCCCTGCTCCATGGCGGTGCGGGCCGCGTCGAGGTACCAGTTTTCGGCCTGCGTGCCGGACAGCGCCACAGCCCCCAGCCCGCCAATGCTGATGATGGGGTCCATCGCGGACGACGACACAAGGTAGATATTTTGGATAGGCTGCTGCAAAACGGTGATGTCTGCGTCCAGATTGGCGGGCGCAGCGGCCCCCTCCGGCACGACGAGATAGCGGCTGCCGTCAATCGTGATGAGGTCATAGCCGCCCGCGCACACATCCACCGTGAACTGCTTCGCATATTCCAGCGGATAGCGGTTTTCTATCGTCAATACGTCCGTTTGCGCGGGAGCCTGGGATGCAGCCGCGCACCCTGCCAGCAGCAGAGCGGGCAGGGCAAAAGCTGCCGCGCGCCTCATTCGGCGGCCAGCGTCGCGCTGTCAAAGGTCAGGGTATAGTCGATCTCGTGCGGGGTGCTCATAGCGACGGTGTCCGCCGTGACGGCCAGCGCGGTATCCAGCGCGGCAACGGGGATCTCAAACGTCGAGTTGCCGTCGGTGTTGACGGGCAGGTACTTTTCGCCGTCGACGAGCATATAGTCATAGTTCGGGCTGCTCCAGACGATGGTCGCGGTCATAATACCGTCGGCCACGGTCAGCGCGGCGGGGCTTTCGACGGTGGCGCGCCCGCTGCCGCCCTCCAGCGTCACAGCACAGGTGTAGCTGCCGTCGGCGGGGATCTCGACGGCTGCCGCAGCCGTATCCTCTGCCGCAGGCTCGGCATCGGAGATGCTGACCGTATGGTCATACCAGGTGCCCTTGGTGCCGAGGATGGCCAGCTGGAAATCGGCATCGACAGCCGCAACGGGGATGTCAAAGCCGTATACTTCGTCGCTGGTGCCGTCGGAGTAGGTCACCGTGTCAACGGTAGGCTGCAGCCAGTCGCTCTCGTGGGCGGGGGCGTCGGCGGCCATGCCCGGATACAGGTTGACGATCTTCTGGGACTGCAGACTGACGTGGAAGGTCATCGTGCCGTTTTCCACCGTCAGCGTGCCCATGCCGTCCACGGCTTCGTTGGCGTGGAACATGCTGCTGTCGGTGTTGAACTTAGCGGTGTATACGCCGTCCGGCAGCGCGGCAGCGGGGGCCTGGGTTTCCGCCGGGGCCGCGGTGGCGGCAGGGGCGGTTTCTTCCGTGGAGACCGCCTCGGACGTGCTCTCGGCGGTGGACGCTGCGGACGCACCGCAGCCCGCCAGCAGCAGGGCAGCGAGAGTCAGGGATGCGAGTTGGAGCTTTTTCATGCTTTCCTTACCTCATTAATCTATATATATTTATCAGGCATTAGCGGGAGGCGGCGCGGGCGGATATGGAATCCGCCCCTACGGTGTGGCAGGGCATCACATCGGACGCAGGCCGGGCATGCCCGGCCCCTGCCGTGCTTTCCCAAAAACCAAAAAACTGCCCGGAGCTTACCCTCCGGGCAGAATGGGTCTTTCTCAGCCGTTCAGGGAATCGATGGCGGCCCCGGCATGGTCAACGTAGAGCTGCTGGATGTCGCCGATCTCGCCCAGACCTGCGATCTGGGTGTCGACGCTCTCAAAGCAGTCGGCAGCGTTGAACTGGCTCAGCCAGGAATCGTCCTCGGCACCGGCCATGTCGTTGTTGGCGTGGTCACCGGCGACGACCATCAGCGGGCGCAGGATGACCTTGGTGTAACCGGCCTCCTTGACCTTCTCGATAACGGCATCGCAGGCGGTGTCCTCGGGCTCACCCTCGACGGTGCCGATAAAGACGTTGTCATAGCCCAGCGTCTGCATCGCGGTCTGCATCTGGCTGTAGCTGACCTTGGCGGTGTGGGACGTGCCGTGGCCCATAAAGACAAAGGCGGTGCCGTCCGCAGCGGCGGCAGCGGCGTCGTCATATCCGGCGGTCTTGACGGCCTCGGCGGTGATGGCGGCGGCTACGGCCTCCTTGTCGGCGTTGATGACGGTGGCATCTTCGCCGACCTCGCCCAGCAGGGGTTCGGCAATGGCAACGCTGTCGAACTTGTCCCTGTACTGCTCAACCGCCTCGCACATCTCGTCGTACTCGGCGCCGTGCATCAGGTGCGTAGGCTGGACAACCAGATTCTTGACGCCGTTGGCAACGGCACGGTCAAGCGCCTGGTCCATGTTGTCGATCTTCTCACCGTCGCGGGCCTGAACGTGGTTGATGATGATCTGCGCGGTGAAGGCGCGGCGGACGCTCCAATCCGGGTAGGCGGCCTGCAGGGCGTCCTCAATGCCCTTGATGTCAGCGGCGCGGCTGCCGTTGAAGGAGGTGCCGAAGCTGACGACCAGCAGCTCATTCTCGCCGATGTCGTCGGCATTGCGCGGGTCGTCCTTGCTGGCGTCGCCGGTGTCGCGGCCAAAGTAGTCGGGGTCTGCGTTCTCACCCTCGACCAGCTCCTTCTGGGTGTCGGTCAGGGCATCCCAGGCAGCCTTGGCGGCCTCGCACTGGGCATCGGTGTCGGCGCTGCGCTCCTGCACGTAGATGGCGTCGATCAAATCGGCGCAGTTCTTAGCGGCCACTTCGTCTGCATCTCCCTCGTCTGCATCTTCTGCGGTGCTTTCTGCGGTGCTTTCGTCGGCGACGGTGCTCGTGGCAGCGCTGTCAGTGCTCGCGGCGGTGCTGCCGCAGCCGACCAGCAGGGCGGCGGATAGTGCTGCGGCCATGGCGACGGCGGCAGCTTTCTTGTAGGTGATCCTTCTCATGTGTTCTTGCTTCCTTTCCTTGTTTAAAGACTGGAGACAGTACGGGAGAGAACAGCAGGGCACACGGAAATTGACCCCGTAAAAAACGAGGTCTTTTGCGTGCAGAATGGCAACACAAAAGACCCCGTATTTTAAGCAGGTTCTTTGCGGTACAACCAATTCCTCGTGATCTGGGGCGGTGCGCCCCCGTACCCGGCAGCAGGCAGGTTTCCTGGCTGAAAGCTCAACGCCTGCCGCCGCCTTCCCGGGTCAAAACCCAGTGACCGGTGCAAATGCACCCTGGCGGCAGGCTTCCTTATCACAGTGACGAGATCGTGCGGGATTTGCACCCGCTTCCCTTTTACCCTTTCCCATGCGCCGAACGGCGGCATAAAAAGGCACCTGCTGTCGTATTCAGTTTTACGGTGTAAAGTATAGCACAATGCGGTGAGAAACGCAAGAGTGCGTCGGTTTCAATTTTGCCTTTATACGCTTTATACGATTGTGAACTGGCACGCCCGCATGGCGTCCAGCGCCGTTTGGTTGGACTGGGGCGTGACCCCGGCGCAGCAGTCGGACAGGATTTCGATTTCCGTCTCCGGGAAGGCCGCGCGCAGCACCATAGCGTTGCTGATGACGCAGATGTCGGTGCAGTAGCCGTAGATGACGATCTTGTCAATGTCGTCCACGGCCTTGTTGTGGGCCATCAGCTCGTCGAGGATCTCGCTCGGCAGCATGTAGCTGCCGAAGGTGGGCTTGTTGACGATGTGGCAGACCTCGGGCTCGGTACCGTCCAGCGCGTTCTCCAGCTCGGGCGCAAAGTTCCAGCCGTCCTCGCCCTCGATGCAGTGCTCCACAGGCAGGTGGCGTCCCTCCCGCGTGGCAAGGTAGTTGTCGGGGTGGGTGTCCCGCGTCAGGAACAGCCAGTGCCCGGCCCGGGCATGGGCCTTAACGGTCTCGGCCAGGTGGGCCACGTTGGCCTGTGCCTGGGGGTTCGCCAGCGCACCCGTGATAAAGTCCTTTTGTACGTCCACAACAATATCCAGAATCATAGCGACAGCTCCTGTTTTTATAGTTTGCTATAGTTTGTTACCAGTATACCGCAGACGGTGCGCGGTGTAAAGTGCGCGTTTCGCTGGCCGCAGGGGTGCGGATGTGGTATAATGGAAGAAAAAGTTCAGGAGGCCCTTCATGACTCCGCGTGAAGCGTTAAAACGATATTTCGGCTACGACTCCTTCCGCCCCGGGCAGGAGGAGATCGTCAGCGCCCTTCTGGCCGGGCGGGACGCGCTGGCCATCATGCCAACCGGCGCGGGCAAGTCGCTCTGCTATCAGGTCCCTGCCCTGCTGCTGCCGGGGCTGACACTCGTCATCTCGCCGCTGATCTCGCTGATGCAGGACCAAGTCAAGGGGCTGAACGCAGCGGGCATCCATGCGGCATTTATCAACTCGTCGCTGACCGAGACACAGATCGCCCGCGCGCTGGACCTGGCCGCAGAGGGCAGCTACAAGCTCGTCTACGTCGCGCCCGAACGCCTGGAAAGCCCGGTGTTCCGCAGCTTTGCCGCGGGGGCAGACATCTCGATGGTCACGGTGGATGAGGCGCACTGCATCAGCCAGTGGGGACAGGATTTCCGCCCGAGCTATTTAAAGATCCTCGACTTCATCGACAGTCTGCCCCGCCGCCCCATCGTGTCGGCGTTCACGGCCACGGCCACGCGGGAGGTCAAGGACGACATTATCTGCACGCTGCGGCTCCACGACCCGAAGGTGCTTGTGACCGGCTTTGACCGGCCCAACCTCTACTTTCAGGTCGAGCGCACCCGCCGCAAGGACGATTTTGTCATCCAATATCTGCGCGACCACCCCGGCGAGAGCGGCATCATCTACTGCGCCACCCGCAAGAATGTGGACAAGCTGCAGGAGCTTCTGACCGAATACGGCTTTGCGGCCACAAAGTACCACGCGGGCCTGTCCGCCGAAGCACGCCGCAAAAATCAGAATGACTTCATCTACGACACCGCGCCGGTCATTGTGGCGACGAACGCCTTTGGCATGGGCATTGACAAGTCCAACGTGCGGTTCGTGCTGCACTACAACATGCCCCAGAGCATGGAGAATTATTACCAGGAGGCGGGCCGTGCCGGGCGTGACGGGCTGCCGTCGCAGTGCGTGCTGCTTTTTTCGGCGCAGGACGTCATCATCAACAAATTCCTGCTGGACAAAAAGGATTTTGCTGAGATGGACGACGAGGAGGCCGACCTTCTGCGCCAGCGCGACCTGCAGCGCTTGCAGACGATGGAGCGCTACTGCCAGACGACGGAGTGCCTGCGCAACTACATTCTGGCCTATTTTGGCGAGCATCCCACCGCGCCGTGCGGCAACTGCGGCAGCTGCAACAACGATTTTGACGAGGTCGATATGACCGACGCCGCCAAGTGGATGATCAACTGCGTGGCCGAGCTGCGCGGGCGGTACGGCAAAGCGATTTTGTTCGGCACTTTACAAGGCGCGAACCGTGCGCGTCTGCGGGAGCTGGGAGCCGAGCGCTTCAAGAGCTACGGCCGGATGAAGGACACCCCGCGCGAGACGCTGGAACGCCTGCTGGCCCAGCTGCTGGAGGATGGATATTTGGTGCAGAGCGACGACCAGTATGCCGTGCTGCACATCGGGGATATTGCCCCGCTGAAGGCCGGCGGGCAGGTGCTGGTCAAGCTGCCGCCGCGGCGTGAGCCGGAGCAGGCCCGCGCACCGAAGCCGAAGCGCCGCAGCCCGATGGACGCACTGACGAGTGCCGGACTGGAGCTGTTCAACCAGCTGCGCCAGCTGCGGTTCGACACCGCCCAGCGCGAGGGACTGCCGCCCTACGTCGTGTTCGGTGACAAGTCGCTGGTAGATATGTGTCTGCGCGCGCCGCGCCGCGCGGAGGATATGCTGGGCATCTACGGCATGGGTGAGCGCAAGTATGAAAAGTACGGTGCCGCGTTCTTTGCGGTCATTGACGCCTACCGCGCCGACCACCCCGACGCCGTTTTAAGCCTGGACCCGCCCGCACCGGAGCCGGAAAAACCGCTGCCGTCCGAGAAGAAGAAAAAGCCGCCGAAGGCCGAGCGCCCCGCGTTTTACCTGACGGCGGAGGACGCGCGCAGCTTCAACTATCAGGACAGCTATACCGGCGCGGAGCTGAAGGCCGCGCTGATCGAGGCCGCCGGTGACCCGGATGTGAAGGCACCGACCATCAAGGAGATCGACGAGTGGCTGCTGGCGCAGCGGCTCATCGGCATGGAGCGTCTGCCGACGAAAGGCTTTTACTACGTGCCGACCCCTGCCGGTGTGGACGCCGGTCTGCGCAGCGAGGACAAGGTCAGTGCCCGCGGCACGCCGTATTCAGTGCTGTTGTTTACGCCGGAGGCGCAGCGGATGGTGGTGGAGCATTTTATAAAACCAGAGGCTTCCCCCTCGGGGGAAGCTGTCACCGAAGGTGACTGATGAGGGCGAAGTTTACGGCTGCAATCCGTTTGCGGACGGTTATGGCACGCCTTTCCCTCATCCGGCCCTGCGGGGCCACCTTCCCCCAAGGGGGAAGGCTTAGGGCTTTTTCGTCATCTTGTCCGTACTGCGCAAATTTTCTTTGTCATATTCGTCGATTGCGGATTTTTTGACACGATGTTAAAATGTTAGCAGAGACCGTATACCAATTTATAAGGAGCACCCCATGGACAACGTGAAAATTCTCGAGGTCAAGCAGAGCATCTTTGCCTCCAACGACGAACAGGCCGCCGCGCTGCGGGCCGAGCTGAAGCAGGAAAAAATCTTTCTGCTGAATTTAATGAGCGCACCGGGGTCCGGCAAAACCACGACACTGCGCCGCACGATTGCTGCGCTGCAAAATGAGCTGCGCATCGGCGTGATGGAGGCCGACATCGACTCCGACGTAGACGCCCGCGCCATTGCCGAGGCCGGCGCCAAGGCCATTCAGCTGCACACCGGCGGCATGTGCCATCTGGACGCCGAGATGACCCGTCAGGGACTGGCCGGGCTGGGCACCGGGGGTCTCGATTTGGTGATTCTGGAAAACGTCGGCAACCTTGTCTGCCCTGCCGAGTTCGACACCGGCGCGGTGAAGAACGCCATGATTTTGTCGGTCCCCGAGGGTCACGACAAGCCGCTGAAATATCCGCTGATGTTCCAGGTCTGCGACGTCGTTCTTGTCAACAAGATCGACGTGCTGCCGTATTTTGACTTTGACATGGACAAATGCCGCGAGTATGTGGCCCTGCGCAACCCGAACGCAAGGGTCATCCCGATCTGTGCCCGGACGGGCGAGGGCATTGACGAATGGGCCGATTGGCTAAAAGCGCAGGTCAGGGCGTGGCAGGCGTAAATGATCCAGCCGCGTTGTAGGGGCCGCACATGTGCGGCCCGCGGCCTTGCCGCAATCGCCCGTCCGCCATTTACAACCGGGCCGGGCATGCCCGGCCCCTACTGTGCAAAAACGGAGCAACGGCACAAAAAAGGAGCACACCATGAGCAAACCCACTGCGTTCCCGCTGGATGAGAGCAGGCTGCCCTTCGAGATTCCGAGGGACGAGCCGTACCGCGAGAAAATTGCCAGGCTGGGCCAGATGATCACGGATCGCATCCCGGCCAAAAAGGGCATTCTGACGAAGGATGATCCCGAATACTGGGGCTTGGCGTCCATCGTGACCGACGAGATGGCGGACGTTGCCTTAAAAATGAAGGTCCGCAAGCCCATGACCCTGCCCGAGCTGGTCAAGGCCACGGGCAAGCCTGCCGGGGAGCTGGAGCCGCTTTTGCAGCAGATGGCCGTCGTCGGTCTGCTGGAGTACAACTGGGAGAATCTCCGCCGCGAAAAGCAGTACATCCTGCCGATGTTCGTGCCCGGCAGCGCAGAGTTCTTCAACATGAACAAGCAGCAGATCGCCGACCACCCCGAGGTGACAGCCTTCTTTGAGCGGATGACGTTTCTGCCGCTGGAGCACATCACCGCCATGGTGCCCCCGGGCGGCGCAGGTATCGGTATGCACGTCATCCCGGTGGAAAAAGCCATCGAGACCGAGAACCGGTCCGCCGACATTGAGCACATCTCTCACTGGCTGAAAAAGTACGACGGCAAGTATGCCGCCGGTCCGTGCAGCTGCCGTATGTCCCGCGCCGCCATGGGCGAGGGCTGCGGCGACGACCCCGACGACTGGTGCATCGGCGTGGGCGATATGGCCGACTACCTCGTCGAGACCAACAAGGGACATTACGTGACCTACGATGAGGTCATGCAGATCCTGCAGAAGGCCGAGGACAACGGCTTTGTGCACCAAATCACGAACATCGACGGCGAGAACAAGATTTTTGCCATCTGCAACTGCAACGTCAACGTCTGCAATGCGCTGCGCACAAGCCAGCTGTTCAACACGCCGAACATGAGCCGCTCGGCCTACGTGGCGCGTGTCGAGCCGGAGAACTGCGTGGCCTGCGGGCGCTGTGTGGAGTACTGCCCCGCGGGCGCGGTCAAGCTGGGCCAGAAGCTCTGCACGAAGGACGGCCCCATCACCTACCCGAAGCAGGAGCTGCCCGACACCGTGAAGTGGGGCCCCGACAAGTGGGCCATCGACTACCGCGACAAGAACCGCATCAACTGCTATGACACCGGCACGGCCCCCTGCAAGACGGCCTGCCCCGCGCACATTGCCGTGCAGGGCTACCTGAAAATGGCCGCGCAGGGCCGCTACCGCGACGCGCTGGCGCTGATTAAAAAGGAGAACCCCTTCCCCGCCGTCTGCGGGCGCGTCTGCAACCGCCGGTGCGAGGACGCCTGCACCCGCGGCACCGTGGACCAGGCCGTGGCCATCGACGCCGTCAAGAAGTTCATTGCCGAGCAGGACCTGAACGCCGCGCACCGCTACGTGCCCGACATTGTCCAGCCGTCGCTGCAGGGCCCGTGGCCGCAGAAGATTGCCATCATCGGCGGCGGCCCCGCGGGTCTGTCCTGCGCCTATTTTCTGGCAGTGCAGGGCTACAAGCCCACCGTGTTTGAGAAAAACGAGCGACCCGGCGGCATGCTGCGCTACGGCATCCCTTCGTTCAAGCTCGAGAAAAACGTCATTGACGCCGAGATCGACATTCTGCGGGAGCTGGGCGTTGACATCCGCTGCGGTATCGAGGTCGGCAAAGACGTCACGCTGGCCGAGCTGCGCCGACAGGGCTACCGAGCGTTCTATATCGCCATCGGCTGCCAGGGCGGGCGCAGGGCCGGTGTGCCCGGCGAGGACGCCGCGGGCATCGAGACCGCCGTCCACCTGCTGCGCACCGTCGGCGGTGACGAGAGCCGCAAAATAACCGGAAAGACCGTCGTCATCGGCGGCGGCAACGTTGCCATTGACGCAGCGCGTGTGTCTCTGCGCTGCGGTTCCGACGGCGTGACGATGGTCTGTCTGGAGCCGCGGGACAAGATGCCGGCCTCGCCGGAGGAAATCGCCGAGGCCGAGGAGGAGGGCACCAAAATCACCTGCGGCTACGGGCCGAAGGAGTTCCTCTCCGAGAACGGCCATGTGACCGCCGTCGTGCTGAAAAAGTGCACCGGCCTTTACAACGCGGAGGGCCGTTTTTCGCCCACCTACGATGAAAACGATACCATCACCCTGCCGTGCGACAATGTTGTTTTAAGCATCGGCCAGTGCATCGAGTGGGGCGATTTGCTGAACGGCGAGGCCGTGCAGCTGGGCCGCGGCCAGGGCGCTGTGGCCGACGCGCTGACCTACCAGACCGCCCAGCCGGACATTTTCGTCGGCGGCGACGTCTGCACCGGGCCGCGGTTTGCCATTGACGCGATTGCTGCGGGCAAGCAGGGGGCAATTTCCATCCACCGCTTTGTGCAGCCCAACACAAGCCTGACGATTGGCCGCAACCGCCGCGACTTCCACGAGCTGGACAAGTCGAATCTGGCGCTGGGCGAGTATGACCGCGCACCGCGCCAGTCCGCCGCGCTGGATGCGGGCATTGACGCGCACCGCTCCTTCCGTGACGCGCACCTGACGCTGACCGAGGATCAAGTCAAAATCGAGACGGCGCGCTGTCTGGGCTGCGGTGCCAGCGTTGTGGACCCGAACAAGTGCATTGGCTGCGGCGTCTGCACGACAAAGTGCGAGTTTGATGCCATCCGCCTGCACCGCGACCTGCCCGAGTGCAGCAAGATGGTCAGGAGCGAGGACAAGTTCAAGGCCATTCTGCCCTACATGGCGAAGCGCGAGATCAAGATCCGCTTTGCCAAGAAGGAGAAGTAATGCACGAGCTTGGCATTGTATTCCACATCATCCGCACGGTGGAGGACGTGGCCCGGCAGAACGACGTGACGCGCATCCGGCGCGTGACGCTGCAGCTGGGCGAGGTCTCCGGCGTGGTGGAGAGCTATCTGCAGGACTGCTGGAAGTGGGCGGCGGCGAAATCGGAGCTTTTGCCCGGCGCAGTGCTGACCGTGGAGACCATCCCCGCCGTGACCGTGTGCGAGGACTGCGGCCAACAGTACCCCACCGTGCAGTTTGGCCGCACCTGCCCCCACTGCCAGAGCCCGCGCACCCATCTTTTGCAGGGCCATGAGATGTTGATCAAAGAAATCGAGGCCGTGGAGACAGGCCCCACCGCCCCGGAGAGAGCGTGAAGCTGCATGAAATACAAAATTTCCCGCATTGAGGAACAGATGTACGGTTGCGAGGAGCCGCCCGCCGACCAGCCGATTCTGGTTGACGTAGTGCTGGAAGGTGCTGACGGCACGCGGCGCGTGCTCCCCTACCCCGACGAAGCGCTGTGCCGCGGCGGGATGGAGGAAGGCGACAGCGTCGAATTGACCGACGGCATCCTTCGCAAGGTATAATTTCCCCAAAAACAGAAGGGGCTGTTGCGTGTGCAGCAGCCCCTTCTATGTTTTTTACAAGAGTTATTCTTCCGTAGAAATATCGCGGCCAAAGTATTTTTCGCTCAATGCCTTCAGCGTGCCGTCGGCGCGCAGCTCGTCAATGGCGGCATCAATGGCCGTGCGCAGGGCGGCAGTCTCGTCGCCCTTGCGCATCGGGATGGCGATCTGGTTCGCATCGTCGGTCAGCACAGCGATCTTCACATTCGCGTCGGGGTGCTCCTTCGTGTAATCGTAGAAGGTCATCTCGGCGTTCAGCGTCGCGTCGATGCGCCCGCTCAGCAGCAGCTCAAACGTCTGGTTCAGGTCGTCAACGCCCGTCACCGTCGCGCCGTACTGCTCGGCCAGCTCGGCGTAAGTGCTGGAGATCGTGTTTGCGGTCTTTTTGCCCTTCAGGTCCTCCAGCGTGTTGATGCTGTCATCGTCGGCCTTGGTGATGACGGCGGTGCGGTTGAAGGCGTAGGGCCTCGAGAAGTCGTATTTTTCGGCGCGTTCGGGGGTGATGTCCACGCCGTTGACCATGATGTCATAGCGGCCCGCGTCCAGACCGGCCAGCAGGCCGTCCCACTCGCCCTCGACAAACTGCGGCTCAACGCCCAGCTTCTTCGCGATCTCGGTGGCGACCTCGACGTCGTAGCCGACGAGGTTGTCGTTTTCATCGTGGTAGGTCCAGGGTGCCCATGTGCCCTCCATCGCAACCGTGATGGTACCCTTGGCCTGGATCTCGCTCAACAGGTCGCCGGACGCGGCCTCGGCGGTGCTCCCGGCGGCGGATTCCGCTGCGGGCGCGGTGGCGGCGGCGCTGCTGCCGCAGGCGGTCAGGGCCAGCGCGGCGGTCAGGGCCAGGGCGGTCAGCTTGGTCAGGTTCTTCATTACAATAGGCTCCTTTGCTTGTAGGTCTGCAAAAATTCTTTGGTGCGGGGCTGCTGCGGGTCGTTGAAGAACGCCTCGGCGGTGTTCTGCTCCACAATGACGCCCTGCTCCATGAACACCACGCGGTTGGCCGCGTGGCGGGCAAAATCCATCTCGTGGGTCACAACCAGCATTGTGCGGCCTTCCCCGGCCAGGCTGCGCATGACGGCCAGCACCTCGCCGGTCAGCTCTGGGTCCAAAGCGGACGTAGGCTCGTCGAAATAGATGATCTCCGGGTCGGCGGCCATGGCGCGGGCAATCGCCACGCGCTGCTGCTGCCCGCCGGAAAGCTGGCTGGGGTAGTAGTCGGCGCGGTCATCCATGCCGACCTTGACCAGCGCGGCGCGGGCGATTTCCTCGGCCCGGCGGCGCGGCATTTTGCGCGCGATGATAAGCCCCTCGGTCACGTTTTGCAGCGCGGTCTTGTTGGCAAACAGGTTGTAGCTTTGAAAGACAAACCCCGTGCGGCGGCGCAGAGCGTTGGCCTCGGCGTGGGTGACGCGGGCCAGGTCTACGCGCTGGTCGTCAAACAGCATCGTGCCGCCGTCGGACTTTTCCAAAAAGTTCAGGCAGCGCAGCATCGTTGTTTTTCCGCTGCCGCTGGGGCCTAAAATGGCGACGACGTCGCCCTTGTTCACGTCCAGATCGATGCTTTTGAGCACCTGCAAATCGCCAAAGGACTTGCGCAGATTTCTGATTTGCAGCATAGTTCAGCTCCTTTGCGCGCCCTTGCTGTTGAGATACCGCTCGCCGACGGCCTGCAGGCGGGTCAGCACGGTGCAGAACAGCAGGTAAACCAGACCGACCTCCATGTAGAGGGCCAGCGGCTCATAGGTGCGGGCCACAATGCGCTGGGTCGTCATGAACATTTCGGTCACGGTGATGTTCGCGGCCAGCGAGGTATCCTTGACCATGGCGATCAGCGTACTGGCCAGCGTGGGGAAGGCCGTGCGCAACGCCTGCGGCAGGATGATGCGGCGGATGATCTGTAAGTAGCTCATGCCGACGCACTGCCCCGCCTCCATCTGGCCTTTGGGCACGGATTCCAGCGCGGCGCGGATGGTCTCGGCGCAGTACGCGCCCTCATTGATGGAAAAGACGAGCACCGCCGCGGGGAACGGCTCAATCAGGATGCCGACGCCGGGCAGGCCGTAGAACACAACGAACAGCTGCACCAGCACGGGCGTGCCGCGGATGACCCAGATATAAAACCGGGCCAGCCGCTGCAAAACGGGCACATGGGCAAACTGCACCAGCGCCACCGCCACCGCGATGATAAGCGCCAGCGTGAACGAGATGGCAGTCAGCGGGATGGTGACGGTCAGGCCGGGCAGCAATATTTTACCAAAGGAATCCACAAGGATTCCCCACAGGCGTTCGGACATGGGGCGGAACTCTCCTTTTTTTGGTTGGGGTTGCGGGAATATTTCCCACTAAAACGGTATGCTATGAGATTGTAGCACACTTTGCCGGATTTTGCAAGAGTGAAATTTGAAGTGAAGTTTAAGGTTGGAGCAGAAAAGCCTCCCTTGTCAAAGACAGACTCCCCCGTGCCGGGGGAGGTGGCGCGTAGCGCCAGAAGGGGAGCAGGTGGACGCCGCAGGCGGCCGGAGGGATTCCGGCGGGCTGTGTCTTGCACGCTGTCACACCCGCAGACGGGCAGGAATCCCTCCGCCTCGCAGGCTCGGCACCTCCCTTTGATAAGGGAGGCTTTTTCCCTGTGGGGTGAGGGTGGGGGGGATTGCACGGAAGGTTTGCTGTGGCCGCAAGCGGGCACGGCGGCCAGAGGGCTGGCCGCCCTACGTGTCCCTTTTTCGGTAGGATGTAGGGCGGGGTGCCCCCACCCCGCCGAAGTTGTTGGCAGGCAGAATGCAACGGGATTGGCAGACCGTAGGGGCGGATTCCATATCCGCCCGTGGGAGTGTCCGTAGTAGAAATGGAATTGAGTGAAACCACAACAAAAGCACAAAAAATCCCACCGCCTGGTGGCGGTGGGAAAATACCAACAAAATTTAATAATTATTTGGTGCTAATTTCATACGTACCAACAAGGTACTTGTCCTGAGTATTAGCCGTATCATCAGCAGACTTCTTCACATCATACGCACTACCATTGTAAGTAACATTGAAGCCAGAGTTAGTATAGATAACTTGGCTCACTTTGCTATTGGTAATGGTAATCTTAAATTTACCCTTCACTTCGGCCAAGGCAATCAAATCCTTACCGTTCTTCGCCATCTGTTCCATAACAGCCGCATCAGTGGTCGTAGAGGAAGCAGATGCCGCAGTCAAAGTGCCATAAGCCTCAGAAGCCTCAGTCTGAGCAGCCATAACGACCATGCGGCACTCGGCAACAACCTTCTCCTTGTTCGCCTTGTCGATGTAGCCGGTCATGGCGGGGATCAGCAGGGCGGCCAGGATGGCCAGGATGACCAGAACGACGATGAGCTCGACCAGGGTGAAGCCCTTCTTGTTCTTCATTTTACGAATTTTTTCGAACATGATAAATTCCTCCAATAAATTCAGTAAGGACATCGTGCGTCCTCATTTGTGAGAATATAATATCACATAATTTTCCAAATTTCAACAGTCCCATGCAAAAACAGCAAAAAACATTTTTTTGCTTCTATTTTCGATTCCCCACCGTTTTGCCTGTTGTATTCCAACCGCCTTGCCGTGGCTGCACCCCTGCCGCCGCGCAGAATTCTATACACATTACCGTCATTTTTAAAAATCAGCTGTGCCGCCGCGCCAAAAGCCGCGGTAAAAGCCGCGGTAAAAACTGCCGCAATTGAAATCGCACATATATTGCGTTCATTTTATCTGTGTTGTCTCTGTCGGTGCAGGCGGCGGGGCGCATCGCGTATGAATTTCAGCGTATATAGGCCAATTTTACAGGCGGGCAATTTTTGTGCTATTTCGCATTTTCCCGTGTCCTTTCTCCCCTGCCCGGCTGCAGGGACACTCTTTTGTGAAAACACCGCAAATTCCGGTGCAAAAGTGTGGTATACTGCAAGATTTTGTGCTATACTGGATAAAAAATCAACACAGCCGGGCCGCGCCCGGCACAAAAGGGGCCACACATGAAAAACACCACCGAGGAAAAACGCGAGGCCATCCCCAACAGCGTCAGCCGGATGCTGCTGGCGGGCATCGGCGTACTTTTGCAGGTTTTATGGATCTTCTGGCTTGCTCTCAAGCTGAACGACTACTCCACCGCCATTCAGGTATGCACGTCAGTACTGACATTTTTGATTACGCTGCGTATATATGGGCTGCATATCAACTCTGCGTATAAAATTTCGTGGATCATTCTGATTTTGCTGTTTCCCATCTTCGGTCTGACCATCTATCTGCTGTTTGGCCGCAGCGGGGCCGTCAGCGTCATGCGCCGCCGTTTTGGTGAAAATATGACGCTGCTGCAACAGTATCACGCACCCATTTTGCAGCAGCGCCGCGCCCTGCCCTACCCGGACCGCATCACCCGCAACCACGCCCGCTATTTGCAGGACCGCGCGGGCTACCCCGCCTATGACAACACCGATGTGACGTTCTACGGCGACACCTGCGAGGCGCTGGAGGCCCAGAAAACAGCCCTGCGCAGCGCGGAAAAGTTTATTTTCATGGAATACCACGCCATTGAGGACGCCTCCGCCTGGCAGGAGCTGGAGGATATTCTGGCCGAGCGCGCCGCCCACGGCGTGGAGGTGCGCGTATTTTACGACGACGTGGGCAGCATCGGGTTTATCAACAGCAAATTTGTCAAAAAGCTGGCGGGGCGCGGCATCCAGTGCCGCCGGTTCAACCCGGTCATCCCAATTTTGAACGTCTTTATGAACAATCGCGACCACCGCAAAATCACCGTTGTGGACGGGCGCGTCGGCTTTACCGGCGGCTACAATCTGGCGGAAGAGTACTTCAACCGCACCCACCCTTACGGCCAGTGGAAGGACAGCGGCATCCGGCTGGAGGGCGACGCCGTGCGCGGCCTGACGCTGATTTTCTTAGAGCTGTGGGGCGCAACGCAGAAGGCCTCACCCGAGGTCGAGCGCTATCTGCCCGATGTGCCCTACACCGCGCGGGAGAATGCCGTGGTGCTGCCCTACGCGGACAATCCGCTGGACGACGAGGCCACCGGCGAGAACGTCTACCTGAACATGATCCGCAGTGCGAAGGACTACGTCTACATTACAACGCCCTACCTTATTTTAAGTGACGAGATGCAGCGCACACTGCGGCTGGCCGCGTCCAGCGGCGTTGATGTGCGGATCATCACGCCGGGCATCCCGGACAAAAAGCTGATCTTCTCGGTCACGCGCAGCTATTACGCCAGCCTTGCCAAGAGCGGAGTGCGCATTTATGAGTATGCGCCCGGGTTCATCCACGCAAAGCAATGCGTAGCCGACGGCACGGAAGCCGTTGTGGGTACGATCAATTTTGACTTCCGCAGCCTGTACCTGCACTTTGAGAACGCCTGCTGGTTCTGCGGCTGCAGCGCCGTGGCCGATGTGCGCCGCGATTTTGACGCGCTGTTCCCCGTCTGCCGCGAGGTCACACAGAAGTACGCCGACACCCGCAGCCTGGCCGTGCGCGGCTGGGACTGCGTGCTGCGGCTGTTCAGCCCGCTGATGTGACGGGCTGTGCGCCGGGCGCGGCAAGTGGAATTATCCCAAAGAAATCTGTACTATTCCACGTTGCAAACCGCCGCTGCGCGCCGTACAATAAAGACAAAATCATCCTGTGAGGTGCATACCAATGGAGCATATAGCATGGAAGGGCCGCATCAAGCCCGGCTGCAAAGCGGAATATCAGCGCCGCCACGCGGAGATCTGGCCCGAGATGGTCGAGGTGCTGAAGGCTGCGGGCATCTGCAACTACAGCATCTTCTACTGTAACGACGAGCTGTTCGGCTACTATGAGTGCGCGAAGGGCGTTGCCTACGCCGAGAAGGTACAGGCCGAAAGCCCCGTTGTGGACCGCTGGAACGACTACATGAAGGACATTCTGGAGCTGGAAATGGACCCCGTGACCGGCGCCCAGCCCAAGCTGGAGCAGGTGTTCCGTCTGGAGTAAACGCGCATAAGACAGCAAAACCGCCCGTGTCAGGCTGACACGGGCGGCTTGTGTTTTTATGGGCAGGTGCAGCGCAGGCGGTGCTGCCTTTAGGGTATTTACAACACGATGCGGAACGCGACGCGGTGCTTTCCTTCCCCGTTGACGCGGTAAGGCTCCTCCACATCGGTGCCCCAGCTGTCGATGCCGCCGACGCCGCGGGCTGCGCCCAGGATCGTCACGCTCGTGCGGCCCGTGGCGGGCAGCTCGGTGATGTGCTGGGCGGCCTCGATCTCCTGCGCGGTGTTGGGCAGTGCGCTGAAGGCAAACGGCGCGTCGGCCTGTTCAATCGTCAGCGCAGCCGCCGTCTGACCGCAGGCGTTGTGCTGCTCCAGCGTGAACTGACGGGTGCCCACATGCAGGCCGCAGTCCTGCGGGACGAGGGCCGGCTCAATGTGCGGCACCTCCTCATGGCAGCCAAAGACGCCGCCCTTGCAGCGATCCGGGTAGGTCTCGCCCGAAAGGCCGGTCCAGAGCGTGCGGGCCACGGGGGCAAACGTCTGGAATTTAACGCCGAAGCAGGGCAGCTCGGGCGCACCGGGCACGCCATGATAGACGGCCTCGACCAGCAGCGTGCCCTGCGGCTCCACGGTGTAGGTCAGCTCGGCCTTAGCGCCGGGCACGGTGGGCACGCCGTAGGTATAGCGCACCTGCACACCGTCGGCGGATTTCTGCAAGACCGCAAAGCCGAGGTTCTGCAGGTAGACATCCGCCGCCAGCCAGGCCGCCGCTTTCTGCGGGAAGCCGCAGCCGCGGTCATTGTCGGTGGCGGCGCGCCAGAACGCCGGGCGCGGGGCGCGCCAGAGCCACTCGCTGCCGTTGACGGTCAGCGACGACGGCCCGGCCTCGCCCGCGGAAAAGAGAATTTCAAACCCGTCGCCCCTGACGCCGAGGTTGCCGTCGCCCTCGGTCACGGTCAACGTGCCGGACTTGCGGGTGGCCTGTGCTTTGGCCGCGTCGCGGTCCGCCCGGGCAGCGGCTGCAGCGTTGCGGGCATCGTGGGCGGCGCGGCGGGCGGGGGTGTCGTACCAGTAGCGCACGTCCTGCATGGCGGGCTTCTCGGCACCGTCGGCGTAGACAATGCCGTTGCCGCTGAAGTTGTAATCGGTGTTGCGGTCCGCAAAGTCGCCGCCGTAGCCCAGCACGCTGCGGCCAAGCGCGTCGGTGTGCCGGAGCGCCTGGTCCATGTAGTCCCAGATGAAGCCGCCCTGGTACTGGTCGAACTCGTCGGCCAACTTCACATAGCTCTCCATGCCGCCCAGCGAGTTGCCCATATCGTGCATATACTCGCAGAGAATGAAGGGCTTCTTCGGGTGGGATTCGAGATACTCGCGAATTTCCCACGGCTTGGCGTACATCCGGCTTTCCATGTCGCTGATGGCGTCGAACGCGCGGCAGTGGAACACACCCTCATAATGCACGAGGCGTCCCGGGTCGTGGTCGTGGAAGAACTGCGACATGGCGAGAATATCCTCGCCCGCGTAGCTCTCATTGCCGCAGGACCAAATCAGGACGGCGGCGTGGTTCTTGTCGCGTTCAAACATGCTGCGGGCGCGGTCCACGACGCAGTCCTTCCACTCGGGCAGGCTGCCGGGCACGTTCCAGCTCGGCTCCACCGCGCCGAGCTTCTGCCAGCTGCCATGGCTTTCGAGGTTCGTCTCGTCGATCATGTAGATGCCGTTCCGGTCACACAGGTCGTACCACAGGCTCTGGTCGGGGTAGTGGCAGGTGCGCACGGCGTTGATGTTGTTCTTTTTGAACACGGCCATGGCGGCGTGCATATCGTCGGCGCCGATGGCGCGGCCCCTGTCGGCGTTCCACTCGTGGCGGTTGACGCCGTTGAACACGACCCGTTCCCCGTTCAGGCACATGACGCCGTTTATCATCTCAAAGCGGCGGAAGCCGATGTCGTAGGGCACAACTTCCTGCAAAACGCCGTCGGCATCGCGCAGGGTCAGTACGGCGTGGTAGAGCACCGGCGCTGCATGGCTCCACGGCTGGATGCCCTCGATTTCAATCGTATCGCCCGCGGCGGGGCCCTCGTAGACGGCGTAGCCCTCGGGGTCGGTCACGACGAGGGCAACCGACGCGCCGTCGGTCTCGCCGTCCAGCTTGACGAGGGGCGTCAGCAGGCCGGTGGTGTTGTCGGCGGCAAGGTCGGCCTTGAGCCAGATGTCGTTGATGTGGACCCTGGGCTTTGCGTACAGGTAGACCGAGCGGAAGATGCCCGAGAAGCGGAAGAAGTCCTGATCCTCGATCCAGGCGGCGCTGCTGCGCTTGTAGACCTCGACGCAGAGGCGGTTGTTCTCGTCCCGAATATACGGTGTCAGGTCAAATTCAGACGGGGTGAAGCTGTCCTCGGCATAGCCGACGAACTGGCCGTTGCACCACAGGTACATGGCCTGCTCCACGCCCTGAAAGCTGACGCAGACGCGCTGGCCGCGCAGGGACTCGTCCAGATCAAACTCTTTGACATAGCTGCCCACGGGGTCATCGTTCCAATCGACCTGCGGCGGGCGCAGGCAGCTGCGGCCATCCCACGGGTAGAGGGTGTTGGTGTACTGCAGCTGACCGTAGCCCTGCAGCTCGATGTGCCCGGGCACGCGGATCGTACCGAAGCCGGACAGGTCGGCGTCCGGCTGCCAGAAATCCGCCGGGCGGGCGGCAGGGTTGGCGCTCCACGCAAAGCGCCATGCGCCGTCCAGTGACTGGCGCAGCGATGTCAGGCCGCTTTCGGCCTCGTCCAAGGTGCGGCAGCAGAGATGGTCAGAGTGTGCGTCCAGCCGGTTCACGGCAAAGACGGTGGGGTCACTCAGCCAGCGAAGTTCAGGGGTCATAGGAATCTCTCCTTTACACAATCAGGTTCTTACCGTCATTCTGCCACAGGGTGCGCGGGGTGTCAATGGAAAGTTTCACGCAGATATTTTCCGTATTTTTTGCATCTTTACGGGAATTGTGCTGTGTTTAACACTTCGCGGCAGGATTTTTTGAGATTTTCCGTTTTGTCTGGTGGCGAATTGTACGCTGCAGCACCAGATATAGCGGTGACGGCAGGATTTTTGCGGGGTGGGTTGTTATAGTCGGCACACCTGGGGCGCAAAAAACGCCGCACCTTTTTGCAGGGGCGGCGTTTTGGGGTCATACTTCTGCCTCCGCGGCGGCGCGCAGACGTTCCCGCACGGGGCGCAGGGCCTCGGGCAGAGCCTCGTCGGGCAAGTCGCTGATGCCCTCGGTGCTGCCGCGGGCGGCGGCGGTCTCATAGAACCAGCACTTGTAGTCCAGGGTGTCCATCGTCTGCTGCAATTCAGCCATGCGGGTCTCGAGCACGGTGCGCTGCTTGCGGAACAGCTCCAGCCGCCGGGCAATGGTCTCATCGCCCTGCATGGCCAGCTCGATGTATTTGCGGATGTCCTTGAGGGACATGCCGGTCTTTTTCAGGCACTCGATGATGCGCAGCCACTCGAAGTCCTTCTCCGTAAAAACGCGGATGCCGCCGGACGAGCGCCCGACGAAGGGCAGCAGCCCTTCCTTATCGTAATAGCGGATCGTCGATGCGGGCACACCCAGCCGCCGCGCCATCTCCCCCACTGTATAGGCCATGTGTTTTCCTCCTACGACTTAAACCCAAGTTTAACCTGTGTATCAGTATAGGACAAAAGGGCGGCGTTGTCAAGGTGGGCGGGGTCACCCGCGGTATTTCCCCTCATCCGGCTGAACGGTTTTCTAATCATGCGCACGCCGCGGGGCATGCCGCCGCTCCCCTGCCCGCTTTTCTTTTATGGGGAAGGCTTTTTCTATTTTTTATTGACAAACGCGCGGTTTGTTTCTATCATGTTCATATAAGCAAGGGAGGGACCGCCACTATGCTGACCTATAATATGGACGTGGAGGAACGCAGCAGCTGGCTGCGCGCCACCCCCGGCGCGGCGGCGCTGGCACAGCCGTTTTATTGCACCGAGGCCGGCAACTTTTATGGCCGCGCCCATTTTGCCACAGCCCGCACCGATAAGGAAAGCTATCTGCTGTTTTATACGCTGTCCGGCTCCGGTCTGATCGAGCAGAACGACCAGCGCGTGGAGCTGCCCGCCGGCAGCGCCCTGCTGTTGAACTGCCGCACCCCGCAAAGCTACTGCACTGCCCCCGGGCAGGACCACTGGCACCACTACTGGGCGCATCTGGACGGCGCGGGCGTCGCCAATCTGGCCGAGGTACTGCAGCCGCAGGGGCGGCTGTCCCCCGTTACGGTCAGTCGGCTGGAGATGCAGCCGCTGTTTGAGTCACTGGCCGCCGAGTGGGAGCACGGCGCCGCCGCACAGATCGAGATCTGCCTGGCCCTGCACCGGATGCTGGCCCTGATGGCCCGCCAGCTGCTGGCCGGGGACGAGAGCCGCTCCAATCGCACCTTGATCGAACAGGCCGCCGAGTACATCCGCCAGCACTATGCCGAGCCGCTGTCGCTGGACAGCCTGCTGGCCCAGACGCCGGTGAGCAAGAGCTGGTTCCTGCGGCTGTTCCGCCAGTACATGGGCACGACGCCCTACAATTTTTTGCTGTCCACGCGGATCACACGCGCCAAGGAGCTGCTGGTGCTGACGGATTTCTCCGTCTGCGAGATCGCGCACCAGGTCGGCTTTGGGGATGAGAGCAACTTCTCGACCCGCTTTACCGCCATGGTGGGCCAAAGCCCCCAGCAGTACCGCAAAAGTGCAATGAAGCCCGCGGAAAACTGAATAATGGGAAAGAAGGCATTTGTATGTTGAAAACCGAACGCATGGACCGTGTCCGTGCTGCCCTGCGCGCGCAGGGACTGACGCAGATGATCGTCTGCGACCCCAAGAGCGTGTGGTATCTGACCGGCGTCGCCGTGGAGCCCTATGAGCGTCTGCTGGCGCTCTACCTGCCCACCGAGGGCGAGCCGGTGCTGTTTTTGAACAGACTGTTCAATGTGCCCGAGCCGCCGTGCCGGACCGTCTGGCACACCGACACGGACAAGCCCGTGGCGCAGATCGCCGAGGTCGTGGACGCGGGCAAGCCGCTGGGCATTGACAAGGAGTGGCCCGCTAAGTTTCTGATCCCGCTGATGGAGACCCACCCCGGTATGCAGGTCGTGCTGTCCAGCGACTGCGTGGACGACTGCCGCGCCTGCAAGGACGCCGAGGAGCAGACCCTCATGCGCGAGGCGTCCCGCATCAACGACGCGGTAAACGAGGCCGCGAAGCACTATATAAAGGCCGGCATGACCGAACGCGAGGTCGCCGAGTTTATCGACGCGCAGTTCCGTGCCCACGGCTGCGAGGGGCCGAGCTTTACGACGATTGTCTCCTTTGGTGCCAACGCCGCCGACCCGCACCACGAGCCGGACGACACCGTGTTAAAAGAGGGCGACTGCGTGCTGTTTGACATGGGCTGCGTGAAGAGCCGCTATTGCAGCGACATGACCCGCACTTGGTTCTGCGGCCAGCCCACTGAAAAGCAGGCCGCCGTGCACGATCTGGTGCGCCGCGCGAATGAGGCTGCCGAGGAGCTCATCAAGCCCGGCGTGCGCCTGTGTGAGCTGGACGCCGCCGCGCGCGACCTGATTACGGAAGCGGGCTACGGCGCGTATTTCAACCACCGTCTGGGGCATTTCATCGGCCAGACCGACCACGAGAAGGGCGACGTCAGCAGCGCGAACACCGCCGTAGCCAGACCCGGCATGATCTTTTCGATTGAGCCGGGTGTCTACCTGCCCGGCGAGTTCGGCGTCCGCGTGGAGGACCTCGTCCTGGTGACCGAGACCGGCTGCGAGGTGCTGAACCGGAACGATAAGCATTGGGATGTGGTGGGGAAATAACTGCCGCCATCCCTGCCTCCCCTTGAGGGGAGGTGGCCCCGCAGGGCCGGAAGGGTGGCTGGCAGCCGACCTATAAAAGGGTTGCTGCGGCCCACCCCTCACCGCCTGCGGGCGGAGCTCCCCTCAAGGGGAGCCTAAAGAATTTCAGAGAGGTGTACGATTGAAAAAACATCTGTTCCGTATCATTGCCGTCCTGTCCGCCGCGGTCCTGCTGGCGGGCTGCGCGGCGTCGCGGCTGCGGCTGGGGGCTGCGGCTGCAGGCGGCGTGTACAATGCGTTTGGTACCGCCATGGCCACCCAGAACAGCACCATCGAGGTCAAACAGACCGCCGGGTCCGCCGCCAACCTGCGGCTGCTGGCGGGCGGCTATTTACAGCTGGCCGTTGCCCAGTCCGACATGGCGCAGGATGCCTACGACGGCAGCGGCATCTTTTCCCACGAGAGCACCGAGCGCAGCTTCAGCGCCGTGGCCGCCCTGTATGAGGAGGCCGTGCAGGTCGTTGTCCGGGCCGACTCCGGCATTACGACGCTGGAGGAACTGCAGGGCTGCACGCTCAGCGTCGGCGAGGAGGAATCCGGCACCGAGCAGAACGCCGGGCAGGTTTTGGCCGCCTGCGGCCTGAACAACCGCCTGGTACACACTGTAAACCTGAACTACACCGACGCTGCCGCCCGGCTGGCCGACGGCACGATTGATGCGATGTTCGTCACCGCCGGTCTGCACGCCGACGCGCTGGAGCAGCTGTCCAAGACCTGCGCCATCCGTCTGCTCTCCGTCGATGGGGGTGTCGGTGCGCGGCTGCTGGCGGCCTACCCGGCCTACCGCGCCTGCGTTATCCCCGCCGGGACCTACGCCGGTCAGGGTGAGGACGTCCGGACCGTCAGCGTGCAGGCGCTTCTGCTGGCGTCGAACGCGCTGTCCGACGAGACCGTCCAAAGGCTGACTGCCCGGTATTTTGACAGCGTGGACGCCGTGGCCGCCGCCGTGCCGGTGCCGCTGGTGACCGACCCCGCCGTGGCCGCCGCGCAGAGCGTTATCCCCTACCACACCGGGGCCGCTGCGTACTACACCGCGCAGGGCATCACCCCCGCAGGGCCGGAGACGGGCGCGTCCCCTGAACAGGAGGCCGCCGCATGATCATCTCACTGGATATGTACCAGACGCTGTTTGCGGCGGTCTGCGTGCTGATGCTGGGCCGCTTTTTGAAGGCGCGCATCGGCTTTCTGGAAAAATTCTGCATTCCCGCGCCGGTCATCGGCGGCGTGCTGTTTGCCGTTTTCACCTGTCTGTGCTATGTGACCGGCATTGCCGAGTTTGAATTTGACGACATTTTAAAGGAAGTCTGCATGGTGTTCTTCTTCACCTCGGTAGGCTTTCAGGCCAACCTCAAGGTGCTGAAAAGCGGCGGCAAATCGCTGATCATCTTCTTGGGGCTGGTCGTTGCGCTGATTTTGTGCCAGAACTTCCTCGCCGTCGGGCTGGCGGATCTGCTGGGCATCTCGCCGATGATCGGTCTGTGCACCGGTTCCATCCCGATGGTCGGCGGCCACGGCACGGCGGGCGCGTTCGGCCCCGTGCTCGAGGACTTCGGCGTTGCGGGCGCGACCACGCTCTGCACGGCGGCGGCCACCTACGGCCTGATTGCGGGCAGCGTCATGGGCGGCCCGACGGGCCGTCTGCTCATTGAGCGCCGCAAGCTGCTGGACACCGTTGTGCCCGAGGACGACAGCCTGCTAGTGGAGGAAGAAATCAAGCACGAACGCCACACCAGCATGTACCCGGCTGCTGTGTTCCAGCTGATTATCGCCATCGGCATCGGCACGTTCATCTCCAAGGCGCTGGCCATGACCGGGCTGACGTTCCCCATTTATATCGGCGCGATGATCGCCGCGGCGTGTATGCGCAACATCGGCGAATTCACCCACAAATTCACGACCCACATGGGCGAGATCAACGACATCGGCGGCATCAGCCTGTCGCTGTTCCTGGGCATTGCCATGATCACGCTGAAGCTGTGGCAGCTGGCCGCGCTGGCGCTGCCGCTTATCATCCTGCTGGCGGGCCAGACGCTGCTGATTTTCCTGTTCACCTACTTTGTGATTTTCAACATCATGGGCCGCGACTATGACGCTGCGGTCATTGCAGCGGGCGTCTGCGGCTTTGGCATGGGCGCGACGCCCAACGCCATGGCCAACATGCAGGCCCTGTGCGAAAAGTATGCTCCGTCGGTCAAGGCGTATCTGCTGATCCCGCTGGTAGGCAGTCTGTTTGCGGACTTCCTCAACAGTCTGGTCATCACCTTCTTTATCAACTTTATCTAATTGGGAGGTCCTTCTGATGTTCCGCAAGCTGCGCGAGGCGCTGAAAAAGCAGCGCTACCGTGTCCACAGTGACGACGTTGCCCTGCCCGAGGTCCACACCGGCCAGGTCACCCACAGCGACGCCCCCGAGACCCCGGAGAAGCACAAGTCCATCAACTATGAAAACGTCGCCATCCCGGAGGTTCATATTCCAAAGAAGAAGCCCTGAGGCCTTCTCCCCCTGGGGGAGAAGGTGGCCCCGCAGGGCCGGATGAGGGGAGAGCTTGCCGCGGTTGCCCGCAAACGGGTTGCCACAGAGGGTTCGGCCCTCATCAGTCACCTTCGGTGACAGCTTCAGTCTCCGCGCCAAGAGCCGCCTTCGGCGGTTGCGCTCCGACACGCGCCTGCGGGCGCAGCCCCTCGGGGAAGCCTTTTTGTACAGCAAAACGCCCCTGACCGTTCGGTCAGGGGCGTTTTGCCCGTAATGTTAGTCGAGGAAGTTCTCGTTGAGGGTGACACCGAAGTCGTGGGCAATGGCGCGCAGGTCATCGTCGGTGATGGTCTGGCGGATCAGGCCGCCGCCCATGGACAGGACCTTGACGTAGATCTCGGCACTCTTTTCAATCGTGTGGGCGAGGCCGAAGGTGATGTCAAAGTCAGGGCCGGAGGCAAACAGGCCGTGCTGTGCCCAGATAGCGGCCTGATAGGTTTTCATCTTCTCGGAGGTTGCCATGGCAATGTCCGCGCCGCCCGGGACCATCCAGGGGCAAACGCCGACACCCTCGGGGAAAACGACGGGGCACTCGGTAGCGCTCTGCCACAGGGCGCGGGAGAAGTCACGGTCCGTCAGCGGCAGGATGTAGGTCAGCGCAATGACGTTGGTGGCGTGGCAGTGATAAATGACGCGGTTCGCGCCGTTGGTGGCGGCCTTGCGGACGCTGTGGTTCATGAAATGGCTGGGGAACTCGGACGTCGGGCGTGCGCCGTCGGCCAGACCCCAGACGATGCGCCAGCTGTCGCCCTTGTCGTTGATCTCCACAATGCCGATGCTGTGGATTGGGTCAGGCTCGACGTTGCGGAAGAACTTGCCGGAGCCGGTGGTGATGAAGTACTCACCGGCCAGATTATCGGCCTGCACACCCATGTTGACCCACTCGCGCGGCTCGGCGTCGAAGTAGGGACGGCAGGCGGCGACGTCCTCCCCGGTCATGCGGTAGGTCAGGTTGCCGCCGTTGCGCTCGTGCCAGCCCTGCAGCCAGCCATCGTTGCACATGCGGATAAAGCCCTTGACGCAGGGAATTTCATAAATCGTAGACATAATTTCTGCTCCTTTATATCGTTGTGTTGGCTTCCCCCTCCGGGGGAAGCTGTCAGTGGCCCCGACCACTGACTGATGAGGGCAAAGCTGCCGATAGCAGCCCGTTACCGGGCAATTGCCGCAAGGCCGCCCCTCATCCGGCCTCGGGCGGGGCCTCGGCCACCTTCCCCCAAGGGGGAAGGCATCCCGAAATCAGCGCGTGATCACATCCACCGGCACGTTGAAGATCTCGGCAACCTTCAAAATCGTGTCGATGTGGTGGCCGGTAGCGGCGGCCATGTGGTGGGTGGGGCCGGCCTCGCTCCAGCGGTTGACGAACTCGCGGGCACCGCAGCTGAAGCGGGTGCGCATGTTCGTGTCACCGAAGGTGAAGATCGGGCCGGGCTCGTTGACGCCCTCGGCCACGACAAACTTGAAGTGGCCGTCCTTGTCCTGCGTGATGGCCAGATAGGTCACATCGCCCACCGGCGGGTAGAACTGGGTCAGGTAGCCGCCGCCGGTCTTGCCGTGGAACACGGGCACGATCTTCATGGTCGGCTTTCTGGCCGTGGAGATGTCGGCGTCGCCGGAGCCGGAGTGGCCGATAATGCAGATGTCCTCATTGAAGTCGATGGAGTACATCTCGCTCAGCTGGCCGCAGCCCGCAATGGTCTTGAGGATGGACATGGCCATCGCGACCTTGATGTCGCCCTCGACGGCGCAGGCCGTGCCCTGCTTGATGAGCATCGAGAACGCGGGGATCAGCATCGAGTCCAGCTTACCGGCCACGCCCTTGGCGAAGCCGTCGTAGTGGCTGGCGACGAAGGCGATCTTCTCGTCCTTGACCCACTGCTCAAATGCGACAACGTAGCGGGCCATATCCCAGACCTTCTCCACCGTGCCGCCGCCCTCAATATCGAAGGTGTCCAGAATGTCCTGCGCCTTGGCGCGGATGGCGTCCTCGTCGGTGATGTTGTCGGCGATGGCCCACATCTTCTCCCAGTCAAACTGCTTGGTGTAAAGCCACATACGGTTGTACAGGTTCGTCTCGTCGATGTACAGATCCATCATGCCGGGGTACGGGCGGCCGATCTGCGCAAGGTTCGTATCACGGAAGCGGCGGCGCACCTGCGCGGCCTTGCACCAGTCGTTGATTTCGGCCTGCACGGCGGGGTCACCGCCCTCGACAACGCCGGTGATGACGGCGTGGCGCTTACCGGCGCGCTCCAGATCAGCGACCATCTCGCCGACAGCGCCGCAGGCGTACAGCTCACCCAGCCAGGTGGGGGTGTCGGTGTTGGCGTAGTCGGGGGCCTTCTTCTTCTGCACGTTGACGAGGACGACGGGCACGTCGAGGTCGCGCACGGCGGGCAGCATATTGTAAGAGGTAGCGTAGGTCAGCAGCTGCAGAATGACAAGGTCAACGTCGGCGGTGCGGAACTTATCGCCCGCGGCCATGGACTGCTCCTTGGTGGTGACGATGCCGCCGTCGATGACCTCGACGGTGTCGGGCAGCGTCTTTTTGAAGGCGGCGTACTGGCCCTCAAACTCGGGGACCAGCGTGGGGAACTGCGGCAGGTAAGCGCCCAGCGCAATGGCGAACACGCCAACGCGGGCTTTGGTTTCGACTAACATGGTGGGACCTCCTGTATATGGATTTGTTGTATTGGTAGGGGCCGGGCATGCCCGGCCCTGTCGTGTAAGGCAAAAGGTCGTTTACTCCGGCTGATACTCTTTAATTTCAAAGCTGCGCCGGATGGCGGCGCGGGCCTCGGCCAGGTCGGCAAAATCACCGCTGTGGATGAACTGCACCATCAGGTTGCCCAGCGCTGTGCCCTCGGTGGGGCCTGCAAACACGGTCAGGCCGGTGGCGTTGGCGGTCTGCTGGTTCAGGTAGCCGTCCTGGCTGCCGCCGCCGACGATGTTCAGGCTTGTGTAGGTCTTGCCGGTCAGGCTTTGCAAGGTCTCCACGGCGCGGCGGTAGTCCTGCGTCAGGGAGTTGTAGACGCACTGCATGACCTCGCCGGTGGCGGCGGGCACGGGCTGGTGCGTGTCGGCGCAGGCAGCCCTGACTTCTTCGATCATGGAGGCAGGCGCTAAGAAGCGGTTGTCATCGGGGTCAACGCAGCTTGGGAAGTCGGCGGCCTCCTTCGCGGCGGCGATCAGCTCCGGGAAGCTCGGGCGGGTGCCGGTCTTTTCGCCAAGCTCACGGCGGACGGACTGGATCATCCACAGGCCCATGATGTTTTTCAGGTAACGGTAGCGGTATTCATAGCCGCCCTCGTTCGTAAAGTTGGCGGCGCAGCTGTCCGGGCCGGTGATGGCCGCTGCGTTTTCCACGCCCAGCAGGCTCCATGTGCCGCTGGACAGGTAAGCGGCGTACTCATCCCGCGCGGGCACGGCGAGGAACGCCGAGCCGGTGTCGTGGGTCGCGGGCAGAATGACCTCGGCGTCAAAGCCGACAGCCTTCTGAATTTCCGGCGTCAGATGCCCCAGCACGGTCCCGGCGGTCTTGATGGGCTGGAAGATGCCGCGCGGCAGACCCAGCTTTTCGATCAGTGCATCGTCCCAGTCCCTGCTGTCCGCGCCCACCAGCGCCGTGGTGCTTGCGTTCGTGTACTCATTGGCGGGCACGCCGCAGAGCAGGTAGTTCAGGTAATCGGGCACCATCAGGAACGTTTTGGCGGCGGCCAGCTGCTCCGGGTGCTCCTTTTTGAGCGCCATCAGCTGGTAGACCGTGTTGAACGGCTGGTACTGGATGCCGGTGCGGGCGTAGTGGTCGGCAAAGGTCAGGCCGTATTCCTTTTCCAGCGCCTCGCGGATGCCCTCGGTGCGCTCGTCGCGGTAGGCGACGGCGTCGCCGATGCGCTTATTGTCCGCATCCAGCAGCACAAAATCGACGGCCCAGGTGTCGATGCCGATGGTCGCGGGGGCAAAGCCTGCGTCGTGTGCAGCCTTCAGGCCGTTGACGACCTCTTTCGCGAGGGTGTCGATGTCCCAGCAGAGGTGGCCGTTCTCGCGGTGGACGCCGTTTTCGAAGCGGTAGACCTCCTGCAGGGTGATTTTTCCGTTCTGCACGGTGCCTACGATGTGCCGCCCGCTGGACGCGCCGATGTCGACTGCCAGTGTACAGGTTTGCATAAGCTCTCTCCTTCTTTGCAAAATAACAGTGTTGCAGCATTTGCTTTTCGTCTGCATTATACGACACCCGGGCCCGGCTTTCCATCCGCAAAAGAATTTGATTGTTTGGGAAAATTCCACACGCCCCTTTCCGCGTTCCCGGCGGTTTTGTCCGGGTCCCGTGCCGGAATGATCCGATTGACACGCCCCGTGCCGTCCCGTATAATAGACCCTGCAACCAATAAAGGAGATGTTACACTATGGCCACCGCGCACAAAAGCCGTGTGCTGGATATGACCCAGGGCGACCCGTTCCGCCTGGTGCTGCAATTTTCGATGCCGCTGTTCTGCTCCAACCTTTTGCAGCAGCTGTACAATCTGACCGACACGGCGCTGGCCGGGCACCTGCTGGGCTCCGCCGCGCTGGCGGAGATCGGCGCGACGGCGGCGCTGTACGGGCTTATCATGAACTTTGCCTTCGGCATGAACAACGGTCTGGCGCTGACGGTCAGCCGCTATTTTGGCGCGGGCGATGAAAGCGGGATACGCCGCGCCGTGGGCTGCATGGTCACGCTGTCGGCGGCGGTGTCGCTGGTGCTGACGGGGTGCTCCCTGCTGGGCCGCGACGCGCTGCTGACCGTTTTGCAGGTCCCGGCACAGGCATGGGGCGGCGCGTCCGCCTACCTGACCGTCATTCTGCTGGGCATTCCGCTGACGATGCTTTATAATATGGAGGCTGCGCTGCTGCGCGCCGTCGGCAACAGCGTGACGCCGCTGCTGTTCCTGCTGTTCAGCAGCGTGCTGAACGTCGGGCTGGACGCCGCGTTCATGGGGCCGCTGGGGCTGGGCGTGCGCGGCGCGGCCATTGCCACGGTGCTGGCGCAGGGCATCAGCGCCGTGCTGGGCGTTGTGTACATCCTGCGCGGCTACCCGGAGCTGCGCTTTACGCCCCGGCAGCTCGGGGCTGCCACGCGCCGCGCCGTGACCAGTATGTTCTGGGCGGGCCTGAGCATGGGGCTGATGAGCGCCATCTACAATCTGGGCAGCGTGGCGCTGCAAAGCAGCATCAACGCGCTGGGCAGCGTCTACATCACGGCGCAGGCCGCCGCGCGCCGCCTGGCGGAGCTGTACTTTATCCCGGGCGGTGCGCTGGGCATCGGCGTGGCGACGTTCAGCAGCCAGAATCTGGGTGCGGGCCGCCGCAGCCGCATTTGGCAGAGCGTCAAGGCCGCGCTTGCGATCTATTTTGTGTGGTGGGTGTTTGTGATGGCGTTCACCTTCCTGCTGGGCGGGGCCGCCATCCGCGGCATCACGGGCAGCACGGACGAGGTCATTATCTCCAACGCGCTGCTGTACCTGAAAATCAGCGCACCGGTCATCCCGCCGATGGCCGTGCTGGTTATTCTGCGCAATATGCTGCAGGGCATCCGGCACACGGTAGAGCCGCTGCTGGCCAGCGGGCTGGAGCTTGTGGGCAAGGTGATCTTTGCCGTATGGCTCGTGCCGGTCCGGGGCTACCGCGCGGTCTGCTTTTGTGAGCCGACGACCTGGGTCGTATGCTTTGTGTTTATCCTGCTGGCGGTCTGGCGCTGCCGGGGCGATTTGCGCGACGCAGAAAAAGTTTGAATTTTTTTGCAAAAAGGGCTTGCAATTTGGAAGTCGTTCTGCTATAATAGTATGCGTCGCCAAGAGGCGGCGCAATAAGCGCGGTTAGCTCAGCTGGTAGAGCATCTGCTTGACGTGCAGGAGGTCACAGGTTCGAGTCCTGTACCGCGCACCAAGAGTCTGTGACATCTAAGATGTCACAGACTCTTTTTTGTTGTATCGCCCAGAACCGGCAAGGCCGATGTTGAAAGCGAGATCCGTAGGGGCGCATTCTATATGCGCCCGCGGAAGTTTGCCTTGCCGCAGGCGGGCACGGGCGGATATGGAATCCGCCCCTACGTTTTTTGTGGCGGGCGGCCCCCCTCGCAGAGGGCGGTGCCCCGCGTGGAGTTTTCTCCCTTTGGTCGAAAGCGAAATCCGTAGGGGCGCATTCTATATGCGCCCGCGGAAGTTTATCCTGCCGCAAGCAGGCACGGGCGGATATGGAATCCGCCCCTACGTTTTTTGTGGCAGGCAGAGCCCTCGCGCAAAGGGGGCCATGAAGCGCGTTTTTGCCTGTTGTGCGTGCAAGCGGATTTATTTCAGGTTTTGCCTTGTCAAAAACCATCTTATGTGGTATACTATTTCTCTACAAGTCCACAGGCAAACCCGGTGCAAACCGGCGACGCAAAGCTATAGGGGCCCATCGGGTCAGCCAGTTGCCAACAAGAAATTGTTGTTTTACTGCCGCCAGTAGCTTCGCATCCTTTTGGGGCAGGAGTTGACGAGGGTGAAAACACATCGATACACCAGCGGCACAAAGCAGGGCATCTATGACGCTCTGCTGTTTTCTGCTGCCCGCGGATATTATTTAATACGGTCAGACAGCGCTTTCAGGCATGGGTCCGCCATGTCCTGAAGGCGTTTTTTCCTGCGTCACAGCCTATATAGCAGACCGTCAAAAAATAAGGAGAAAAACCGGATGAAAAAGAAACCACTGCACAGAATTTCCTCCCTGCTTGCAGCCACGGTGCTGGGTCTGTCCCTGCTGACCGGCTGTGCCGGAAAAAGCACCGAGGCGGTGCAGGCACAGGAGGACGCCGACACCATTCAGGTCTATTTGTGGTCCAACTATCTCTACGAAAAGTACGCCCCCTACGTGCAGGCGCAGCTGCCGGACGTAAACATTGAGTTTATCGTGGGCAACAACGATCTGGACTTTTACAAATTCTTGCAGGAAAACGGCGGTCTGCCGGATATTATAACCTGCTGCCGCTTCTCCCTGCACGATGCGGCCCCCCTGAAGGACAGTCTGATGGACCTTTCCACCACCAACGAGGCAGGCGCTGTCTACAATACCTACCTCAACAGCTTTAAAAATGAGGACGGCAGTGTAAACTGGCTGCCCGTATGCGCAGACGCCCACGGCTTTGTGGTCAACCGCGGCCTTTTTGAGGAATACGGTATCCCGCTGCCCACCGATTACGCCAGCTTTGCCGCTGCCTGCAAAGCCTTTGACGAAGCGGGCATCCGCGGCTTTACCGCCGATTATCTGTACGACTACACCTGCGCGGAAACGCTGCAGGGGCTTTCCGCCACCGAGCTTAAGAGCACGGAAGGGCGCAAATGGCGCACCGCCTACAGCTACCCCGCCGGCACCGCCCGTGTCGGGCTGGACAATACCGTCTGGCCGGGCGCCTTTGCGCGTATGGAGCAGTTCATCCGGGACACCGGTCTTACGGCGGCGGACTTAGAGCTGAATTACGACGACGTGACCGGGATGTTCGGCAAAGGGGAGCTTGCCATGTACTTTGGCAGCTCCGCCGGCGTACAGATGTTCCGGGAGCAGGGCATCGACGCGACCTTTTTGCCGTTCTTCAACCAGAACGGCGAAAAATGGCTGATGACTACCCCCTACTTCCAGGTGGCGCTGAACCGCGACCTGGATCAGGACGCCGCCCGGCGCGAAAAGGCAATGCAGGTCCTGCACGTCATGCTGTCGGAGGGGGCGCAGGAGCAGATCCTCGCGGACGGGCAGGATCTTTTGAGCTACAGCCAGAATGTCAGCTACCACCTGACCGACACCATGAAGGACGTGTGCTCGGTGGTGGAAGAAAACCACATGTTCATCCGCATCGCCTCCGACGATTTCTTTGCCATCTCCCAGGATGTGGTTTCCAAGATGATTGCGGGCGAATATGACGCCGGGCAGGCCTACCGTGTGTTCAACGCCCGCCTTCTGACAGAGGAACCGCCCGACACAAGCGACGTTGTGCTGACCAGTGAAACCGCCTATTCCAACGTGTTCCACAAAAACGGCGGCAATGCGTCCTTCTCGGTCATGGCAAACACGCTGCGCGGGCTGTACGGCACCGACGTGCTGATAGCACCCGCCAGCAGCTTTACCGGCAGCGTGCTGCAGGCAGACTATACCCAGACAACGGCGCGCGCCATGATCATGCCCAACGGGCTTATGTCGTACCGGCGCACCATGACGGGTGCCGAGCTGAAGGACACCGTGCGCGCTTTTGTGGAAGGCTGTGAGGGCGGCTTTACCCCGTTCAACCGCGGTTCCCTGCCGGTGGTCAGCGGCATTGCCGTGCAGGTGCAGGAGAACGACGGCAGCTATACGCTGACCGGCATCACCCGCGGCGGCCAGCCGCTGCAGGATGACGACACCGTCACCGTGACCTGCCTGGCAACCGAAAAGCAGATGGCACCGCTGCTGCAGGACGAAAGCCGCGCGTTTGAGCGCGGGGAGGCTACGGTCAAAGACGCCTGGAGCGAGGCACTTTCCGGCGGCAGCGTGACGCTGGCCGCGCCGGAAAGCTATATTACATTCGGGGGGGTAATGCGCTGTGGAAGAAACTAAGTATAAAATAAAAATAAAGCGGCATTCGCGGCGAAATTGGCATGCTGCGGCGGCCTGCCTGCTGTCGATTGCGCTGCTTGTCTGCCTTAGCGCGCAGTACCTTTCGTTTGTGTCAAAAACCATCTATGCGGAAAGCACCCAGCATTTGGGGGAAGTCCTGCACAAATCCAACAATATGCTGAGCATGATCGTCAAGAAGAACACCTCCTACCTGCATGTGTGGAACGGCTTTCTGAGCAGCGACCCCGATGATGCCAGCACGCAGGCGTATCTGGAGTCAGCGCAGCAGCAGCTTGGCTTTGCCGAATTCTACTTTCTTTCTTACGACGGCAACTACATGACCCCCAGCGGGAAAACGGGCTACCTGGGCCTGCAGAGCAATCTGGACGAGCTGCTTTCCGACCAGAAGGACGTTGTGTTGAACACGGCCCTGCCCGGGCAGGACCCGATGCTGGTGTTCATCTGCCCCGAAACCAATGGCATCTACCGCGGCTTTGCCTACGATGCCATTGCCATCGGCCACTACAACAATGTTGTGATGAAGGCCGTGGACGATTCGGCTTTTGGCGGAGCGGCCAGCTCCTTTGTCATCTACCCGGACGGGCAGGTCGTGATCGAAAATATCTCAGAAGACTCGGAATCCATTTATAACTTTATAGCGATACTGCAAGAGTATTCCGACCTTACCGAGGCGCAGATACAGGAGCTTACGGACGACTTTGCGCAGGGCATCACCGGAAACCGCGAGGTGACGCTGGGCGGCACAAGCTTCTATATGGTCTACGAAAGCACCGGCATCCAGAACTGGACCCTGGTGGGGCTTGTCCCGCGGGATACCGTCAATGCCGCCATGAACCAGCTTTGGCAGCGCACGATGCAGATCGTAGCCCTCGTTGTCCTGTCGATTGCGGCAATGGTCCTTCTGATGGTCATGCACCGGGGCCGCACCAAGCTGCGCCGCCAGAACACCGCGATTTTGTACCGGGATGTGCTGTTCGAGAAGCTGTCCCAGAACGTGGACGACGTTTTCCTGCTGCTGGATGCCCAAAAGCACCGGGCGGATTATGTCAGCCCGAACATAAAACGGCTGCTGGGCCTGACGCCGGAGAGCGTGCGCAAGAATATCGGCACGCTGGCCCTGCTGTACCCGGTGGATTCCCCCGGCCGCACCAAAAATTATCTGGAAGGGCTTGCCTGCGGCGACCAGCGCGAATGGGACACGGAGTTTGTCCATCAGGAAACCGGGGAGCATCGCTGGTTCCATGTGGTTGCCATGGGCAGCGAGGTCGAGGGCCAAATCAAGCACATTCTGGTTCTGTCTGACCGCACCGCCGACAGGCAGGCGAACCAGGCGCTCTCGGATGCCGTGGCCGCCGCCGAAAACGCCAACCGCGCCAAGAGCACCTTCCTTTCCAATATGTCCCACGACATCCGCACCCCGATGAATGCCATCATCGGCTTTACCACGCTGGCGGTCAGCCAACTGGACGACAGGGACCGCGTGAAGGATTACCTTACCAAAATACTTGCCTCCGGCAACCACCTACTTTCGCTCATCAATGATATTCTGGATATGAGCCGCATCGAAAGCGGAAAGATCCAGCTGGACGAGACCGAGGTCAACCTGTCCGACGTGCTGCACGACATAAAGACCATCGTGAGCGGGCAGTTTTACGCAAAGCAGTTGGAATTGTATATGGACGCGATAGATATTACCGATGAGGACGTCTATTGCGACAAGACCCGGCTGAATCAGGTTTTGATGAACCTTTTGTCCAACGCCATCAAGTTCACCCCCGCGGGCGGCACGGTGTCGCTGCGGGTGCGCCAGCTTGCCGGCCAGGTCAGCGGCTGCGGGCAGTATGAGTTCCGCGTCAAGGACAACGGCATCGGCATGAGCCCGGAGTTTGCCCAAAAAATCTTTGAGCCCTTTGAGCGCGAGCGCACCTCCACGGTAAGCAAGATACAGGGCACCGGGCTGGGTATGGCCATCAGCAAAAACATCGTAGATATGATGGGCGGCACCATCGAAGTGCAGACCGCGCCGGGCAAGGGCTCTGAATTTATCGTCCGTGTGCCGCTGCGCATACAGGCAGAGCACCGCAAGGCGGAAAAGATCCCCGCGCTGGAGGGTCTGAAGGCGCTGGTGGTGGACGACGATTTCAACACCTGCGACACCGTGACCAAGATGCTGGTCACGGTGGGTATGCGCGCCGATTGGACGCTTTCCGGCAAGGAGGCCGTGCTGCGCGCACGGCAGTCCATCGAGATGGGCGATACCTACAAGGCCTATATCATCGACTGGCGCCTGCCGGATATGAACGGCATCGAGGTCACCCGCCAGATTCGCAGTTTGAACGATGATACGCCTATTATTATTCTGACCGCCTATGACTGGTCCGACATTGAGGCCGAGGCAAAGGCCGCCGGTGTCACGGCGTTCTGCCCCAAGCCGATGTTCCTGTCGGACCTGCGCGACTCCCTGATGACCGCCATCGGGCAGAAGCCGGAGGAGCAGCAGGGCGTATTGCCCAAGGAACCCACCGACTTTGCGGGCAAGCACATCCTGCTTGCCGAGGATAACGAGCTGAACCGCGAGATTGCCGTGGAGATTCTGAACGCCTACGGCTTTGAGGTCGATACCGCCGAGAACGGCGCCATCGCCGTGGAAAAGGTCCGCACCGCCGCGCCGGGGCAGTACGATCTGGTGCTGATGGACGTGCAGATGCCGATCATGGACGGCTACACCGCCACCCGCCGCATCCGCGAGCTGGAAAACCCCGCCCTGGCAGGCATCCCCATTCTTGCCATGACAGCGAACGCCTTTGACGAGGACCGCCGCAACGCCCTGGAATGCGGCATGAACGGTTTCCTGTCCAAGCCCATCGTGATCGCCGACCTTGTGCAGGAGATGCGTAAGGTCCTGTAACACGCGGGGTTTCAGAGCCGGGAATCATACGCAAAGCCAAAACAAAAAACGCAGCCACGCTATTTTACCGCAAAATAGCGTGGCTGCGTCTTTTTGTGGGTGTCCCTGTTGGCCGAAAACGAAATCCGTAGGGGCGCACTCTATATGCGCCCGCGGAGGTTTATCTTGCCGCAAGCGGGCACGGGCGGATATGGAATCCGCCCCTACGTTTTTTGTGGCGGGCGGAGAGGGGCACGTTTTTCCCTGTTGCGTGTGTAGGGGCGACCATTGGTCGCCCGTCAACTTACCGCCGCAACGCATTTTCCGGGACAGTTTTCTTGTAAGGCAAGCGGGCATGGGCGAGCAATGCTCGCCCCTACAAATGTTTTTTGACAGTCTAAGCCCGAAATATTCCTGCCCGCCGCACGTTTCTCTCCCCCACCGCCTGCGGGCGGAGCCCCCTCGCAGAGGCGGCCAAGAGAGGGCGGTGCCCCGCGCGGAGCTTTCTCTCTTTGGTCGGAAACGGAATCTGTAGGGGCGCATTCTATATGCGCCCGCGGAAGTTTATCTTACCGCAAGCGGGCACGGGCGGATATGGAATCCGCCCCTACGTTTTTGAAGCGGCAGAGCACCAGCCGTCACGGGGCGTGACGGCTGGTGGGGGTTATGACTTTAGGTGGTCGGTGTACCAACGCTGACGGTAATGTACCGTTCACGTCAACAAGAGCCTTTTGGTTTTTAGGGGCTTCGGCTATCAGCACACAGCCACCAAAGAAAGCAACGACCGTTATATTGATGCAGCTCCGGAGTACA
>OLND01000392.1_pt1 | contig 55164 bp, 39 predicted proteins | sample 1672031 | NCBI WGS metagenome assembly OLND01 (sample SAMEA3136638, study PRJEB25190) | human gut metagenome | biome: human gut; feature: human-associated habitat; material: faeces | place: Austria | collected 2013 | reverse complement strand
AAAATATTTTTGCGGGCCTGCAGGGTACGCCTGAAGTTGTGTCGCATCCGAATACTCATGCAGCAGCACCGGCAACGATGCAAAAAGACTCGAAAGAAACGGTGCATCTGCAGGAAGGTACCGCCGTGTGTGTGCAGCAGCCAGAGCGCAGCGAAAACCGTACAGCACGTATGCAGCTTGTGGTTACACCGTCTTTGAAAAAACGTGTTGCGAAAGTAGCACAGCACGCTGGCGTGAGTGTTAATGAGTTGGTCAACCAATTACTTGATCAGTATTGTGCAGGTATGGAGCAGGGAAAGTAACCGCGAGGTGATATGATGGGCATTTATCTCAATCCACGCAGCAAAGGTTTTCAGAGCAGTCTGAATTCGGAGATCTATGTTGATAAGACTGATTTGCTGGAGCAGACAAACCGTGTGCTTGGTACGCGGCAGAAGTTTCTCTGTGTCAGCCGTCCGAGACGGTTCGGCAAGTCGATGGCAGCGGATATGCTGGCGGCCTATTACAGCTGCGGAGAGGATTCATCTGAATTGTTTGACGGACTGCAGATCAGCCGGGCAGAATCGTATCGAAAAAATCTGAATCAGTACGATGTCATTAAAGTCAACATGCAGGATTTCCTCAGCATGGCGCATAGCATGGATGAAATGCTGGAAATGTTACAAAGGTATTTGATTCGGGAGTTGACACGTTCTTTCGAGGCTGTTGATTTCTTTGACCGAACCAATCTCATTCAGATGCTCAAGGATATTTACGCAGAGACTGACCGCGCCTTTGTCATACTGATTGATGAATGGGACTGTCTGTTCCGCGAGTACCAGCACGACCAGGTAGCTCAGAGAAAATATCTCGATTTCCTGCGGGCGTGGCTCAAGGATCAAGACTATGTGGCGCTGGCCTACATGACCGGCATCTTGCCGATCAAGAAATACGGCACGCATTCGGCACTCAACATGTTTACCGAATATTCTATGACCGACCCGGGAGAGCTGGCGCCGTTCTTTGGATTTACGGAGCAGGAAGTGAAGAGGCTCTGCGAAAAGTACGAAATGAATTTCGAGGAAGCACGGACTTGGTACGACGGATATGAATTGCTCACGCATCGGCAATCCGGCGATGTGCAGTATGCCATGTATAGTCCGAAATCGGTGGTAGAGGCTATGCTCCGTCATAAGTTCAGCACCTACTGGAACCAGACTGAAACCTATGAAGCGCTCAAAGCCTACATCCAGATGGACATGGATGGACTAAAAGACGCAGTTGTGCGCATGCTGGCCGGAGAAGCAGTACGCATTAACACTGGTACATTCAGTAACGACATGACGACCTTTGCGACAAAGGACGATGTGCTGACGCTGCTTGTTCATTTGGGCTACCTGACGTACAACAGCACGGACGAAACTGTCACTATCCCGAACAAGGAAGTTTCGCAGGAGTACATCAATGCAATCAGCACGATGGACTGGAACGGCGTGATGCAGTCGGTACAGGCCTCCCGCAAGCTGTTGGAATCGCTGTGGGCACTTGACGCAGAAGCTGTCGCTGCAGGCATCGATCAGGCGCACGAGGAGATTTCGCTGCTGCAGTACAACGACGAAAATTCGCTCAGCTGTACGATCAATCTGGCCTTTTACTATGCGCGCGAGTATTACACGATTGTGCGAGAACTGCCGACCGGAAAAGGCTTTGCTGATGTTTGCTTTATCCCACGCAAGCTGCACTTGGACAAACCGGCGGTCGTGATCGAACTCAAGTGGGACAAGAGTGCAGCCGGTGCGCTGGCGCAGATAAAGGAAAAGCGGTACGGCAGTGCGCTCCAGGACTATACCGGCAATTTGCTGCTGGTCGGTATCAATTACGACAAAACAGCGAAAAAGCATGAGTGTTTGATCGAGAAAGTAGAGAAGCGGTAAGAATGAAGGGAAGATCAATATGGCAGACCTCTATAAGCGAAAAGTAACGCTCGAATTGACCGATGTGGAAGTTCGTGAGCTTACTGAACTGGCGGCTAGAGCAGATATGACAGCTGGTGAATTGTTGAGTGCTTTTGTTCATGATCTTTGCCGCAGTGAATGGAGAAACGGATCTGATGAAAGCGACCGTGCTGAAGACTGGTATGATCGAACTGGGTTTGCGTATGGTTCAATGAGTCTGGCTGCGAACCTCGTACAGGAAGAAGGGATAGGTGGAATCATAACTTTAGTGGATGCGTTGGAGTCCCAACAAATGTACCGCGAAGATCCGGAGTCTTGGAAAGAGGAACTTGAAAATTGTCTCGGCGCATTCTCGTGACTTCAGTCGTGAGTTAGCCGAGACGTAATATCATCTGTGGTGGATAACATTGCCACAAGTTGACAAGGAGGTAAACCTATTATGGAAAAAGACAATAGATCCATCCGTTATCGGGTTTACCCGACCGAAAAACAGCAGGATATTCTTCAGCAGACATTCGGATGCGCTCGTCTCGTGTTCAACGAAACATTGCTCATGCACCGAGGCCTTTATGAAGCGGGGATGAAAACATTTTCTCAAATGGATATGAACAACTACTGCAACCGCTTCATGAAAGAGAATATGCCGTTTCTGCGAAATGTCGACAAATTCGCCCTGACAAATAGCATTTACAATGCTTTTGCGGCTTTCAAGAACTTTTTCAAAGGCAGAAATCGATATCCTCGACGCAAAAGCAGAAAAGACACTTCCCAGTCATATACGACGAATTGTACAAACAACAATATCGCCATTATTCGGCACAAGAAGAAAAGTTCCTTTATCAAATTACCGAAATTGGGAAATGTTCCTGCCGTACTGCATCGACTTCCGAAAAGCAATTGGGTCATTAAAAATGCAACAATCACAAAAGAATCGGGAAACCGCTACTATGTCTCGCTACTGTTTGAGTTCGAGAGAAAGGTTCCTCAAAATACGGCTCTGCCCACTCCAGAGAATACCCTTGGATTAGACTACAGCAGCCCTGAGTTCTATGTGGACTCCAACGGCAATACCGCCGGAGTCCAGCATTGGTATCGCTTATCTCAGAAGCGCCTTTCCGTGGAGCAGCGAAAGCTGTCTCATTGCACAAGAGGTTCCCATCGTTATGAGAAGCAAAAGGCCAAAGTCAACCGCATATCAGAGAAAGTAGCCAATCAGAGAAAAGACTTTTGCCACCAGAAGAGTAGGAAGATAGCCAATTCCTACGCTGCTGTGTGCGTAGAAGACATTGATTTCCACGCAATGGCACAATCTCTGCATTTCGGGAAAGCGGTATCCGACAACGGATTCGGTATGTTCCGCAACTTTCTTAAATACAAATTAGAGGAACAGGGTAAACACTATATCGTTATCGATAAATGGTATCCCTCTACGAAAACCTGTCGTCATTGCGGACATGTCAACCCGGACGTTGCTCTCGGTCAAAAGGAATGGATCTGCCCTTATTGTGGTGTTTCCATCGACCGCGACCACAACGCAGCAATCAATATTCGAGACGAAGGTATTCGTCAATTTTATAGAGAGTACCAAACTGCTTAACCACAACAGTTTGTTCCCTAACCGGTAGGAACACCGGGGTTAGCTCGTTCACTACTGCCTGGATGTTTGGTATCATCCTGTAAGTCAGGTTAACCGAGAAAAGAGACGGCAGCTTAGCTGCTCGAAGCCCGCGACTTCAGTCGTGGGTAGTTCACAAGGCTGTAGAGAACTTACCCAAAGGAAGTGATCGAGAAGAACAACTACAGAAGTGTCGTCGGATTATGGAGGAGTTTCTTTTGTGAAGAAATGAAGATTGGTTAAGCGGGGTGAACCTTGGCTTCTGCGGAAGCCAAGGTTTTTTCAGCTTTGAGAGAGAAGTAGGGTTTTTCTTGTAAAAGAACGCTCAAAGTAGTATAATATAGAAAACTGAGAGCGGTGGGATAGCAAGCAAAGCGAGTGGCTATCCACTCGCACCGCAACCCCTCAAAATTCTACAGAATTTATGAGGCGGGTTGAAATTATGGGGCACATCCCCAAACCCCTTTTGTTGGTACAACAGCGATTGTACTACGTTGATGCTGTTAGTGAGGTGAATGACGATGAATGACGGAGAACAGAAAAAACGGAAGAGAGCGGTTCAGATTATTGTTCGAGTTACGCAGGAAGAAAAAGCTGAGATTCTGAAAAATATGGAGTCCGTAGGCATAAGCAATCTATCTGTGTACGCACGAAAGATGATGCTGGATGGCCAAGTCATTCATGCTGACTTCACAGAGATAAAAGAACTGAGTCGTCAGCTGGGATATTTGGCACGAAATATCAACCAGATTGCGTTGCGTGCTAATGAAACACGAAACCTGTATAAGTCGGACGTTGAAGATCTGCAGCGAGATTATGCAGCGGTTAAAGATGAAATTCTCACATATTTAACAAAGGCAGTGAAAAGTGTAAGTGGCGATAGTCAAAATTCATAATATCAAGTGGACCTTAAAAAAAGCATTAGCTTATATTATGAACCCCTCTAAAACAGAGGGGCAGTTGTTTGTGTCTGGATATAACTGTGATCCTCAGACTGCATATTTTGACTTTGAACTAACCAATACGATGGCACGGACAATCAAGGGCGATTATAGTAAGGGTGGCTGCAATATCGCGCACCATATCGTTCAGTCGTTTGCGCCGTATGATAAAATTACGCCGGAGCAGGCACATGCGATCGGCAAGGAATTTGCTGATCGTTTCCTCCAGGGCCGCTACGAGTATGTCATCGCAACTCATGTTGATAAGGGTCATATTCATAACCATATCATCTTTAATGCAGTATCTTTTTATGATTATAAAAAATTTCGCAACTATAAGGTAGCCGCAAAAGCACGTGAAATTAGTGACAGACTTTGCGTAGAAAACGGTTTGTATGTGCCGCAATTCAAACGGCAAAAGGCCGTAAAACATCATGAATGGAGTCAGCGAAAGAACGGTACTTCGTGGGTCGCACAGTTGGAGGAAATCCTGAATAAGGCTGTAACGCAGGCACACAATTTCTCTGAATTCTGCGAACTGGTGCGGAGCATGGATGTGGAGATTGGAAATCCGACACCGGATGACGGTAAGCATATTAAATTCAAATATCGAGATCATAGATTTTGTCGTGGTTATAATCTAAAGGGGCCGTTTGGAGATTTTTCGCGTGATAATATTATTGCAGCGATTGACGAAAACAGCAGAGAGAAGCCCTTGGTCAAGAAGTCGTATCTTGAAAAGTTGGAAGAAATGTCTTACGGTCAGGAGCTGCGTCAGGTTAAAAAGTTGGCACAATCGTTACGCACAATTCGAGCTGTTGGCATTGAACAAGAAAGCGATTTTACAGAGCGGGTACAAAAATGCGATGATAAAATCGAGATTTTGCAGCAGGATATTTCCAAACTGGAACAGAAAAATGCTGAATATAAAAAGGTTGCTCGAATTCTGATTACATACCATAAGAATTTACCAATCAAGCAGGAAGCGGATAAAAAGCTGTTTGGTAAAAGAGCATTTGTGCAGTTACATCAGACAGAATTAGAGGCGTTCGAGTATGCTGAACGTGAAATTACACGTTTGGGATTAAGTAAAACGATTGATACCGATAAGGTTATCGAAAAGATCAAACAGCAGGACGAAGAAATTCGGCAGCTGCAGCTGCAGGTAAAGGCAGCTGCCAAGCTGGCTGCTGAGATACAGTCTGCACATGAGGTTGTCAAGGAGCTGGATGGTCGAAAAACAGATGGAGCTATTGAGCCACATCGTAGCTGACGATATTACAGAAAGGAAGAGTGATATGGGAAAAGCAGTATTGTATGTACGAGTAGCACGGAGGAACAGTTGGTAAACGATCATGCTGAAAAGCAGGCGGTTGCCGATGGTTTGAATCCTGTAAATAATGAAAGGATAGGACTGTGCGATGCATTGATCCGGAAGGATTTGTGCAAACCGAGCAAATGAAGGTAGTGGATTATGGAGCATCGAAATAAGATTACGGATATTGATTACCGTACACCTTTGCAGTGGGCCAAAGATAAAAAAATCGTAAATACAGATGCGGTTGGCATAGAAATGTGGAGCAATGCTAATCACTATAAGTCGTTTTTGTATTACACACCGGAGCAGGTCCACGAGGGGACAGCAGAAGAGTTGGAATCTTTTTGGGCACCTATCAGGAAGGAAAAGCGTGAGCGGGCAGAGAAACGTGCAGCGGAAAAGAGAGCGCGTGAAGCAGAAGAACGCCGGCGAGAACGCGATGAGTTGATTGCGGATACCCAGGCAGAAACGGTGCATTCCATTCTCACTCATATAGTGGAGCGAAGCCAGGCGACGGCTCCGGACAATAGTGGTATCATTGTACTTGATACGGAAACGACTGGACTGGATTCATTTCATGATGAAATCTTACAGATTAGTATTATTGATGACACGGGAAAGGTGCTGCTGGATACGCTATGTAAGCCGTACTATCATGACAGTTGGAGGCAGGCCCAGAGCGTCAATGGTATTGATGGCAGCATGCTGCAGGACGCACCTTATGCTCATGAGATCGTACCGATGGTTAACGCGATTATCGCCCAGGCAGATACTTGTATAGGTTATAACATTGACTTTGACATAGGTTTTATCAACCAATGGGGCATTGCTACAGATCACTTATATCAAATAGATGTTATGCGGGATTTTACTGATTACTATAAAGCACACGAAGATCCTTCGTATAATCGCTGGCACAAACTGATACAATGTGCGGAATACTTTGGATACGAGTGGGAGGGCGAGGCCCACAACAGCTTGGCAGACGTTAAAGCAACCTTGTTTTGCTATCAGCAGATGTTGGTAGCGGATAGCTTACACACCAGTTGTGATGAGAGGGGTTACTAATGAATATGGCTGGAATTATGATTAGTGATATGGTATACTTGAGTAAACCAGAAATGAAGGGTTAATATGGAACTAAGTGGAAAAACTTTATATCATGGGACCGTTCATGAGTTTACGGAGATAGATTTATCAAAATGTGATAATGCGCTCAAAGATTTTGGAACAGGCTTCTATTTAACATCAGAGTTTCGACAGGCATGTTCATGGGCCACGACTAAAAAGGGCTCAAGCAATTTGAAAGCACGAGTGTATCGATATGAGGTTGTCAGGGATTTACCGGAGAACTTAAAGATATATGAATTTTTATCATATAATGAGGAATGGTTAAAATGTATTGTATCCAATCGAGGCAAGGGAACATCAATAGTCGATGATCGAGATATTGTATATGATCGGATGGCAGATAGTCGTTGGCGAGAATTAACAGCTGCGATAAAGCAGTATGAATCTCGAGAGATAGATGCTGAAAGTGCATTAAAGGTGTTAAAATTCAAGAGAGGGAAACGGGATCAGTTTTGCTTCAAAACGGAATTAGCCATTTCATTATTACAACCTGATGGATGTTATATTGTTGGAGAAGGGTGGAACAAGTGAGCAAAAATAGGCGAATCGAAACATTATCGAGAGCATATTCTATCCTGACCGGGCAAAATGTAACCAGTAGTCGAATTACCATTATGAAGACAAAGACTGGAAGAGCAGTACATCAATATAATAAGTGCGTAATGTATGAAAATCCGGCTGCTAATATGGTCGATATTATGAAGGAGATAGGGCATAACGACAATAGAACATCTATCAATACGCAGGAAATTATTCGGGCTATGAGAATGGCGGAGAAAGAAGATTTTCAAGTGCGTACTATTATGGTGAAACCTGCTTCTGCAAAAACAAAAAAAGACTATTATTTGAAACTAAAAGCGAGAAAAGCGGAGATGAAGAGGAGCGTGAAGAAAGAATATGCTATTAGTTGTAAAGAATAGGAATAACGAGTTGGAAACAAGAGATATGCTTGATATCGACTTCAACATGAAAGTAGAAAAAGTTAAAACAGACCAATTCGTTTTGCGTATCAATAAGTCTCTTACGTTTCCGGATACTTTTTTGACGCGAGAAGCAGCACAGGATAAAATGCTCGAGATTGCAGATACGAGAAACCAGTTGGAGCAAGAGGCTTTGGGATGGTAAATCTTATGAGATAAGACAGCAGCCGCTACAGAGGTATACTCTGCAGCGGCTGCTGTGTATTTAGAGAGATGGCTGTGATTGGTCGTGTTTAGGAGAAACGGACTGTTTTCTTTCGGCTGCGGCCTGGGCTTGCGCGGCTGCCAGCTGATTGGCCATGCGTGGCAGCGGCTTATCAGCGTTTGATTGTTCTTCGTGTTTCTGTTCTTGCCTGAGCGGTACCTGTGTCGGCGCATCGAAATGCAACTGGCAGGTTAATTCTGCGTAAATGGATCGAACATCGGCATAGAGCAAATTGGGAACGCCTGCTTTGGTCTTTTTGAGTATTCGTTTGGCATCTCGCATAATACGCCAAGAGGTACGTTGATCAATTTGAACAGGAGTTGTACCGTGATGTAGATAGACTGAAGCTATGTAATTCTCAGTAACTGGACACATATTTTGAATAAGAAACGCGGTGGAATGACCATTGAGTTCTCCTAAGATGATGGTATTGCAAAAACCACGTTTACGTATTTTTTGATTAACGATAGCTTCATATTTCTGATATTGTGAAGATACGGGAACAACCCATGAAATTTTAGGATCTGAAGGATCGGGAAATGCAAAAAAACAAGGACGACCGGATTTTTCATTTGAACCAGATGGATTATGCCCTAATGAAATATTTTTATCACCAAAGTCAGAGTAATATTGATCTGTCAGAAAGACAAATTGCCCTGGGAAGACATACATAATAAGCATCCTTTCTAAAAGAAAAGCCCTGCTGTTACCAGCAGGGCTTCGCCTTTTGTTTAATCCGACCATTTAGCAATCGCATATCGGAGAGCGACAAAATGCTGTTTCCCGACCATTTAGTATCCGCATATCGGGGAGCGGTAAAATGTCATTTCCTTTTTTATAGTATATCACTTATCGCAGAAAAAAACAAGTGATATTATAGGAAAAAGGTGCAGAGAATGGTGCGAACTTATAGCTAACAAAGAAATAAGAAAGGTTCGCACCATATATCATTGCAATAGGCGAGATAGACATCCTATTAACTTGATTTTTTCGTAAAAAAACATAGCCAAGAAATGTGCAAGGCAATCTGTTCGTGATGAACGTGCCCCTTCAGAGCAGCCACTCTGAGGGGGGGATATATAGATATGTTTTATACAATAAAGTTACAGTTTTGTGAAAACACTTGACTTCAGTGAAGAAGTGCGTTATACTTTCATTAGACGTCTGAAAGACGTCTAATGAACACCCGAATATCTTTTAAGGAGGAAAGCAGAAAATGCTCAAAAAGTCCGAAAAAATGACTTTAACTGTCGACAACCCTACTTTATTGCGTTCTATTGTTGGAGATTTCGCCGCACGCGAAAATCGTTCGCTCTCTGCTGTGATTGAGCGTACAACTCTTAATGCACTGCTCCCGTCCGACCCGTACATGCGCGCTGTGGCTCAATATCAGCTTTTCAGCGAGGGTGGGAATGTCGGTTTTGCACTCGCAACACTGTTTGAAAATAATTCGGCAAGTATTGACTCAAATGCGCAGCACACAAATTTTCAGCCGTTAGTTCTCTTTGCTCGGGAACAATCAACTTTCTGTTCTTCTCGCCTGCTGGCTGGTGATAAGGATGCAGCAAAGTTGGCAGCTTCGCATACTGCTTCTCAGCTGGAGTCACTTATTGATCACCTGCGTGGTTTGGGCGAAAAAGCTGAAGATGAAATGAAAGCGGCTTATTACCTTCGCGAGGTCAAGATCGGTGAGTGTTACTTGAAAGAGTTAAAAAGTGAGCCGGGTTTTTTCAAAACGATTAACGGTTATACTTTCGTGTTAGATCACTGGTGTGATTTAGGCTGGTCGAGAGTGACTTATCGTTTTTTGAATGACCTTGTTTTGTTGGATGGTCACTGGAGATCCGATCCGGAAGCGCGGCTTGAGTTGTTAGATCTGATGAAATCGGTTTCTGCAGAGTGGAGGTAATTAAAGAGGGGACAGATGTCCCCTCTTTAATTTTTATGTTTTATTCAGAAAGGTATACATTTTTGAACATAGTTAAAAGGCATCAAGAAAATGTTCAAAAAATATGATATATCAATTAACGAATATATTCTCTTTTGGTTTGTACTTTGTGAATGAAAATGGTATACTAAGCAGAGGGAGGATGTATTATGATAGAAACCAGAACATACTATTATGCTCGCGTATCTACGAGCAATCAGAATTTGGACAGACAGATGAAAGCATTCCGCGACCTGGGCGCGGATGAACGCAATATTGTGACGGACAAAGAGTCGGGTAAGAACTTTGATCGAGCCGGTTACCAGGCCCTCAAGACTACTATGCTACGTACAGGGGATACCTTGGTCATTACGTCCTTAGATCGTCTTAGCCGCAGCAAGGGAGATATTCAGGCAGAATTGAAATGGTTTAAGGAACACGGAATTCGGTTGAAGGTTATTGACTTACCTACGACTATGCTTGAGTTGCCAGAAAATCAATCGTGGGTTTTTGAGATGGTCAATAATATTCTGATTGAAGTCATGGGAACGATTGCAGAGCAGGAACGATATATGATCAGAAAACGGCAGCGTGAAGGAATAGAAGCTGCGCGGCAAAAAGGAAAACGCTTTGGCCGGCCGGCACTCCCATTACCGGAAAATTGGCAGGAAGTCTATGGTTTATGGACGCAAAAAAAGATTACAGCTAAGAAGGCGATGGAGCTAACTGGGTTAAAACGGACACACTTTTATAAGTTGGTAAAGCAACAGAGTCATAATCATTAAGAATGCATTCAAAGAAACGCTGGATTATATATAAGTTAGGATTATAAAGTAAACAACGCAGTTAGAGAACCACATTGGTTTGTTCACTAACTGCGTTGTTTTATGCCATATAATTTCTGATTATGCTATCTGATAATACAGAACTGCTCCTGAAAACTGAACGAGTGTATATTCAGATAGTTCTGGGTCTGATAGAGACTTCTTGGTAAAGCAAAAATTTATGGTATTATTTTCGGTTGGATACGCTCCTTTTAGCGGTAATTCGCTTGCTCCATCCGAAGTAAAGGTAGATTTCACGGAGAAATTACTGATACTATATTCATCATCATTTTCTTGCCTTACTGTCGCAAATTGTACAGCATTCATATCTGCGTAATATAATGCGTAACAAATGCAGTTCGGAACATCCAGTTTCACAAACTCTGCACCGTTGTCTTCAAAATACGTTTCTACCTTTTCTACAGTGGGGAAATGCATTTCGGTTTGTTGGGGTGCAGTCTGCTCATTGGATTGGGAATCGCCCACTTGTAAGCTGCAGGCACAGAGCGAAATGAACATAAGAAAACCAGCAACGAGTGATAAGCTCAACAATTTCTTTTTCATGATAACACCTCCAGCTTAAATATTGTCTAACTGTTTATTTTAACTTCAGTGCACTGTTGATGATATGAGTATAATCTATTTCATAATATTTAGCAATGCTGAATATTGACGAAACAAAAATAAGATGTTAGTATAATTTCAACAAACATGTTTGGTGATATTATGAAAAAAGAAAGCAAATCCACTAAGGAAACAGGCCATTCCTTTGAGGACTATTTCAAGCGTGCGGTGAATCCTATGCTCGTATTAGAGATATTATCTGAACGCTCTATGTACGTATATGAAATGGCAAATGAACTGGAAAAGCGCAGTAATGGTCAGTATACGATCTCATTGCTGTATCCTGTCATTTATCGTCTTGCGTCACATGGATTTGTGCGCGAAGGCCCTAAGGCCATTTCGGAGGATAATCGCGTTCGTCAATATTATGAAATTACTCCTGAAGGAACAGCATATTTACACCAGATCGAAGAAGTTTATGATCAAATGGTGGAAGCAGTACAGCAGATACGTCACAATAGTGGGGATGAAAAAAATGTCTAAAGCACAAGGACTACACAGATATTTGCGCACAATTTCACGTAAATTAGTGTGTTATAAAGATACTAAACAAACCTTATTAGAGGGTTTGGAACAGGAATTATCGGTGTATAGTTCATTGTCGTATGACGAGCTTTGTCAGGAAATAGGTAATCCTACTCAGGTTTCGGCGCAGTTAATGGAAAATATCAGTGAGCAGGAAATTGCCTATATGAAGCGTAGGAGAAAAATGATTCTCTGTACAGTTTCTATCTGTTTTGTAATTGCTTTCGCTCTTGCTGTGTTCTATTTTGTGCACGCGCAATCTGTTATGCGTGGCGATTTCTATGTACAAGAACATAATACAGTTGAATCTGATACTTTTGTATCTAGTGGAACCTTAGATGATAACTAAGAGGTGGTCTTATGAGAAAGAAATTTTCGATTATTTTTCTTGCTGTTGTAATGTCATTTTCATTCATTGTAAATGCTTTTGCCGCCAGCGCAATCGACCCTGTAACGATTGACTACGGTGATGGATATACCTTAAAAGTATCTACTGTAGATATTTCCACATTTACAGTTCGAGAGAAGACCATTACTCGTCAGGCAGATGCTTATCATGGCAGCACTTATATTGGAACGTTTTATTTAACCGGAACATTCCAATATGACGCTCGCAAAGCAGTTGCTACCAGTGATAGCTGGCGTGCATCATCTCCGTCTTATAGCTATTCTGGAAAATCATCGCACTCCGGAGCATCGGTGTCGGGTAGTTGCACATTTAACTATTTAGGTGGTAAAACATATAAACTCACCATGACTTGCGATAAAAACGGTAATATGAGCTATACACAATGATAGATTTGTAAAAAATGAAGAGCCTGCTGCAGAATTTGATTCTGCAACAGGCTCTTTTTTTACAGTTCGGGGACATCCGAGAAATCCAGCTGACTAAAATCGGTATCATTGATTTGATCTAATTTTTTAAGGATTTTTCCTAAGGATTTCAACATCGTAGGATCATCGACATAAGGCAAAATGTCTCGCATATGCTGCTGGACGTACACACGCGGCGTTGCATATGAACCGAGATAGAGTTTGATAATAGCTAATTCGTCGGGGGTGAAATACATGGAAACTTACCTTTCTTCATTATGTAAGATATCTGTGTGCAAAGGTCTGCTTTGCTGGTTATCGGCTTGCTGCTTAGCTTTGCTAAGTTGATCTGCCATGCTCATTGGTTCTTGCGGCAAACTATTTTCGTGATCAGGGGAACCGTGCTGGAGTTCTTGAATACGCTCATCGATTTGCTCAATCAAAGCTGCAGATATATCGTGAATACGTTCAAAACTTGCTTGTAAGACATCAATATCTTTGCCCTCTCCCCAAGTAGCGACATAAGGAAAAGAATAATCTGAAGTATCAATCTCATAATGAGCACAGATGATAAAAGCAGTGCTTTCCGCTTCCACTTCTTTGGTAGGACGATCGAGGTCCCTGGCCTCTGGCGAGGAATGCAGTAAGGCATGGGCTGTTTCGTGGATTAGAGTCTTCAGTGTCTGGGTTTGTCCCATGTTTGGTTTGATACGAATAGATTGTGTTGCCAGGTCACATACGCCTTTGGCGGTGCCAGCGAAATTTTCAATCGATACCGGAAAAGGTGAGCAAGCCTTAATCGCTTCAAAATATTGTTCAAAGCGATGTACATCTCCAGTCAGCTCTGGTGCGAGTTCAGGTAACGGCTTACCGTCAGTCTGACTAACGTCAAACACATAGCAGGGATAGTAACGAGGGATAATCCGAGTTGCAACTCGTGTCTGAGGTTGTCCATCTGCACCATAGATGATGTTGCCGTGCATATCGTGCACGTTTTCCTTCACACTGATTTTCTGAGGGCGGTATCCAATAATCTGAATACCATGTTCGCCCTTGCGTACAAAACGCTGAAACGCATTTTTCCAGTGCTGAAAGCCAGCAACATAAGATGCATCTGGATTTTGTAGTAAGATTAACAACGAATTACGTGCGCTATACCGGTGAAACCGGGACATGGTAGTTAAATATTGTCGATATTTGTCGCTTTGCAAAAATGATTGTACGTTTTGGTGTAAAAGGTCAAATAACTGGGAAACATCATTCGTAGCTGTTTTCATTGGCGTCCTCCTTTTCCTTCAGGTCTTTAATGTACTTATATAATGTAGAACGACTAATGCCGACAATCGCACTGATTTCTTGGACGCTGAGTTCACCTCCTTTGTAAAGCTGGATCGCACGATCCAGCTTTTGCTTATTTACAACGGGCCGACCGACACGGACACCGTGATTACGAGTAGCTTCAAGACCGGCTTTGGTTCTCTGGATGATGCTTTCGCGTTCATATTGTGCGATGACTGCGAGAATGCCGAAGACCAAGCGACCGGAAGCTGTTGAGATATCGAAACCTTCTTTGAGGCATACCAAATGCACTCCCAGCTTATAAAAATCTTCCGCAAGTTTCAATAATTCAGCAGCATTCCGGCAAAGACGGTCCAAGCGCCATACGACCAATGTATCACCTTCCTGCAGGGAGGCAATTAGTTTTTTCAGTTTGGGTCTGTCTTTGCTGCCGCCATCCTTTTCGAGGACGATGTTATCGACACCGTGCTTATGCAGTTCATCTAATTGCAGCTGCAGAGATTGCTCTTCGGTGGATACGCGAGCATATCCGTATATAACATTTGCTTTGGGGGGATTTGAGGTCATTTGTTTTACCGCCTAATTTATAAAATTTGAACAGTAATAATTATACCTTGCAAACAGATGTACGTCTATAAACCGATCGATTTATGGAACGGTTGAGGAAGAAAAAACTTCCAACGAATTTTTGGACTAATAAACGGAAAAAAGGAGGTTGTAAAGATGAGAGAAGATCTGTCGGCAGAAACATTGGATGTGGTATACGATGGCTCGAAGATGACTTTAGGAGCGCTGTTTAGCATTTTTCAGATCGCTTCGGAGCATCACAATAAGAGCATCCATACTGGTGAGCAGTCTGTAAAGCACTTTTATGAGTCTGCTCAAAAGAATGAGATCCTGGATGAAATCGATCCAGAGGACTGGCGTGGTATCCGGTCCATGATGAAGAATCGGTATCATTTGGACTTTGCATACGAAAAAGATGCAGAAAAAGGTACGTATACGCTCCATTTTCGTGGAAAAGACTTGGCAACTATCAAGGCCACGCTGGCGAAAGTCGTCAAGACTGCTGCACGTGCTGAGCGCATGATCGATCAGTTTGAGCGAGCAAAGGAACAGCAGGAACAGGACCGGCAGGCTCAGGAGCACGGCAAAGCTCCAGAGCAGGAACACGATCAAAACCGAGAGAAGGATCGAGGAACCGATAATAGGTAGTCTGTAAAGCTATTTATGTTCAAATGGCAAGATTGAGCGTATGTCAGATGTAATGGCAAATGCATTTGACAAAATTATGGCTTTACGATTTGGAACACTAAAATCGAAAGGAGAATGACCGTGGAAGCGAATAGTGTAATGGGAAAGCATGAATTTGTGATTACGGTATCTAATATTCTTCCAGAGTTTAAGAGTTTACCTGATTGGCAAAAAGAAGCTGCATATTCACAGTTTTCTCGTGATATTGAGGAAACGACATGGGACAACGATCATTTGGATCCGGCCGAACTGGGGCAAGTCATGTTCTCGTCCGGACAACTTGATAAGTACCTGCGTGTAGCAGTTAAAGCAGGCGGGATTATGGAACTGCTGAAGACATACGCCGATCGTCTGGGAGATTATCAGAATCTATCACAGTTGATACGCTCGGAACTTCAAATGTTCGAGAAAATTAACCCTAATGTTGGGGTTAATGGTGAGATGCAGTATCAGTATTCTCTTGATCTGTCAGGACAATATCCTATTTTGGATGCTGTTTTTGATGCTGATTACAATACGGCTGCCTTGAGCATATACGATAATCCGATTGATCTGAAAACTGGTCAGGTTTTACCCAAAGTGCAGGCAACACAGCGGGAAGAATCACCGACACCAGAGAAAGAAGCACAACCTAAGAACAAATACGAAATTTCTTGTAGGCCTGTTTCATTTCCAGACAGCAATATAAGGGCATTTGTTGATGTGACAGTCAATGACGCCGTACAAATTCATGGTATTCGTATCATCGAAGGCAGTAAAGGATTGTTTGTGTCATTGCCGTCCAGACCGCACAAAAATGCGGAAGGAAAGATAGAATACAAGGATATTGTATTTCCACGTACTGCGGAGGCCAGGGAAACGCTGCATTCAGCGATTTTGGATACTTACTATCCGGAAGGTGGTTCGACATCTCAGACAGTTGGCCATATACCGGATCAGTTGGCCGTGCAGACACGAATAACACCGTATACGGATGAACGTAAGCCGAATCTTCGAGGCCTGGGTTCTGTTACTGTAGGTGATTTTGTGATCACCGGCATTCAGTTGTTGGCTGGTGAAAAAGGAATGTTCCTTAATATGCCGTTCAAAACAGTTGCAGACGCCAAAACCGGCGAGGTGGATTACTCCAAAATTGTCACTATGACGCCTCAGTATATGAAAAAATCTCGAGAAACAATGGTTATGGAGTACAAGCACCAGACTGAAAAAAAAACAGATCTGAACCGGACAACTGATCTCAGTAACGTGGATAAGGCTGCGGCGGCCAAAAGCGGCGAACCGCCACGGATGGCAGATCAATTTAAGGCTGCACAAGCTGTAGAGAAACAGCAAGAAGATAAGGCTCTAGCTCAAGAGAGGTAGTCTTTATCATCATACAGAAAAGCATACAGAAAAGAATGGAGAAAGAAACAGCAGTGGATGAAACGAATGATGTAGGTATCACTCGGAGAATTGATACCTTGGGGAGAATTGTTATTCCCAAAGAGATCCGAACCCAATTTAATTGGCATGATGGCGAAGAAATTACGCTTACGGCTTGCGTGATGGATAACGAAGAAATCGTCATTGCTCGCAAGACGCGGCCATATTGTGCGATCTGTGGCTCTTTGAAGCGACTTAAGCAAGTCAGTGAAACTCGCTTTTTATGTAAACCGTGTCTGGCCAACGTGCTGAAGACGTTTACTCCAAAAGCAGACGAATAATCTGATGGGCTGACTGTACCTTGATAAAAACAAACGGTGGTTTGTCATATGGTGCTCTGCCGGTGTTTGAACTGGCGGGAAAGACGCTTTTACAGTATAGGAATTTTCGACAAATTCTGTCGAAGTCCTTTTTGTTGGACATATCGCATGATATAATTCCTACAACAAAGGACCAAGGATAGAATTTCTCAATCAGGAGAAATCTATATGATTATAGCAATTGTTTATATGATTTCTGGAATATTGAGTACGGTTTTGTGCCTTTGTTGTATGAAATCAAACCGAGAACGTGAAAAAGCTGCCAATGCACTGCAGCGGTGGCAATAGCACAAAGAAAGGGGTAAGACTATGAAAAAGAACGTCCTCATTGCGGGAACTATGCTTGTAGCTATGGTAACAGCAGCAAGTGCGGTTAATGCTGCACCGTCTACGCATAGCATTTACCTTAATGGACTGCCGGTAGCAGTTGAGGGATATGCGATCGACGGCAATAACTATTTCAAGCTGCGCGATTTGGCAAAGATCCTGGCTGGCACGAATAAGGAGTTTGAAGTGTCTTGGAACAATGTAGCCAAGCGTATCGATTTGACGACAAGCAAGGCATATACTGCCGTAGGCGGTGAGCTGGCGGCAATCGATGCAGGCAAGCAGGAAGCTAAGGCATCCAACGCTGTAGTATATAAAGATGGAGCTCTGGAAAACTACAAAGGGTATACCATCAACGAGAACAACTACTATATGTTGCGTGACATCGCAGATTCGATGGGCATCGACATTGAGTGGGACGGTACAACCAAGCGTGTTGATATTCTGACCAATCAGACAGACGATAAGCAGGATGTCACGGATCAGCCTGCAGAACCATCAGCTCCGGGCGATTCTTCAGTATCGACTGGTGACACTGAAGAATATGAAATCGCGCAAGATTACCGTCAGGCAGGTGATCCCGGTATTCGGAGTGTTAATCTGTGGCCATCCGGAACACCGACATATTGCTTCTTCCCTTCCTATGGTAAATACAGCGCAGCATATCAGAACTTGCTGGATACCTGTGGCGAAGAGATTATCACCAAAACCATTCACTACTACACGTATTGCGATCAGACGCAGGAAGAAGATATTCTGTGCGGATTCCCAATGGAAATTACGGTTGCAGACAAGCGCGTGAACTCGGAAAGATGGTGGCCTGTTACAATGGTCTACATTGATTCGGGAAAAGGCTCTTTTGAACTGAAAATGCCTAAAAGTCTGTACGAAAAGACGTTAGCAGGTGAGGAGGTTTTGAGTGTAGATGGTGCTATTACGGAATCGGGAGGTAGAAGAACGGTTATCAATAGCAAGACGTACGAAGTTAACTCGAATCCAATCACAGCAAGTGATATGAGAGAGAACCGTCCGACTACAATGAGATTAAACATGACTTACGTGAAACCGGGTACATAATATGGTTTCCGCATACAAGTGAATAGTAAAAGCGGCTTGAGCACTGTAAAAGACAGGGTTCAAGCCGCTTTTTGTTGAACTTAATAAGGAGTAATTCGGTGACCACTTATAAGGTAATTGCTGTGTGTTGCTCGACAATTGCATGCATATTATCCATTACCATATCAAGAGTAAAAGAGAAAAATCGTAAAGAACTTACCTATATGGCATGGTTCGTTGTGATGGTAATGGCTTTCATAACAATGGGTTTGTACCTATCGGTAATGTCGTAAGACACAGTGATAAAGATCTTGCATATGAGGATGTGAGTAAATTAAATGACTGAAAAAAGGAGACACTGCTCCGTAAAATTAACTCAGTGTGACGTCAATTATCTCTTTTGGAGGGAAAGGAGTGTTTTATTGTGAATATATCATACAAGAAAAAAAGTTTTATAAAGCGTTTTGTAGCGCTGTTTATGGCAATTTGCTGTATGTTTTCCATGTTTCCGGCAGTTGCTGGCGCGACAGATGATACCGAAAGTGATACGACAAAAAAAGAATATCGTTATATTTGGTTGCTGTCGCAACCAGGCTTTGCACTTCGTATTACAAGCCCAGCTGCAGGGCAAAAAGATGCAACGGTTAAATTTCAAAACATGGGTTCGGGTAAATCATGGGTAGATACCTTTGTTTATACGGATAAGAATACCGGAGAGGAATACTATGTAGTAAAGCCGGTTGAAAGTTCAAAGGGACAAATCCCTGATAATTCGGACTATGTAGATGATAAAGGCTATTACGGGGACTATCAGAGCGGTGTAGGTTTCTTGCGCTTGTATTGTGAGTTTCATAACCGAGTAATGCCGGACAGCACGGTTCCGGAGTGGAAGGGCGCAACCTTTACCTATCAGGATAAAGAAACTAAACCGTTTAATAAAGACAGGATAACCAATGAAAATGAAAAAAGCTCGTATTGGGCTGGTAATCAGTCTGGTGGTTCAAGTTTTTATATCGGCTACGGTGCAGATGCGTGGCAGGCTTTTGTAAAACAAAGTAGTTATCGTAAAGATGGGTCTTCGACAGAATCATCTTTCGGTGAGTATCCGCCGTCCCCGTATTCTATTCGCTATGTAGAGTCTTTTAACGATGGTACAGGTACCTATTACGATGCACAGGTACGTATTCCCAAAAGATGGGTCGATGCTTTTGTAAACGATAAAGTTAATGGCGGTTACATGGATAATGAACCGTATCGTCTGGTTAACTGGGCGAATATCACTATGTTCCAGTTCAAATCGGATAATGAGCTGCCGACGCCAGGTCAGAAGCATGAAGAGGATCCGGAAATGGGTACCGTCATCTTTGACTGGAATATGCCTGGCAGCAATGCCGAGGTGTCGTATCGTAAAGAAAGCGGCACAAAGGTTTCGCCGCCAACAAATATCCAGCCCAGTAATGTAGGCAATGTATCATACGTTTTTGAAGGCTGGTACGATGCACCGACAGGCGGTAATAAAATCGGAGATACAGTAGAAGTTCCGGATAATAAGTATGTCGTCTATTACGCTCATTGGCGAGTCGAAACGGTTGATCCGCCGATTCCCGAAGTGGGCGAAGGCGATATGTACGTTGTATATTTTGATTACAACCTGCCGGGCACAGGCGTGACAACTGCTTATTCTACTGCAGGACGTTTTGAGTGGACGGCAAAGGTCGATGGCAAAACCAAGACTTTCTATGTGCAGCTGCAGTTCCAGTTCCCTGACGATCCTCATCGTGACGGATATACATTTAAGGGCTGGAGCACAACCTACAATGGCGCGGTTATCAATCCGGAAGCGTACCAGCCGAAAAAGGGCAGCAAGAATACTCTTTATGCCATTTGGGTTCCGGATGATTGCAAGATCACATGGAATGCAAACGGCGGCACCGGTGGCGGCAGCAGCGATCAGCAGTATGACGAAAAGCTGGATCTGACCAAAGCACCAACGCCGACTCGTACTGGCTATGATTTCGAGGGTTGGTATGCCGATCAAAATTGTTCTTCTCCGGTGTCGGCCGATACCATCGTTAAGGGCAATGTAACCTACTATGCTAAATGGGTACCTCAGAAGGTGCATGTAAATTACTATGACACCAGAGAGGGTACCGGTCTGGTAGGTACACAGACATATGACTATGATGAGGTTCTGCATCTGATGTCTGAAATGCAGGACACCACCGGTCAGTTTTTCGGCGGCTGGACTAAGACTCCGGGCAGCAAGGTACAGGTAAGTGATGATCTGAAACTCGCCGATCCGGAAATTACACCGCAGAAAGATGGCTACTGGACACTCGATCTGTATGCAATCTGGAATGAGCAGCACACATCTTATACGGCAACCGTCAAGTGGAATGACCTGCAGGACAACGATGGCTGCCGTCCGAAGAGTGTAACGATCGGCCTGGTATCATCGGTCACCAATCAGCTGGTACGTCAGCAGACCTTGACGTATGATGGTAAGGATGAGCAGTCTTTCACCTTCACGGAACTGCCGATTACTACTGCGAATGCATCCACCGATAAGATTACCTACAAGCTGGTATTCCTCGGTTATAACGATGCAGAGTCGATCTATCGCTCGATTGACGACACCGCAGCTACCTCTGGCACGATTGAAGGTTCTACTGCATCTCGCTACGATGATGCAGTTTCCACCAAGTATACCTACGCTATCAATAACTACGTTGCTCTGTACACCAGCTATATCAAATTAGATCATAGTCTGATTACAACCGGCGATGATGTGAAGTTTTCCGTCCAGTGGGACGATGACAGCAACAATGATGGCGTTCGTCCGCGTGCGGTAACGTTGAACCTGTATGCTAACGGCCAGAGAGTAAAGGACCTTCTGGGTCACAATTCCGGTACTGGCGTTGTAAGCGCAAACCCGGCTGTCTGCACGGTTTCCGATGACGGCAACGTGTGGACGTATACCTGGAGAAATTATCAGAAGTATCTGAAGGGTCAGGCAATCACCTATACTACAACAGTTACTAATGATGACCAGGTAACTAAGTTCAATTTGAACAACTATACTACTAAGTATCTTAATAGCGCTAATGAACCGACAGGTGATGAAAACGGTGCTATTATCTCTCGTGATGTTGAACTGGTTGATAAGACCGTTTCTGTATATTGGGACGATGAGAGCAACCGCGATGACTCTCGTCCGGAAACGGTAGATATCAAACTGACCGCTTATCAGTGGAATGCAAAAACCTATCGCTGGGAAACTGTTGATGTGGGTACGGCAACTATTAACGGTGGTAAGGAGCTCGACCTTTGGACTTACACATTCCAAGATGTGAAAAAGTTCAATGGTGGCGAGGGAATCATCTACAAGGCCGAGATTATCTCTGATCTTAATGCTCACATTGCTGAAGGCGCCAACGGTTACTCTTGGACCGCAAGCGAGCTCGACATCAAGGTATCGCACAATCGCAACACTAAATCTGTTCCTGTAACTGTGGAGTGGGCTGACTCCCAGAATAATGATAACATCCGTCCGGCAACTGTAATCCTTCAGCTTTACGCTGATGGTCAGAAGATGGAAGGCGCTGCTTATCAGCACATTCTGAGCGGCGACAAGACGGCTGATACTTGGAACTACACCTTTGAGAATCTCCCGGTTTATCGTGATGGTGAAGAAGGTAAGGAAATTCTCTATACTGCTTCCGTAGAAGAGGCTGTTAAGGACTCCATTTACGGCACTTACATTTCCATGGCTAATGGCCAGGAAGAAGAAGTTGTTCGCTACACAGCATCTTATATGGATGCAAACGGCAACACCACCGCAGAACTGTCTGACTCTGCAAAAGCCTACGTCAAGCTGACACACAGCACTGACCAGGGCACAGTATATCTGTACGCAAGCTGGCACGATGACCAGAACCGTGACGGCAAGCGTCCGTCGTCCATCCAGGTTGATCTGTACAAGCAGGTTGACGGAGTGAAGACTTTTGTCAAGACCTACACTGTTACAGCTGGAAACGACGGTTCGTGGACGTACAAGATCACGAATCTTCCGCTGAGTGAAGGCGGCAAGCAGATTACTTATCTGGCAGATGTTTCTGATGATTTTAGAAGCAACCTTAAAGATACGTATGGCTATACCGTAAGTATGGAAGGCAGCAACGTCCATCTGTACTACACGCCGTCCGTAGGTTATGTTACCGGCCATATCAACTGGCTGGATAACGATAACAACGATAACATTCGCCCGGCAAAGGTCGTTGGCGAGCTTTATGCCAATGGCAAGGCTACCGGTCAGACTCTCGAGCTTAATTCGGACAACGATTGGACTCAGACCTGGCAGGATGTCGCATCTTACTATAATAATAAGGGCGCAACTGGCACACCGGTAGTTTACACGATTAAGGTAACTCCTCCGGATGGCTACGAAGTAACCTACACCCCCGAGAGTACGACTACCATTGATCCGCACGACATCCAGATTGACCTTTCTCACGGTGCCCAGACCAAGGGCATCACGGCTAAGGTATACTGGGATGACGACAACAACAGCAACGGCAAGCGTCCTAACTCCATCGAAGTTCAGCTTTACGCTGACGGCGAAAAGGTAGTAGGCAAGACTGCTACTCTGACCGCTGATAATGCAGACGCCGAAAATTCGAACATTTGGGTTGCCAAATTTGCCGGTCTTGACGAGTACAAGAATGGTAAGCTGATCGATTATACGATTAAGCTGAACGATAATACAGGTAAGACGTATTCTGCTATGACTGCAGGCATGAACCTGTACCTGTCGTACAAGTCGGCTAAGGCTGACATGAGCGTATCTTTCCGTTTTGATGACAATAACAATGCGGACGGTGTACGCCCGGAAGCTCTGTACCTGGTTCTGACCGCTGATGGCGTGCCGGTTGACGGTGCTGACTACAAGCACACTGTATACTTTGATGTAGACGGCGTGAAGTGGTCTTTCCCGCAGCTTCCGGTTTACTCCACCGACGGCAACAAGATCAAGTACAACGCAACCGTATCTCTGGACTCTGAGTTTGGTGCAACGGATTATCAGATCGTAACCTCTAAGGATATCGAACTGTCCGAAACCAACGTTCAGACAAACCAGATCGTAGTGACCTTGAAGAAGGCTGCTGCAACAGGCACTGAAACTGGCCATGTTTACTGGTTTGACGCTAATAATCAGCGTGGAAACCGCCCGAGCGACCTCACCATTGATGTGCGTTCCGATGCACAGAAGGGTGTAGTAGGCACTTACAAGCTGGATAGCGTTACTGGCAAGGTAACTGATGCCTCCGGTGCGGAAGTGGGTACTGTTGAAGTGTCCGAGTGGGGCAGCGATGGTTCTTCTTGCTGGACCTACACGATTTCCGGTCTGAAGCAGAACTCCATCTATGATGGCGTGGCTAACGAAATCTTCTACTATGCTTCTGCTCGTACCACCGGCATTGCTGCTTGGTACAACAAGGTGGACGGTGAAGACAACGGCCTGGATATCAACCTCACTCATAAGAACTACAGTGACGATGTAGGTGAGGCTCAGCAGGACTTCACAATCAATCTGAGCTGGATGGATAACAACAACGCTTGGAACTATCGTCCGAATACCAACGGCGTAGATGTTAAGCTGCTGGCTAATGGCGTTGAGTATAAGACCATCCACCTTACTCAGACTAACGCAGTTAAGGACAACACAAACTCTTGGACTTATTCCTTCACGGGTCTGCCGACCTATCTTAATGGCCATGCGGTTGTTTGGACGGCGGAAATCGCAGATGTTAATAAGTACACCTCTAACACATCAAACCACCGTGATTACTGCACAATCACCATGACCCAGTCTGTTGGTTTCAACTTCACTCTGAATTGGAACGACTCTGACAATGATGATGCAGTACGCCCGGCTAATGCTACTGTTGACGTTTACGGAGACGGCACCAAGGTTGGTTCTGCAACGCTCACTGGTGAGGGCAATACATGGACTGGATCTATCAAGGATCTCCCGGTATGGCGCACCACTGGCACTACTATCCCGGTTAACTACTCGTTCCGCTGGTCTGATGACACCGCAGCAGCAATGCTTGACGAAGGTTATCAGGCAGCTGCAACCAAGGATGGCTCTTCTGTTGAGTCTGATACCTGGTACTATCTGTCCACAACTGAGTGGGGCAAGAGCGACGGCGGTCTGAATGACCTGACTGGTCAGTACGACTGGGAAACCACAATCACTCGCAATAAGGAAACAAAGACCGTTTATGCTGAGATCATGTGGACCGACGATGCAAACCGTGATGGCAAGCGTCCGGAGTCCGTAAAGGTTCAGCTTTACGCAAACGGCAAGGCTGCTGGCGAGCCGAAGACTTTGACCGGCGGTTCTACCGACAGCACCTGGAATACCAACTGGGAGAAACAGGACGTTTACGATAATGGTAAGCCCATTGAGTACACTGTAAAACTTGTTGACGTTCCGAACGGCTATGATGCAACCACGGATGCATCTGGTCTTAACATCACACTTACTCATGACCCGGCAACCACGTCTGTAACTGGTAAGGTAATTTGGGACGATAAGTCCGAGGCACATTATCAGTACGACAGCCAGTATGGAGATCTGGTTAAGAGCTGGTATCAGATCGAACGCACTGACGTTTATATGCAGCTTCTCGTGAACGGACAGCCTTATGGTGAGCCGGTCAAGATCCCGGGTTTGGGTTACGAGCAGGAAGATGGAAGCCTTGCCACATACGCAAGCTATACCTGGAACGATGTCTACGTTCATGAAAACGAAGGCGACACCAACGTATATACCATCTCTGTTTTCTCGGATCCGCTGACCGCACTGCTGAATGATGGTTACACGCAGACATACGACTTCTCGAAGCAGTATGAGCCGAGCACCACTATCAGCCACACCTATTATGATGTACGAGGCACGGTATATTACCTGTACAATACCAGCGACGAATTCAAACTGGCAAATGTACCGGTAACCGCATACTTGTATGACGAGTCTACCAAGACTTATACCGCTGTAGGCAGCACTACTACTGATGCAAATGGCGCTTATGAGATCAAGAATATCCCGCAGGGACTCCTGACTGTACGCGCAACTTATCAGTACGGCGACTACACTTACGCAGGCAGTGTTGGTATTAAACTCAATCTGTGCGACCAGAATGACGCTGACATCATTGTAAACCGCGACTCCACCGCTGACAGCGATCTGTATCGCTACACCGCATCCGGCAAGGCGTATTACCAGACTGACAAGACCAATGCAGCAACCAAAACCCCGGTGCCGGAAGGCAGCGTGGTATTGCTGTATAAGGTAGTTGACAGTCAGGAAAGTGCTCAGTATGTCGGAATGACGACCACTAAGACCGATGGTTCTTACAGCTTCGACAAGCTGTCCGATGGCACTTACCTAGTCAACGTTGTATTCAATTACAATGGAAGCACCTACACTTACGATGACACCGATGCCAAGGCCGACAAACTCAACTTTGTTGTAAGCGGCGCGGACGTTTCTTGGAAGGACATCGTAAAGCAGGTTAATAAGCAGGTTGATCCGGTTGATCCTGTTGATCCTGTAGATCCGACTCCGGATCCGGACCCGACGCCGGAACCGTGTGTAGTAGACGGCAACGTATACTACTCCGATAATGGTGTTCACACTACTGATCCGGTAGAAGGCGTAGATGTTTACATCTACAGTGCTGACGGCAATACCCTGATTGGCAACACCACTACCGACGCCAATGGTCATTGGACGGTTGACGGACTGGCAGCCGGCAGCTATATCGGCGTATTCTCTCACAGCGCAAATGCATCTCGTGTTCTCCATTTCACTATCTCCGATAGCGATTATGAGAAGGGTACTTACACCGCAGCAACGCAGTATTTTGACCGCTCTTTCGCCCTGAATACTTCGACCATTCGCGGTGTGGTTCTCGATGCAAACGGCAAGCAGACTTCTGCTCTCGTTGAAATCCTCAATCCGGACGGCGATATCGTCGATGTCGCATACACCGATCCGAACGGGGCGTATAACTTCACGGTTTCCTCTGGCATTACCTACCGCGTAAAGATCACGACTGTTAATAAGCAGACTCAGTATCTTACCGCAGGTGACCCGGATGATAACTACACTACACTCACCGATTACAATATCTCCGGTAACTACTCCATTGATGGCGTAGCTCAGGAAGCTGCTACCGTTGCACTTTATAAGCAATCCGGCGACAACTTCAATCTGGTAACTGCAACCTTGACTAACAGCAAGGGCGATTACGCTATTAAGGTAACCGAGGCGGGCACCTATCGCATCGCTATGTACCGTAACGGTGAAATCTATGCAACCCATTATGTATCTGTTGGCTACCAGGAGTACGAGCCGCAGGTAAGTGAAGTTAATGGCAAGTATACGATTTCCGGTTCTGAGCCGGGCGGCTTTGATTCCGGTATCCTGTACAACACTACTACTAAGGTTGTCAAGGTAGCAGCTAACGTAGAGGGTGGCTCTCAGTATGCGATTTCTGGTCTGGACGCAGGCACTTACCGCCTCGAACTCACCAAGGGCGACACAAAGACTACTTACTACATTGATGCTCCCGACAATGCAGTAAAGGTTACTTATAATGTAACTGTAAGCGGCAATGTTGTCGACAACTCTGGCAACCCGATGCTGGGCGCTGTTGTAACCCTGCTTAACAGCAAGGATCAGCAGGTAGGTGAGCAGACCGTTATCACTAATGGTAAGTTCTCTTACGCGAACATCCCGGCAGACAATTACAAGATCAAGATTGAGTATCCGGTATCCGGCACTCAGCTGCTGGACAAGACCACTCGGGATACAGACAGCTATGGCAAGTCTTATCCGTCTGGTATTACTCCGGGCGATTTGTGGTCTTGGAACATCAATGCACAGACCGTATCTGGTAAGGTAACTGACCAGGACGGCAAGCCCGTTTCCAACGCTACTGTTGTTCTCAAACTGAATTCCGAGCCTGATAAGGCATACGGCGTTCAGACGGACAAGAACGGCTCCTGGACGATGGGCGTAATGGATGGCGAGTACACGGCATCCGCAAACTTTGAGTTTGATGCAGACCACATCTATCCGGCAACCGCAAGCGTACCTGTTAAGGTAGCTGGCGCAGATGTAACCGGCGTAGACTTTGTAATCAATCGCTTCACTGTTTCCGGCTCCGTTGTACGTGAAGGTGACAATGCTCCGGTTGAAGGCGCTGATGTAACTGTAACTCTGAAGGATGGTACTCCGTATTATAACGGCAAGACTGGTCCGGATGGTACATTTACTATTCCGTCGTTTCCCGATGATTACAAGGTAACGGTCAAGAGCAATGGACAGACTGCTGATGCAGAGTACACTGTATCTGGCGACATGCCGCTTACTCTCAAACTTAAGACCCCGATCACTATCACTGGTATTGTTTATGATGCCGCCGGCAACGTAGTTGCTGATGGTATCGTACACTATACTGGCTCCGCAAAGTCGGGCAAGGTATACACCGATAACGAGGGTAAGTACAAGATCGTGCTGAACGCTGATCTGCTTGGCGAGTACAGCCTGTACGCAACCGCAGCAGGCAAGCAGTCCGATACTGTTACTGTCAATGTTAAGGGCGATACCACTCAGGATCTGACTCTCAAGTCTTCTGGTTCTGATATCCCGTCGGGTGACCGCACTGCTTCTGGTGTAGTTACCGATAACGAAGGCGATCGCCTTGCAAACGCTGTCGTAACCATTAAGTTTGGCAACGATAAGACCAAGACCCTCGAAACCTCTACTAACGATCATGGTGAGTTCCGTTTCAACAATCTGCCGGACGGCACTTACTACCTGACCGCAGTCGTTGAAAGCGAGAATGGCTACAGCTACGAGACTAACGGCGAGACCACTATCCATCTTGATGGCGAGGACAAGACCGACATCGTGCTGGCTGTAACCCTCTCTTACGAGGTACAGGTTGTTGTAGTTGATACCAACAACAATCCGATTGCTGATGCAACCATATATTACACCGGTGCAAGCGATGGCAACGTAAAGACCAACGCTTCTGGCGAGGCAACTCTTCAGATTGCCGGCGGCAAATACGACTTTGTTGCAGCGATTGGCAACCGTACTTCCGAGACTAAGACCGTAACTATCTCCAAGGCAACGACCGTTAAGCTGGTTGTCGAGCTGACCGGAATTAAAAATGAGCCGCCGGTATCGGAAGCACATTCCAATGCTATTAACGGCTACGTTTACACTCCGGATGGCGAAGCAGTAGAAGGTGCAACGGCTAAGCTGCTTAAGTATAACCCGGAAACCGAAGAGTGGGATGTTATCAAGACTACCACCTCGGACAAGAACGGTTATTATGAGTTTACGGAGCTTGACGATGGTCGATACCGCGTCGAAACCAACTACGAGCTGACCACTACGGTAAGCACCACTGTTGGTACCTACGAGATCACTGGCTACGCTAAGGACGAGGGTGGCAACCCATATGTAGGCACTGTCGTAAATCTGTACGATGACGAGCATGTGCTCATCGCAACCGTAAAGACTGACGCAACCGGCTACTATGAGTTCACCAACCTGAAGCCGGGCAATTACGAGGTAGAGATTATCCCTGCTGAGGATAGCTCCAAGACCACGACCGTCAAGACTACTGTTGATCCGAGCAATTCTGTAATCGAAGGTACTGTTACCGATATTAACGGCCACCCGGTAGAGGGTGCAACTGTTACTGTAGCTGGCCCGGGCGGCGAGTGGAATATGACCACAAAGGCTGACGGCAAGTACAGCTTTGAGGTTCCGGATGGCGGCGATTACACTGTAAAAATCACCTACCCGGCACATTATGATGTTGTTACGGATGGTTCCTACACGAATGATCCTGACGATCTGATTAAGCCAGATCTGGTATCTGACGACGTTACGATTTCTGGTTACGTACACGACACCGACGATAATGTTATCGACGGTGTAGATGTAATCCTCAAGGATGCTGACGGCAACGAGCTGCAGCGTACTACCACCAATTCCGATGGTTATTATGAGTTCCCAAATCTGAAGCCGGGTAAGTACATCGTAACCGTTGAGGTTGGCGATGACCACCGCGACTACAACGTTGATGCCTCCAACTCTGGCAGCACCAATCCGGACAAGCCGGATCCCGATCCGAATCCGACCCCGGACCCGAAGCCGGACACCGACAAGGTACAGGTAACTGGCGTTGTGGTAACTGACCACAAGCGTCCGCTTGCTGGTTCTGTAATCACTATCCGCAACATGGATAGTGGCAAGACCTTTACCATCACTGCTGATGCAGACGGCAAGTTTGACACTGGCAAGATGGATAAGGGCCGCTACGAAATCGTAGCGGCGTACACTCACAAACACGGTACAAACGAATCGGATCCGCTGAATATTACTGCTTCTCAGGACGATGCTGTTCTGGTTATCACCCTGAAGTATGTAGATGATGTAAATGGTGACGGCAAGGACGAAACCATCTATGCTGGCGATGACGACAAGTTTGACACCTCGGACGATTGGTATCCTGCTGATATCGACAAGGATGGCAAGGACGAAAAGGTCTTTGCCGGCGAAGATGGCAAACCGGGCACCAAGGACGACCACTACGATTTCGATGTTAACCATGACGGCAAGAAGGAAACCGTTTGGGTTGGCGAAGACCGCATCCCTGGCACAGAGGATGACTATTATCTGACCGATCCGGATAAGGATGGCGTAGATGATAAGATTTTTGCTGGCAAGGATGGCGTACCGGGTACTAAGGATGACTGGTACGGTAAGGACATCGATGGCGATGGTAAGGATGAAATCATCCATGTCGGTGAAGATACCAAGCCGGGTACTAAGGATGACTGGTACGAAAAGGACGTTGATAAGGACGGCAAGGACGAAAAGGTCTGGGTTGGCGAAGATGGCAAACCGGGCACCAAGGACGATTGGTATGCAAAGGATACCGATGGTGATGGCAAGCCCGAAAAGCATCCGATTGGTGTTATCGAGGTCAACTTCGACGCCAACGGCGGTACTGTAAACAATGCTTCTGTTTACACTGTCGAAAAGGTCCAGATCCGCAGCCTGCCGACCGCAGCTCGTTCCGGCTATCGCTTCGATGGCTGGTTCACTGCAGCTAATGGAGGCTCGCAGCTCTCTCTGCCCGACATCACTGCTATGCCGATCACGACTACTGTCTACGCGCACTGGTCCAAGGTAGACTCTGGAACTTCTGGTGGCGGCGGTACTTCCGGTGGCGGCGCTGGTGGTGGCGGCTCTGCTGGCGGCGGTGGTGCAGTTGCTCCTGCACCTAATGGCGATTACATTATTGCCATTGACACTGCTGAAGGTGCGACTATCCTGCCTAACGGTGATGTATCTGTCAAAAAGGGCGATGACCTGAATGTATCCATCAAGCTCGATGAAAAGTATATCGTCAAAGATGTGCTGGTTGATGGAAAATCTGTAGGAGCTGTAACTGAATATAGCTTTAAGAAGGTTGATGCAAACCATACGCTGAAGGTTATCACTCAGTTGAAAACTATGCTCACTGATAAGCACATTGCTTATGTTGGCGGTTATCCGGACGGCTCTGTAAAGCCGGGTGCGTCTATCACCCGTGCTGAGGTCGCAATGATCTTCTATCGCTTACTCAATGATGATGCTCGTACCGCTTACACAACGAGTATACACAACTTCTCTGATGTAGCAGCAAACGCATGGTATGCCAAGGCTGTAGCAACCCTTGCAAACGCTGGTATCATTACCGGTGATCCGCAGGGCACGTTCCGTCCTAATGATACTATCACCAGAGCCGAATTTGCAGCGATTGCAGCTCGTTTCGACACTTCTACGGATGATGCGAAGGGCTTCTATACTGACCTTGATGGTCATTGGGCCGCTGAACTGATTGGTCGCGCAAGTGGCCGTGGTTGGGTAACCGGTTATTCGGACGGCACCTTCCGTCCGAACCAGGCGATTACCCGTGCAGAGTCCATGACTCTGATCAACCGTGTACTCGGTCGTGACAAACTGACTTCTGAGAGCCTGCTTGACTCCATGAAGAAGTGGCCGGACAATGCAATCTCCGCGTGGTATTACCTCGCTGTTCAGGAAGCGACCAATGGCCATGACTCCAAGGACGTTGACGGCAATGAGGTTTGGACTGAGCTCGTTGAAACTGTCCTGCCGCAGTAAGTAAAGGCAGAAAAAAGAGAAGAGCCGCTATCGTTTGCGCGATAGCGACTCAACTCAAAAGGTAAGAATGCGATAGGGGACCGTAAGAGGTCCAATTCAATCGGTCCCCGCATTCTCATCCATTTTAGCAACAATCGGTTTGATAAAACAAGCCGACAAATGTTCGTTACACACTAAAGTGGAGGATTTTCTATGAAGACAAAATCGTTCAAACGTGTTACTTCATTGATCTTGACACTTGCAATGCTTTTCTCTCTTGCACCTGCATCTTTCGCAGTCGATGATCCCATCGATGTAAGCGATGATGTGGTAGTAAGTGATGTTGGCAACGCAGATCAGGCTGCTGATAACACGGTTGATGCAGAAGAGCCTGCATCGGAAGGGGAGGAAGTTACCCCTGACGTTCCTTCTGACGAAGAAACTGAGAATACTTTCGACGATGTATCCACCCCGGCAACTGAGGCACAGGATACTGCTGATAACGGCATTCCCCTCGTAGCCGCAGCAACCACTTATTATGTAGCCAACAGCTCCGCAGGCGGCAGTGATGTTCGCGGCGACGGCTCTGAAGCTACCCCGTTTATGACCATTGGCAAGGCTATCGAGGCTGCAGCTAACGAGGACGAAATCAACATCGTGCTGATGTCTGACATCAGCGCAACGCAGGAACTTAAGTTTGAGGATGGTTCTAAGACTATCAATTTCTCTTCTAATGGTTCCTCTAATTACAAGATTCAGTATACTGGTTCTACCCCGATTGGCACTGAGTCTGGTTTTATCAAAGTAACAAACGGCGCTACTGTAAACTTCGACCATGTTGATCTTTACGGTTCTGCTGGCAGCTATGATGGCCGTGTAATCTACGTGGCTAACAATGGTACTGTAACTCTTACCAACACAAATGTAACACGCGGCCGTGTTAACAACGTAACCACTATGCAGGGCGGCGCAGGCGCACTGGCAGCTGACCGCGGCGTTCTGAACATTGGTGCAGGCGTTGTTATCTCTGGTAACACAACAACCGCTGGCGGCGGTGCGCTCTTTGTGTGCAACGGCGGCCAGATCAACATCTCTGATGATGCTGAAATCACTGACAACACCGCAGCTTATGGCGCTGGCGTATACGCTGACACACAGACTGAGTCCTACGGCGGCCTGCATATTTCTGATGACGTACAGATAACTGGCAACAAGGCTACCCAGCAGGGTTCCGGTCTGTACATCTGCAAGTCCGCAAATGCAACTGTTAAGGACAACGTTGTAATTAACAACAATAAGACCTCTGGTGCGCAGAACAATGTATACCTCGATGACGAGGCAACTCTGGACATTGCTGGTACGACCACCGGTGCAAACATCGGTATCTCCGCTGATCCGGAAGAGGCTTATCGCCTGGTATCTCTGCCGAATGGCTACAACATCAAGCCGACTAAGACCGGCGATGAAAAGGGCTGGCACGACGACTGCGGCACTTGGGACATCCGTCACATGACTTATAAGGGCGTTGAGGGTCTGTACCTTTATTACAAAACCCTGGATGTAACCTTTGAAGATGTTCGTACCCTGACCAACATCGAGGGTAAAGATATCAACGGCGAGGATGTAGATTTCATCAACGATACTCTGCCGTCCGTATCCAAGGCTGGTGGCGTTCTGACTGCGGCTGACACTGTAGCAAAGAATACCCCGGAAGACGATGACCTGTCCTTCACCATTAAGGTTAACAAGGATGAGTATCGTATCCCGACCGAGGACGTAATTCATGTAACCTCTGGCGGCAAGGACGTTGCATTTACCTACGCTCCGGATTTTGCAAACGGTACGGCTACGATCACTGTTGACGATGCAATCGTTGACACCCTGACGGACACTATTAAGTTTGAGGTTTCCGGTGAAAAGTATTACACTCTGACCATTCGCTCTGAAGGTCCTCTTTACGCTATGACCTCCAATATTACCGGCCTGTCCGATAATAAACTGGTTATCGCAGCACAGGGACGACAGGGAACTACCGCAACCTATAAGATTGCAAAGGGCTCTGGTTCTGGCCCGGCTGCTACTGACATTCAGATCTCCCTGTATGACAGCGTAGATTACGCAGGCGCTCCGGTTGCAACTGCAACTACCGATGAAAAGGGCGTTGCTACTTTCAACGGTCTGACTGCAGGAAAGACGTACTATGCTGTACTGTCCTACGAGCGTCAGTATCGTGTAATTTCTCGTGATGTTACAACCCTGAAGCTGTCCACGCTGAACGGCCAGACCCTGGCTGATACCTGTGTAACTGATGCAGGCGCCGGCGGCCATGTAACTTACGATGCATCCACTGGCAATTCCTCTATCACTGGTCTTACTGATAATGCTCTGGTAACTTATCGCATCAAGCAGGTTGCAGATACTATCGTATTCCACGCTAATGAGGGCGATGCAACTTCTGCACCGGCTACGCTGAGCATGGAAAACAAGACCATGGGTGCAGACGCAGACACCTACGGTGAGCTGGCAACTGCAACTCTGACCGGCTACGACTTCGACGGCTGGTATACCGAGGCAGAAGGCGGCGAGCTGGTAACTAAGGATACCCCTTATAAAACTGGCGTATCCGCTCGTCATCTGTACGCACACTGGATTGCACGCACTGATACCAAGTACACCATTCAGCACTGGGTTGAGTTTGCAGAGGGTGGCGCGAATGCTCGTTACACCGACTCTACTCAGACTAAGACCGTAAATGGCGTAAAGTATTACCTCTACCAGTCCACTGACTGGAATGACGGCACCTCTGATGCTGTCAAGGATATTGCAAATCAGGATCTCAAGATCATGGCAGATGCTGAACGTTCCTGGTGGTGCCGTGAGGGCTTCACTGCAAAGCCGGACACAGACTGCAAGGTTCTGGCAAACGGCAATGCAATCTTCGACATTTACTATGACCGCAATGTATATAAGCTGAATTTTAATTCGGCAGGCGAAGGTTCTGTAACATCTCCTGACACGTTCCCGCCTAAGGACGTCAAGTTCGGTGCGTTGGTTGGCACTTTGCCGACTCCGCGCATGCCGGGTTATGCGTTTGGTGGTTGGTATGATGGCGACCGTCTGGTAACCTCTACGACCATTTACAACAAGGCGGAGAATACTGATCTGACGGGTCACTGGATTGCACGTGATGATACCAACTGGGCTATCAAGATCGCCGTTCAGGACCTCGTTCGTGATCCGGACACCGGCGTTTACTCCGCAGCAGACACCTACACTGAGTATAAAACCGTATATAAGGACAATAACGGCGCTCTGCTCTCTTACAAACTGACTGGTACCACTGATACTGATTATCAGTTTGCAATCAGCAGCATCTCTGACCTGACCTTTGAAGGCTTTAATTATGTAGGCTATGCAAACGCATACGACCGCAATGCAACCGGCATGACTGCTGATGCCACCAATGCAACTGTAACCATCAAGCCGACCGATGCTTCGACCGAAGTTGATGGTGAGTACAATGATGCATTTGATGGCGGCATTGTATGGCTGTATTACAATCGCAAGACTGCTGACGTTAAGCCGAACCCGACTGAGCCGGGTGGCGACACGAACGGCGGCAAGATCATCTATGGCGGTGACTTTACGGGTCAGCTTCCGCCGGATCCGTCCAAGCCGGGTTATGATTTCAACGGTTGGAAGGACAAGAATGGCGACGACATCACTCCTACCACTCCGGCTGACAAGTACGTCGAAGCTGGCAATACCATTACTGTAAACCCGAAGTGGACCCCGCGTGATTACACGCTTACTTACGTTCCGGGTGAGGGCGCTTCCTTTGTAGCATCTGACGGCGGCGCTGGTACTGTAAACAACAATGTTCCGGGCGGTTATCAGGACAGCCACACTGTAACATACGACCAAGCAATGGGCACTATGCCTACTGCATCCAAGCCGGGTTACAACTTCGTTGGCTGGTTCCTCGATGACGGCACTACTCAGGTAACTACTGATACAGTTGTTACTATCGACAACGTAATTGTTAAGAACGCTGCGAACACCTACGAGGAAACTCGTCCGCTGTACGCTAAGTTCACTCCGCATCATTACACTCTTGTATTCAATCCTGGTTCTACCAAGCAGGGCATTCCGGGTACTGTAGATCCCAATAAGATGGTCATCACTTATGATGAGATTCTGTCTGGTCTGCCGACTCCTGTACTGACTGGTTACACCTTCGTTTCTTGGATGCTGGACCTGCGTGACCCGAATTCCGTATTCAAGAATGGTGATCGCTGGACGACTGTCCTGACTGACGGTGCAGAAATTCCGGTATACGCAACATATACTGCAAACTCTTACAAGTACACCTTCGATCTCAACGATGAAGTAGGTTCTACTCGTGCACAGCTGGTTGACACTTCTATTGACCACACAGAAGAAACCTTTGATAAGGTATACGAAGGTCTGTTTGATGTTGAGGCTACTCGCCCGGGCTACGATTTCAAGGGTTGGACGCTTGTCCGCAATGGTGATGTTCTGACAGCCAATGACCTTGTTTCGCTGGCTAAGGATACGACTGTTTACGCTAAGTGGCAACCCAAAAAGTACAATGTTAAGTTTGTTATGAAGGGCTCTGCAATGCCGGACACCTTCGACCAGAGCACCGGCGTTTATGATGCAGATGCAGACACCTGGACTGTCAAGGTTGACTTTGACTCGGTTTATGGCACCCTGCCGGTACCGATCAAGACTGATGCTAAGTATCATGGCTGGCTGGCAGCAGCAGCAAACTGGGAAGAGATCGACAACGAGATCATCCTCGAGCTGCCGCAGTACACCGACTACAAGGACGATGACGGTATCACCCTGACTGCCGTAATGGAGCCCTGGATCACCTTTGATCCGGATGGCAACAAGTTCACCGATAATGACTCCACAGATCCCCGCAAGGAGCTGCAGAGTGAGATCGATAAGCTGCCGGAAGTCAAGAAGGATGGTTACACCTTCGATGGCTGGACAAAGAAGGACAAGCCGGATGAAATTCTGGACATTGACGACGTAAAGAAGCTCGAAGAGCCTACCGTCCTGGTTCCGAAGTTCAGCGCAAACGTTACATTTAACGCAAACGGCGGCGTAGTTACTACTAACAACGCTGAAACCTATGTTGTAGGCCTGAGCAAGATCACCACTTTGCCGAGCGCTTCCAAGTCTGGTTACAATTTCAACGGTTGGTTCACCGAGGCCAATGGCGGCACTCAGGTAACTCTGGATGCTCTCAAGTCTGCTAATGTGCCGACCACTGTATACGCACATTACACTGTTCGCTCCACCGGCGGCGGTGGCGGCGGTGGCGGCGGTGGAGTATCTACCAACACCATTACCGTTAAGAAGGATGAAGGCTCTACTGTTACTCCGGCGGGCGACTCCAACGGCAAGGTAACTGTTCCGACCGGCTCCGACAAGAATTTTGTTATCAAGGCTGACGATGGCTATACCATTACTGATGTAATCGTTGATGGCAAGTCTCAGGGCCCGAAGGACTCCTATGAGTTCAAGAACATCCGCGAAAATCATACTCTTGAGGTTAAGGTAGCTAAGCTTCTTACCGGCGACCACATCGCTTACATCAAGGGCTATCCGGATGGCGGCGTTCATCCGACCGCTAATATCACCCGTGCAGAAGTTTCCGCAATCTTCTACCGCTTACTCAGTGATGATGCTCGTGGTGTTTACACAACCAGTATACACATCTTTTCTGATGCACAGAATAGCTGGGCCTCTACGGAGATCGCTACTCTGACCAATGCAGGTATCCTCAAAGGCTACACCGATGGTACTTTCCGTCCGAATGCAGCAATTACTCGCGCTGAGTTTGCCGCAATCGCAGCTCGTTTCGATAAGCTCTCTGGTGGCGATAAGACCTTTACTGATGTCCCGACCGACCATTGGGCATACGCAGCCATCACCTCGGCAGCGGAAAAGGGCTGGGTAAATGGTTACGCTGACGGTACTTTCCGTCCGAATAATGCAATTACTCGCGCTGAAGTTGTGAAAATCACCAACGCTGTTCTGGAACGCACCTGCGATAAGGATTACGTTGCAGATAACTTGAGCAAGCTGATCTCTTACAACGATCTGACCTCTGCATACTGGGCGTACTACGATGTTCTCGAGGCGTCCAATGCTCATGACTATAAGGTAGTAAACGACGTTGAAACTTGGGTCAGCCTTAAATAAGGAGGTATGAGTCTATGCAGAGAGAAAAAAAGAGAGAGTTTCCGAATCCAGAAGAGCTGACAGCTCTTCTGCAGAAAATCGACGCAGAATTAGCTATACGCAGAACGAAAATGGATACATCCAGACTCCTCGGTTATCAAATCGAGGATCTGGATATCCGTCGATATATCTGCATGCATGTTCTCAGCTACCTGGATATCATGGAAAAGGAAATGGTCGAATTCTGGCTCGAGTGTATCCGCTACGATGGCAGCTATGATTTTTCCATGGAACGTCCATTCGATTATAGTTCGATGGAAACGCGTTTAGCGGACGCACGCAACTTACGCGAACAGCAGCATTCTGCAGGTGAATTACAAAGGGAAAAGCAAGAACGGGAGCGTGAGCGGTGAAAATATTCAAGCTGACACCATCCAGTATAATATTTCTCAGCATTGGCAGCTGCGTTTGCTTTTATCTTGGTGATCGCTTTGGTTCTCTATATTCTTCATATGTTGCACAATCTTCTAATTCCATTACTTCATTTTTAGATGCAATGAATGGTATAGGGGCGGCTATTGCCGCCCAACCATTCTACATCGACTTACAAGCAGCTTCGTATGGCCTAATTTTCTTGATAGGATTCCTGCTGGCCTGCTTGTACATTGCAGTAAGCTCGAAACATTTCCGTTCCGGCGAGGAACATGGTTCCGCACGCTGGGGCACGAAAAGCGACATTGCTCCGCTGATGGATAAGAAGGATCCAACCAACAATATCATTCTTTCCAAAACCGAGCAGATCAAGTTTAACGGCAAACTACCCTTTGAGTATGACCGCAACAAAAATATTGTTGCAATCGGCGGCTCTGGCAGCGGTAAGAGTTATGGTTTGATCGAACCCAACCTTCTACAAAAGCACAGTTCATACGTCGTAACCGACCCTAAGGGTACTATTCTTCCGGAAGTCGGCAACGCACTCAAAGACGATTATGAGATCCGCGTACTCAACACAATTAACTTCAAGAAGAGTATGCACTACAACCCCTTAGCCTACATTCACAGCCAAAAGGACATTTTACGAGTTGTGAATGTACTGATGAAAAACACCAAAGGAGATGATCAAAAATCCGGTGGTGATCCGTTCTGGGATAAAGCAGAATCTCTGCTTTACACCGCACTGATTGCGTACCTCTACTACGAAGCACCGTTGGTGGACCGACACATACCTATGGTATCAACCATGCTGGATATGTGTGCTGCATCAGAAACTGATGAAAACATGAAGTCTACCATTGACTACTTATTCGAGAATCTGGAGAAACGCAAGGGTTCGGATCATTTCGCGGTCAAGCAATATAAAAAATTCAAAAAAGCCGCAGGTAAAACGATGAAAAGTATCCTTATCTCCTGTGCCGCACGCCTAGCACCTTTCGACATCGATGAAGTGCGAGAGTGCATGATGGATGATGAGTTAGAGTTGGATACCATCGGCGATCGCAAGACTGCCCTTTTCGTCATTATCTCTGACACGGACACGACATTTTCTTTCATCTCGGCCATGATGTTCTACCAAATGTTCAATCTTCTCTGTACGCATGCAGATGATGATTGCGGCGGTAAACTGCCTGTGCCGGTTCGGTGCCTGCTGGACGAGTTTGCAAACATTGGCCGTATTCCGGACTTTGAACACCTCATCAGTACGATCCGCAGCCGACAGATTTCTGCTTCTATTATTCTTCAGAGTAAGACACAGATCACCAATGTCTACAAGGATGATGCTGAAACCATCATCGACTGCTGTGACTCGTATGTTTTTCTCGGCGGTAAATCAACCAAGACCACCGAAGAACTGTCGAAAATGCTCGGTAAGGAAACCATCGACAACCGAAATTTTAACGAAACACGCGGTCAGCAAGGCAGCGTATCCGTACAGAATCAACAGCTTGGACGCGATCTTTTGGATCCGGCCGAAATCGGAAAGATTGACCGTACTGATTGCATTGTCCAAATCAGCGGACTTCCTCCCTTTAGGTCAAAAAAATACGACCTAAAAAATCATCCCGAGTTTTCCAAGACGGCAATCGCCGACGAGAAAAACTGGTATGATATCGAAGCGGAAATCGAAAAATTCCGCACTCAACCTGTAAAATTCGACAATGTTAAAGAAACCATTCATATCAGTGAGGCTGATGTGAATGAGTTGAATTCTCTGCAATAAAAAAGAAAGAGGTATATTTACATGAATGCTATGTTCACTCAAATGATTACCCTGCTCTCCAAGGGCGTACTGGCTGCAGGTGCACTGCTTGCCGTCTGGGGTATGATCTCGGTTGGTCGTGGTCTGAAGGACTCGAACGGCCCTGGTATCCAGAATGGCATTATGGAGTTGATCGGCGGCGGTATCGTCATTGCTGCATCCCAGCTCATTACTACCATCACCCTCTAAAACGACAACAGGATTGGTGCATACGCCACTTGGAGCGTATGCACCATTGAATGGAGGATTATCTTGTTCAAAGACGCGATCAAAGCTCTGATGGAGCTAATTATAGAGGATATTAAGAATTTATCTTTGGACAGCGGTTTGCTCGCGAGCATTACACGTGACAATGCGTATGCAACCATTTGGTCACATGTTACCAGCATTGCATCAGGTGCGTTCCGGACTTGTGCATTTATTGTTTTACTCATTTTCATCATGATCGAATTTCTTGAATTGAGCGATCGCTTTTCATCTAATCAATTACCGGATTTACTCAAGCCCTTTTCTATCCTTATTATCAAACTTGCCCTTTCAATTACGATTATCAACCAATCTACTACCATACTAAATACCATATACAATGGTTTTCTCGATCTGTCAACACAGGTCAATGTAACCAGCAGTATTACTATGACCACAGATCTCACGAATTTCAATAATTCGGTTGATGATATGGCATTTGGTGTGCAAATCGTCGCATTGCTTGTTTTATTTCTCTGTGTTTTGGGTACCAAAATCGCATGGGCTTTTACCCAAATACTCACTATCGGACGTTTTATCCAACTTTACATATATATCGCCGTAGCTCCCATCCCTATTGCTACGCTTCCAAATCGAGAATGGTCACAAGTAGGAAAAGGATTTCTCAAATCCTTTGTCGCCGTCTGCTTGCAAGGCGTAATTCTTGTGTTAATATTATATTTTTTCCCGTCAATCGCAACCAGTATGGTCACAGATATTATACCTGCCAATAACGGCCTGAATGGTATCTTCTCTGCGGCCGGATCCATTATTGTCCTGATTGGCGCTTTAATCGTAGCACTCAAAGGATCAAAAGCGTTTGCAGATAAAATCTGCGGTGCTATGTAAATCCTCGCCACTATTTGGAATATTGGAGGTAACTTATGGCCCTTTCAACACATATACCCAAAGAGATCACAGATTACAAAGAACGTATTGTAGGTGACTTTTCGGGTAGGCAACTTATTTCCATTGTAGGTGCAGCCGCTACTGTTGGTATATCCTATTTCATCCTTGTTCACCTGCTTCATGTAACAATGGATGTATACCCGTACATAGTAGCAGTATTATGCGCTCCTATATTTGCTTTTGGCTTTTATCGCAAAAGTAATATGCCATTCGAGCAATATATCAGTTTTTTATTACGCCATTATCTCGGGAACAACAAATTTCACTGGTCAGCTGAACCTGATATTCCCGAAGAGATGATGATATCTCATGCAATGATGCAAAACAACAATGCCACAATCATCGAGGAGGATAACCATGTTCAGCGCAAACAAAAAAGGAAAAAAGCAAGCCGAGAAAATGTCCAAGAAGTCCGCTGCAGAAAGAAACAAGGAACTAAAGCAACAAGAAAAGCAATACGCCGCGAAATTAAAGCGGCTCAAAAAGAATACCGAGAAGCTAAACGCCAAGCAAAAAAAGAACATTAAGGCTAATGCTGCTCCCAAGAATTCCGTTCAGCTTATTGGTTATCAGCGTATGTTGGAAAACGGCATCTGCATGATTGAGCCAGGCGTATATTCCAAGACCGTAAAGTTTTCCGACATCAATTATCAGACTGCACGAGTAGCAGATCAAAAGGATATGTTTTCGCGCTATACCGAAGTCCTGAACTTTGCTGATCCTACAATGCCTCTGCAACTGACTCTTGTTACCCGTCAGGTCGATGAAGAGGCTTTCCGTCAGGAAATGTTCATGCCGCTCGTAGGTAATGAAGATAAGCTGGATAAGTACCGTACAGAGATGAACGAAATGCTGGCCGCAAAAATCAAAGAGGGCCAGAATTCTGTCGTTCGAGATAAATATTTTACCTTTACCTGCGAAGCTGATAATGTCGATGATGCCACCAGCATCCTCTCTCGTTTTGAAACCCAGTTTATCAGTCTTTTTAAGACGTTAGGCGTGGATGATATGACGGCACTTTCCGGCGAAGATCGTATCAACCTCTTGCGCTCTATCACCCGCCCCGATGACCGCAGTCATATTTCACTTTCTGACATTGCCCATAGCGGTTGGTCTAGTCGATCTTTTGTAGCTCCGACCTCTATAGACTTCTCTGTCGCTCGCAATCGTTTCGATTTTGGTAACAAACATGGACAGGTTTTGTACTTTGGCAACCTGCCTGCCGATCTGACCGATGAACTTCTCACCGTATTGTCCGATCTCCCTATCAATATGGTTATCACCCTGCATATTCGCAATGTAAACCAAGTCAAAGCACTGTCCATGGTTGACACCAAAATTGCGATGATGGAAATGGAAAATACCAAGCGCGCTCGTAAAGGCATTCAGGAAGGCATCCCTCCCGAAATGATGTACCTGCCCGAGACCAAACGTGCTCTGGCCGAAGCAAAAGAATTAGCTACTGATCTGCGTGATCGACAGCAGCGTTTTTTCGAGGTGACGCCCATCATCTATACTTATGCAGATACTCCGGAACAGCTTGCTAAAAACGTCTTTACAATCAAGCAGACCGCACAGACCCGTACCGTAACCATCGAAGACATTGACCTGCAGCAGCGAGAAGCCTTTAACAGTACGTTGCCAATCGGCAAAAACTTCTTCGGCCGCGAACGTATCCGTCACCTGACAACTGCTGCTACCGCTATCTTTGTTCCTTTTACCACGCAGGAGCTCTTCCAGCGTAACGGTATTTATTACGGCCTAAACGGTATCAGCCATAACCTGATCATGTTCAACCGACTTTCGCTACTTTCACCGAACGGATTTATCCTTGGCAAACCGGGCTCCGGCAAGAGTTTTGCCGCTAAACGTGAGATCATCAGTGTTCTGCTTAATGATCCCAACGCCGACGTGCTTATCATCGATCCGGAACGAGAATATACTGCCCTTGCCCATGGCTTCGACGGCGAGGTCATTCATATTTCTGCAGATAGTCCTTGCCACCTTAATCCTATGGATCTCAGTGATAACTATGCAGATGATGATAACCCAATCTCCCTTAAGAGTGACTTTATCATGTCAATCTGCGATCTTTTGTCCGGCGGTTTGCAGCGTGGTCAAAACTCCATCATCGACCGTGTTATCCGTCTTTCGTACGAAAAGCATTTCAATAAAAACAGTAACTCTGTTCCTACATTGAATGATTTTTATGACATTCTCATCGAGCAGCCTGATCCAGAAGCACGCAGTCTAGCTCTGTCCCTTGAGCTGTACATTAAGGGTAACCTCAGCGTCTTCGCACATCACACGAACGTGGATACTACCAAACGATTTGTCATCTATGATATCCGCGATCTTGGCAAGCAGCTGCGTACTTTAGGTATGCTGATCGTGCTTGATCAGATCTGGAACCGTATCACAGAAAACCGCGCATTAGGCAAACATACCTATATCTACATCGATGAGATTCAGCTTCTGTTCTCGAACGAGTACGCCTCCAACTACTTTTTCGAGTTGTGGAGCCGTAGCCGTAAGTGGGGTGCTGTACCGACCGGTATTACCCAGAACGTCGAAACCCTGCTGCTTTCCGATGAGGCACGTCGTATGCTCTCCAACTGCGACTATATCATGATGCTCAATCAGGCAACTTCTGATAAATTGGAGCTTGCACAGCTGCTGAGTATCAGTGAACGTCAGCTTAACTATGTCAGCAATGTAGAAGCCGGTAGTGGTTTGCTCTTTGCTGGTAAATCGATTATTCCCTTTGTTGATAAGTTCCCGAGAGATACAGAACTGTATAAGATGATCACAACGAAGTTGGAAGAAGTCACATCTTTTCAATCGCGTGCGCTTGAAAACAGCAAATCGAAATAATTATGGCAGAAATAAAAGTTAAAAACGGTGCTGATGGCTTGGTCAACTCGACCACAGACCTATCCGCGACACATGTTAAGGCATCAAATGACATTTATTCTCGAGATCGAGAAACATCGCCAAACAAATCTGCAGACTATAATTCTCCACCCCCTCACAAACCGCTCATATCCAGCAGTGATGATTTAGATTTAGTCCGAAGCAACACTATCTACGACACTGTGCGATCGACTGCACCCGAAATCGTAATTCAGACATCATATGCCCGACCGTCTGAGGATAAGGCGGCTGACACTTCCACCAGAGTGCAACCTGCAGCCCATTCACCTACACCATATTCGCGTCATTCTGTAGAGCCATCTACTCGTACGGACGATAGCGGACGACACTACGGATCACAAGTATCCGCACCTACCTCCAACCGCCGGAATAGCGTAACTCCGTCTGATTCACCCTCCCCTTATTTCTATTCCCGCAGCCGGAAAAGCTATCGTCAACGTGCGTTGTCTAATCAACCAGAAGGTCTCTCTGGCGCGGCGGCTGTCGCACATGACACCGCCGATGATCAGGCATATATGGTACAGAATTCTACAGATTATTTGACACAGCTTGTTCGTAGTACAGACTCTAACTTTAATGTCACCTCTGCTGGATCTGATAGAGCTTTCGTCCACCCAGCCGGTGCGGCCAGCCGCACCGGTGCACATTCAGGATTTACTGGACCTACAACTGTAAAACCAAAATCTCAGAAATTTACGGTTCGTGAGCACATCACTGCTACTGCTCGTGATCTCGTTGCCGGCACGGATGGCAGCGGAGAAAATGATCCCGGCATCGCACTAACACAGGATGTACGCCGATCTTTCGTACGCGGTTCCGCTGCTCTATATGGTGCCAATCGGTACCGTATCCAACAGCGGAAACAAACTGCCAAGCAGCTTCGCGCATCCTTTTCCGCCACTGCAGAGAAACGCGACGCCGCGGCCACTGCTGCAGGTATTGACATCACCTCTCCTTCGTACCTTGCAAAAAAACAGCAAACCAAACGTGCTGCAGATAAACTGATCCGATCGAAATCACACTTGGCCGGGCGCAAGGCCATGGCCAAACGTCTGTCCACTGATGTTGTGCGTGACGTCGGTAACCGCATCAAAAATTACGAAAGCAACTCTGACAATCTCGGTCTTGACGGTGTAACAGAACTCAAGGATACCGCTGTAAATGCATTTTATGCAGCCAAATATGCTCGTCAAACTACAGTTGCTCTTGCACGATTTGCACATCGTTCCGTTAATCTGGCTCAGGTAGCAATAACTCATGTCAAAGAGGCTCTTGTTAAAGTTGGTACGTTTGCATTGCAAGCAGCAGCCTCTTCTCCTATCGCCTTGGTAATCAGTGCTGTTATCCTTGTTTTGATGGTGGTATCTTCTCTGCTGCCGACATTTTCTCTTAAGACAGAGGATACAACACTCACCAAGCTCTATAAATACTGCACTGAACTTGATGCTAAATTTTCCGAGGCAGTCAGTACCCAATTAAACCGATCAGGATTTGATCGAATAGATTTCTATCAAAACGGTGCCAAGAGTAACGCATCAACTATCTGGTCTACTGAAACCGATCTTGATACGCTTATCGCATATTATGATGCGATGTTCGAGGACTATAGTGACAAAGAAGAAATCGATGAATCTGATATCCAGGAACCCGATCCAGACGTTTCGGATCCCGATCAGTCCGATCCGTCTGAAGATGGCGACACCGAAAGCGCTGATGGCGATTCCGAGTCGAACTCTGAAAATTCTCAAGAGTCTGATCAAGACGCTGTTATCACCAAAGATAACTACAAAGAAGTCAAAAAATACAGTAAAAATCTATGGAATCAAATGTATTCTTTGACTGTTGGTTCCCATACAGAAAAACATACCAGTTCATATACCGGTAGTGATGGTAAAACGCATCACTCTACCACTACTTATCACATTCTTGATGTCCACGTAACTACAAAATCGTTGCTTGAAATAGCAAACGAAAACGCGCGGCCTACAGGTGATGACGGAACGGCATACAGTAATGTCTTCGATACGCCTTTCGGCTACTTGACAAAAGCGCAGGAAGATACCTACGATGTGCTACAGGAAGTCGGACTATATACAACCCTCGAGGAAATCGACAATCCCTTTACAGATCCAGACAGTGATACAGATACTACCTGGTCTGTTGCTCGACGCTACGGTTATTACATCGATCTTCCAGCCGGCAACTACCACCCAAAAGAAAATAAGGGATTATATATCAGCGCGCAGACCGGCGATGCGGTATACGCAGGATTAAGTGGTGAAGCTACTGTAGACGGCGATGCCGTCACAATCGAATCGTCATCGAGAAAAATCACCTACAAAAACCTGTCGTCCATCAAAGTATCTTCCGGCAGCCAAGTAACCGCCGGAGATCAACTAGGTTCTGTCGGTGATAACAGCGATCTTCCTTCGGCTACACTGTATGTTGCATATACTCGCAATGGTAAAGAACTGAACCCACGATTCTATATCCAAGGCTGCTTGTATGGCAACAGTTCCGGTACGGGAAATGGCGATATCGTTCAAACTGCGTTATCTCAAGTAGGAACTCTTGAAACTCCTGTCAACCAAGTCATGTATAATGACTGGTTCTACGGAACACATGTATCTGGTTCAGGCTATCCTTGGTGCGCGGCCTTTGTCAGCTGGTGTGCTGACCAAAATGGATTCATTGATGCAGGTATCGTTCCCAAAGTAGCAAGTTGCACTGCTTATCGAGATTTTTATTCTGCTAGAGGCCAATTTCACAGAGCAAACACTGGTTATATACCTAAATCCGGCGATTTTGTACTGTTTTCGAGTAGCGGCTACCCAATGGGTGGTGCACATATCGGTATTGTGATATCGTGTGACGGATCTAAAGTATATACTGTGGAGGGTAACACCAGCGACGGTAATGGTTTTAACGCAAACGGCGGCGGTGTATGGACCAAATCGCATGCATTTACTCCAGGAACAACAACATCTGGCATATGGGGTTATTGTTCACCAACATATCCCGAAAGTTCCGGTTCTACTACCGAACCACCTGCCGGTGCAGTAAAAATCGGCCACTATCAAATTACTCACTATTGCCCATGTGCCATCTGTAATGATCGTTCTGATCAACTCACCGCATTGGGCACCAAGTTAAAACCAGGAACGACGATTGCCGTTGATCCATCTCTTATTCCGCTTGGCAGCAAAGTATGGATCGAAGGCTATGGTATCCGCACGGCCGAAGATACTGGCGGCGCTATTAAGGGCAAACATATTGATATGTGTGTAAGCACCCATGCAGAAGCTATGAATAAAGGCGTTGTATATAAAGACGTATACCTCATTAAATAGCCTAACGATATTGCTATCCAATTTTTAGAGGTGAAAAAGAATGAATAAAAAAAAGTTAATAGCCATTGGAGGCTCAATTTTACTCCTTATTGGTTTAGTGGCCGTTATCCTTACGAACCGCTCTACTACCAGTGCACCTAATATTTTAGGTGCCTGGTACAGTACCGGTGCTGAAGCCGAAACGCTGACGTTTTATGATAATAATACATGCACCAGTTCTATACACTTTACAGCCGGTACATATGATTTTCCTGACAACACTCATGTTGAAGTAAAAAGCAGCGATGGCACATACACCCTTGCCCTAACCTTAGAGATTGATGAAGATGATACTGTCACTGCATTGACAAATGATGACCTGCGTTTCATTCGGAACCAACAGGAAGCTACTCAAACCGCTGAACGAAAATACACAACCGAGTATGCCACCTATAATGCAGAAGAAGCATTCCCAAAAATCCTGCAGGCCGATACATGGTCATATGCTGATGGAAAAAACGGCGAAACTCTAAATTTTGAGCCTACGCAAGTCACACTCTCTTGGAAAGATGACTCTGGTGAACATACCTATACATGGTACTGGAGCTATCTTTCTGTCAAGGCTGAGCAGGATGGTAAACCCATCGAAATCAAACTGAAGCTCACTGCTGCAGATGAGGCTCCATTTTCTATGGACCGTACCACCGGAATGATTTATCTGTATACCGACGGTGACGATGGTTTCTCAGTTACAAGCGATCTCTTTCCCTCTGCATCCGGACAGCCTAACGAAGGAACACAGCTGAAATGGCAGCAGGCCAGAAACGATAAAACCCTTGCCGCCGCAGATGACAGCAGCAAGGAAGGCGAAATTACGACTATTTCACCTGAAGGATATACAGACGGTTCCTATGCGGCTACGGACGATCCTTTTAGTGATACCTTTGTTGAACCCAAGCCCGGTGATATTGACCCTGCCACCAACAAAAAAATTCAGACTTATGTGCGAACAATCGTTGGTGACACTTGTACAATCACTATTGTCTATGCCGATGGCACCAAATCCACGGAAACAATCAATAAGGACATTCAAGTTTCTCCCGAGAAAATTGATGTCAACTATGGAGAATGATTATGAAAAGTAATTCCGAAAAAATTGCTGCGCTGGAAGCACGAAAGAAATCCTATGAGGAAAAAATCCAGACTTACAAAGAACTCATTACAGAATGCACGCAGAAAATTGATTCCTTAAAAAGCCAAGAAATCAAAAATCTGCTGCAGGAAAGCAACATTCCCTTTGATGAGCTCGTCCAGCTTCTTTCTTCTCACAAAAATCCATAAACTAATGACAAGAGGTACCTTTGAAACTGCAGAATTTCATATGTTTTGCAGTTTCAAAGGTATTATCACTATTTCAGAAAGGTAATCCTATGATTTTAATTATTACCGAAAAAAATAGCGTTGCTACGGAGATTGCCAAAGCTATCGGAGCAACTACAAAACAAAAATGTGATAAGGCTCACAAACAGCATGATTATTTTGAAGGCAATGGCTACCTGATTAGCTGGTGTGTCGGACATCTGATCAGATTATGCGACCCCGCAGAATATGATGAGAAATTTGCAAAATGGGATATCGACGCTCTCCCTATCATGCCTCAGTTTTACAAAACCAAAGTCGATCCTCAGACGGCAGCTCGATATCAGGTGCTGAAAGATCTGATGAATCGCCCGGACGTAGACGAATTAGTCTGTGCGACCGACGCCGCCCGCGAAGGCGAACTGATTTTCCGCTTAGTCTATAATCAGGCGCATTGTAAAAAGCCGTTTAAGCGGCTCTGGATCAGCTCCATGTCAGCAGAGGCAATCCAACAAGGTATGGCCGAACTCGTTGATGGTCATGACTATGATGATCTGTATCATGCAGCCGAAAGCCGGCAGCAGGCCGACTGGCTGATTGGCATGAACCTGACGCGACTCTACACTAAAGTCTACGGAACCAAGCTCCCGATTGGCCGAGTCAAAACGCCTACCGTTGCCCTCTTGGTTCAGCGCGACCAAGAGATCAAGAACTTTGTTAAAACACCGTATTACAGTCTTACCGCCGACTGCGGTACATTCAAAGCATATGCTCAGATGGATGACAAAGATGCCGCTGAAGCAGCTGCTGCAGCCGGCAACGCTGCTGGCACAGTTCTCATCAAAACTGTAGATACCAGCGAAAAGAGTGAGCGTCCTCCTTTGCTTTATGACCTGACCTCCTTACAGCAGGATGCTAACCAATACTTTGGTTATACCGCCAAACAGACCCTCGAAGCCGCACAGAGTCTATATATGAAAAAGCTGACTACCTATCCCCGAACCGATAGTCAATACCTGACTACCGATGCAGTAGGCAACGTGCAGGCCATGATCCCCTCGCTAATTCCAATATTAGAGGAAACTACAAATTGGAACGATTACAGCTTTGATATTTCCAACATGACCTATGCTGTCAATGATAGTAAAGTGAATGATCACCATGCTATCATCCCAGATTTCAATTATAGGCATAATTTCTCGACCGAATTGATCAACGATCTTCCCACATCTGAAAAGAATGTGTTCTTCTTGGTGCTTTTCCGACTTCTGTCTGCATTGTCCGCTAAGCACATATATTCCGCGACTACAATCACCATCGATGCAGCTGGTACACAGTATATTGCCCACGGAAAAACAGACATCGAACCCGGTTTCACAGCTGTTCTGGCAAAAATGAAACCTGTCATCGGCGTCACCGAAAAACCTGCAGCAGAACAGACACTTCCTCCGCTTCAGGAAGGTGAAACGTGCCCTGTCAGCATCACTATTCAGCAAAAATTCACGCAGCCTCCACGTGCCTATACAGAAAAGACTTTGCTCGAGGCCATGCGAGTCGGCGGCCGCAATGTAGATGATCCTTTAATCCGCGAAGTAATGCGTGATAAGGGATTAGGTACCCCTGCTACCCGTGCCGATATCATCGAAGAAATCAAACGTAACGGCTACGCAGAGGTTTCCGGCCGCAGTCTTATCCCAACAAATCTTGCGTATGCAATGATCTCCGTAGTCGCAGAACCTATCAAAAACCCCGAAACTACTTCCCGCTGGGAATATCAACTGTCCCTGATCCAGCAGGGCTCTGCCAGCAAAGATGATTTCCTCGGTGATGTAAAGCAGCAGCTCACCTCTATTATCGATGCAGCTAAACACAATTCCCCAGCTCCTCAAGCCGGCTCTTTTGATCGCCCCTCTGTCGGGAAATGTCCCAAGTGCGGAAAACGTGTCATTGAGTATTCCAAAGCCTTCTCCTGCGAGAGTGGTAAGAATGGATGCGGTTTCGTTATCTGGAAGAGCACTGCTGGTAAGGCTATCAGCAGCATACAGGCAAAGCGCATTCTCGAACAAGGTAAGAGCACTCTACTCAAAGGCTTTACCTCGAAAGCCGGGAAAAAATTTGATGCCTATCTGGTTCTGAAAGAAGATTTTCATATTGGCTTTGAATTTCCGAAGTAATCTCGCGTTTTATACAAGAAATATGGTATAATAAGATAAGTCAAAACCTATATCGACAGTTGAGGTAGCATATGGATATTATCGAATTTATTAAATCAAACAGAGATTATTTTGAAGACTTTATTACACGCAGCACGTACCATTCCAACCGTATCGAAGGTAATACGCTGTCTTATGTGGAAACCTATGCTATTCTTTTCAATGCTAATCAGTTCCAAGTACGCGGTGAACCACGTGAATTCTTTGAGGCCATTAACCATAAGTACGCATTATCCTACGTATTAGATCATTGCAATGAACCACTGAATCAAGAGGTCATCAAACATATCGGTATTCTTATCAATAAAAATATAGATGAAATTGCCGGTTATCGCACTGTAAACGTATTGATCAAAGGTGCCGAACATATTCCACCGGCTCCCAATCAGGTTCCTTCTCTGATGATGCAGTTCGTATATAACTATGAAAATACAACATTTTCTTCACCATTCCAGCGTGCAGCTCAAGCTCATCTGCAGTTCGAGCGCATACACCCCTTTACTGATGGCAACGGTCGTACGGGAAGGCTGCTGATCAACTATGAAATGCTGCGCAATAATCTTCCGCCAATCGTAATACCATCTGATCGCCGAACAGAATACTTTGAATTGCTGGCATCTTTGAATACTGAGGGCCTTTCTCACTTCTTCGAAGAGTTGTCTACCTTAGAATCCGAACGTCTTCAGGCATTTGGCTTTAAGGGCCGTCCCCGTATGGAAGAACAATTCAAACGTATTCACAATAGTCATCAGGACGAAAAACAAAATGAAATCGATCCACCTGCTGCCGATTATACCCGATAGTTTCCTATAGGAGGATTTCAATGGCTCTATATGCAGATATAGTTACTGAATGGCAGAAGAAGAATATTCTTACTGCTGCCGATCTTGCAACTGCGTTAAATGGTCATGCCATTTCCTTTGCTTATCATTCAGGTAAAATAGAGAACGATAATATCACCTATAATGATACACGAGAAATTTTTGATCACGACGGTGTGACCTCGTATACTGGTGATCTCAAAACCTTATTTGAAATCAGAAACTCAAAAGATGCTTATGAACTACTTTTATCTGATTTTGAAAAGCATCTACCAATTACTGAAGATTTGATTAAGCGTTTTCATGTAGAAATCACCAAGAACACTTATGATACCTATCGCTGGCAAAAAGGCGAACGTCCTGGTCAATATAAAATAGGTGATTATATAACCGGTAAGAATGAAGTTGGCCTGTATCCTAATGAGGTTCCTGAAGCTATTCAAGATCTATTATCAGAGATTCAAAATATCTCGAGTAAAAACGCCTTGGTAGCTGCAGCTTATTTTCATGCTTCTTTTGAAAATATCCACCCATTCGCAGATGGTAATGGACGTACCGGCCGGCTATTGCTTAACTACTTTCTCATTACCCACAACCACCCTCCGCTAGTTATATACCAAGAAGATAGAGCACGTTATTTTGATGCTTTAGAAGCATGGGATACTCAGGAAGAACTGAATCCGCTCATTGACTTTCTCACCCAAGAAGTCGAAAAAACATGGGGACCTCGTATTCAGTGTCAGCAGCGCCCATCATTGTCAGAAACGCTAAGCCGAATGGAATCCCAGTTTCAAGAAGCGCAACAGCAAGCTGAACAGCATAATCGAGATCAATCACATAATAAAGACGACAATTCCACTATCGAACACACTCGATAGCTTTGTGAAGCCAATACTTGGGCCTAACTTATATCAGGTGATTTTATGGCAAACTACTCAATTAAACTATACGATGAGGAACTCCTTTCTTTCTCTGCTGAAAAATTCCTCGATAAAATCTCAATTAAAAATATTCACGCCAATAAGGATCATTTAAGTCTGTTTCCCTTGGATTTGCAGCCTACAGAAGATAGCATTTTGCATTGGTTGCGGAGGCGCGTTATTCCGAAGAATCGTGCTTTTGTCGGTGAGATCTTACGTTCTCTCGGTTTGCATTCCAATGATGTTCTCGGCATCATCGATGTATGTAAAGGCCTTTCGCTTAACGATAGTTTTTGGGTAACTCCATCTGACTTTACTGGTTCATTTTCCGATTACAATTTGTACGAGAACCCTTTTTCTGAGGTGCTTTCTATTGTGGCCTACACTGGCTACGGATCATCTGATAGAGCATTTACAACCTCGCCGGAACTGACTACGGATGGTATGCTGCCGAAGGCTTGGCGCAACATCAATGGTGGGATCTATCTCTACAAAGGCGGCAGCACCGGTGCTGCGAATGCTGGCAATGAACCTTATGCTGAGTTCTATGCAGCGCAGCTTGCCAATGCCATGGGAATCAATGCCGTATCTTACGACTTGGATCGTTGGAAAGGTATCTTAGCCTCTACCTGCAAGCTGTTCACTGACATCAATACGGCTTATGTGCCTATGGGCCGTATGGGACAACTGCTTCACAAAGTAACATTAGCTGATACTATCGAATTTTGCGCATCTAAAAGCGATGACTTTACTGCGCAGCTCAAAAGTATGCTGATGTTCGATGCTCTCATTCGCAACGAGGATCGCCATTTCGGCAATTTTGGCGTATTACGAGATAACCACAGTGGCGAGATCATTGCTCCTGCACCGCTCTTCGATCACGGCCTTGGCCTATTCTCACAGGCCTTTACCACGGAACTTCAGTCCGCTGATACCCTGTTTGAGTTTGCAAATGCCTTCTCTCCTTTCTATGATAATATCTCTACTCGAGATATCTGTGACTTCGCCATCGGCAAAAAACAGGTTCACCAGTTACACCAGCTTATCGATTTTCACTTTACCAAGCATCCAGTGTATAACTGGTCTGATGAGAGGCTGCATGTCACTGAACAGTGCATACGGAAACGTGCAATTCAGCTCTACAATATAGCGAAAGAAGCTCATAAGGATATCAAGGTCTTTACACCATCGTTGGACTCATCTGAACCACGTCGAATGGCTGCGCAATTACAACAAGCACAAGCCCAGAAAGAGGCTGCACAAGAGTCCCGAAAACCTCATGTAATAATCTCTCCCCCCGAAAGATAATGTCATATCCTTATGGATACGGCGTTTCACAACATAACTTTTGTATAATTTATAGACAAATAAACGGATTTTTCAAATCGTAAAATTTGCAAAAAAAATGTCTATAAACCTCGATTCCGATAATCGATCGGTTTATAGACATCATCATTATACCATCTTGGGAAAAATGTGCAACCCTATTTTTAGTCGATTTTTGAGATTTTTTCTGTTTAACGATAAATTAGATAGGTTCCTTATCTGACCTCTTACGCTATCGTTTTTTCCATTTATTATATAGTCGCATTGCACATATATCAGCGCACTTTATGCTCATTTCGTCATTTTGCATAATTTAATATTTTTGTAATTTCTGTTTATTTTACTGTATTTTTCGTAATTTATCTGCGTTTATTTTTTGTTTTCGTTTTATCACATCATCTTAATTCAAGTAATCAGATGTAAGTCCAAATTAAAACCTCTTATTTTTGCATTTGTTTATTTTGACGAGAACATTTGTTTCTTATATTTTTATGTATTTTGCTATTTTTTGATTTTTTTATCAAATCGGTACTGCTGCTTCTCTCTTTTTAGAAAATATCGAAATCGAAAACAGTATCTGCATCTATGAAAAACATAGTATCCTCTGTATTTCCCGTCTTGCCCAGTCCGCAGGATGCCTGCAGCAGCGATAATCCACAGGGTTTGTGGATTATCATTGACATTTTACCGCATTTATGCTATCTTAGTTACAGTAACAAATAAAAAAAAGAGCCGATGCTTGCCACATCAGCTCTTTATATAAGCAATATCCGCCACTTGGTACTTTCTGGTACTTGCCATACCAGTGACCAGCGGGCGGTGTAGATCAGCGCGGCAGTCTCGCCCACGATGCGGCCCGTGGCGAGGATA
>OLND01000388.1_pt1 | contig 55268 bp, 52 predicted proteins | sample 1672031 | NCBI WGS metagenome assembly OLND01 (sample SAMEA3136638, study PRJEB25190) | human gut metagenome | biome: human gut; feature: human-associated habitat; material: faeces | place: Austria | collected 2013 | reverse complement strand
ACCGATTGCTCAAGGAGAGGGGATACGCGGCAATTCGGAGTATTGGGGAAAATTCTATGATTCACCAATTGATCACCCTGAAATAGTAGATGTCGAAGTAGAATATATGGATGGCACAACATGGGAACTGTCAGATGAAGAAATTTCGTATGTGCAGTATTAATGGATTGATAAATACGCAGAAAGAAAGGAATTAACAATATGAAACGATGGAGCCTGTTTATTATTTCTTTGGTCTTAATTTATATCTGTGTTGGATGTGGAAAGGCTGAGTCAGATACAGAGAATCCTTCCCAACAAGATCCTTCGCAGACGGATACGGATTCCGAAAATAAGGGAAGTACAGAAAATGAAGAAACAAATTATGAGTTAATTGCATTTGGCAGCAAGTTGACTTATGATGACGCTTTCTCATTTTCGGTTGCAGAAGGATGGGATGTTGAGGAGAAGGTTCGTGTTTCCGATCACGAAAGTTATGTCAACCACGGATCGCCGTTCTTTGTAATTAAGGGAGAGTTTCAGAATCTCTATACCGAGGCATGTTATGTAGACATGTTAGCTTCCGTCACCTTTGATGATAAGTGGAACTATGATGGTATGGTTATTGCATATGATTCTGGTTATAACGGAATTGTCCCCCTGCAAGAGTGTACATTGAAATTTGCATTTGAAGTTCCGCAGTCAGTTATTGACTCTTTTGAAAAATGCACTTTGAAGTTGGATTATAATACGAAACCTCTACCTGTTTCCGAATCGGAAAACTACGATTATTTCGGGTCCATGAGTGAACATAAATACATTGAGTTCACCCGATAATTTATCATATTCAAGCTGATTGTTTTATTGGCCGGTTGACGAAAGTATTTCTCACTCGTCCTATTTGGCAATAGTTGAGCGCAAGAGTAACTTACCAGGAGGTCACTATGACACAGGAAAAAGCCAAGGAAAAATATGATGAGCTGTTTGCAACCGAAGCGGACAAGGCTGCTGCATTTGATGAAATTGCCCGGCGATTTTACTTCGCAAATTTCGCAACCATGTCCAAGTCTGATTTTGAAACGCTACTGTTTTCCCTCTATTTGGAGCAGATTCTGAATTGCAGCGAAAATAACTACGATGCTTACAGCGATTATACCCTTTCAAAGGTACTGGGCGTTCCTCAGTCCAGAATCAGCACGCTGAAGGTGCGTAAGGAACTGCAATATCCCTATTCCAAATTCAACTGGAAGGAGTCTTTCAAGCGGATTTCCCAAAGAGCCATCTATGAAGACAGAAAGATCAGACTGTACATTCCCGACAGGAATCTATATCTGGAAATCAAAAATGCCGTTGAAACCAGCGGCGGGTATGTGGAAATGCAGCTTTCTCCCAATCTTTTGCAGATTCGTCCGGAATACTTCATTGACCTGGTTCTTGCCATATCCGATGATGATGACCGCAAAAAAGCGAGTGAAGAAATCAAAAAGAGAGCCAAAGAAAAAGACAAGACCATTGAGTTCATGGAGAGAAAATCGTTTGGACAGCAACTTGGGGGATTCGCTCCGGAAATAATAGCCGACCTATTGAGTAATATACCCGGAGTAGGCCCTCTCGTAGGTACATTGTTCAAAAATGTTTGCAAAGCGATTATAGGATAATTTTGAAAGTCAAATTTCCAGCACAACTTATGCTCTTACAAAACGCACCCCCGGGGCACTGCGATGCAGTGCCCCGGGGTTCTCTATTTGCTTCGGGCTACCAAATGGGTAGTCCGCTCCATTTACGCATATATCAGTTCGCTGTTTGTGATTTCTACCGCTCTGCCACGGATGCTATTCATCTTCCGCACCCACTCTATTGAATTGGCTGCTTTCAGCTGCTCGGTCACACCTTCGCGCTCTGCCATCTGCTTTATAAGACGCTCGAACATTTCCTCCGCCTGCCGGTCGATGTCAACAAGGTAGCCGTTCAGCTTGCCGCTGGTCAGCAGGTTGGCATAGCGTACACGGTGATACTCCTTGAGATGGCGGCGATGCCGCTGTCCCCATATCCCGATATATGCCTGTTCTTCTTCCGGCAGTTTCAGACAAGGCAAGTAATAGTCGCCCTGCAATTCGTACCACAGTCCGTTGTTTTCATCAAATTTGTATTTTTCCACAATTCTTGACCTCCTTATGCCTACATTGTAGCAAAAGGTAATCTCATTTACGAATGTACGGATTGCAGAAAGCAAAAAACTCCCCGACTACATTTCTGTAATCGGGGAGTCGGTTTTAGATATAAAGCCTTACTCGAATGTCATGCCAGTTATACACCCGGCGCTTGGTTGACAAGGAATACACATATTCCTTTGCATCGTCAATCGTCAGTGTAAATTCAGCGAACTGCAAGAAGCTGTGGCTTAGTTCCTGCCATCCTTGATGGCAGCCTGAGCGGCGGCCAGACGGGCGATAGGCACACGGAAGGGGGAGCAGGACACATAGTCCAGACCCACACGGTGGCAGAACTCCACAGAGCTGGGATCGCCGCCGTGTTCGCCGCAGATGCCCAGATGCAGGTCGGGGCGGGTGGCACGGCCCAGCTTGGCGGCCATTTCCACCAGCTTGCCCACGCCCACCTGATCCAGCTTGGCGAAGGGATCGTTCTCGTAGATCTTCTTGTCGTAGTAGGCGCCCAGGAACTTGCCGGCGTCATCACGGCTGAAGCCGAAGGTCATCTGGGTCAGATCGTTGGTGCCGAAGGAGAAGAACTCGGCCTCCTTGGCGATATCGTCGGCGGTGAGGGCGGCACGGGGGATCTCGATCATGGTACCTACCAGATACTTCATCTTCATACCGGCGGCGGCCAGCTCCTCGTCGGCGGTCTTGACCACCACGCTCTTGACGTACTTCAGCTCCTTCACCTCACCCACCAGCGGGATCATGATCTCAGGTACCATGTTCCAGTCGGGGTGACGCTTCTGGACATTGATGGCGGCACGGATGACGGCACGGGTCTGCATGACGGCGATCTCCGGGAAGGTGACGGCCAGACGGCAGCCGCGGTGGCCCATCATGGGGTTGAACTCGTGCAGGGAGGCGATGATGGCCTTGATCTCGGCCACGGTCTTACCCATATCCTTGGCCAGCAGCTCGATGTCGGCCTCCTCGGTGGGGACGAACTCGTGCAGAGGGGGATCCAGGAAACGGATGGTGACGGGATTGCCCTCCATGGCCTCGTAGATACCCTCGAAGTCGCCCTGCTGCATGGGCAGCAGCTTGGCCAGAGCCTTCTCACGCTGCTCCACGGTGTCGGAGCAGATCATCTCACGGATGGCGGCGATGCGGTCGCCCTCGAAGAACATATGCTCGGTGCGGCACAGGCCGATGCCCTGAGCACCCAGCTCACGGGCCTTGGCGGCGTCGTGGGGAGTGTCGGCATTGGTGCGGACCTTCAGGCGGCGGAACTTATCGGCCCAGCCCATGATGCGGCCGAAGTCGCCGCTGACGCTGGCGTCCACGGTGGGCATAGCGCCGTCGTAGATGTTGCCGGTGGAGCCGTCCAGGCTCAGCCAGTCACCTTCGTGATAGGTCTTGCCGGCCAGCGTGAACTGCTTGTTCTCCTCGTCCATGACGATGGCGCCGCAGCCGGAAACGCAGCACTTGCCCATACCACGGGCCACCACGGCGGCGTGGCTGGTCATACCACCACGGACCGTCAGGATACCCTGTGCGGCCTTCATGCCCTCGATGTCCTCGGGAGAAGTCTCCAGACGGACCAGAACCACCTTCTCACCACGGGCGGCCCACTCCTTGGCATCCTCAGCAGTGTAGACGATCTTGCCGCAGGCGGCGCCGGGGGAGGCGGGCAGAGCCTTGCCCACGGGAGTGGCGGCCTTCAGAGCGGCGACGTCAAACTGGGGATGCAGCAGGGTATCCAGATTGCGGGGATCGATCATGGCCACGGCCTGCTGCTCGGAGATCATGCCCTCGTCCACCAGATCGCAGGCGATCTTCAGAGCGGCGGGAGCGGTGCGCTTGCCGTTACGGGTCTGGAGCATATACAGCTTGCCGTGTTCCACGGTAAACTCCATATCCTGCATATCCCGGTAGTGATCCTCCAGCGTGTGGCAGACCTCCACGAACTGGGCATAGGCCTCCGGGAACTTCTCGGCCATCTGGTCGATGGGCATGGGGGTACGGACACCGGCCACCACGTCCTCGCCCTGAGCATTGGTCAGGAATTCACCCATGAGCTTCTTCTCACCGGTGGCGGGGTTGCGGGTAAAGGCCACGCCGGTGCCGCAGTCATCGCCCATGTTGCCGAAGGCCATGGACTGGACGTTGACGGCGGTACCCCAGGAGTAGGGGATGTCGTTGTCACGGCGATAGACGTTGGCACGGGGGTTGTCCCAGCTGCGGAATACAGCCTTGATGGCGCCCAGCAGCTGTTCCTTGGGATCGGTGGGGAAGTCCTGACCGATCTTGGACTTGTACTCGGCCTTGAACTGGCCGGCCAGCTCCTTCAGGTCCTCGGCGGTGAGCTCCACATCCTGAGTGACGCCCTTCTTGGACTTCATCTCGTCAATGAGCTGCTCGAAATACTTCTTGCCCACCTCCATGACCACGTCGGAGTACATCTGGATAAAGCGGCGATAGCAGTCCCAGGCCCAGCGGGGGTTATTGGACTTCTCTGCAATGACCGCCACCACGTCCTCGTTGAGGCCCAGATTCAGGATGGTGTCCATCATGCCGGGCATGGAGGCCCGTGCGCCGGAGCGGACGGAAACCAGCAGAGGATTCTCGTGATCGCCGAACTTCTTGCCGGTGATCTTCTCCATCTTCTCGATATATTCCATGATCTCGGCCATGATCTCGTCGTTGATCTGGCGGCCGTCCTCATAGTACTGGGTGCAGGCCTCGGTGGTGATGGTGAAGCCCTGCGGCACGGGCAGACCGATGTTGGTCATTTCCGCCAGATTGGCGCCCTTACCGCCCAGCAGCTCACGCATCTGTGCGTTGCCCTCTGTGAACAGGTAACAATACTTCTTACTCATGCAGATTCCTCCATCTATCATTATAGTTGTACCGAATGTTGAGAACAACCTTATTATAGCAAAAAAAGTTTCAAAAGCAAGCATGGATTCCAGAATTTTTCCGGTTTTTTTCGTTTTTCTTCGGGCGGCCCTCCGCTGCCGGATATTTCCGCAAAAAACAGGAACTCACACCTTGCGGCATTTGCCGCCTTTGTGCTATACTAAGATATTATATTGGGTGCATAGGACCATCCGGTATGGCAGGGGAGGGCAGAGACGGCATGGAAGAGCTGATCCCGGAAAACAGCACACTGGCACGGCGCATCCGTGCGGCGGCCTCCAAGGGGACGCTGAGCCACGCCGCCATTCTCTCCGGCAGCGGAGATCGCATGGCCGCCGCCCGCTACTTCGCCGCCGCACTGGAGTGCGAGGGAGAGGGGGAGCGTCCCTGCCTGCGGTGCCGCCAGTGCCGCAAGGTGCTGGAGGACATCCACCCCGACGTGGTGACGGTGCGGGACGACGGACACAAGGAGCTGCCGGTGGAGCTGGTGCGCCAGCTGCGGCAGGATGTGTATATCCGCCCCAACGACGGCGCCCGGAAGGTGTATATCTTTGCCGACTGCGGCCAGCTGAACCAGCGGGATCAGAACGTGCTGCTGAAGATCGTGGAGGAGGGACCGGCCTACGCCGCCTTCCTGTTCTGCGCCGAGACGGCGGCGGCTCTGCTGCCCACCGTCCGCTCCCGCTGCGTGGAGTGGAAGGTGGCCGGACAGCCGGAGACACCGGAGATGGAGCAGGCCAGAGGGCTGTGCCGGGTGCTGGCGCAGGGAAAGACCCTCCCGGCGGCCCAGTGGCTGGTGTCGCTGGAGAACCGCCGCATCAAGCGGGAGCAGCTGCAGGAGCTTTTGCAGGATGCGTGGCTCCTGACGGCGCAGGCCCTGCTGCTTCAGGCGGGGAAGCCGAAGGACGGCACCCTGCCGGAGGAGGCGGAGCTGCTGAGCCGGAGCCTCTCCTCCCGGCGGCTGGAGGGCCTGTCGGCCCTGTTGCGGCAGTACAGCGCCGAGTGCGCCTATAATGTGGGGGCGGGCCATGTGCTGGGGGCGCTGTGCGCCCAGTGGGAGCGGCTGCTCCACGCCACCCGCTGACCTCGGGCGCAGAATGGCGCCTATATGGAAAAACGATCCCGATACGAAAGGATGAAGGATATGACAGAAGTCATCAGTGTCCGCTTTCGAGGCGGCTGTAAGACCTATTATTTTGACCCTCGTGGCGTTCAGGTGGCGACGGGGGAGCACGTGATCGTGGAGACGGCGCAGGGGCTGGAGTATGCCCAGTGTGCCGAGGGAAACCACGAGGTGCCGGACGAGCAGGTGGTGGAGCCCTTCCGCCCCATGGTCCGCATCGCCACCGACCATGACCGCCGGGTGCTGGAGCGCAACCGGGCCAGAGAGAAGGAAGCCTTCGACGTGTGCCAGAAGAAGATTCTCCAGCACAAGCTGGAGATGAAGCTGGTGCGGGTGGAGTGCAGTTTTGACGGCAACAAGATCCTGTTCTTCTTCACCGCCGATGGCCGGGTGGACTTCCGGGAGCTGGTGAAGGATCTGGCCTCTGCCTTCCGGGCCCGCATCGAGCTGCGGCAGATCGGCGTCCGGGACGAGGCAAAGATGCTGGGCGGCCTGGGGATCTGCGGCCGGCCCTTCTGCTGCGCCCAGTTTCTGGACGATTTCATGCCCGTCTCCATCAAGATGGCCAAGACCCAGAGTCTGTCTCTGAACCCCACGAAAATTTCCGGCACCTGCGGGCGGCTCATGTGCTGCCTGAAATATGAGCAGGAGGCCTATGAGGACGCTCTGAAGCGTCTGCCCAAGAACGATTCCTTTGTCCAGACCCCCGACGGTCCCGGTAATGTCAGCGACGTCAACGTCCTGAAGGAGACGGTGAAGGTGCGGCTGGATGAGAAGCCGGAGGCTCCCCGGTGCTACCACAACTGCGAGGTGTGCGTCCTCCGCAACGGCAAGGGCAGCCGGGAGGGCATCGAGATCCCCAAGGAGCGGCCCGCCCGCTACGCGGAGGAGCGGCAGGAGGAATTCCCTGTCCCCGCCATCATTGCAGACTTTGCCGCCGACCGGGAGGAGCCGGAGGAGGGCCGCCGCCGCAGCCGCCGCCGCAGAGGCGGCAAGGGCAGCGAGCGTCCTGCGGAGCGTCCGGCGGAGCGCCCGGCGGAAAAGTCGGAGGAGAAGCGGCGGGAGGGCAATCGCCGCCGCCGTACCCGCAGCGGCAAGCCCGGCGCCAGTGCCATCAAGCCTTTCACCTCCCAGCCGGATGCCAAGCCCGTGTCCCGTCAGGAGAGCCAGCGGCTCATCGAGGACGAAGGACCGAGCAACAAACGCCCTCGACACCGTGGAGGCCGCCGCAGAGGCGGTCAGGGCGGCGGTACGCCCAAGACGGAGGCGTGAGCCGTGGGAAAGTTTTCAGGCGTTCTGATCGCCAGCGATTATGACAATACCATGGTGTATACCGAGGGGGCGCTGAAGAGCGGCGGCCCTCTGCCCTCGGTATCCCGGGAGAACCGGGAGGCGGTGGAGTACTTCATGGCGGAGGGCGGCACCTTCTCCGTGGCCACGGGCCGGGCGCTGCCGTCCTTTTCACGGGTTCGGGAGGGCGTTCCCATGAACGGCCCCACGGTGCTCTTCAACGGCGCTGCCATCTACGACTTCGCTCAGCAGCGGTACCTGTACACGGCCTTTCTGCCGGAGTCCGTCCGGGGGCATATCTGCCGCCTGCTGGAGGACCTGCCGGAGACGGCGCTGGAGATCTATCACGACGATGACTCCATCCACGCCATCAACCCCAACGAGATCACCTATCATCACCTGCATCTGACCCACTCCCCCACGGTGGCGCTGGCCAGCATGGAGGAGGTGCCGTCCCCCATCTCCAAGCTGCTGTTTGAGGAGGCGGAGCCCCGGATGACGGCCCTGCGGGAGTACATCGCCCGCCAGAGCTGGAGCACCGAGTATGAGGTGGTGCCGTCCAACCCCTATCTGCTGGAGCTGACGGCCAAGGGGGCCAACAAGGGCGGCATGGTGCGCCGTCTGGCTCAAATGCTGGAGATCCGGCAGGAGAACGTCTACTGCGTGGGCGACCACGCCAATGACATCCCCATGCTGACCTTTGCCCGCACCGCCTTTGCCCCGGCCAATGCCATTCAGCCGGTGCATGAGGTGCCGGGCATCCACATTCTGCCCAACTGCTGGGAGAACGCCATTGCGGCCATGATCGCAGAGCTGGACAAGCGGTATTGAGGAGGGAAACGGCCATGAAGGAGAGCACACCGCTGACCCTGTATGTGGCCTATACGGCCAAGCCCGGCTGCCGGGAGACCTTCGTCCGTCAGATCGTGATGGAGGGCATTGCCGATACCATCCGCCGGGAGGAGGGCTGCATCCGCTACGACTACTATTTCTCCGCCCAGCAGGAGGACGAAATCCTGCTGGTGGAGCAGTGGCAGACGCAGGCCCATCAGCGCATCCATTTGCAGCAGCCCCACATGGCCCGTCTGCGGGAGCTGAAGGAGCAATATGTGGCGGACACCCGGCTGGGCCGGGTGACGCTGGAGGAAGCGTAATATGACCCCACAGGCCGCCGCAGGCTGCGGCGGCCTGTGCTGCTTTGTGCGAAAGGAGAACACCCATGCTGTTTGATACCCATGCCCACTATGACGATGAGGCCTTTGACCCGGACCGGCGGGAGGTACTGGCGGGACTGCCCCAAAAGGGTGTCGGGCTGGTGGTGGACCCCGGCTGCACCTTGACCTCCTCGGAGAAGGCCGTTGCATTGGCGGCGGAGTTTCCCCATGTATACGCCGCAGTGGGCCTGCACCCGGAGAACTGCCACGACTTTCAGCCGGAGCAGATAGAGCGTCTGCGGCAGCTGGCGCAGCGGGAGAAGGTGGTGGCCATCGGGGAGGTCGGACTGGACTACTACTGGGAGGAGAACCCGCCCCGTGCCTTGCAGCAGGAGGTGCTGCAGCGGCAGCTGGCGCTGGCGGAGGAGCTGAAGCTGCCGGTCATTTTCCACGACCGGGAGGCCCACGGCGACAGCCTTGCCATCGTCAGGGAGTTTCCGGCGGTGCGGGGGGTGTTCCACTGCTTCTCCGGCTCCGTGGAGATGGCGGAGGAGCTTTTGAAGCTGGGGTGGATGCTGTCCTTCAACGGGGCTATCACCTTCAAAAACGCCCGGAAGGCGCCGGAGGTCATCGCCGCCGTGCCGCTGGAGCGGATGATGGTGGAGACCGACGCTCCCTATCTGACACCGGTACCCTTCCGGGGAAAGCGCAACGACTCCGGGTATGTGCATCTGGTGGCGGAGAAAATCGCCCAGCTGAAGGGGTTGCCGGCGGAACAGGTGGAGCGCCAGACGTGGGAGAACGGCGTCCGGTTCTTCGGTATCCCGCAGGAGTGAAAACGAATCAGCCCGCACGGCGAAGCCGTGCGGGCTGATTTTGCGTCTTGTCCAGAGACGAGCCTTACTGGAGGTTCAGGCGCTTCTGCAGATTGTACCACGTCAGCGTGTAGAACACGCCGCAGGCCACCAGCGTTTCGATGGAATCGATGACCAGAAAGCGGGTGCCGTCCAGAAGGAGGTCGGTGCTGCCGCTGGTCTCGATGATTTGCTCACCGACTGTCAGCTGGAAGGCGAAGGAGGACAGTCCCGCCGCCTGCATGACCAGCGAGAAGGCGATGAAGAACACCACCGACAGCAGGATCTTGTGATTGGAGAAGCTGTGGCCCAGAGCGATGGCGGCATAGACCATGAGGAATCCGGAGAATACCGTCAGGATGGCCAGCACGGCGATCCACAGGAGCAGCAGCGGACCGGGAACGCCGAAATGGAGGGACTCCGTGATGGAGGAGAGAAGTTCTCCCAGATCGCCCCAGAAGCCGGACCAGTCTGCAATGGGCAGCAGCACCAGCAGAATGGACAGCGTTACGGCCACGGCGCTGGCGGCGGTATAGAGTAGGGCGGACAGCAGCTTGGCCCAGATGAGCTGGTGCCGGTTTACCGGCAGGGTGAACATCAGGTAGCCCTCGTCGGTCATGTAGTTCTTATAGAACCGATAGATCATCAGCAGCGCCGTGATGGCGCCGGTGGCCACTACGAAGATCCAGAACGCCATCATCAGCAGCCCCATCAGGACGGAGGCGGCGCCGGTACGGTAAGGATGGTCTGCCGCCAGCTTGTAAAACAGGCTGCAGCAGCCGGCGGAGGCCAGCAGCAGGGCATAAACCGGCAGCAGGATGCGGCCGGAGGCCCGAAGCTCATATTTCAGCAATTTACTCAGCATAACGGAACACCTCCCGAAACAGATCGTCTACGCTGCAGCCACGCTCCTGCCGGATCTGGTCCACGGACTGGTGCAGCACCAGTTGGCCACGGCTGATGAACACCACGTCGTCCAGGATGCGCTCCACGTCGGCAATGAGGTGGGTGGAGATGAGCAGAGTGGAGTCCGGGTTGAAGTTGGTGAGGATGGTGTGGATGATGTAGTCTCTGGTGGCGGGATCCACGCCGCCGATGGGCTCGTCCAGCAGATACAGCCGTGTGCGGCGGCTCATGACCAGGATCAGCTGCACCTTTTCCCGTGTACCCTTGGACATCTGCTTGATGCGCTGGGTGGGACTGATCTCCAGAGCCGTCAGCATATGCTCCGCCGCCTCCCGGTCGAAGTCCGGGTAGAAGTCACAGAAAAAGTCTAGCAGCTGCACCACCGTCATCCAGTCGGAGAGGTAGGTACGCTCCGGCAGATAGGATACCAGCCTCCGGGTGTCCGGGCCGGGGGCCTTGCCGTCGATGAGCAGCTGTCCCGACGAGGGGGTCAGAAGCCCATTGGCGATCTTCAGCAGCGTGGTCTTACCGCTGCCGTTGGGGCCAAGCAGACCCACGATCCGCCCCGGCTCCAGCTGGAGGGACAGGTGGTCCAGCCCCAGAGTCCGGTCGTAATATTTGGTCAGGTCCTTACATTCTAAAATGGCCATCTCTTATGCGTCCTCCTTCCAAGACCGCACCAGCTGGGCGGTCTGCTCCCGGTCGTAGCCCATGCGCTCCATGCGGTGCAGAAAGGCTCCGATCTGCTGGTGGGCCAGCTCCTGTTTGGCGCTGTCGACGACAGCGGCGTCCTCGGTAACGAAGCGCCCGGCAGTGCGCTGGGTGTAGACCAGTCCCGTGCGCTCCAGCTCCGCCAGCGCCCGCTGCATGGTGTTGGGGTTGACCCCGGCCTCCGCCGCCATCTCCCGCACCGGCGGCAGCCGTCCGCCGCAGGGGAAGGTGCCGGACAGAATGGCCAGCGTCACCTGTTGGATCAGCTGGGTGTAAATGGGCTGGTCATTGCGGATATCCCATTCCATAGGCGTCCTCCTTTGCCTGTACTGCCGATGGATCGGAGCAGTCACATCTCGATGTTCTCGCCGCCCCACCTATCAGTTCGCTTGTACTACGACAATAGTACATTAAGACAAGGGGATTGTCAAGGGGGGAACATGAAAAATTCTGCGGATGGATCAAAAATCCCCCTTTCCCGGTGCTATGTGCCGGGAAGGGGGATTTGTTGGTGGGATAGGGGGATCCGAAGGGAAGAGGCACTCGTGAGGGCGGATCACTCGTCCTGCGGCTGGGTTAACCGATAGTGTCCATTGCCGTCCACAAAAGAGATGATGTTCTTTTTTGATGGTCGTCATTCCTAACGGCAGAAATCGAATATGCGGATAAAAATGTCCGGAGGATGTAAAATTCCTCCGGACGTAAATATCAGTAGGAATTATCTTTGATAAAAATGAAAAATCCGAACGCATTCCCGATAGGGAAGAAGTTCGGATTTTTCATATGTGGTGGAGACTGCTGGACTCGAACCAGTGACCTCCTGCGTGTGAAGATACGATGCGCGCCGGAAAGCGTTGCTCCGCAACACTTTCCGGCGCTTTTGCGTGCTTTCGGCTCGGTGGGGCATCCATTGTGTCCGCCTGTATCCGCCTGCTTTTTTCCGTGTTTGGGTCACGGTTTGGGTCAAACCCTGCAACGGCGCAGAAATGACCACGCTGTAATTAAAGAACAGGCGTCAGACCTTCGGGAGGTCATCGCAGGACAGCAGCTTTTGTTTTGCCTCGCGGAACCAGCGGTTTTCCGGCTCGATCTGCAGCACATACTGGACTCGTCCCAATAGCTGCTGCCGGTAGCGCTCTGTATCAGGAACGCCGTCTGTGCGAAGCGCTGCGTGGCCGCCCCGCAGGATACTGTCCGCCAGACCAAAGCGCAGGGCGTAATAGACCTCTTGTCGAAGTGATCGCTTATAGCCGGCCGACACGGATACCTTCTCATTGACGGTCAGACCGGTCACGCTCTGCCGTCCGGCGTTGGTGATAAGATGGGTCTTGGCCTCATTCAGGTCAAAGCCCATCTCCGCCAGCATATTTTTCGCCTTCGAATAGACGGCGAACAGCGGACGATCGGCGGAAAAGGTCAGGTCATCACAGTACCGCGTGTATACGATGCCGCGCCGCTGGCACCAGCGCGCCATGCTCGTATCAAAATTCCGCATGACCAGATTGGAAAGCGCGGGAGAGGTGGGCGCACCCTGCGGCAAGGCACCGTCTTTGCAGCAAAGAGAGGTCAGCAGAAAGCCCACCTGCCGGGAGAAGTACCGGGTGTGAAAGGCGGCGGAGTGGACCTGCTCAAAGCAAATGCTGCCGAAAAAGTCGGAGATATCCAGCTTCAGGAGATACCGCTTGCCCACATGGGGCGCGGCGTTGCCGCTGAGAGTGCCGCCCTTCCGATAGGCGGTGGCCTGCGGTGCGACAGGCAGATAGGAGAGGAGATCCCGGCAGATCTTCCGCTGCCAGCGACGCAGCGTGTCGTCCGGCACGGACAGTATGCGCACATCGCCGTTACGCTTGGGGATGGTGACGGGGTGATATGCTGCCGCCGTGTGCCGCGCATAGTAAAGGAGCTTCTGCCTGCTGGTAGAGAGAAACGCCGCCAGCTGCCGGGCGTCGTACAGGAACGGCAGCTGCGGGTGAAAGAAGTGAAAATCCAGCACCATATCCGCCGCGGCCTGCATACCGAATTTGGCCACGAAGTCTGCGTCCGGCATTTCGAAGGTGACCGCATCTTTCTCGATTTTCATAGAGACCCCCCTAACATAAAATCAGCCCCGTGCAGTACAAAGTGACCTGATATAAGCGGAGTCGAATTTCTAATCACGGCGTGATTCGCGATTCGATGGAGCGGTATCAGGCGATCGCTTCGCTTGCGAAGCGTACGTCCTCTTGGTAAACAGAGCGGCGACTCGCCACCCTCCTCAAAGTACGAAACTTTAAGCTGTACACTACTGCGCGGGGCTGATCTTCGGTTGTGCTTATATGGTAAAGCGCTTTGACGAGAAAGTCAAGCGGATGGCTGCGCCTCCTGCCCGTACCGGGTCAGCGCGTCCATGACCTTGTGATACACCACCTGATTGGGGTAATAACGGTAGTCGGCAAAGACGGAGATGCCGGTGCCGTTGAAATACTCCAAAATCGCGGCGGCGCAAGCGGCGCTGCGGCTCTGCCCGTACTCGCACTGGCAGAGAATATCCAGCCCGTCCGCCCTTGCCTGACAGATAAACGCCGCCAGCGCGTCCGCCTCCGGCATGTAGGTGTCGTAGTCCAGCCCCACATCCGGCAGAGCCGTCAGATCCAGATCGTGAACGACCACGGTGAACACCCGCGCCGCTTTGTCGGCGTAGTCCAGCGGGGGCATCGGGGCAGGCTTGCCGATGGAGGGCGGGTCGCAGAAGGAGATCACCGCCGTGCGGGAGAGCGTGTCGGTACGCAGCAGTTCCTCGGCGGCTTTGCGGGAACAGATGGTTACGTTCATAGATATACCTCCAGTTTTGTATAGTTCGCGGTATGCCCGCAGGGACATACCGTTGCAGGGAGACTCCTCATCCTCCGTCTGCAGCTCGATGTCATACTCCCAGCCGCAATGCTCACAGATCCAGTACATATCCAGCGTGGGATAGCCGCAGACGGGGCAGGTGACGATGCGGAACATACCGGAGCGGTACTCTGGCGTGTTCTTCAAGTCCTGTTCATTATGCATGAGGTCCCTCCCAACTGATGCAGTTCAGACAGCCGCCCTGTTGGGCGATCTCCCGGATGTTGGCGGGCACGATCTCTTTGCTGAAAAGCTGCCGTGCGGAAGTCTCAGCCTCGGCATCCTGCTCAATGCCAAACACCGGCAGGAAAACCACCCGTTCCGTCTCCAAATAGTTCAGGTAGCAGCCAACGGCGCTGACCCCACCGGTCGGGACAAAGGGGAAATCCACTGCGTCCAGGCCGCAGTCCTGCACCGCTCGCTTCACCTGCTGCTCAAAACCGCGGGATGACAGCGGCCGATTACACAGCACGGTGCGGTCGTCGAGAAATCGCGCCATGCCGTCGGCGTGGCCGGTCATGTCGCTTTTCAGAGAGGGAATGATCAAAACTTCCGCCTCCAGCAGCTCCGAAAGCTCATGCACCAGCGCGGCAGGCGGATACTCCGGGTTTTCGGAAAAGACGCGGTCGCTGATCAGGACGCGCGCCCCAGACGGCGAGAACACCACGTTCCCGCCGTCGAGGTTGATATTGCTGTATGTAACCGGCAGGCCAAGCTGCGGAGCAAGATCCTTACGAAAATCGGTCCTCAGATCAGGATCGTTTTTCAGATAGGACGGCTCATAGCGGAAAGATACCAGCTTTCCGGAGCCTGTCCGCACCGGCATGAAGTCCCGCACCCAAACGTCCCGTGTGCCATCCAGCAGCGCATAGGGGACATCGTGCGCCGCCAGCGCCGTGAACAGCGTCTCTGCGTCGGTTGGATAAAGCACAGGGAGAAGAGTGGAAAAACAGAAAGCCATATTACTCCAGTTTGAAAACCATATCATATTGTTCTCTGCGAACTTCCTTTGAGACGCTCCTCAACGCATAGGGAGATGGGGAATAGAGCCGAATGACTTGATATGTTTTTTTGTCGATGACAACTGAAGCATGGGTTTTGCTTTTATCCCATCCCTCATGATACTGCTTGTCTGATGATTCGTTGACCCATTTCAAAATATTTGCACTCCTGTTTGTGTAAATCAAGGTGTCGATTTTCGGATATTTATGCAAGATGGTCTTTAAATCATCACGCTCTACTATGTCATGCAGTGACTTGTCATCCGCCTTTCCGTCTTTATGCACACAGCTTACAACCATGTCCACCATACCCATACGAAGGTCGGACAAAAGCCTTTTGCGCTCATCGATGGCTTCCTGTGTATTTGCATAAGTTAGTCTTTTCCCTGACGCGGCAGATACCAGTTCCCAAAAGTAATTATCTCTTGAACCGTAATAGAAATTAACATCATCGTCGTACAGCATTTCATCTGTGTTACAAAATCTGTAGGGAGGCATGGTTCCTATAATCAGTTTTGTGGCTCCCTCTGGGATTTCAGGTGCAAACGGATGAGTAGATTTTTTGTTCATTCTAATACCCTTTCTCTCCATTGATGTTCTCTTGTCTTTAGGTTGATCGTTCCGTCTTTTCCAAAGGTTTCTCACTCATCATAACAGAGCGTGCCGAAAAACGCAAGTTCACCAATTTCTTGGAACTTTTTTCACCAATTCAGCCGCTGATTGCGCCAGCGGATGCGCTCCGCCGCGTAGCGGCGATACCACCTTGCCGCCTCCTTGTAATGCTTATCCGCCTCGTAGATCTGTGCCAGCCGCGACATGGCGGCATCGCTGCCAGCCACGGCGGCCCGGTGATACCAGCGGATGCCCGCTGCCTGGTCACACGCCACATCCTGCCCGTAATAGTATCGATGCCCCAGATACAGCATCCCGGTGGCGTCGCCGCCCACCGCCGCCTCGTAGTCAGCCATAAAGCTATCCTCCCGCTCCTGTGCGTCCAGCAGCGCATCCGCCGCCGCTGCGTAGGACTCGCACTCGAAGTACAGCCGAAGCCGGGCATTCTCCGCCTCACCCACAGGGTCAAAAGCGCTCATTACATCGGAAGTCACGTTGTTCTCCGCCCGCTTATACCAGCGGATAGCCTGCGGGTAGTTGCGCTTTGTCCCGCAGCCGTGCTCACAGCACCATCCGGCGGCGAACTGCGCCTCGGTAAAGTTGTGGGCTCCTGAGCGCTTGAATAGATCGAATGCCTTTGCCATAGCGTCGGGCGTGCCGCTGCGGATATGTGCCAACGCCTGCGCAAACTGTGCGCCCGCCGCCCGTCGCCGTCCGGCGATCTCCCACAGCTCCGCATACACACGGAGGGCGGGTGAAAAAGTAACATCCATGGTCATTTCCTCCTGCAATGTGATTTGCGGTCAGTGTAGCACCTTTTTTAATAAGACCTAAATATTTATATTATTTTCGGCGGTTTGGGGGTAGAAATCGGCCTCCACCGCCCATTTTTTCGTGTGCAGGCAGCAAAAACCGTCGCATTTCATGGGCATAACGCTGCAAGTATGTCGATTGCAGATGTGCCGGCTTGTGCATCTACACGAAATTTTGCAGAAAACCGCCTTTTGACCTATATATGCTTATATAAATTAGGTCTTAATTATATGGGTGCTATACTGACGGTAAAATTCGAAAAGGAGATTTTACCATGAACGCATTTGACAAGGTCATCGGATACAAGGCCACCAAGCGCGAGCTGCTGCAGCTGTGCGATATGCTCCGTAACCGGGAGATCTATGAGGAGATGGGCGCCCGCCTGCCCCATGGACTGCTGCTGTATGGCGACCCGGGCTTTGGCAAGACGCTTTTGGCGAGGTGCTTTGTGGAGGAGAGCGGGCTGCACACCATCACGGTACGCCGCGACAAGGGCGGCAACGCCTTCATCGATGGAATTACACAGGCCTTTGCCAGCGCGAAGACAAAAGCGCCGTCCATTGTCCTTTTGGACGACATGGACAAATTTGCCAACGAGGATGATACCCACTGCGACGCACCGGAATATGCCGCCGTGCAAGCAGGGATCGACGATGTGAAGGACACCGGTGTGTTTGTGATCGCCACGGCAAACGATATCCGCAAGCTGCCGAGCTCCCTGCGCCGTTCCGGACGGTTTGACCGAAAAATCGGACTTCGAGCGCCCACGGCGTCCGATGCGGAAGAGATCATCGCCCACTATCTGAAAACGAAACGGGTTTCGGACAGTGTCAACATGGAAGACCTGACGAGGATGATGTGCTATAATTCCTGCGCCGAGCTGGAGACTATTTTGAATGAAGCGGCGGTTCGTGCGGCCTTTGCCCGCAAGACCGCCATCGACATGGAGGACATGGTGCGTGTGGTGCTGAAGCAGCAATATGGCGCACAAAAGGATATGCCTTGCGTTTCGGATGAAGTTATCGAAAAGGTGGCACTTCACGAGGCGGGGCATCTGGTGGTATGCGAAGCGCTGTGCCCCGGCAGCGTCGGCTTTGCCTCCCTGCTTCCCTCCGACGAAAACCGGTGCGGCGGCTTTATCCACTGCTGCAAAGGTGTCTCCGATTCACAAAGCGCCATCATCGCCTTGGGCGGCAAGGCCGCCGTGGAGATGCGGTATGCGGGGCAGGTTGCGGAGGGATGCAGCGACGATATCGCCTGTGCGGTCAACTGTATCCGCGAGGCGGCAGCCAAGGAGGGTACGCTGGGATTCTCCCTGCTGAATGTCGAAAGCGATTCCTCCAGCGATATGTCCGAAAGCCTGAATGCCCGCAGCGAGGCGGCGGTACAGGCGGAGCTGGAGCGGTACTACGGCAAGGCAAGGGCGCTCCTTGCTCAAAACGAGGCGTTTCTGAAAGAGATCACAGAGGCGCTGGTCATGAAGAAGACCCTGCTCTATTCCGATATTCAGGCTATCCGCGGCACCGCTGTAAAGAAAAACCCTGCGGTGACCTGCGAGGCGGCTTCAAGGTATGACGCGGCGGAGATCGAGAATTCCCCGCCGGAGGATCCGGAGGAGGCGATGCGCCAGAAGATCATGCGCAAGCTGGAGGAGGCGGAGCGACGGCGATGTTCCTGATGCTTCAGGAGCGCGCCGTGGAGGGCGAGCCCGCCGCGCATTGGCGCACAATAGGACCAAAATTTCTTTGCTGACAAAACATAAGGAGGGTGCGGTTCCACTGAACCGCACCCTCCTTGTATTTACGACTCCTTCAGCCACCGCTGGAAATCCTCCGCGGTGATAGCTCCCTCGTCGCATTTCTTTTTCTGCTCTCTGGCCTGTTCACTCCACGCATAAAACTGGCTGTCGCTGATGCGCCCTGCCTTGATCCACGCAAAGCGGCGCTTGTACTCTCGGCGGTAGACCTTGAATACTGGATCGTCCGCCTGCTTCAGCGTCCACTGCTGGAATGCGCCCATCGCACGGCAGCTGGACTGACCGTCGAGTGGTGTGCGGTCGCAGTACTCCGCGCTGACGCGGCCTGTCTGGGCGAAGTACCGCCCGCAGTTCTTACAGCGACGCACGGTAATATTGCGCTCCACGCAGGTCTGCAAAGAAAAACTGATCATATCCGCCACGGTGTTCGCGTACAACACCGGCGCGCAAGTATCGCCATCCACCGGCTCAAAGCGCGTGGTCAGCAGACGGAACGGAAACAACTCCGGATCACTGGGTTGGTCAGGCTGGTCAAAGTGATAATACCGCATGACCTGCCGACTGGGTTCACGCCCGGCTTTGTCTATATCCAGTATTAGCTCGAAGAAACGCTGGATCTGCTTTTGGTACAGCGGCAGCTCCTCCGGCAGTGACCGCAGCTCGTCCAATGCGCCCGATACCACAGCCTCAGTGTTCTCGAAGCCCACGGAACGGAAGTAGAACCACTTGGCATACAGCACGCGAAAGAAACTGTGCATCTCCGCCAGCGCTCCCAGCCTGACCATGGCGTTGGTCATACGCTCGTGGTCGAGGCTCTCCAAGTCATCGGAGATACACCGCAGCGCGGCGGCAACTTTCCCGGTGTCCAGTTCGGTGAAGGACAGCAGCAACTCCAAAAAAGAAAACATCTTTCGCTGCGACGGCGCTCCCTGTATACCGAAAGCGTCGCTCTCGATGACCTCATGCCTTCCGGGGAAATACATTTTACAGTACCACATAACACCCTCCAATTATGGACTAATTGTAAATAATAATCGACAGCGTTGACAGGATATGCCGCCTCTGTTATGATAGGCTTAAGCTAAATGTCTAATCGATATTGCAATTAGTCTACATCATTCGCGCAGCCATGTCAACAGAAATCGGAGGTATGTATTGAACTTACAAAACAACAAGCTGAAAAACTTCACGCCGCTGCCCAACGAGATATTCTCTCTGCATTTAAGCACAGGCGAGCTGGCCACCTACGCTGTGTTGATGCGGCTGGAAGATCCGCGCACCTACGAGTGCTGGCCCAGCTACGAAACCATCGGTAAAGCCATCGGCAAAAGCAAAAGCTCCGTCAAACGCTATGTGGCGGGGCTGGTAGAAAAGGGGCTCATCACCGTAGAGCCGACGTCGGTCATCATGCGAAACGGCCTGAAGAAAAACGGCAACCTGCGTTATCACATTCGCCCCATCCGCGAAGCGGTGGAGTGGTACACCCAGCACCAGCTGTACCTCGCCGAAGCCGCCGCCGAGCAACATCGGGTACAGCGGAAACTGTCGGCGCAAGCCACAGAACCGCCGTGTTCGCCCCGGTGAGCCGCTGTGTGGCCTCGCAGGGCGGAACAAGTGTCACAGGACGCTGGGAGTCGGGGAAAGCGGAGCATCGCGCCTTCAGCGCGATGGCAAGTTTCGCGTTTGTGGTACGGTTTTCGGCCCCTGGCCGAAACCGCTCCCCAAACGCTGCATGCGGGCTAAGCCCACACCCCTTTTCATGGAGGAGCAACGTATGAAGAAAGAAGAATTTATCCGCATCCGCGTGGCGGGGTGGCAGAAGAAATACATCTCGCTCCAGGCGGAGAAGGCGCACAAGTCTCTCAGTCAGTATGTGCGGGATGCGGCCATGGACAAGGATGTGACGGTCATCGACGGCGTGGATGACCTCATCCGCGAGCTGCGTCGGCAGGGCAATAACCTGAATCAGCTGGTCGTCATGGCGCGGCAGGGTCACATCGAACTGGTCAACATGGAGCCGTTCATGGAGGTGTATGAAAACACATGGCAAACATTAAATTCATTGCTGTCTCGCGTGGGCTGAGGGGCATCGTCGACTATGTCACCAACCGGGAAAAGACGGTGGAGCAGCTTATCAGTGGCGTCAACTGTGTAGCGCGGACGGCGGTGCCAGAATTCGAGGCAGTGAAAAAGCAGTTCCGCAAAACGGAGGGCCGCGGCTACTACCACATCGTGCAGGCGTTCGCACCGGATGATCCGCTGGACTTTGCAACGGCGCACGAGCTGGGCGTGAAGTTGGCGGAGCATTTTAAGGGCTACCAGTGCATCGTGGTCACCCACATGAACACCGCCCACATCCATAACCACATTATCATGAACTCCGTCAATTTCGAGACGGGCATGAAATTCCATCAGTCCGCAAGGGAGATGCAGCAGGTCAAGGACTACTGCAGCCAACTCTGTCGGGAGTACGGTTTGTCCGTCACGGAGTCCAAAGCTGACCCGTTCCGCATCCCGACATGGAAGAGGCGACTGGCGGATCATATCAAAGAGGCTATGGAGCAGAGCCGCACGCAACAGGCGTTCGTTGCGTATATGAATGCCTATGGCTACGATGTGAAATGGGAGCCGCATCAGAAATACATCACCTACACCACCCCGGAGAACATCCGCTGCCGGGACAGCAAGCTGTTCGACCAGACGCTGAAGCGCGAGAATATGGAGCTGTACTTCCGGCTGGGCGGCGCGGATTATCTGCAAGCCTGCCGGGAAATTGCCTATGACCATCGTGAGCCGACACCTACGCTGGAGGATGCCGTCTGCGGCATGGCGGGTACAGTGGCCGCCATCTGCGCCCTATGCGAGGACGAGGACAGCGAGGTCAGCGACCTTGCCCGTGAGCTGTATTACAGCAGCCTCTTGCTGCAGGAGCTGGTGGAGTGGTATCAGTCCCGCCGTCAGGAACAGGAAAATTACGAGGAAGAATATGAGCAGTATCACGGTTTCGACATGACCATGATGTAAGGAGGAGCGAATGAACGAATGTACCTATAAGAATTACGACGAGCTGCCCCTGATGCTGAACGTCGTGCAGGTAGCGGCGGTGCTGGGCATCTCCCGCGCCGGAGCGTATGAATTGGTTCACAGCGATGGTTTCCCTGCACTGAAGATCGGCAGCCGCATCGTAGTGCCGAAGGACAGGCTGCGGGAGTGGATAGACGCCAACACAACGCAAAATGACCACGCTGTAACCAAAGAATACCCCCGCTGTGCAATTGATAACTTTCTCTTAACTCTGCCTATCTCCGATAGCTATTAAGGTCGGCTTGTGGTATGTGTATTGACTACCAAAGAAAAGGAGTTGATACCATGCCAAAGAAACGAGCAAACGGTGAAGGCAACATCCGCAAGCGGAAGGACGGCCGCTGGGAGGGTCGCTACACCGCCGGCTGCAATCCCACCACCGGTAAACCCATCCACAAGAGTGTCCTCGCTAAAACCCAATCCTTAGCCAAGGAAAGGCTCAAGCAGGCCATCGCGGAGGCTGAAAAGCTGGACATGAGCCGTGCAAAATCCTACACGCTGGGCGCATGGATCAAGCTGTGGTACGAGGTCTACGCCGAGCCACGCCTGCGGGAGAAAACCAAGGACTACTACCTCAACTACATTGACAACCACATCATTCCCGAACTGGGCAACACACCGCTGGAAAAGCTGACCACCATCCAGATCCAAAAGTTCTACAATGACCTGCAAAAATCCGGTCGCATCCAGCGATATACCCACATCAAACTGAAAGACAAGGGTCTCAGCACCCGCGTGGTACGGGGCATCCACACGCTGCTGAACAACTGCCTGGAGCAGGCGGTGGCGGAGCGGCTGCTCCTCGCCAATCCCGCCAAAGGCTGCCGCCTGCCGAAGCTGGAAAAGCGAGAGATGAAGATACTGCCGGAGGACAAGATCGGCCCGTACCTGGCCGAAGCAGAACGGCGCGGACTGCTGGCGGCTTTCTATCTGGAACTGACCACCGGTCTGCGCCGGGGCGAGCTCCTCGCCCTGCTGTGGACGGACTTGGATGTGGAGAACATGACCATCTCTGTCAGCAAGCAGGTGAACCGTCTCAACGGTGAACTGGTGGTCAGCCAACCCAAGACACCCAACTCCATCCGCAAGCTGGCCATCCCGCAGCGGGCGGTGGAGCTGCTGGTGGAGGAACACGCAAAGCACCCACACAGTCCCTACCTGTTCGTGTCGCCCAAGACCGGCACCATGTTCGACCCAGATTCCTTCCGCCACACCCATGAGAAGATCCTGAAGGCCATCGGCGCGGAGCACATCAGGTTTCACGACCTCAGACACACCTTCGCCACGCTGTCCCTCAAGTACGGCGTGGACGTCAAGACGCTGTCCGGTGCGCTGGGACACTATGACGCGGGCTTTACCCTCAGCACCTACACCCACGCCACGGAGGGGATGAAGCGTGACGCCGCCGACATCATCGGCAGCGTCATCAGCCAGACCATGTAGCCCGCAAAATAGTCGGAGAGGGACGGATGATGCCATCCGCCCCTCTCCGGTGCTTTCCTGACCTCTCGGCTTTTGGGTCAGCGTTTGGGTCAAGCGAAAAACGCCAAAATGCCGCGTCACTATTTGAAGATATAAACAGAAAAAAGTTCCTGATTTCTTACGAAATCAGGAACTTTTTGGTGGAGACTGCTGGACTCGAACCAGTGACCTCCTGCGTGTGAAGCAGGCGCTCTAACCAGCTGAGCTAAGCCTCCCTATTCGGCAACCCTTACGAGTTGCCTTGTGGTGACCCGTACGGGACTCGAACCCATGTTACAGCCGTGAAAGGGCCGTGTCTTAACCACTTGACCAACGGGCCGGATAAACCCTTGAGGGGCCCCGGAGAGACGTGGTACATCTCTCCGGGCTTTGGTAGCGGCGACTGGATTTGAACCGGTGACACTGCGGGTATGAACCGCATGCTCTAGCCAACTGAGCTACGCCGCCATATCGATAAGCTCGACAAGCAAGAATAAATATAACATATGCGCCGGTGTTTGTCAACAGATATTTCCCGGAAATCCGGGAAAATCTTCACCGATCTTCGATGACGCCGCCGCCCAGCACCGTATCCCCGTCGTAGAGCACTACGGCCTGTCCGGAGGTGATGGCCCGCTGGGGCTGGCGGAAGACCACCCGCATCCGCCCCTCCGGCAGGGGTGTGACCTCCGCCTCCGCCTCCGTCTGGCTGTACCGGGTCTTGGCGGTGACGGCGACAGGCTCCGTCGGCGCCGTGCCGGAGATCCAGTTCACCCGGCAGGCCGTCAGCTCCCGTGCATAGAGCTCCTCGTTGTCCCCCAGCAGGATGGTGTTGTCGGCAGCGTTCTTCCGCACCACATAGACGTGTCTCCCAGCGCTGACGCCCAGCCCCTTCCGCTGGCCGGTGGTGTAGCAGGGGAGACCCTTGTGGCGGCCCAGTACCCGGCCCTCCCGGTCCACGAAGTCACCGGGCGTCATCTCCACATGACCATACTCCCGCAGGAAGCGGCCGTAGTCCCCGTCCGGCACAAAACAGATATCCTGACTGTCCGCCTTGTCGGCGTTCAGCAGCCCCGCCTCACGGGCGCTCTCCCGGATGGCGGGCTTGTCGAACTCCCCCACCGGCAGCAGCAGATGCGACAGCTGGTGCTGCGTCAACTGATACAGCACATAGCTCTGATCCTTCCGCCGGTCCCGGCCCCGCAGCAGCCGGTACAGCCCCGTCTCCGGATCGTAGCCCACACGGGCATAGTGGCCCGTAGCCAGATAGTCGTAGCCCAGCACCAGCGCCCGCTCCAGCAGCGCTCCGAACTTCAGGCACCGGTTGCAGTCGATGCAGGGATTGGGGGTGTGACCGGCGCAGTATTCCGCCACGAAGTGGTCCATGACGTCCCGTGCAAACCGTTCCGTCTCATTGAATACATAGAACTTCATCCCCAACCGATAGGCCACGCTGCGGGCATCGTCGGCATCGTCGGCGGAGCAGCAGGTACCCTCCACCTCGCCGCTGTACAGCTTCAGCATGGCCCCGTCGCAGGCGTAGCCCTGCTGCTGCAATAGAAGCGCCGCCGCCGAGCTGTCCACTCCGCCGGACATGGCCACCAGAACTCGTTTTTTCTCCATGCACCGTTTCCTCGTGTATCCTTTCCCGCCAAAGCGGGGATCCTAATATCATATGTGGGGCCGTCAGTCCAGATTTTTCCGGGTGAAGGCCGTATAGGGCAGCGCATCCGCCAGCCCCAGCAGCACCGGATGAAAGCCGCCGCCGTAGGCGAAGGGCGGCTCCCGCAACACCGTTTTGGTGCAGCGCCGATCCGGCAGCGACACCGTTACGGTGGTACCCTCCGGGCCGGACTGTAACAGCAGCCGCCCGCCGTGACCACGGGCAATGGCCTGACACAGGGGCAGGCCCAGCCCCAGACCCTGTGGGGGAGGCGGCATCCGCAGCTTCTCCAGATAGCCGTCGAAGAGGTGCGCCTGCTGCTCCGGGGGGATGCCCACGCCGCTGTCTGCCACCGTCAGCAACACTTGTCCCGCTGCGGCCCGCAGCGTCACCGTGACCTCGCCGCCGGAGGGCGTGTACTTTACCGCATTGGACAGCAGATTCCACAACAGCCGCTCCAGATAGCTGGGGTGGATGGCCGCTACATGGGCCGTCAGGCTGCACCGCAGGGTCAGCCTCACCCCGGCATGGGCCACCAGCGGCTGGGCGCAGTGCATCAGCTCCGTCAGCCACGCCACCAGCTCCACATTCTTCGTCTCCAGCGGCTCTGTTTGAGAGATCAGGGGGGCGGCGGAGAGATTGTTCACCAGCCGCAGCAGCCGGTAGTAGCTCTGGCACAGGATGGCGGCGCTCTGCCCGGTGGAGCCTTCGCCCTCCGGCATCTCCTCCGGCACCAGCCGGGTCAGCGCCGTATGGATGTTGCCCATGGCCCCCCGCAGCTGCGCTGCGATCTGCGGCATGATCTGCTCCAGTAGAATCTGGCTGTCCTCTTGATGCTCCACGGCCATCGCCCCCTTCCTCTTTACCATGCCGGGAAACGGGGGGAAGTATCCCCGCCAACTTTCTCCAGCGCAGCGGCAGTGGTGAAATTCACCACATTATAGCAGGGTTCCTGTTGAAAAACAAGGCATATCCCCGGATTTGAAAAAAGAAAAAAATTTTATGAAAAAAGGCTTGATTTTTTTGCGGCAGGTGCATATAATACTAAACATACCATATGTTTGATATATTCCATCAGAGAGGAAGTTTTCGTGATGAGCATTAAAGTTGGTATCAATGGATTTGGCCGGATCGGCCGTATGGTCCTGCGCTGCAGCCTGCAGCACCCGGAGATCGAGATCGTGGGCATCAACGACCTTTGCCCTGCCGACTATCTGGCATATATGCTGAAGTACGACACCATGCACGGCCGGTTCCAGGCCGACGTGTCCTCCAGCGACAAGGGCATTATCGTCAATGGCCGCAGCATCCCCGTGTACGCCGAGCGTGACCCCGCCAATCTGCCCTGGAAGGAGATCGGCGCCGAGTACGTCATCGAGTCCACGGGCCTGTTCCTGACCAAGGAGAAGGCCGCCGGCCACATCGCCGCCGGTGCCAAGCACGTGGTGATGTCCGCCCCCTCCAAGGATGATACCCCCATGTTCGTCATGGGCGTCAATCAGGACACCTACACCTCCGACATGACCTTCGTCTCCAACGCCAGCTGCACCACCAACTGTCTGGCTCCCGTGGCCAAGGTCCTGCACGATAACTTCGGCATTGCCGACGGCCTGATGACCACCGTTCACTCCACCACCGCCACCCAGAAAACGGTGGACGGCGTGTCCGTGAAGGACTGGCGTGGCGGCCGTGCCGCCTCCGGCAATATCATCCCCAGCTCCACCGGCGCTGCCAAGGCCGTGGGCAAGGTCATTCCCAGCCTGAACGGCAAGCTCACCGGTATGTCCATGCGTGTCCCCACGCTGGATGTCTCCGTGGTGGATCTGACCGTGAATCTGGAGAAGCCTGCCACCTACGACGAGATCTGCGCCGCCATGAAGAAGGCCTCCGAGGGTGAGCTGAAGGGTATCCTGGATTATACCGACGAGGCTGTGGTTTCCTCCGACTTCCTGGGCGACACCCACACCTCTATCTTCGACGCCAAGGCCGGTATCGCCCTGACCGACACCTTTGTGAAGGTGGTCTCCTGGTATGATAACGAGATCGGCTATTCCGATAAGATCCTGTGCCTCATTGAGCATATGTACTCCGTGGATCACAAGTAATCGCATTTCCCCCTCAAATTTGCTTTCTACCTTTACGTTTTCCTTCTTTTTGTTCCGCCAAAGAAGCCGCCGTCAGGGCGGCTTTTTTGGTACCCATTTTTCCCTCGGAGATTGACAAGTCCGCACCGGGGGGATACGGCAGCAAGAGAGAGCCTGCGGCAAAAGCCGCAGGCTCTCTTTCTGCACTTCCTCAATCGAATGCCGGAGCCAACGCCCGGTATTTCCCCAGCGGAGAGGCTCCGTTCCATGTGAGATACCCACCGGTGTTGCCGGTGTCCCGCAGAGCCTTGATCTGGGCCCCTACCTCCTCCGGGCCGTAGGTGTTGTAGGGCTCCCGGATGGCGTTGTAGGCCTGCACCCACGTGCGTACCGCAGCCGGAGACGCCGTTTCCAGCTGTCGCTGGGCGGCCTTCTGGCCGAAGGCATACATGGTCTCGTAGGGGTGCTCCCACGGCAGCCAGTCCCCGGAGGCCCCGTAGTGATCCGGATAGGGCATGGCGCTGATGGCGTCCACCACATTGCTGATGGCGGGCCAGTACTGGCCGTAGGCGGTGACGTAGGCCTCGGCGCACTCCCCGAACACATCGGCGGAGACATACACCCCGGCGTCGTGGAGCCGGTCGCAGGCGTACATCAGGAATCGCTGCACCGCTTGGGCCTTGCTCTCGCCGTTTTCGTTGCGGTAGTCAATGGTCCCCTCCTCGAAGGCCCATGTGCCGTCGGGGAAGCGCATATAGTCGAACTGGATCTCGTCAAAACCCATGAGTCGGGCCGCCTCCAGCCCCAGCTCCACCTTGTACTGCCACACGAACCGGCTGTACACACTGGGCCAGTACATCCCGCCAATCTGCAAAGGCTCGCCCGCCTGATCGGCGATGACGCACTCCGGGTGATCCTCCGCCAGATGGGGGTCGTTGAAGGCCGTGATGCGTCCGATGACGTAGTACCCGGCATCCTTCAGGGTCTTGATGCCCGTCTGATATACCTCCAGCGTGTTGTAGGCCCTCTCGTAGGCGGAGGGGGAGTACTGCTTCATCACCTCCGAGGGATAGGCGATGGCTCCGCCGTCCATGATGTCCACCACAAAGGCGTTGATACCGCAGGAGTCCGCCACCTCCACATATTCCGCCGCTTGGGCGACGGATTCGTTGTTGAGATACAGGGCCTTCACCTCGCCGGGCATGGGATGGCCCTCGAAGCTGGCCTTTTCACGGGGGAAGTAGTCCAGCCCCGCGGCGTCGCCGCCGCCCCAGCTGTCCCCCCGGTCGGCGTGGAGCTGATAGACCTCCTGATCGTACTGCGCCTTGGCGCTGGGCTCGTCCATGGTGACGTACTCCGCCCGAATGTAGCTGCCCTCCACCTGCCAGCGCCCCACGGCGCCGCTGGCGTCCATATCCTGCCAGCCGGTGACGGTCAGGGCCTCTCCCTTCTGCACCAGCCGCCCCGGCACGGCCCCCGCTTCATCCAGCAGATTCACCGCCGTGCGGACATAGACGGTTTTCGTGGCCACCACGTCCTTGGGGTCCGTCACCAGATGCTCACGGGCCAGATAGCCGAAGCTGTCCTCTCCCAGCACCAGCCACACCAGACCGGGATGATCCTTGTCCTCGTCCTCCACCACATAGGTGACCTTCGTCCCCCGTACCGGCTGGGACAGGACGGCCCCCTCGCCGTCGGTGATGTCCGCCGTCAGCCCCTCGGCGGCCACATAGCCCTCCGCCAGCGTCAGGGGCTTTTCCGCCCACCGGCAGAAATACAGCGCCGTCCCGGCCGCACACAGCAGCACGACGCACAGGATGATCCACAGGGCGGTGTGGGGACGCTTCTGAACAGTTTCCTTGGTAGCTTGCATGGACGTACCTCCCGGATTCATTGTCTCCATTATACGGGAAGCGGCGGCGGAAAGCTACCGGAAAATGCTCACTTTCGACAAATTTCATATTTCCTTAAAAAATCGCCGCCGGAGCGTGGACAGCCGGGCGGCGTGCGTGGTATACTGTACGGAGAATTTGTATGTAAAGGGAGTGGCACGGATGAAAAAAACATACCTTGGCTTGATGGGACTGTTCCTGCTGCCACAGACGGCACTGGCCGTCGATGCCGCCGCCCCGGCAAGCACCGGTGTAAGCTCGCCGCTTGCCGCCCTGTGGCGGGTGCTGCTGACCCCCATCACCGTGCCCTATCTGCCGTGGCAGCTGCCGCTGCTGGCCCCCGTTGCGCTGGTGCTGGTGCTGGTGCTGCTGATCTTCTGCCTGTTGGCTCGCCGTGGCGGCTATCGCCGTGGCTTCCGGGAGGGGGAGCGTGTGGTGATGCGCCAGATGGCCCGTGAGGAGCAGGAGGCCGCCGTGCCGCCCATGCCCCACCGTCCGGCTCCGCAGCAGCCCGCCGCCCCGAAGCCTGCTCCGCAGCCGGAGAAGGCTCCCACGCCCCCGCCTGCGGAGGAGAAAAAGCCCGCCCCTCCGGCAGCAGAAAAGCCGGCATCTCCCGTCCGGGAAACACCGGCCCCCGCCGCCCCGGTCTCTCAGGAGGAGAAGCCGGACGAGCTGGACATCGATCTGCTGTTGGAGGAGATCAAGCGGATGTAGCTCACTTCTTCAGGAAGCCGAACAATCCCTTTTTCTCATAGGGCCGGGCGCTGACGCCCTGCACCTCATAGCCGGTCTTGCCGATGGCGGCCCGCAGAGCCTCCTCGTCCAGCGGCGCCTCGCTGAGGATCACCGCCTGCCCCTTGGTGTGGGAGGCGGTGACTTTTTTCACCGGCAGAGCGCCCCGGATAGCATCGCTGACATGGGCCTCGCACATCCCGCACATCATGCCGTCTACCTTCACCGTTGTCTCAATCATATGGATTCCACTCCTTTTGGTTAATGTTATCTAACTGTATCTCAGAAACCAAGCCGCCCGCAGGCGACCTCTGGAACGACTGCATTGTAATCCCCACCGCCGGTTTTGTCAAGAGACGCTCTTGCAAATCCGGCAAAACCCACTTATAATATACTATAAATCATACCGATCCCCAAGGAGGAAGCTTCCCATGCAGCTCTCTGCAACGAAAAAACTGGTATTCTGCGCCATCTGCGTGGCATTGTGCGTGGTGCTGCCCATGGCCTTTCATGCGCTGGGCTCCGGCACCGTGTTCCTGCCCATGCACGTCCCCGTGCTGCTGTGCGGCCTGGTCTGCACGTGGCCCTACGGCGTGGTCTGCGGCCTGCTTGGCCCGCTGCTGTCGTCGGTGCTGACCGGTATGCCTGCGGCGGTGCTGCCCTCCATGATGGCGGAGCTGGCGGTCTACGGTCTGGTAACGGCGCTGGCGATGCGTCTGGTGCATACGGGGCGGCTCTACGGCGACCTCTATATCGCCCTGTGCTGCGCCATCCCCTGCGGCCGCATCGTGGCGGGCGTGGTGAAGGCATTGACCTTCCCCGCCGGCAGCTGGTCCATGGCGGCGTGGGTTTCCGCCCACATTCTGATCTCGTGGCCCGGCACCCTCATCCAGCTGGCTCTGCTGCCCACACTGGTGGTGGCCCTGACCAAGGCCCGGCTGGTGCCGCCCCGCTATTAAAATTTTTATAGCTTGCACAAAATGAGGGTGGCATTTTGTCGCCGGATATGGTAAACTATTCCTGTCAACCTGACGGCTTTGGGCCGCAGGTATGAGGAGGAATGGAAATGAACCGTCAATACCCCAGACTGGTATTGCGTGACTCGTCCTTCCGCAGCAACGCCCGGGAGACTATCTCCCGCTGCGCCGCCTGCGGAATCCAGGTCTGCGGCGTCATCAAGGGCGTCAACGGCCTGCCGGAGGTGGCCCGCCGCTTCCGGGAATGCGGCGTTACGCAGTTGGGAACCAGTCGTCTGGAGCAGGTGGAGCGCTGCCGCCAGGCGGGCATCCCCGGCCCCTATCTGCTGATCCGCATCCCCGGCCCCACGGAGCTGCCGGAGCTGGTACGGCTGTGTGAAATGTCGCTGCAAAGCGAGCGCAAGACTCTGGACCTGCTGGAGCAGGAGTGTACCCGGCAGGATAAGCCCCACGCCGTCATCATCATGGCGGATCTGGGCGACCTGCGGGAGGGCTACTGGGACCACGAGGAAATGGTGCAGACCTGCCTGTATGTGGAGCACCGGCTGCCCCATGTCCACCTGTCCGGCGTAGGCGTGAACCTCAGCTGCTACGGCTCTGTGCGGGCCACGCCGGAGAAGATGCAGATGCTGCTGGCCATCGCCCGCCGGGTGGAGGACGCCATCGGCCGCCCGCTGGAGATAGTCTCCGGCGGCGCCACCAGCTCCTATCCCATGATCCATACCGGCACCATGCCCGCCGGCATCAACCACCTACGGATCGGAGAAAATATTCTGACGGCGCAGGATATTGCCGATTCCTGGGGCGTCCACGATGCAGACTACCTCCGGGACGACGTGTTCCGTCTGGAGGCAGAGGTGGTGGAGGTGAAGGAGAAGCCCACCTATCCCCAAGGGGAGCTGGGGGCCGACGCCTTCGGCCGAAAGCCTGTCTATGAGGATCGTGGCCTCCGACTCCGTGCCATTCTGGCGTTGGGCCGGGCCGACGTAGGCGACATGGAGACGCTCCGGCCCACCATGCCCGGCGTCACCGTCATCGGCGGCTCCTCGGATCACTGTATTCTGGACGTGACCGACGCCCCCCAGCCGGTGCAGGTGGGGGATGTCCTGTCCTTCCGGCTGTGTTACAGCCACGTACTCTATGCCACCCAGCGGGACGATGTTCCCGTGGTGATCTGTCCGTGACCTCCGGGCCAAGCCCGCTGGCAATAAAATTCATCTAAGGAGGAACTCCCCTTTGAACAATGATAACTTTATGGTATTCGTCTATAATGCCATCATCGCCCTGTTTGCGTTCTTCGTGGCGGCCCCTATGCTGCTCAACGCCATCAGTCTTTTCACCGTGCAGAAGCGCTTCGCCAAGGTCATGGTGGACGAGGGCGTGGTGAAGGAGGAGACGGTGCGCCGCCTGCACCCGAAAAAGCAGGTGGCCGGCGTCCTGATCTCCCTGCTGGTGCTGGCCGGTCTGGGCTGGACCTGCACACGGGTGGATATGGGCTATATCTGTGGCTGCATCGCTCTGGTGGCGGGCGTGCTGAAGTACCGGAATATCATCCAGTTCAACAGCCTCACCGTCCAGCGCTTCCGCAATACCTACAAGGATGAAATGGATCTCAATAAGTACAATAAGTACGTGGATTCCCATTTCTAAGAGCGAGCGTATCGCCTGTAAGCAGGGTGTATTTTTACAAACGAGCCTTAACGGCGCAAGCTGTGTGACGGATTTTAACCGCAAACAGATACTGTGAAGAAGAAGGCCCCCGGCATTGCCGAGGGCCTTCTTCTTGTATTGGCAACCAAAGACACCCCCCGGCTCTGACGGGGTAAAAATAGCCTATGGCGAGGGGAAAAGAAGACAAGAAAAAGTTTCCGAGTTAGAGTAAAGAAAGAGCACATCCATATGCTGATAAGCATCCTGCCGAAGTACAGCGTGTCCCAGAATATGGGATACCTGAAAGGAAAGAGCAGCCTGATGATATTTGATCGGCATGCGAACCTGAAGTATAAGGACGGGAACAGGCACTTTTGGGCAAGAGGGCATTTTGCGGATACGGCAGGCCGCAACAAGAAAGCGATCAAGGCGTACATAGAACCAGTTGGAGGAGGACAAAATATCCGACCAAATTAGCATAAAGGAATTTATAGACCCGTTTACGGGTAGTAAGAATCCCAAGGCATAGATAAAACCCCTTAAAGGGTAGCCCGAGAAAGGAATGCGGCCTGCAAGCCTCTGGCGGAGCTGGCGGATGTGCTGCCCGGCAGGGAGCCGGGCGGAGAAGGCCCGGGTATTTATTGACGCCATTTACCGCATGAACCGGGCGCTGGGCATTCCGGAGTGCTTTCCCTGTATTCGGTCGGAGGACCTGCCTCAAATGGCCGCCTGGGCGGAGGCCAACCCCGTATACCCGGTGCCAGTGATTTTCGGCAAGGAGGACTTTATCCGCTTGGCCCGCCGGGTGATGCCGTGAACCTTGGCAATTAAAAACGAAAAAAGGGAGGCGGCTTACAAGACGGTTCTGTTTCGTAAGCTGCCTCCCTTTTTAATTCCGGGCGTGAAGAGCATCCTTTAATTTTTACGGTTTCGGTGCGCTTTATTCGGCGGTGGTTGGCACCGTATAAATATTGATGTGATTTCCCGCCGGATCCGCCATGCGGAACATATGCCAGCCGTAGGGGCGGAAGAAAGGCTCCTGGGTGACGGCACCGGCTGCCTGCGCCCGGGGATAGATGTCCTCCAGAGTCGGCACCTGCAGCTGGAAATGTACGGCGCCGGAGGTGGGGAACGGATTTTCCTGGGTCAGCAGCACCAGCTTTGTGCCGGCGAGATTGTACTTAACGCCCCGGTCCTCCGGCCCCTCGTCCCAGCCATAGAACGGTTGTGTCGCAAATACCTGCTCGTAAAAGGTACGGCAAGGCTCATACTGCTCCGACGGCACATAGAGAAGCAGCTGAAAGTCCAGATATGACATTTTCCTTTCCTCCTATTGTGGATTACGGCGATAGGGTGCAAAGGCCTCGCAGGTATCCCGCAGCACACGGGTGCAGACCTGCTCACCCTCTTGCAGCAGCTTCGCCTCGTCTACGCCGGTCAAATGATCGTCCCGATAAACAACACGGCCATTGATCATGGTGAGCCAGACGGGGCCGGTGACACCCAGCTTGGCAAGCATGGATGCGGGGTCATGGAGAGCACCGGCGTACTCCAGGCGCCGGGCATCGATCATGAAGAGGTCTGCCGCCTTCCCGGCGGCAAGCTGCCCCAGCTCCGGACGCCCGATCATCTCAGCGCCCCCCACAGTGGCCAGCTTCAGCATCTCATAGGGGGAGGGACAACCGCCCCGCTTTTTGCTGAGAAAGGTCTGCATCAGGTATGCCAAGCGCAGGGTATCCAGCATATTGGAGCCGTCGTTGGTGGCGCAGCCATCCACGCCGAGGCTTATGGGTATGCCGGCCTTGCGCATACCGGGGATGTCCAAAATCTCGCTGCCGCCCAGCATGGTGGGGGCGGGGCAGTGGGAAATGCCCATGTGGTTTTCCGCCAGCAGAGCATATTCCTCCGGCAGCGTTTCCCGGCCATGGGCCAGCCAAATGTCACTGCCGACAAAGCCGATGCGGCGGCACCATTCCAGGGAGCGGACGCCGAAGCGGCGCACCATGCTGCTGTTTTCCCCCTCGCACAAATGGGTGTGCATATGGACACCAGCGCTGCGGGCCAGGCGTATGGTCTCCAGGAAGGTGTCCTCGGTGCAGTTGATGGGCTGGCAGGGGGCCAACACGATTTGCCGCATGGAGAAAGGCTCCGGGTCGTGATAGAGCGCCAGCAGACGCTGGCAGTCGTCCAGGTACTCCGCTGTTGTCTCGCACATCTCATCGGGAATGGTGCTGCCCTTCCAGCGGGGCAGGGTGTTGGTGCCGCGGGCGGCTACAAAGCGAAAGCCCATCAGACGGGCGGCCTCCATCTGCCGGTCCACCCCCTGCTTGCCGGTGGCCGGTGTGTAGCAGTACTGGTGATCTACCGAGCAGGTGCAGCCGTGCTTAATAAGGTCTGCCATACAGGCGGCGCTGGCATAGAAGATCACATCCCCGTCGATACGGACGAAAACCTTATAGATGTCATCCAACCACTGCATCAGCGTCAGCTCCGAGCGGTCAATCGTCATCAAATTGCGAACAAATGCCTGAAAAAAATGATGGTGTGTATTAACAAGGCCGGGGTAAACATACTTGCCTGCGGCGTCAATGATCTGGGCGTCACCGGCGGCAAGGTTGCTCCCCACCGCTTCAATGCGGTTGCCGCAGATGAGAATGTCGCTGTTATAGAGCACCCGATCCGCCGGATCGCAGGTCACCACAGCATCCGCGTTTCGAATCAGTATCCTCTCCCTCATGACGGATCCTCTTGCGGCAGCGTGTCCCGATTTTTCATATTGCGGCGATAGGCCAGCACCTCCACCACATTCTTTTCCTCATCGCAGATCTGGAAAATCCGGTCGCCGTACCAGGTGTCGGTAAGTCCCAGCAGCACCTCCACATCGTCACGGCTCTCCAGCCACGCAAAGCAGGCGTTGACATCCTCGGCCTCAATGGTGGTCAGCGCAGGGCCCTGGGGCGTGTTCTCCGTCTTTTGCCGAATATCCGTAAAGCCGCCGGCAGAGCGGAGGCGGCAGCCCCGATCCTCGGGCCCCCGATCCCAGGAGGTGACCACGGGCATCTGCATGGAATCCCGGTAAAAGGCGGTGATCTTCTCCAGATCCTCCGCGAAAAGAATGGCAGTATACTCATCGGTAAAGTAGCAGCCGCCGTCATCGGCCCCCATGGGCCGATACTGCTCGGAGCGCTGGTAGACCTCCACCCAGTTGCCCACGGGGTCCTTGATGCAGAAGCTGTATTCGCCCCACGGATGAGACTGCAGGGGGCGGATAACGGTGACCCGAGGCTCCTTTTTCAGGTTGGCGTAGCACAGTTCAATGTCCTTTGCCTCTAACCGCATTCCCGCAGGACCCTGGGGCAGAGTGGGATGGCGGCAGATCAATTCCAGGCGGTTGTCTCCGATCTTGAACTTGCAGCCGCGATCCACCGGACTGGTGTACCAGCCATACATCTGGGGCAGACGCAGCAGATCCCGATAAAAGGACTGCAGGGTGTCAAACTCCCAGGAATAATAAACGATTCTGTATTCTTTGCGCCACATATTTTCCCCTTTCTATCATCAGTGCATCAAAATTTCCTCTCGCACATTGCGCAGGTAGGCGTAGATCTCCACCACATTGCCGCTGGGGTCGTACATTTGGAACAGCCGCCGCGCATCAAAGTCCGTGTCACGCAGCACCCCGGCCTCCTTATAGTCCGGGCTTTGGCTGAACCGGTCGTACAGTTTGTTGACGCTGCTGGCCTCCAGGCCGATCATGGACGGGCCCAGGGTGCAGCCTGCCGGACGCCTGCGCAGCAGAAGCTGTGCATCGCCGGCCTGAAGCAGCAGCGCATCTGCCTGCCGCTCCAGCAGCGGAAGCCCCAGTCGGTCGCAGTAGAAGCTCTGCGCCGCCGCTAAATCATCCTCATAAAGCACGCCGGTAAAGGTGCCGGTAAACATATCCGTTTTATCCACATCGCCGCCGCTGCAGGGGCTGTCGTCCTGCAGCAGATGCACCAGATTGCCTTCGGTGTCCCGGAGGGTTACCTGCCGGGCATCCTGAGAGAGGATCTCGATGTGGGGCATTTCCTCCAAAATCCGCTCCATGCACAGAGGCAGATCGGAGCACTGGGCCAAAAACTCACTGTGTCCCTGCCGGGGGGTAAAGGGGATCTGGGTGATCTCCAGCCGTCCGCTGCCCATGTAGAAGCGGTAGCCCTTCTGATCGGGGACGATGGACCAGTTATAGTTGGGCTGCAGGCCCAGTACCTCGCGGTAGAAAAAGACACCGCTGTCATAATCCTTCAGGTGCAGAATATATCTGCATTCGTGAAATGTAATATTCATGCCTTCGATCCTTTCGACTGTGATTCCCCGGCGCTTTTCCGGCGCAGGCAGGGAGCGGAGAGCGGATGGGGGTAGGGGGTGCCATTGGCCGCCGGTGCCCGCATCCGCATACCGGTGAGCTTGATGCCGATCAGTGCGGCCAGATAGGGCAGCATCTGGGTCAGCTGCGTGGCGATGCCGAAGCTCTGCAGGCGCATCCGCAGCGCCTGCATCACGCCAAACAGCAGCGTGGCAAGATAGCCGCCGACGGGAGACCACTGGCCGAACTGGTTGGCGGCAAAGGCCATAAAGCCGGACCCGGCGGACATATCATTGACAAACACATTGGCGGAGCTGAGGCACATGACAGCGCCTCCCATGCCGGCAAAAACGCCTCCCAGAAGCACCGCACGCATTCGCAGGCGGTAGACATTGATGCCCAGCGTGGCCACGGCGGCGGGGTTTTCGCCCACGGCACGGATCCGCAGGCCCCATGCGGTTCGATGCAGCAGATACTGCATGATCGCCACCGCCAGCAGACCCAGATAGATGCAGGCCGGGTAGCCGCTGAGCATGGTGCCCGCTATGGGGATGCGGGAGAGCAGAGGGATATTCACGGCCTGAAAGCCCTCCACCCACGGGGAGATGCCGGTGGTGTCCCACAGGGCGCGCATCAGCATATAGGCAAAGCCCGGGCCGAAGAGGTTGAGGCCGATGCCGATCACGATCTGCTGGCCGTTGCAGTAAATGGCCAGCACCCCCAGGATCAGCGCCAGAAATGCACCGGCGGCGCAGCCGCACAGCAGCCCTACCCAGGGGCTGCCTGTATAGTAAGAGCCCACGGCGGCGAGAAACCCGCTGAAGAGCATGGAGCCCTCAATGCCGATGTTGATGACACCCGCCCGCTCGCTGATGGTGCAGGCCAGAGTGCCCAATGCAATGGGTGCGGTCAGCCGGATGGCAGAGGCAAAAAAGTTGGCAAATGAGATCCAAAAATCCATTATTCAGCAGCTCCTTCCTGTTTCCGGCCCCGGCCGACACAGCTCTTGAGCCGCTGCCACAGGTGGCCCAGCACATTCCACACATCCGGAGAGGCCACCAGCATGACAATAAAGCCCTGGAGCACAGAGATCATCTCCGTTGTCACCTGGCTGGTCAGGCTCATGCTGATGGAGGCGGAGCGCAGCATTCCGAACAGGAAGGCGCTCAGCAGCACGCCCACAGGCGAATTCATGGCAAGGGTGGCCACGGTAATGCCGTCCCAGCCGTATCCGGGGGAGAAGCCCATGACGAAGCGCTTATATACCGCCAGGCACTGGATGGACCCGCCCAAGGCAAACAGGCCGCCGCTGATGCACATGGCGGCGATCGTCCGGCCATAGATCGGCAGTCCGGCCTGCTGCATGGCACGGGGGTTGCTGCCCATGGCCCGCAGGGAAAAGCCAAAAGGGGTTTTATACAGCATCCAGGTTACAACGGCTACGCAGAATAGCGCCACAAGGATACCGTAGTTAAACTGCGTGCTGGGGAAAATGCGCGGTAAAATGCTGCCCTCGTTAACGACCACGGTCTCCGTGTTGCTGGCGCCGGGACGCTGAAAATAGCTCTTGACAATATACTCCGTCAGCAGCGCGGCGATGGAGTTCATCATAATGGTGGCCACGGACAGTGAGGTCAGGTTTCGCCCGGCAAACAGGGTGGGCAGGAGCGCCCACAGAGCACCGGCCGCAAAGCCCGCCAGCAGCGCCAGCAGCCAGCCCCACGGCGCCGGCAGCGGCACTGTCAGGCCCACAATAACGGAGGCCAGTCCGCCCACCAGCACCTGTCCCTCACCGCCGATGTTGAAAACACCGCTCTGGAAGGCCACCGCCGCACCGAGGCCGGTCATGATCAGCGGCAGCATATATGCCAGCACATTCAGAAAGCTCTTGGTGCTGCCGAAGGAGCCGGTGAGTATGCTCCAATATACCACCAGGGGATCCCGCCCGGTAAGCCGTATGGTCAGCCCGAACAGCACCAGCGCCAGAACCAACGAAAACAGCGACAATCGAATCCTTGTTTTTTTCACAGTGTCCCTCCTTGCGCAGATGATCTATCTCTGCCGATAAGGTGCGGGGCCGAAGGCCAAATAGGCTTTCAGCCCCGTCAGCGTGTCAAAAAAAGCCTCGCAGAGTTTGCCGCCCGCAGGCGGCAAAGAATTAAAATCATTTTCTCTCGCGACATGTGCGTGAGAGAAAATACCTCTCAGGCTGCCAGTGTGGAATTTGTCCGTCACGGACGGGCAAATTATGCGCGCAGCAGACTGCAAGCCTTTTGTCGGAAAAACCCGGAGGGTTTTTCGACAGTCTCGCGGGGCCGAAGGCCAAATAGGCTTTCAGCCCCGTGTTGGATTTACGCCGCCTTCCACACCTTTGCTTCTTCAATGGTGCTGGGGACCACGATGGTGCCGTCCTTGATGGCAGCCACCGCTGCATTGTACTTCTCCATCACATCAGCGGGGATCTGATAGGCAGAGCCGTCAAAATCCAGGTACAGGCTGTCCTCTGCCAGACCCTTTTCAATGGCACCGGCGGTGAACTTACCGTCCATGACATCCTGAATCGCTTCCTGGGCGCAAGCGGGGAAGTCCCGGATGGCGCTGGCAATGTTGGTCTGGGGGGCGTCCGCATTCAGGTTGCCGTCAAAGAAGACGGTCAGAAAGTTCTTCTCCTTGCCGGCATTGAGGATACCCAGGCCGCCGGCACTGGCGGTGTGGTATATCAGGCTGGCGCCCTGCTCATGCATGGATGTGGCCAGCTCATAGCAGCCGTTGACCTCTGCCCAGCCGTTGGCATAGTCCACCAGTACCTGGCAGTCAGGGTTGGCATAGTGGGCTCCGGCGATCATACCGGCAGCGCCCAGATTGCACAAGGGGATGTCGTGGGCGCCGATAAAGCCCAGGGTATTGGTGTCGGACAGGCTGGCGCCCAGGAAGCCGGCCAAAAAGCCCAGCTCCTGATCGCGCCATGTGTAGCTGCGGATGTTGTCACCCTCCACCACAGCGTCCAGGATCACAAACTTCTGCTGCGGATAGTTGGGGGCCACATTTTCCAGACTGGAGCTCTGGCTGCCGCCCAGGCAGATGATGAGGTCGCAGTCTCCGCTGTCGGCATAGCCGGATATCAGACCCTCGTACTCGGCGTCATCCTTGGGCTCGGAATATACCCACTGGATGCCCATGGTGCTCTCCGCTTTCTTCATGCCGTCATACAGCGCGTCGTTAAAGGACTTATCGCCCAGGCCGCTGGAGGCGAACACAACGGCGACCTTGGTGCCTTTCTCGGAATCGTCACCTGCCGGATCCTTGTCGGACTTCCCGCAGGCCACCAGGGACAGCATCGAGCAGACCACCAGCAGCATGGACAGCCACTTTTTCACATTTGTAAACTTCATCTTAGTTCCTCCTTGCACGGTTCGTTCTAAGCTGCCGTTTCATCGGCAGCAGGATCAATAAAGGATCGATCAGTGGGCTTCGCCCAGCATCATGCGTCCTAAGGCCTCACGGGTGGCATTGTCTGCATCCACAAATCCCATGATCTGCCCGCGGAACAGCACCATGATCCGGTCCGAAACCTTGATCAGCTCATCCAGATCGCTGGAAATGAGCAGCACGGCGCAGCCCTGTTCCGCCGCTGCCAAAATGCGGCCTTGGATGTAATCCGCCGAGGCGATGTCAACGCCCCGGGTAGGCTGTGCGGCAATGAGCATCCGGCAGCCCCGGTCAAGCTCCCGGGCGACGATGATTTTTTGTTGATTGCCGCCGGAGAGGGTGCCGACCACAACCGACTCATTGGTGGCCGCAATGCTGTAATCGGCGATCTTAGCCTGCGCATCACGGCGGGCGGCCGCCCAGTCCTCCAGCAGTGGGCTTTTGGCATAGGGCTTTTCGTCGTAGGCATTCAGCAGCATATTTTCAAAGAGCCGCATACTGAGAATGAGGCCCATGCCTTGCCGGTCATCGGGAATGCTGCCCACGCCGGCATCCCGAATCTGCTTGGTCGTGCGGCCGGTGATCTCCTGCCCGTCCAGCAGAATGCTGCCGGAGGAGGAGCGGCAAAGGCCCAGAAGGGCCTGCGCCAGAGGCGTCTGTCCGTTGCCCTCGATGCCCGCTACGCCCAGCACCTCGCCGGAGCGAATGGAAAAGGTGACATTTTGCACAGCGGCGCCGCCACGGCTCTGCACGCTGAGGCCCTTTATCTGCAGCACCTCTTCCTCTCCAATGGGGTGGGGCCGGCGGCGCCCGGTAGGAACCGTTTTGCCCACCATCATCTGCGTCAGCTTTTCCATGCCGGTTTCCTGAGGGGTGGTGGTGCCGATGATCCGGCCCTGCCGAATCACGGTCATGCGGTCTGCAATTTGATAGACCTCCCGCAGCTTATGCGTAATGAAAATTGTGGACTTACCCAGCTCCCGCAGGCGGCGCAGCACATCAAACAGCGCATCGGACTCCTGAGGCGTCAGCAGGGCGGTGGGCTCGTCGAAAATCAAAATGTCCGCCTTGCGATACAGCAGCTTGACGATCTCCACTCGCTGGCGCTGCCCAATGGTCAGCTTGTCCACCAGCGCATCAGGGTCTATGTCTAAGCCATAGGAGGCGGCCAGCTCCCGGATACTGCGTGACGCTTCCTGCTTTTTCAGCCGTCCGCATCTGGTCCTGACCTCCTGCCCCAGGGTAATGTTTTCCGCCACCGTCAGGTGCGGAATCAGCATCAGTTCCTGGTGTACCATACCGATGCCGTGGGCAATGGCGTCAGCAGGGCTTTTCAGCACCACTGGCTCGCCGGAAAGGAACATCTGACCCTCATCGGGCTGCTCGATGCCGTAGAGCATTTTCATCAGTGTGCTCTTTCCTGCACCGTTTTCCCCCAGAAAGGCGTGCACCTCGCCGCGGCGCAAGGTGAAATTGATGTGATCGCTGGCCTGTACGACACCGTTATAGCACTTGCACAGGTCAACACACTGCAAAACAATGGGGGCCTCGGTGGTGGTTTGCGTGTGTTCGGCTATCATAGGATCCTCCTTTCAGGGTCGTTCCCTCCATTGGTTGATACGGACAAGCGGTCCGGTTCTTTTCCATGGGTGGTATTTTGCGTGAACTCATTATACGCCTGTACCCGTAGAATTTGAAGAACAAATAAGCGATGTAAAGCCATCGGTAAGACCGATGGCTTTCAGGTAAAAACAGGGTTTTGGGGAAGTTAATTTATAGTGCCGGAGGTTGCTTTTTAACAAAAATGCTGCTAAAATCAGGGAGATGTCCCACAATTACCATTCCAGCGGTGTCGGTTGGGGCAAACAGTGGCGAGAGGTCTCCATCTGCGACAGCAGCGCAAGTATGAGGTGAAAACGATGACATTAAAGCAAATACTATATGTCCGGGCCGTCAGCAAGGCAGGCTCTATCGGCAAGGCAGCAGAGTCGCTGTTCATCTCCCAATCCAGTCTATCCGAGTCGATCCGAAACTTGGAGCGGGAATATGGTATGGTTCTTTTTGAGCGAACCAGTAAGGGCATATCGCTGACGCGCCAGGGAGAGGCATTCCTGAAGGACACACAGCTGCTGACAAATATCTACCAGGATTTGGATGACAAGTATAAAAACCACAAGGGGGAGTGCGAGTATTTTTGCGTATCTTCCCTGCACCATGTCTCCGGTATCGATGCCTTTGAGCACATTGTATGCCAGCCTAAGAATCAGAAATATCATCTGGGATATTTTGAGGGAAACATGGATCAGGTGCTGCAGGATGTGGAAACGAATCGCTCCGACATCGGCGTGCTGTTTTTCACCAGCGACAGCCGCAGCGCCATTATCAAGGCTTGCAATCGGCGGAATATATTTTTTCAGCACCTGAAATATGATCTGCTGCATATTTACATCCAGAACACGCATCCCTTAGCCGGGCGCAAAAGAGTTACACTGGCGGACATCCAGCAGTACCCGTTTATTTCTTATGAGGAGTGTCATCCCTCCTCGGCCCGATTCACGACGACCAGGCGCCAGTGGAACCCCCAGCAGCAGGTCATCTCGGTATCCGACCGGGCGATGGCGTATTCACTGCTGGCACTGGGCGATGCCTATGTGACCGGCTCCGGCTATCTGACACAAGAGGATCGCCGCCGCGCCTTGGTCAGTGTGCCCATCACGGATCTGGGGCAAATCGAGATCGGGTATATCTGTAACCCCTCTCGAGTCCTGTCAGAATTGGCGCTGGAATATATTGAGTGGCTGAAGATAATCACCGTGTGACAGGCGCTATTCGCCCTATAGGCAAGCCGTATTTTCCGCAAGGGTAAGAGCATACGGCCACTTTGCTTCAAGCCCTCACCCATAGAGCAAAATAGGCAAAGAAGAAGTCCTGTTTTCGAGAGAAAACAGGACTTCTTGGAGCTGCTGGGCGGATTCGAACCGTCGACCTCATCCTTACCAAGTGATAAAATGCCCTCCAGCCGTTGCGGCATAAGGGTTTGCGGGCGTTTTTGCCCCAAAAAGGAAGAGATCGGAAACTCTTTGCTCCATGTGTTCCGTCCGCTCGTTTCCCCGTGTGGGTCACGGTGTGGGTCAGCACCGCAATCAGCAGCGGTGTGGGTCAACTTTTGGCGGGGCGAAAATCGTTCCATTTTGCGCTGCTGTAGACAATAAAAGGGTACCTTGCTAAAAGTATAGAGCCACCGGGCGGAGAAAGGCTCTCCCGCCAGACGGCTCTTTATTTTCGCAGTCGTTTCCCGTATGGGTCAAAATGTGGGTCAAGCGGAAACCTCTGCGTCAAACTGATTGGTAGCATCATAAACGAACGGTCGAAACTGCACGATTCTCACTTCTTAAATAGTATACCATAGTTTTTGCAAAATTTGAAGCAGAAAATGGAAATCAGTGTCGTCACTTTTTATTCCAATATCGCACCGCTGCAAACAAAAAATAAAACCCCCGGGGTCTCTTGTCATGCAAGAGGCCCCGGGGGTAGTGTTTTATTTTGCCGCTTAGGTCTTTCTTTTTGGCTTACGCCTCCCGCTCCTTATGCTTGAGGACGAAGGCTGCGGCGAGAATCGTCACGGGCAGGGCGATGACCCAAACCAGCACGCCGGTATCGCCGGTGGCGGGGGCATTGCTGCCGCCGGTCTGAATGGTCACATCGCTCATGTCATAGAGCCGGGTCTGGGTGTTTGCGAAGCGGTAGTAGGCCGCCAGGGCGTAGTAGCCCTGCTCGGTGGCCATGTCGTTCCGCTCGCCGCCAGCGGTGTGCCGGAAGCCGCCGCCGGTGACATAGAACCCGGCAAGAGCATCCAGAACGGTGTGGCCGTTCTTCACGAAGCGGCTATCCGCAGTGGGGTCGATGCCCAGGGCGGTGAGGGCCACGATGACCTGGGCGCAGGACTCGCTGTTCACGGTGCCCCAGCTGTCAAAGCCGCCGTCGCTGCGCTGCAGGGCGGAAAGGGCCTCCAGAGCCTTATCCACAGCGGCCTTCACGGTCTCGTTGGTCTTGTAGTAAGGTGCCAGGGCCTGAATGGCCATAGCGGTCATATCCGGGTCGGCGTTCTCAGCGCTCAGGTCCCAGCCGCCGTCGTTGAGCTGGGCATCCAGGATGACCTGAATCAGCTTCTCCCGGGTCACATCGCCCATAGTGGGGTAGTTGTGGCTATCCAGGGCAATGAGGGTGAAAATGGGGCCGTTAATGTCCTGGGCCTGCACATAATCCATGCTATCCAGACCCTTCAGCAGGTTGTGGCCGCCCACATTGGTGACATCCTTGCCGATGGCCGTCAGGGCCAGGATCACCCGGGCGTTGTCGGTGACTTTCGTCGGGTGCAGACGCTCATTGGCGTCAGCCTTGGCCTTCACATACTCCACCACATTGTCATAGTACCCGGCGGGTACGGTGCGGCCGCTGCGGGCCAGGCCGATGACCATCCACTCGCCGCCGGTGGAGTTCACCGTGGGGGTGCCCAAGGTGGCCATGAAGTCGCCGGTGGTCTTATAGATGGTATCCAGATTTGCCATGAGGTCTGCGTGCTTGAGCTGGTTGAGCCTAATGATAGCGGCGGTGAGAGCGTCCACCTTATCGGCGTCCACCAGAGCCTTGTCCTCGTCGGAGAGGGCATCGTAGGCGGACTTGGCGGCGGTGATGGCGGCCTCACTATCCAGGGTGACATTGGCGCCGATGGCGTCAATAAGGTCCTCCACGGTCTCGATGTCGCCCTTCAAAACGGTGATAGTCAGGTCGCTGATCTCCATCTGATAGAACTTCGCATACACATCCAGCCACTCATAGCCGCCGCTTCTGTGGGTAACATCCAGATAGCCGCCATGAATTCTGTAGGTGCCCGCCGGGGTGGTCTTGGGCACGGTGAAAGTGATGCTCTTGAGGGCCACCTCGGGGCCGACGGGGGTAGTGCCCTCGCCCTCCCAGGAGTCGCCGCCCTTGGACCACTTGGAGAAAATGTACTCCGCACCGGGAATATTGGTGGAGTAGTTCAGCAGGCAGTACTGCAGCTTATAGTCCTGGGCCAGCTGCTCGATGGGCAGCGTGGGGATGGAGATGGTAAGCTTGTCCCCAGCCTTGACCTGCCCGCCGTTCTCGGCCACGGTCTCATACTTGGGCTCCAGTTTGAAGTTGGGGTTGTCCTCCACCTGCAGCGTAATATCTGCCAGCATACCGAAGCCATAGCGGGTGGAATCGGCGATGCCGCCGGTGTTGCCCTGATCGCCCTCGCTGTCGGGTTTAGAGCCGTAGCCCCGGCTATCGGAACTGCCCTTGGTGAGGGTGATCGTGCCGGATTCCGTCAGATAGGCCGCAATGCGGGGCTGACGAGCTACCTGTGTTTCCGCACCATTTTCATTAATACGGTTAATATCGTGCCCGTTGTCTGTATTTACTACGCTCTGCAGAGGCATATCCGTATAGAACACCGTCGTGGTCGCAGGGTTATAAATACGGAGGATCTTGTGGATATTGGTAGGCCGCCCGATGATCCAGATACCCGCCGTATCGCCGGTGCGCAGGGCCTCGCCGGGGCGGGAGATGTTCTCCTGCACATAGCGGGTGACCTTGCCCTTGAGGGAGTAGACCTGCGTGACGGTCTGTCCCTGATAGTCGGCGGTGACCTCGATGCCGTTGTAGCCGTCCTTGATGAGGATGGTCACATTGCCGCTTTCATCGGGGGTGTAGTCGGTCTTGACGGGGGTGCCGTCTTTGTTGTACTGGAGGTAGTTATAGACGCTGACCTTGGCGTTGGTGCCGCTTACCTTAAAGGTGAAAGGCGCACCCTGGGTGTCGTAGTTGTAGGTCCAGTTGTCGTATTTGCTGGTGTTGCTCAGGGAGGTGAAGTTCGTCAGCTTCTTGTTCAGATCCTGAATAGCCGTCTCCTCGGGGCTATTGACATGGACGGGAATCTCCGGAATCTGGCCATAGAAATTGCCCGCCTTATCCGTAAAGGTAACGGTAAAGGTGGTGGTACCCGCCTTCTTGGGCACCAGATAGTACTTCATGGCCGGAGTATTGCCAAAGCTACTCAGGCCGCCGTCCTTATAGACGTCCTCCACTTCCTTGATCTCGAAGATACTGTCGTCCTTGATCTCGAACTTCAGAATACCGGGCAGCGTATAGGGCAGACCCCTTTCGGTTGAGTAAGACGGATACAAAGAGGTTGGGCGATTCGTCCAGATCTCCCGGAACACGGCGGGATAATAGGTGTCCTCGTGGCCCAAGTCCAGATTATAGTGGTTGGCCGACATCATGAAGTCGTCGTAATATTCCGTGGGCTTGCCGATGGAGCTGCCGTCCAGAATGGACTGCTCGTTGACGGTGCGGTACGCAGCCTTGTAGGCCGTCATGACTGCGGCGTTTTCCGCAGAGTAAATGTACGAAAACTCCGCACGCTGTGCGTCGGACAGCTCCAGATACTCCACCTGGGCCTTCTGCACGGCGTCGTAATACTGGGCATAGTTTTCTGCGGTCACTTTCCCGGCAAAGGTGTTCACCAGGTCGATCCAGTTCTGAATGCCGCCCTCATGGCGCTTTTTCAGCTCCTCCACCCGGGCCACGGAATCCTGCAGCTTTTTCACCGTCTCCGCGGACAGCTGCTTCTTTTCCTCGTCGGTAAATCTGTCATAGGCGCGCTGATAGCTCATGACGATCTTGTAGTTCTCGGAATACGTCAGATTATCGGTGCTCGGCAGAGCGCTGATAAAACCGGTCAGCTCCGCCGGAGTAGTCTTGACCACAACTACCGTAACAGTGGTGTGGATCTCGATTTTGGGATCCTTACTGTTGGTGCCAACGAATTCGATTACCGTTTTATCCTTTGCCAAGGGAACAGGTTTTCTGGCAAACGCCTGCATGACAGGTACAAGCATCTTCCGCTCGGCAATATGAACCTCACCGTCCACTAAAATCTTCGATTTTAATGTTTTCAGGCCCGAATTGCCCATTACGTTCATAAAATACGAAACACCGAAGTGGCCCACCGCAGGGGAAACATACACGGTATAATTCCAGCAGTCCTTGGCATAGCCGGTCTCGCCTGTGGGATTGCCGTTTTCATCTGTCTGGAACAGAGTACCCTCGGGATAGCCGTAGAATATATTTTCCTTGTCGAAATCGGGGGTACCACTGAAAATAAATTTCCCCCAGCAGTAGTCGCCGGGCTTGGTGAGGGTCAGCTTGTAATTCTCCGTGCGGCCCTGGGCGGTGACGGCGATGTAGAAAGTGGCCGAGCCGCTGCCGGTGAACTGATTCGCCGGGGTGGAAGCCACGCCATTTTCAAAGTCCGCCAGGACCTTGCCGTCGATGCTCTTGAGCTGGGCGGTGGCCCCTGCGGGCAGGTCGGAGAGCGTCACGGTGAAGCCGCCGTCGTTATACTGCTTGAGATGGGTATAGTTTGCCAGCTTGCCGGTGAAGGCGGCGTTTTCCTTGTCAAAGGTCAGGGCCACTTTGGTACCGGCGTCCTCATTCTGCTTGATGGTCGTCAATGCCACATTGTCGCCGGAAAGCAGCGTGCCCGCCGCCTGGAGGGCGATGGTGTAGGTCTCCGGGGCGGCATCGCCGTCATTGCCCACCTTCAGGGTGATGACGGTGCCCACCTGAACGGGAATGGCATCCTTGCGGCCATACTCCGTGCCGCCCGCATAGATGCGGACACGATTCTGCTTGTTGCTGGCGGTGGGGGTGACGGTGAGGGCGGTGACGCTCTCGGGCAGAATCATGGTATAGTCATGCACGCCGGAGGAGAAGGCGGGGTTCAGCTCGCCTGCGCTGAGGGCGATGGCCTTCAGGGTTTTATTGCTATCCCCAAAAGCACCGCCGATATCTGCACCCAGATTGCAGGTGTGCTGCACGGCGATCTCGTCCCCGGCCTTCAGCTTGCCGTTGGCCACGGTGTAGGCGGCGAAGCCCTCACTGGTGAACCAGTCGTTGAGGGTGCCCATCCAGCCGGAGCCCTCGGCGGCATCCTTCTCCTCGATGCCGTTGATCTCGCTGATGTAGCCGGTGTCCGCACCGGTCTGGGAATAGCCCCCGGCCGTCAGTGCGTCCACGATGCAGCTCATCATGGAGGAGTCCTCCTGGAGTGTGACCCACTCGTCCACCAGCATCTCCCCTCCCAGGGTGCGCCGTCGGCCTCGGCCCAGGTGGTGTTTTCCACCGTCACATGGACCTGGCCTGTGTGGTCGTCCGCCGCCAGCACGCTCACGGGAAGCAGTGACAGCGCCATGATAAGCGCCAGCAGCAGAGAAATGATTCTTTTTTTCATTTCTTTTTCCTTTCGTTCTTTTTATTTATGTAAATGCCGAAGCAATCACACACTTTTTGCCATTGCGAGGGCGCACCGCACCCTACCCTATATCTCACGCCCCCTGTTTCCCTCCCCCCGGGGCCGCACTCTTTGCAGCACGGTCCGGGTCTCGGAAAAAAGAAAGGAACGACAAATAGCGCAAAATTTTTCTGGAAAGCGGGACGGGAAAGGTCTGCCGTCCTCCCCCGCCCCGGCGGCTTGAAATGGCTATCATGCTTTCCATGGAAAGCATGAGACACCATGGTGTCTGGCAGCAAAAAATCACCCAGCCGTCAAAAAGCAGCCGGGCGAAGCAAATTCTATACGACAGCTTCGGCTCCGGAGATGGCGATGCCCGGGAGCAACGCCTTGCGTATCTGACTTAGCCGAATAAATCGGCATCACAGTGACCGTCTCGCGGGGATTTTCACCCCATTCCGCCGCCGGGATAAACCCGGCTCACGCTGTCCCGTTATTCAGTTCGAGTGCATTATAGCACAGGATATGACATATTGCAATGGAGAAACCTCCGTCATTCGCCCCGACTTAACATTTCCCGGTGCATATCTTATATTGTTCTTAGGCGAAAGCCTGATCTCGCAGCCTTCCGGTGAGGCCCACACCCCGGTGTGGTCTCGGGCATTCATGGGCCCCGTAGGGCATTCTGACCCCCTGTACGAAGGCAGTCCCATGGAGGCCGACAGTTTTTGGCGCTGTACCGGTAGCGCGGGTGTGCGCCCTTCCGTCGAAAGCGGAAAGGACACAAAAGCAAAGGAGCTGATGGAGAGCGGCCGCACCAGAGGCAAAAGCGGGCACGGCAATCCGGGTCTCAGCAGCGCCACCGTCCGCAGCCTGCACTTGATGCTCCACAACGCATTGAACCGTGCCGTAAAAGAGCGCTTGATCCTCCGCAATCCTACCGAGGATTGCATCGCACCGAAAGTGCAGAAATTTGAAATGCAGATCCTCCAACCGGAACACATCAAAACTTACCTTGACGCCGCAGAGAAACGGGGACTGCTGCCCATGTTCTATCTGGAACTGGTCAGCGGGCTGCGCAAGGGCGAGTTGACCGCCTTCCTGTGGAGCGACCTCGACATTACAAACAGAACCATCTCCGTCAGCAAGCAGTATGTCAAAAATCCTAACGGAGAGTTGACCCTCTCCCGCCCCAAGACAGAGACATCGGTCAGAAAGGTCAGTGTCCCACAGGAAGCCGTTGACCTGTTGGTTGCCGAGCATAAGAGACATCCCAATAACCCGTATATGTTCCCCTCGCCCATCACAAGAGAGATGTATCACCCCGATTCCATCGTAAACCTGCACAAGAAAATTCTGAAAGATGCCGGGCTGCCGCACATGCGCTTCCACGATCTCAGGCATACCTTTGCCACACTGGCCCTGCAAAACGGTGTGGATGTAAAAACCGTCAGCAGTATGCTGGGCCACTACGATGCGGGGTTCACTCTCCGCACCTACACCCACGCTACAAGGCAGAAGCAAGACGAGGCCGCACAAACGATGGGCAGCTTTATGGCGCAGGTGATGTAAGCTGATCTAAAAGAGATGAGCGGACGGATATTCCGTCCGCTCATCTTTCAACCTTTCCGCACATTTCCCCGTGTGGGTCACGGTGTGGGTCAGGCGGTTGACCCACATTTTGACCCACACATAAAAGCGCATTTTTACAACAAAAAAGCACCGAAAACCGAAGTTTTCGATGCTCTTTGGAGCTGCTGGGCGGATTCGAACCGCCGACCTCATCCTTACCAAGGATGCGCTCTACCGACTGAGCTACAGCAGCATATGGCGACCAAGATGGGGCTCGAACCCACGACCTCCAGCGTGACAGGCTGGCGTTCTAACCAACTGAACTACTTGGCCTGATCTCGCTCGTAGGAATCAAGCTTGTTTATTATAGCAAGCACAGGCGGGTTTGTCAACACTCTTTTCCAAAAAAATTGCCGGGAACGGGAGAAAAGCAGGAGGGCTGCTCCCATGGGGAGCGGATTGGCGGCCAGAACATAAAAACATACATTTTGCATAGAAAATCACATAATTATCACGAAAATAAATAGTTATTGCCATAGAAATTTGCTATAAAGTGGATAAAATTTCTTGACAGAGGGAGGACGGCGTGATACTCTATGGGCGTAGGCCGCTCTAAAGGCGGAAAACCGAAGGGAACAAAGGAGCGTGACCGCCTGTGCAAAGAAAGTCTAAGTATCTCTGGGCTGCATTGGCAGCCTCTCTGTGCCTGACCGTGGCCCTGCTGGTGATGCTGGGCATGAGCCTGCGGCATCAGCCGCTGACGGGTACCTATCTCTGCGAGGGGCTGAGCCCCGGAGCCGGTACCTATCTGGTGTTTGATGGGAAGGGAGACTACACCCTGTACCGGCAGTCTGGCGTGCTGTCCGCCGGGACGTATGCCGAGGACGCCAACGGCGTCTATGTGCTGAAGGGGGAGGGACTGACGGTCCCGTATGTGACCTACGACGGGAAGGACAGCGTACATTTCTTCTCCGTGCCGGACACCTACACCTATCAGCGTATCAGCGATATCCCCACATATATCAACGTGGAAAAGCCGTAAAATGAATGACCGGGGGCCTTCCGTAAGGGGGGCCTCCGGTTTTTGCGGGATGAGGAAAGAGTACCTGAAGCCCTGCGGCTTCAGGTACTCTTGGAAGCTTGCGGTGCGGGTCAGCACTCCAGACGGTCGGCAGCGGCGGAGAGCCAGGAGCCTTGGAAGTCCTCGATGCGCCCGGCGTCCACCAGAGCCGCCAGCGCCGGGTCGATGGGCATCTGAGCCAGCAGGGGCAGGCCATAGCGGTCGGCGGCCTCCTGCGTCTTGCCCTCACCGAAGAGGTAGATCTTCCTGCCGCAGTCGGGACAGGCCAGATAGCTCATATTCTCCACCAGACCGACGATGGGGATGTTCATCATCTGAGCCATCTTCACGGCCTTTTCCACCACCATACCCACCAGATCCTGCGGGCTGGTGACGATGATGACGCCGTCTACCGGCAGGGTCTGGAACACGTTCAGAGCCACGTCGCCGGTTCCGGGGGGCATATCCACGAACATATAGTCCACGTCCTGCCACAGCACGTCGCCCCAAAACTGCTGCACCACGCCGCCGATGACGGGGCCACGCCAGATGACGGGGTCAGTCTCGTGCTCCAGCAGCAGGTTTACGCTCATCAGCTGGATGCCGGTCTCCGTCTGCACTGGGAGGATGGCATCCTCGGAGCCAACGGCCCGGCCGTGGATGCCGAAGCACTTGGGGATGGAGGGGCCGGTAACGTCGGCGTCCAGAATGGCGGTGCGGTGGTCCCGGCGCTGCATGGTGACGGCCAACTGGCTGGTGACCATGGATTTGCCGACGCCGCCCTTGCCGGAGACAACGCCGTAGACCTTACGGACATGGCAGCCCTCATGAAGGGGCTTGATCTGGAAGGGGCTTCCGCCCTGACGGTCAGCGCAGCTCTCGCCGCAGCTGCTGCAATCGTGGGTACATTCACTCATGGGAATATCTCCTTTATTATAATAGTAGCTTCAAAGGTGCTGAGATGCTGATGGGAATTACTTCTTGTCCTTCTGGCCGGGGCGCTTTTCACGCAACAGGTTCAGCAGCTTTCCACTGTGGCGCTTGGAACGCAGATCGGGGTGGGAACGGAGCAGACGGCGCTCGAAGAGGTCCTCGCCGCTGCGGAGCTGGGCCAGATACAGCTTCTTCTCCTTGAGGAAGTCGTCGTTAGCGTCCTCTAAGCCGGCCATGAAGCGGTCGGTGACCTCCTCCAGACGGCCTTCATACTTCTGCTGCAGCTGAGCGGCCTTCTCCTCCAGATGGGAGCGGATTTCCTGCCGCACCTTCTGCAGATCGTCTAGACGGTGGGACAGCTGGATGGCGCTGCGGACGGAGAGGACGTTATCCATGAGATACAGGCCGAAGAGGAACGAGGCCACAGGGATGGTGTAGGCGGAGCCGATGTGGAACAGCCACGCCATCACTGGCGGATTCACAACATGGCACAGCAACACGCAGGCCAGACCGAACAGCAGGCTGTTCTGCAGACAGATGCGGCCGTTGAGCTGGATCTTCTTGCGGCTGTAATCCCACCAGCGCATATGGAAGACGGCTTCCATAAACCAGCTGGTGAAGTACTCCAGCGCAGAGGTCAGCGCCATGCCCGCCAGAAAGGTCAACAGGGGATTTTTCAGGCCCCCGTGTAATACATATAGCACCAAAAGGGCGCCGTGTCCATAGATGGGGCAGATAAAACCGTTCAAAAAGCCACGTTTTTCGCAGATGTGGCCCTTGCCCACGGAGCAGTAGAACATTTCGCCCACCCAACCGGCGGCGCTGTAAATCATCAGCAGCAGGAAAAATACGCAGAGATTTTCAAAGGTGTTCAGCGGGAACATACAGCACCTCCGTTCAGGGCAAGAATGTGGACGCCGGGGCGGCCCGCCAGATAGGTCCGCTCCCGGTCATGGCAGGTGAACAGCAGAATTTGACGATTCTGACTCTCTTGGAACAGCCACTCCAGCGCAGCGGCCAGCCGCTGGTCATCGAAGGAGGCGAACACGTCATCCAGGATCAGGGGGACATGCTTCTCCGGCGGCAGCACCAGCTGACAGATGGCCAGCCGCACCGCCAGATACAGCTGATCGGCGGCGCCTTGGCTCAGCACCTGAATGCTGCGGGGTGTGGGGTCGCCGGAGGGCTCGGCGGAGAGAGCCAGCGTCCGGTCCAGCAGTACCTTGTCGTAGCGCCCTCCCGTCAGGGCGGAGAAGATTTCCGCCGTACGGGCGCCCAGCGCCGGGGAGAAACGGTTTTGCAGAGTCTGATTGGCGGCGGACAGGGTGTCCATAGCCAGCTGGATCGCCTCGTATTCCGCCTGCAAGGCCGCCAGCCTTCGGCGCTTCTCGGCCAGCTGGGCCGTCAGCTCTGAGGGGTCACGGGCCGCCTGCAGCTGGCCGGAGATGGTATCCAGCCGTGTGCGTGCGGTGGCCAATTGGGCTTGCGCCTCCGGGATGGCGGAGCGCATGGCTTCGACGGAACGGGAGGGCCGGGGCAGAGGAATGGCCGGATCCGGCAGCTCCCCCTGCGGCAGACGCTCCTCCAACAGGCGGCAGTACATCTGTGCCTGCTCCTGAGCGGTTTGGGCCGATCGGAGGGCGGCGCGGCTGCGGCGGGCGGCGGACAGGGCCACCTGCACGGCAGGCAGATCCACAGCGGTGGGATGGAAGGCTCGGACCCGTGCCAGCAGCGCCAGCAGCTGGGCCTGATCGTTATGAGTCATGGCTTCGGCGGCGGCTGCGGCGGCATCGGCGCTGCGAGTGGCCTCCTGAGCCTCCGTCAGTAGAGGGAGATACTCTGCGATCTGCCGCTGTAAGGTGCTCCGCTGGTCGTCTGCCTGCTGCTTCGCCTTGGCGTGACGATGGCGGGATACTATGTCATATAGCAGAGCGGCGGCACCGACTGCGCCGCAGAGAATGGGCGCATACACAGGCAGATGCAGCAGCACGCAGGCTACGGCCCCGACCAGCAGAAGAAGCCCCACAGGCAGGGGCAGCTTCGATGGTGCGGGCGGGTCCGTCAGGGCGGACAGGCGGCTTTGCAGCTGCGGCCCGTCGGCGGGAGAGAGGGGGTGTGCCGTGCAGCGGGCCATGGCCTCGGCGGCCTGCCGGCGCAGCTGGGCCGCTTGCTCCGTGGCCTGCCGCCGGGCGGCGATGGACTGGGTCAGAGCGGTAGCTTGTCCCTCCAGCTGGGAGAGTGTCTCCTCGTCCGGTAGGACGTCGCAGCGCTGCTCCAGTTGCCGATACTGCTGCTGGGCGGTGGATAGGGCTGCTTGGGCCTCCTCGTATTGGCGACGGGCGGCTTGGCGCTCCAGCTGCTGCCACTGGGCGTCTTGCTGCTGCAGTTCCTCCAACTGGTGTTGGGCATCTTGCAGCCGGAGCTGTGCGGCGTTGAACTGTTCCTGCAGGCTCTCCTGCCGGGCCAGCGCATCCTCCAGCTGGGCGATTTCCTGCTCCAGTGCCGGGATCTGTCCGGTGGAGCGGTTGGCTCGCCGGGCGTTCAGCTGCTTTTTCAGCCGCTCGTAGCTCTCGGAGTAGGAGGTGTCCTCCTCGCCGGTGGAGATCAGAGCGGCGATGCGGCGCTCCAGCTCGGCGTCCTGATCCACCGCCAGAGCATTCTGGCCGATGAAGGCGCTGCGCAGAAACACCTCCCGTGGAATGCCCAGCAGATACTGACCGGCCTCGGCGGCGAGGATGCCGGGGACGGGGTCGGCGGTGCCGGTGTAGGTGAGATGGGCGTCCCCCATGGGGGCGGTGGCCCGCCTGGTCTCCCGCAGGAGGGTATAGCGGGCGTCGCCGTTCCGCAGCAGTAGCCGCCCCTGCATGGGGGAACCGCTCCACGGGGCGTAGCGGTTCTTGTCAGCCAGCAGCCCCCGCTCCTTGGTGGGGACGCCGTACAGCATATTTTGAAGGAACCGGCACCAAGTGGACTTGCCGGATTCATTGGGGGCGCAGATCACATTCAGCCCCGGCTGAAGGTCCAGCTGGGAGCCGTTCAGTCTGCCAAAGGTGGCGCTCATCTGCTCGATCTGCAAGGGATCACCTCTTTATCATATATGGTTCATGTCGCCGGATAGTATACCACAGAAGCGGTCGTTTGTCACTGGCTTTATGGACGGAGAAAAAACGGAAATTTTTTGAAATTAGGTATTGACAAATGGCGTTTCCTCTGGTAATCTAAACAAGATGTTTCGCAGAGCGGTTTTCATAGGAGCTTCCATTAGAGTACCAAATGGCTGCTAAAAGTTTTTTGGGAAAGATGAAAAAACCTGTTGACAAACTTGGCTTTGCAAAGTATAATAGCAATGTTCCGCAGAAGCGGGCGTGTATCTTGTAAATTAAACAATGAACGAACAAAAGCACCAGACGGGAGCACATGAAAATGTGCGACGAAACTTGGTAGAGCAGGGTTAAGTCAATTACCTGCGAAGCTAAGTATAAAAAGTTTTTGAAGCTATGACAAATAGCTCTGTAACGAGATTAGCTCAGCGGAGACGCTGTGTTGATACGATTTATAGAGAGTTTGATCCTGGCTCAGGACGAACGCTGGCGGCGTGCTTAACACATGCAAGTCGAACGAGAATCTACGGATCGAGGATTCGTCCAAGAGAAGTAGAGGACAGTGGCGGACGGGTGAGTAACGCGTGAGGAACCTGCCTTTCAGAGGGGGACAACAGTTGGAAACGACTGCTAATACCGCATGACACATTGGGGTCGCATGGCCTTGATGTCAAAGATTTATCGCTGAAAGATGGCCTCGCGTCTGATTAGCTAGTTGGTGAGGTAACGGCCCACCAAGGCGACGATCAGTAGCCGGACTGAGAGGTTGACCGGCCACATTGGGACTGAGATACGGCCCAGACTCCTACGGGAGGCAGCAGTG
>OLND01000376.1_pt1 | contig 56181 bp, 38 predicted proteins | sample 1672031 | NCBI WGS metagenome assembly OLND01 (sample SAMEA3136638, study PRJEB25190) | human gut metagenome | biome: human gut; feature: human-associated habitat; material: faeces | place: Austria | collected 2013 | reverse complement strand
GGCTGCGCCTGCATGACTTAATGCAACACTATTGCGTTTTGAAATTCAATTCACCCTCACGCAGCTCCGCATGCGCCAACATCCCCAATGCGATCAATCGGTTTTTCAACCACATCGAACCCGGCACCGAGTTCCCTCAAAAGCGAACGCACCCGCTGGGCGCAGTCATAATCGGCAAACGAGATGCTCAGCATGCGCGCTACCTGGTTAGAAGTCCCAACTCCATAGAACTGCTCAAGCGCCACAAGCCCCTCGTGCGTCACAAAGGTCTCAACTACATGCAGCGACTCCTCAAAGCACCATTGGGTTAACGGACCCTCGCTCGTCTGCCGCACCACCAAACCACCCATACCCGATGGCTCACACGTAACTAGTAGGTGCTCCCCACCTTCATCGCTCTCAAACAAAACTACCCGTTCATCAAACAGCTCCATCGCATCCCCTTCCTCTCGCTTCAATTTAACAAAAGCATAGCAGGTAGATGGCTGTATACAGAACGTTTGTTCGTGTGTTTTCTATTGAGCTGTCCGCACGATATGGTAAGGCTTTGCGCACAAAAAGGGCGCCCCAAAAAGGAGCGCCCTCGCAAATCGCTTATGCAGGCAACCTACGCGACCGGCTCGATCTTCTCGAGGCCGCCCATGTAAGGACGAAGAACCTCAGGGATCGTGATGGTGCCGTCGGCGTTCTGGTAGTTCTCCAGGATGGCGGCCATGGTGCGGCCAGCCGGCAGGCCGGAACCGTTGAGGGTGTGCAGGTAGCGCGAGCCCTTGAAGTTCTCGGGGTCGCGATACTTGATGTTGGCGCGACGGGCCTGGAAGTCGCCGCAGTTGGAGCAGGAGCTGATCTCCTTGTAGGCGTTGTAGCTCGGCAGCCAGACCTCGATGTCGTAGGTCTGACGGGCAGAGAAGCCCAGGTCGCCGGTGCACAGGCTAATCACGCGATACGGAAGGCCCAGCTGCTGAAGCAGGAACTCGGCCTCGGCGGTCATGCTCTCAAGCTCCTCGTCGGACTCCTCCGGCTTGGCAAACTTGACCATCTCGACCTTGTCAAACTCGTGCTGGCGGATGATGCCGCGGGTGTCGCGACCAGCGGAGCCGGCCTCCTCGCGGAAGCAGGGGGTGAAGGCGGTGTAGCGGCGCGGCAGGGTGTCGGCGTCGAGAACCTCACCGGCGTGCAGGTTGGTAAGCACGACCTCGGCGGTGGGAATCAGGAAGTTATCGCCCGAGACGTGATAGGCGTCGTCCTCGAACTTGGGCAGCTGACCCGTGCCAAACATGGTCTGACGCTTGACGACGATGGGCGGCCACCACTCCTTGAAGCCACGGCTCGTGTGCGTGTCCAGGAAGAAGTTGATAAGGGCGCGCTCCAAGCGGGCGCCGGCGCCACCGAGAACAGTGAAGCGGCTGCCGGAGAGCTTGTTGCCACGCTCGAAGTCGAGGATGTCCAAATCGGTACCCAGATCCCAGTGCGGCTTAAAGTCGAAGTCGAACTCGCGCGGGGTGCCCCAGCGGCGACGCTCGATGTTCTCGTCCTCGTCCTTACCGTACGGGGTAGCCTCGCACGGAATGTTGGGCAGGTGAGACATGAAGTCGTACTGCTCCTGCTCAAGAGCGGTACGGCGCTCGGCCAGACCGTCGATCTTCTCGTTGACGGCGCGCACGGCCTCCTTGGCGGCCTCGGCCTCGTCCTTCTTGCCCTCCTTCATCAGGGCGCCAATCTTCTTGGACTCGGCGTTACGCGTGGCCTGGAGCTCCTCGACCTCGGTGATGACGGCACGGCGCTCGTCGTCGAGTTCAAAGAACTTCTCGCGATCCCAAGACGTCTGGCGATTTGCCATGGCGGTATCGATGGCATCGGGGTTCTCGCGAACAAACTTGATATCAAGCATTAGATCCTCCGGCGATATACATTCCATTTAGGTTGCAACCTTGTACATGTATGGGCAAGTATATACTTATGAGCGTTTACGACCCAACTCAACTACGCAAGAAGGCACCCAATGGACGCAGTTTTTTCCTTTTTGTTTGGCACCCGCACCGGTTTTGCCATCCTTTTCGCCGGCGGCATCCTGCTGTTTGCGATTCTTGCCTTTGTAATGGAGAAGCGCACCCATAAGATGTACGTCGACCGTGGACCCAAGTCCGAGGACGAGGAAGACAGCTTCTGGGACTAACCTGCCAAAAAGGGACAGGTTTATTTTGGTCGGTTTTATCTGGGCAAACGCCGGCGCCCCGCAACCGGAATCGAGCCGGTTGCGGGGCGCTTTTTGCTAAAGGGACAAAACCGCAGGAAAACCAGCCAAAATAAACCTGTCCCTAAATGGAAGGTTTTACTGAAGGGTGGCGTCGATGGCCTTGACCAGGGCGCTGCGCATGCCGGCATCCTCGAGCGCGATGACGCCCTTGATGGTGGCGCCGCCGGGCGAGCATACGGCATCCTTCATCGCCGCAGGATGCTGGCCAGTTGCAAGCTGCAGCTTTGCCGTACCCAGCACCATCTGGCTCACAATGCGATAGGCATCGGCACGCGGGATACCGTGCTTGACCGCCGCATCGCCCAGGGCCTCGATTGCCATAGCGACAAATGCCGGAGCGCAACCACCCACCGTGCCGCCCACAAACAGCAGGCTCGTATCGAGCTCGACCACCGCACCGAGCTTGCCAAGCAGATCAAGCACCACTGCGCTCTGCTCATCACTAAGCGTGGAAGCCTTCTCGCAAGCGATGACGCCCTCGTCCACCGAAACCGGTGTGTTGGGCACCGTCGAGATATGCGCAACGCCCGGCAGGACCTGCTCCCACTTGGCACTGTCCCAGGTCCAGGCAACCGACAGAACGACCTTTTTGGCAAGAGCATCCTTGAGCGGGGCGAATACCTTCTCGATCATGTACGGTTTGACCGCAGCGACCACGATATCGGATGCGGCGACGACCTCGGCGGCATCGTGGCAGGCGACCATGCCGCGCGCCTCGCAGCGCTCAACCAGTGCGTCGTAGCGACCCGCACAGGCGCACATGTCGCTCGCAGCTACACCGGCAGCGATCCAGCCATCGGCCATAGCGCTCGCCATATTGCCAAAACCGACAAATCCAATCTTCATATCGCATAGTCCTTTCAGACACATTCCTCAAAACGAAAGGTATTGTCCCACGCCATTGTTTCGTATTGCCGACCTATTTGTGATACGGCTCGCCACGGCTGATCTTGCAGGCACGGTAAATCTGCTCTAGCAGCACCACACGCGCCAGGTTATGCGGCAAGGTAATGTGTCCAAAGCTGAGCATCTCGTCGGCGCGGGCGCGCACCTCATCACTCACGCCGTCCGAACCGCCGATTACAAAGGCAATGTCGCTGCTGCCTCGCAGCATAAGATCGTCGAGCCGCGCCGAGAGCTCCTCACTCGAACGCTCCTTGCCCTCGATAGCCAGCAGGATCACATGCGCCCGAGACGGCAATGCAGCAAGAATTGCCGCCCCCTCCTTGTCGCGCGCGGCATCCACGCCGCCCGCCTTAGCCGGGTCGATATCGGCCACCTCGCGGATATCAACCTTGGCATAGGCACCTAGGCGCTTGGTGTACTCAGCGCACGCGTCCTTCCAAAAGCGCTCCTTGAGCTTACCGACGCAAACGACGGTGTATTTCACGCGCGTCTACTCCTTCGAATCGTTTTGAACTTTGCTGGCGGTCAGCATCTGCTCGAACATCGAGGCCGACTGCGAAAAGTCGCTCGGCAGCACGACCGTCGAGGTTTTACCCGTGCGAGCGAACTCCGTCATCATCTCGGACCACTGCGTAAACATGAACAGTTGGTTGGCCTCGTCATTGCCGACACCCGTCTCTTGGATGATCTCGAGCGAATCTTTGATACCCAGCGCGATGGCCTTGCGCTGGTTGGCGATGCCCTCGCCCGCCTTTTCCATTGCCTCGGCCTCGGCGGTCGCCTCGGTGACGCGCTTGATGCGGTCGGCCTCAGCGAGCTCCTGTGCCGCAGCGCGCTTGCGCTGGGCAGCGTTGATGTCGTTCATGGAGTTCTCGACCTCGGTCGGCAGCGCGATTTTGGTGATGAGTGTCGACACGAGGGTGAAGCCGTAGGCAGCCATCTGCTCGGACACGGTGGCATTAACGTCCTTGGCGATGTCATCCTTCTTGGCAAAGACCTCATCGAGTGTGTAGACGGGAATCGAAGAGCGCAGAGCGTCGGTGATGAAGTCACGCATCTGGTCGACGGGCTCCTGCAGCATATAGTAGCTCTTGTAGATGCCCGAATCTGCCGGGCCGGCGCCCATGTCATAGCTCACGTGGTACTGAGCAGAGACCTCAAGGCCGATGGTCACGTTGTCCTGGGTCTTAACGTCGATGCCAAAACCGTTTTTCATGGTGCGCAGACTCACCGTGGCGGCCTTGCGGTCGATCACGGGCACCTTCATGTGGAAGCCCGCGTTGACGATGCGGTTAAACTTGCCCAGACGCTCAATGATCACGGCATGCTGTTGTTCAACGACATAGCAGGCGTTAGGAAGCAGCAGCAACAGGATGATGATGGGAATCAAAAGGCTGGTAAGGGCGGCGATGATACCGGACAACAGCATGGTCTCTCCTCTGATAGGCACACGTTGGCACTAGGATACCCGCACGAAGCAGCAACATGACATCAACAAGAGGCCCATAACAAAAAAGCTCCCATTGCTGGGAGCTCTTTCATTTAATGGTGCGGGCGAAAGGACGTCCGCGTATCCGCTTCGCGGATCCGCACCGGCTTCGGCCGCCTGCCGGCGTCCTCGCCAGCTCGCTAAAAACGCTCCGCGTTTTCTTTACGCTCGCTCCTTCACAGGTTCAAGTCCCTGTGATGGGCCCATAACAAAAAAGCTCCCATTGCTGGGAGCTCTTTAATTTAATGGTGCGGGCGAAAGGACTTGAACCTTCATGGGGTTGCCCCCATACGGACCTGAACCGTACGCGTCTGCCAATTCCGCCACGCCCGCAGGTGCTGTTTCGGCTTTGCCAAAAGAGCGTAGTTGATAATACCCGACTTACCGCGCGGGCGCAAGAAGTTTTTTCGGGAATCGTCTATTCCCCGCGCAGGATGGTGTCGGCGGCTTCCGCGAGGGCGGCATCGGTCTCGTTCTGCTGGCGACGCTCGGCGCGCTCCTCGTGGGCGATCTCGTGGCCGATGTAATCGTGAATGCCGTGGTCGGCGCGGTGCTCACGCTCCTTCTCGGCGTGCTTCTCCGCGCGTTCGTGGTCGGCGATATGCTTCTCCTGCTGTTCCAGGTGCTGCTGCAGCGTCTCTTCGCTCATGGCGGTTCCTTTCAACTTGCACGTGGCACTCTGAAGCGCTCCGCGTGACCTCATGTATCTTTTACACCTTACGCCTTCAGGTGGGCGAGCCGTCCCGTCGCGGCCATTCGTAGGCGTTTTGCAACGGGACGGTTCTATAATGGAGGGCATTGAAGACGCGAGGGAAAGGACGCGAATATGGCAGACGCGACGCCGGTGGTCGGCATCATTATGGGATCGGAATCGGACATGCCGGCCATGGAGCCGTGCATGGCCCAGCTGGACGCCATGGGCGTGCCCTACGAGGTGAAGGTGGCGAGCGCCCACCGCAAACCGGCCGTGGTGCACGAGTGGGCGGAAACGGCCCATGACCGCGGCATCAAGGTGATCATCGCCGCCGCCGGCAAGGCTGCGCATCTGGGCGGGGTGGTGGCCGCGTTCACGCCGCTACCGGTCATCGCCGTGCCCATGAAGACGAGCGATTTGGGCGGCCTGGACTCGCTGCTGTCCATGGTGCAGATGCCCTCGGGCGTGCCGGTGGCCTGTGTGGCCATCAACGGCGCGAAGAACGCCGCCATTCTGGCCGTGCAGATGATGGGCACGAACGACGAGGCCATGCTGCAAAAGGTGGCCGACCTGAAGGCAGAGATGGCGTCGTAAGCGTTCTCGTCTTGTGATGGGTGCGGTCTGCGCCATGCAATTTGCTCGACGGTTTGCGTGGCAGAGGCGGCCTTGTTCGTGGTTGCAGGCAGTTTGGCCTCCGATTTTTCCCAAAAAATTGCGTTTGTTAGCATCTGCAGTGGAGCCGCGGGAAATCTAAGGGGCGAAAATGACGATAATGAGGGCAAATGGTTCAATTTAGGGGCAGAAAGTGGACATGAGGCGAGGTCTTCCGTCTCGAATGTCTGCAGAAAATGCTAACAACCGCAATTTTTGGCGAAAAGCCGATAGGCAAATTGTCCCAGTAGATTGAGTCGGCGGGTAGATAGTAAGTTGATACCGACGGAAAGAGCGTCCGTTAGGTTGACGCCAGCGGATAGGTTGTTCCAACAGGTTGACGAGAGTGGCGGAACGAACATGGTGAAGAAACTTTTGATGGGCAATGAGGCGTTCGCCCATGCGGCTTTGGAGGCCGGGGTGAACGTGGTGGCGGGGTATCCTGGCACGCCGTCGTCCGAGCTGGTGGAAACTGTGGCGAAGCTGCACGCGGCGGGCGCGGCCCAGGACGTGCATGTGGAATGGTCCACCAACGAGAAGGCGGCGCTCGAGATGCTGGCCGGCGCGTCCTACTGCGGCGCGCGGGTGCTGTTCACCTGCAAGCAGGTGGGGCTGAACGTCGCTTCCGATGCGCTCATGTCGCTGAACTACGTGGGCACGGGCGGCGGCTGCGTGCTGTTCGTGGCCGACGATCCGGGCCCCATCTCCTCCCAAACCGAGCAGGACACGCGCCGGTTCGGCTCCTTCGCGAAGGTGCCGGTGCTCGATCCGGCCACGCCCGAGCAGGGCTTCGCCATGATGAAGGCGGCGTTTGATTTGTCCGAGCGCTACCACACGCCGGTCATCGTGCGCCCTACCACGCGCATCAATCACGCCTCCACGTTCTTCGAGGTGGCCGAAGAGACTCATGGCCGTCCGCTGCCTGAAGGGGGCTTCCAGAAGGATCCCAAATGGGTCATTTTTCCCAAGCGTGCCTACGAAGGCCACGGCGAGATTAACCGCCGCCTGGCCCAGATCGCTTGGGACTACGCTCACGACCCTGCATTTGCGCAGTTCAACGAAGTGTTCGAAGGGGGCGGGGAAGGTGAGACGATTGGCGTCGTGCAGAATGGCGTCGAAGGTGCTGGAGCGTCCGCTCCTGCGGTGGGCATTGTGGCTGGCGGCGTATCGGCAGCCTACGCCCGCGAGGCGTTATCGCTTATTGAGGCCCAGGCCTCCCGCGCCGGAATTCCTGTGCCCCGCTACCGTTTCATGGCCGTAGGCACGCCCTACCCTTTCCCGGCCGAGACGGCGGCGGCCTTCGCCGAGGAGCTGACCGATGTGATCGTCTTCGAAGAACTCGATTCCGTGCTGGAAGAGGAAATGCTGAAGCTGACCGGCGAGCGCCATCTGCCGCTGCGGGTGCATGGCAAGCTGACGGGCGAGGCTAACGATCGCGGCGAGAACACGACGGAGAACATCGCCGGCCGCCTGGGAAGGTTCTTCGACCGCACGAGCGCGTCTGCTGACTCTCCGCGCGAGGGCGGCGGCACCTCCACGTGCTCAAGCAATGGCTCGCTCGGCGGAACAGCCCACTGGGCTGTTCCGTTCGCTGCGCAACCTGCGCGCGAGGAGGTACCGCCGCCCTCGCGCTGCTCTTCCGAGACTGAGCACGGGGCCTCCCCCGACGCCGGGTGCGGACAGGCTGGTTCCCTTGCCGCCCTGGTGGCGTCCATCATCGGCGCCAACAACCTCGGCTACGACGGCCCCTTGCCGGTGCGTCCGCCGGTGCTGTGCGCGGGCTGCCCCCATCGCGGCAGCTTCTATGCCGTGAAGCAGGCGCTCCGCGGCCGCGAGGCGGTGCTGTGCGGCGACATCGGCTGCTACACGCTCGGCAATGCCCAGCCGCTCGACGCCGTGGACACCTGCCTTTGCATGGGCGCGGGCATCACTATGGCCCAGGGCTTCGCCGTGGCCGAGCCGGGCAAGAAGCAGGTGGCCTTCGTAGGCGACTCCACGTTCTTCGCCAGCGCCATGACCGGCATCGCCAATGCCGTGTACAACGGTCACGACGTCACCTTCGCCATTCTGGACAACGCCACCACGGCCATGACCGGCAGCCAGCCGCACCCCGGCACGGGCGTCACGCTCATGGGCGAGCGGCGGCGTCCCATTGTGATTGAGGAAGTGCTGCACGGTCTGGGCGTCCAGCACATTGGGTTCGCGAATCCGCACAGCCTGGAAAGCTCCGTGGCGGCGGCGCGCGCGGCCATCGACTTCGAAGGCCCGTCGGCGATCATCTTCCGCGCCCCGTGCATCCAGCTGAAGAAGCCCGATGCGCCGGTGACTATCGACGCTGATACGTGCACGGGCTGCAAGAAGTGCATCACCTCCATCGGGTGCCCCGGCATCGGCTTCGACGAGGGGCTGCGCGGTCCGAAGTCGGGCACACGCGGCCAAGCTTTTGTGGATACGGGCTTGTGCGACGGCTGCGGGCTTTGCACCCAGGTGTGTCCCTTCGACGCCATCCAGGGTGCCGTGGGTTTCGGCGGGGCGGCTCCAGTGGAACCGACCATCTACGCCCCGAACCCCGATCCGTTCCAAACCGGCCCGATCTCTGGTTTGACTTTCAGTGGGGAAGAGTTGGAATGCGGCGGAGATGCAGTGGAAGAAGGGGGTGCCCGATGATCGATATCCTGCTTGCGGGCGTGGGCGGCCAGGGCACGGTGCTGGCTGCGAAGGTGCTGGCCCAGGCGGCTCAGAGCAAGGGCTGGCAGGTGCGCACGGCCGAGACCATCGGCATGGCCCAGCGCGGCGGCAACGTGACGAGCCACGTGCGCATGGGATCGAACGGGGAGGCGGTGTACTCGCCGCTCATCACCCCCGGCACGGCCGATGTCGTCATCGCCCTGGAGCCCGGCGAGGCAGCCCGCGCCCTGCCGTTTCTGGCGCCCGGCGGCGTGCTCGTCACGGCGACGACGGCTATCCAACCGGTGACCGCGGCCCTGTCGTCTACGCCCTATCGCGCCGGCGACGTGGTGGCGGCTTTGGCGAATTCTCTTCAGGCGGAGGCGTCCCGCGAGCAAGCGGCCGAGGTCGCCATTGCGCCGAATGCCAAGGCCAACACCCAGGACGCCGAAGCCCCCGGTGTGGAAGGCTACCCGGTGCCCCTGTTCGTTCCCGTAGACGACGAGGCCCTCGTGCGCGAGGCCGGTGCGAGCTCCCGCAAGTCCCTCAACATGATGCTGCTCGCCGTGGCCGTGGCCCAGGGCCGTGTGCCGCTCACCGTCGACGAGCTGAAAGATGCGGTGCGCGCCCGCGTGAAGCCCCAGTTCGTCGCCATGAACCTCGCCGCCATTGACACCGCCGTCGCCAACTTCGGATAACAGAGGGCCTCGGATAATTTGCTCTAGCTGAATAACATGCAAGAGTTCTCATAGACGTGTTGCTTGATTTGTCAATTAAAGCATCTATAATTAATACCATAATTATGGTAATGAAAGTAGGTGCCTTATGACAGCCGCTGTGGCAGCGCTTCCGCTTATTCGACCTATCACTGATTTGCGCACGCAGTTCAATGACGTGTGCGCTCAGGCGACGGAGAGCCAGGAACCCATCATCCTCACGAAAAACGGCGTACCGGCCTATGTGCTGGAAGACTGCGCCGCTTATGAGGCCGCCGCTCAGCGCAACCGCATGTTCCTCGCCTTGCGTGAGGCGGAAATTGAAGAGCGCTACCGCCCGGAGGCGCTCACAGCGGAGGAATCCGACGCGCGCATGGCCGAAATCTTCAAGGTATGGGGGCTCGACTATGCTTGATCTTGCATGGCGTCCGCGGGCGCAGCTCGATCGGGAGTCCATCGCCATTTACCTCGGCCTCGAGCGGGGAATGCCCCAGGCGGCCCTCGATGCGATAAAGGGTATCGATGCGGCTTTGGAAACCGTACGAACCTTTCCGGACGCCGGCGGCCACTTTACCGACGACCATCTCGAGCACGAGTACCGCACGACGCTTGCGGGCCCCTACATCATCTACTACCGTTACAATGCCACTACGCTTACGGTGTACCGCATCATGCATCAGCGCCAATCCATCGACACCTACAGCCTGATTGAGTATTAACACTCAATCCAGAATCAGTATAGGTTGCCAAGGTATAATTCGAAAACAGTTGATCTCAATCAACCCTCAACCGATCAAACTCGGAAAAACATGAATCAAAAACTCGGAAAACCATGAATCAAAAACTCGGAAAACCATGAATAGTTTGATAGTATAGGGTCGATGCAAAGAAGCCGCTCGTAGAGAAAAGGTTGCGTGGGCCATGCCTCGGAAAACGCTTGTAAAGAATGGATATCTGCCGCGTCTTGTGGACGAGCAAATAGAGCGCTATCTCGAGGTCTTCGGGGCCGTAGAGGTGGCTGGTACGAAGTGGTGCGGAAAGACGTGGACGGCTTTGGCCCACGCGCAAAGCGTCAGCTATGTGGATGAAGAGTTGGACATGGCTCGTGCCGACCCAAAACTCATGCTCATAGGCGATCGCCCCCACGTTATAGACGAATGGCAGCTTGCGCCTGCGATTTGGAATGCAGTTCGTCATGCCATAGATGACGAGCGGGGGTTAAGGGGAGCGTGGCTGCTGACTGGGTCGTCCACCCCGATCTCGTCCGATGACCAAGAGGGCCAGAGCAGGCATAGTGGTGCGGGTCGGATTGGCTCTGTGAGGATGTATCCCTTCAGCTTGGCCGAGTCTGGGGAGTCTGAACGTTCTGTCTCGCTCCGCGGTCTATTCGCTCACCGGTTTCAGCCAGCGAAAGTTGAAAACGATACGCGTCAGCTAGCTGAGTTGATCTGCCGTGGGGGATGGCCCGAAGCCCTCGATCTTTCCGCTGAAAACGGTCAGCTCGTTGCAAGAGAATATCTGCGTCTTGTTTTCGAAAAGAGTGCTCCTAAACATGGCAAGAGTGGAGAGGTGGCCCGTCGGTTGTGCTTGTCGATTGCCCGCAATTTGGGACAGTCTCCAACCTACAAGACCATCATCAGCGATATGTACGGCGGAGAGGACAATCCATCATCCCTCGTAACCGAGCAGACGCTCGCCTCGTATCTGGAGTTTCTTCGCTCGATCTACCTTGTCGAGGAGGTGCCGGGCTGGGTGCCGCCAAAGCGCTCAAAAAAGCGCCTAGCGACGAAGCCGAAGCGCTACTTCGCCGATCCGTCGTTGGCCGCCGCCCTGCTATTGCTTTCGCCGGATTCCCTCCTCGCGGATGGGCAGACCTTCGGTCTTGTTTTCGAGAATCTTTGCATTCGCGATCTCAAGGTATACGCCCAGGCGATGGATCCTTCGATGCCGGCGGCTGTTTACTACTATCGGGACGATTCGGGGTTAGAGGCCGATGCTGTCATAGAGACCCTGGATGGTAGATGGGCCGCCTTCGAGTTCAAGCTCAGCGAAGAGAAGGTTCCCGATGCGGTGAAATCTCTCAGGCGGCTGCGGAAGAAAGTTGCAGAAAACCCACGAGCGCAGGGGCGTCCTCCAGAGTTCCTCTGTGTGATAACCGGCATTGGCTCGTATGCTAGAGAAGTGGAAGAGGGCATTTACGTCGTGCCCCTCAGGGCGCTGGCAGACTGATACGGTGTACCGCATCATGCACCAGCGCCAATCCATCGACACCTACAGCCTGGTCGAGTATTAAAGGACTTCCAGCGGGATTTACCGCTTGGAGTGAAAGAATTTTCTTCCATGATAGCTTCTAAGTTCCTCTAAGTTTGCAAGGGGTTCCCTGCAAAGACCTATTAGAACTACGGAGGGGAGGAGTACGGGTAATTCTGATTTGGGAGAAAAATTCGTGAAATAATCTCCCGCAGCGGAGATTTTTACGGCAAAGAGGATTATCTGCACTCGCTCGAAGAACGCTTGGCCTCGGGGCAATTAATAATTCGGAAAGAAAGATTGCGGATGGCGGTAATGGCTATTGGGGTCTGGTTCTCGTACTCTTGTAGACACGTTGAGGAGAACGTGCTTCTGAGTAAGGGAGAAGAGGAGGACCTATGGCTCGCAATGAAGAGACGCTCCACGTTGATTCGCACCCGACGACTCGGAACGCTGCTCATCTGACTCGCCGCAGCTTTATCAAAGCCACTACGGCTGCTACGGCTTTGGCCGCGGCTAGCTCGCTGACTGCTTGCGCTCCGGCTACGAGCGATTTGGCCGCTACGGGTGAAGATGCTGAAGCTGCCCATCCGGTCGGTCGCGATATCGTGTCAGGCGAGTGGAAGACGGCGGCCTGCTGGCACAACTGCGGTGGTCGCTGCCTGAACAAGGTGCTTGTGCAAGACGGCGTTGTCGTGCGCCAGAAGACCGACGACACCCACGAGGACAGTCCGGACTATCCGCAGCAGCGCGGGTGCCTGCGCGGCCGCAGCCAGCGCAAGCAGGTGTTCGCCGAGGATCGCATCAAGTATCCGCTCAAGCGCGCCGGCTGGAGCTTGGACGCTCCCAATGGCGAGTTGCGCGGCAAGGACGAGTGGGAGCGTGTGAGCTGGGACGAGGCGCTCGATCTGGTGGCTCAGGGCCTGACTCGCGCCAAGGAGCAGTATGGCAACCGCTCCATCCTGCTCCTGAAGGGTTGGAATCCCGAGATGACCCGCACCATGGGCGCCTTCGGCGGCTTCACGAACTTCTGGGACACCAACTCCTATGGCTCCTGGTCGAAGACTCCGTTCGTCATCGGGTTCCATCACGACAACATGCAGGACCAGACTATCAACGACCGTTACGACCTGCGCAACTGCGAGACCATCGTCATGATGGCTATGAACCCGGCCTGGAGCGCTGCGGGCAGCCAAATGTGGAACTACTGGCAGGCCAAGGCCGCCGGCGCGAAGTTCATCGTCGTTGATCCCATGTACAGCGAGACGGCGGCCACCTTGGATGCGGAGTGGATTCCCATTCGCCCGGCCACCGACATGGCCTTCCTGCTCGGCGTGGCCTACGCCATGCTGGAGGCCGACGAGGCTGAGGGCCTCATTGACTGGGACTTCCTGAACCGCTGCACCGTGGGCTTCGATGCCGAGCATATGCCGTCCGATGCTAAACAGCAGACGAACTTCAAGGACTACGTGCAGGGCGCCTACGACAACACGCCGAAAACGCCGGAATGGGCCAGCGAAATCTGCGGTGCCTCGCCCGAGGCCATCCGCAATCTGGCCCGCGCTATGGGCAAGGATCACAAGGTGGGCTTCCTCGTGTCGGCTGCCTCGGCCCGCGTCAACAACACCGACAACCTGCCCCAGCTCGTCATGACCGTGGGCGCCATGGGCGGCCACATGGGCAAGTCGGGCCACATGACGGGTTCCACCATGCATGTGACTTCGGGTAATGGCGGGCCGGCTCTCATTAAGGCCGGCAAGGACGGTCTGCCCGAGATCAAGAACCCCGTGGATGACCACATCAATGGCAACGAGGTGTGGGATGCTGTCATCGATGGCACTTATACTTTCACGGGCACGAAGCACTACGACCCGGCCGAGAAGCGCGATATCGACATCCACGTCATCTACCATTCAAGCGGCAACAAACTGCAGACCAACGTGGGCATGGCCCGCGCCATCGAGGCCCATCGCAAGGTGGACATGGTGGTGGCCCATGCCCAGTTCTTTACCTCGGCCGCCCGCTATGCCGACATCATCCTGCCCCTCACCACCGAGTGGGAGCGCTTCGACGGTCTGTTCGGCGGCACGCTCGGCCATAAGTCGAACCGCGAGATGATGGTGGCCTATCAGCAGATCATCGACCCCTTGTACGAGGCAAAGTCCGACCAGGACATTGCCTGCGAGCTAGCCGAGAAGCTGGGCATCGCGCGCGCTGATGTGTACCCCTTCGATGTGAAGCAGCAGTATTTCAATCAGCTGGCTTCCATGGAGGTGTGCGACGAGGACGGCAAAACCTATGTGCCGGCCGTGGGCATCACCCAGGAAGACATCGACGAGCTGGGCGTGGAAGGCGAGCCCCAGGAGGGCAAGCTGGCCTATCAGGAGCTCAAGCAGCTCGGCGTGTATCAGGTCAAGCGCACTCCCGACGACAACTACGGCTATATTGCTTTCAAGGACTTTGTGGAAGACCCCGAGGCTAATCCGCTGGAAACGCCCTCCGGTAAGCTGGAGATATACAGCCAGACGCTTGCGGACACGTTCTCGGCCATGGGTTGGGACACGGTGACCCCCATTCCCACCTATGTGAAGGTGACCAACGGCTACGAGGACGCCTCCGCGTCCGGGGCTGAGTATCCCCTGCAGGTGATGAACCCCCACTATCTGCGTCGTGCTCACTCGGTGTTCGACAATATCGGCTGGTTGCGCGAGGCGTGGACGAACCCGGTGTTCATCAGCACTGCCGACGCCGATGCGGCCGGGGTGTCCGACGGCGACACGGTGCTCGTCTCGAGCCCCTACGGCCAGTGCGTGCGCAACGCCTGCGTGTATGCGGGCCTCATGCCCGGCGTGGTGGCTCTGCCTCACGGCGCGTGGGTGGCCGTGGACGAAGAGACTGGTATCGATGTGGCCGGCGCTGACAACTGCCTGACGGGCCCCGCCCCCAACGGTCAGGGCGTGTCGGGCTACAATTCCGCGCTCTGCAAGATTGAGAAGTACACGGGCGAGGCTTTGGCTCCCGATGCCGAGCAGCCGCTTCGCATTGTCTGCAAGGATGGTGAGTAACCTATGGCCGACGTGAAAGAGAACAAGAACCCGCAGGGATTCTATTTCAACCAGCAGATGTGCATAGGCTGCCGTACGTGTCAGGTGGCCTGCAAGGATAAGAACGACCTGGAAGTAGGCTACCTCTTTCGCCGGGTGGAAAGCTTCGAAGTGGGGGAATTCCCCGCTCCCGCCACTTTCCACTACTCCGGGGCCTGCAACCACTGCCATACTCCGGCCTGTGTGGAAGTGTGTCCTGCTGGCGCCACTTACATCAACGAGGAAGACGGCACGGTGCAGCATGACGATGAAGCGTGCATCGGCTGCGGCTACTGCGTGAAGGCTTGCCCCTATGGACACCCGGTGCTCATCGAGGAGTTGAACGTCGTGCATCGTTGCGACGGATGCATCGATCTTCGCTCGGCAGGGGAGAAGCCGGCTTGCGTGGCGGCTTGCCCCATGCGCGCACTCGATTTCGGGCCTATCGAGGAATTGCGCGCTGCTCATCCTGACGGGGTGAACCAGATCTCGGTGCTGCCCGAGCCCACCACCGATCCCTCGGTGGTTATCGATGCCCGTCAGGCGGCCTTTGCCGGCGAGCTGAAGCAGCTCGTTCTGTAGCCACCTTTCCGCCGAGCCGGGCCGTGCGACCTCCCTCCCGTCGTACGGTCCGGCTTTCCGCGCTACACTGGTCGAAGGTGGAAGGGGGGCGAAAGTGAAGCTGAAAACCAAATTTCTCTGCCTGATCGCCGTGCTGCTGGCGGTGTCGCTCGGTGCGAACTTGGTTTGGACTTCCGCAAACAAGCATGCCCAAATGGAAAACGAGTTGCGGGAGCAGGCGCGCGCCCTCGCTCAGCAAATGGATGCCGTCTGGGAATTCATGGTGGCCAATCAAGACCGCCTGGCCCAAGTGGCCTTCACGGAAGATGGCGTGTACCAAGGGCTTCACTGCGCCATTGCTGGTCGCATCATCGGTCAGTCTTTCACGATGCATTCCGATTACACGACGCGGTTCGTGAATTTCAATCCGCGCAATAAAGCTGGTGAGCCCGATGGCTACGAGGCGGCCGCGCTCTCCGCGTTCCACGACGATGCAAGTCGTGCCGACTACTACGGCTTTACCGACTATGAGGGACACCAAGTCTTTCGATATGTGGCTCCCATGACCATAGATGAGGCCTGCCTGCAGTGCCATGGCGAACCGGCTGGGGAGCTGGACGTGACCGGCACTCCCAAAGAGGGGTGGAAAATGGGGGATATCGGTGGCGCCATCAGCATCATTATGCCGCTCGACGTGTACCAGGCCAATGAGCGCGATTCCATTGCTCAAGATGTCCTGTTCTTCGCCGTCATGCTGGCGGTGTGCTTGGTCGTGGTGTATGTGGCGCTGACCTATTTGGTCACACGGCCTTTGGGCAAAATTCGTTCCGGTGTGGACGAGGTGTCAGAAGGCAATCTTGATGTGCGTCTCAGCTATAGCGAATCGTCCCAAGAAATGAGTTCGCTCACGACGGCCTTCAACGACATGGCCCACGAGCTTGCTGATGTTTACGCAGGACTTGAAGACGAGGTGGCTGATCGGACGGCTCAGCTGCAGCAGGCTAACGAGGTGCTCGAGCAGCAGCGCCGCCAGCTGGAAGCGGTCAACGCTCAGCTGGTGGATGAGAATCAGTACAAGAGCGACTTCCTCTCTATGGTGAGCCATGAGCTGCGCACGCCGCTCACTTCCATCGTGGCCTTTGCCGATCTGCTGAGCAAGCATCGTGCAGGAGCTGACGAGAACGAGGCTAAGGCCTTGGCGGGCATCGAAGCTAACTCCCAGGCGCTCATGCTGATGATCAACGACATCCTGGAGATGAGTCGTCTTGATGCCGGTCGCGTGAAGCTGAGTCTGGAAGTGGTGGACGTCGGCGATGTGGTGGGCATCGTGCGCGCCACGGTAGGGCCCCTGGCGGCTAAGGAGCATTTGGAGTTCACGAACGAGGTGGCTCCGGACGTGCCGCTCGTGCAGGGCGATTTCGACAAGCTCGTCCACGTGCTACAGAATTTGTGCGGCAACGCGGTGAAATTTACGCCTGACGGGGGTACCGTGCATCTTGGGGCCGCTTTCCACCCTGCCAGCTCAAAAGACGCTGTCGATGAGGTATGGCTTACGGTGGCTGATAGCGGCATCGGCATAGATGCCGCAGATCAGGAACGTATCTTCGAGAAGTTCGTGCAGGTGGATTCCTCATCCACCCGGCGCTACAACGGTACGGGATTGGGACTCGCCATCGTGCGCGAGTACGCCGAGATGCACGGGGGCTCTGTGAGCGTGGAAAGCGAGCTGGGCCAGGGAGCTTCCTTTGTCGTGCGCATCCCTGTGTCTGGCCCGGTTTCGCGAGAAACGGCAGAGAAGGACGAGAAATCTGGTAGCGGGCCTAGTGGCGAAGACCTTCCGAAGGGGGAACAATCATGAATCGACCCATCAAAGTGATGCTTATCGACGACGATCCGGGCATTCACGAAAGTCTTCGAGCCGTCGTAGAAGAAGCGGGCTACGAGTTCTGCGGGGCTCTTGGCGGGCGAGAGGGGCTTCGGCTGTTGGATGACGAGCACCCCGATCTGTTGCTTCTCGACGTGATGATGCCCGGCATGAATGGCTTCGACGTCTGCCAGCAAATGCGCGAGGAGGGACGTCGCATTCCCGTTATCTTTCTCACGGCGAAAAACGACATCGTAGACAAGAGCACGGGTTTCAAGGCCGGTGCCGATGACTACGTGACCAAGCCCTTCATCGCCGATGAGCTGCTGCTGCGCATCGACGCTCACGTGCGGCGTCACCGCGGCGACATCGAACATGCGCGCAAAAATTCAACCGATGCCAGCGAGCTGGCGCGCCGCGAACCGTGCCGCATAGGAGATCTGGAAGTGTTCTTCGATCGCTACGAAGTGCATTTGCACGGCGAGACAGTTCCTCTGACGGCTAAGGAATTTGAAATACTTGCGCTTTTGGCCGAAAGCCCCGGAGAGGTGTTCACGCGACGCCGCATCTACGAGCACCTGTGGGGCGAGACGGCGGAGGTGGATGAGAACTCCATCACGGTGTTCATGCGCAAGATCCGCGAAAAGATTGAGAACAATCCCAGCGAGCCGCGATATCTGCTCACTGTCTGGCGCGTTGGCTATAAGCTGGCGGCAGAGTAGCGAGTGACGGGATAGGCTGTCGCTGCGTTTCTCATTTTTGGTTCTGATCGGCCATTTTCCCTAAAATCATACCTTTCGGATGAGTGCTTTAGGACATATCGCCGCTTTCGTGAGACTGACGGCGAGGCGCCAATGTCCTTACGATGCAGGGGTAACCGAACCGGCAGGGACGCTGGTTCGCCGAAAGGAGGAAGTAATGGGAGAAATCAAGGGAATGGGTCGTCGCGACTTCTTGAAGACGGCTGCTCTCTCTGGTCTGGCGCTGGGAGGTGCTGCTGCACTGACGGGTTGTGCCCCCTCGACGGGCGCGGAAAAGGGCGCGAGCGCGAAGGCGAGCGCCGGCGCCGATGTTGCTTGGGATAAGGAAGTAGACGTGCTCGTCATCGGCTCGGGCACCGGTGCGTTCGCGGCTCTGGTCGCCGCGGCCAAGGGCGCCGAATCGGTGTGCCTTGTCGAGAAGGGAACCATGTGGGGCGGCACTGCCGCTACCTCGGGCGGCGGCCTGGCTGTGCCGCTGACCTACGCCGCCACCGACGCCGGCATCACCGACAGCAAGGAAGAGGTGGTCAAGTACTTCACCAACGCCACCGACGGTCGCGTCGATCAGGCTGTGCTCAACTCGTTCATCGATAACGGCAGCACCTTCATCGACTGGATTTCTGAGGAGATGGGCTGGAAGTTCGCAGCCTCGCCGCTATTCGGCGATTACTACGAGCCCATGGATGGCTGGATTCCCATGGGTCGCGGCAGCCTCGGCGCCGCCGACGCCAGCGGTTCGCTCTCGGCTGCTCAGATGTGGGATCAGATGTCCCTACGACCTGTTCAACCAGGCGTTCGCCTACTATGACACGGGCGAGCCGGGCCATGTGAACATCCCCGCCTACTTCATTTGCGATGCTGCCTGCTGGGCTACCTACTCGCTTCCCGGCCACACGGTAGGCGCCGTGGGCGATGGCGAGGACAGCTACTTCAACGAGACCTACGGCGGAGAAGCTTCCGACCCGTCGGAGGTGCCGGCGCATTTCGTGAAGGCCGACACTCTGGAAGAGCTCGCCGAGAAGCTGGGTATCGACGCGGCTGGCCTCGCTGCCGAGATTGCGACCTTCAACGAGAACGCTGCCAAGGGCGTTGACCCGGTGTACCATCGCGGCGAGAAGCACCTGGACATCAACACCACCGGCGTTATGGCCGGTAGCCGAACCGATCTGGCGAACCCGGTGCTCGCGCCGCTGGCCACGGGCCCGTTCTACGGCGCCGTGTATGTGCCCGGCACCTGCGGCACCGCCGGCGGTCTCACCATTAACGAGAACGCTCAGGTCGTGAACGTGAACGGCGAGCCCATCGAGCACCTGTACGCCGTGGGCAACTGCTCCTCCGGCGTATCGGGTGGAACGTACGTGCACGGCGGCATCAGCCTGGGTTCGGGCGCCGTCATGAGCTGGGTGGCCGTGAACCACGTCCTGGCCGCCAAGGCTTAAGCCAACTTCTGCTGGCAGCGGATCCCTCCCTACGCTGCCAGCCCATACCCTTCCCTTTGGCGGCTTCGCTTCGGCGAAGCCGCCTCCTTTATCAACGGAAGGAAGGCGCTTTAATGGGGAGCATTCCTTTTGCTAATGAGGGAGGTTCTGCTTGAAGTAGTCGATAAGCTCCTGTTTGGAGTGGATGCCGAGTTTCGCGTAGATGCGCTTCGCGTGGGTGCGGGCCGTGCCCTCCGAGATGAACAGCTCTTGCTGCACAATGCGCAGGCTTCGTCCCTCTAGGAGAAGGGACGCCACTTCGGTCTCCCTTTTGGTGAGGCCTGCCTTTCGAGCTACGTCCTCTACGGCCGATTCGCGACTCATGCTTGCCGCGCGTCCCAGAGTGTTCACCCATATCCCCGAGAAGGCGAAGAACCCCACAAGGGTGAGAAGGCACACGAAGGAAGACAGATCAACGAGAATAGGGTCTGGCAGCGGGATGAAATGCTCACGGCCGATCAGCCCGATCGCAATGCCGAGGCCCCAGCATAGGTTAATGAGGGCGAAGTAGGTGGCCTTCCGCAAATCGAGGCCGAACGCCGTGATAATGCCGAGCAGCAGGAAGAGCAGCTGCGAGATGAGGAACAGCGGTGCGGGGCGAGTGAACAGCTCCGAGGGGGAGGTGGCCATGGATACCGTGCCGAGTGCCACCACCAAACCGGTTGCGAGACCGACGAGGCACGGTACGACGATAGGCGAGGACAGGCGTACCTTCTTGGGCAGAGGCCCCAGGCGTGTGGAACTTGGTGCGGGGTTGTTTGCGCCTGCGAGCATGACGAGGGGTGCGGCTATGATGCAAGCGTCGTATACGGCTCGCGGCACGAGCAAGAGCCCCAGGTTTAACAGGTAGAAAAGCAGCAGCGAGCCGGACAGCGCCACCGATAGCGTGGAAAAGTCATCGCATTTCGCCAAGGTCTCCAGTCGAAGCAATGCGGCGAAAGTGCAAGCCACGGTCAAGGAAAGAATGAGCGTCGCATGCAGTGTGGCACTGGAGATGGGCATGTGGGGCTCTAGGGCCAAGCCGAGGGTCGTGAACGTGGCCGCAAGGGCGCCGCCGATGCGAATGGCTTTGGGGATGCGATCCCATCGCGCCCGGCCTATGCCTATGACCAAGGCGATGCCGATGAGTGGGCCTGGTATGGCGGGCGTTGCAACAGAGTCGATAAAGGATACGGTGAAAAGGCTGTCGTAATTAATTTGATGCAGCCAGAGCCAGATGATGGCATCGAGTAGGGCTATCTGCGCTGCCTGTTTCCGGTTGACCCTATGGGCCTTCAGATTGATTTGCACGATCCCCTCCCTTGAAATAAGCAAACCATGTCTTTTGGTCGAGAAAAGCCCAAGTATCCGTTTTTGTTAGACGGGCATTTTCTGGCCCGCTGGATATGCTTCCTGCGGGTTTGGTCTCGGGCTCTGCAATTTGCTCGTGGAAGACAATGTAGCAAACCTGGGGCCGAGCCTATCCGTTGGAAGTTTTTTTGTCAAGAAAGAGGCCGCGGCATGAGACGGCTTTCGAGCCCCTGGAAAAGGGATTCATTTTTGTGTCCGTTTTGAAACCAATATGAGTGTTTTATCAGGCTTAACCTCCACTTATGCCGAATCTGTTCTTGATAAAATCGAAGGGTTTTTGAGAGAGCGAAATACGTGCGAGAAGGAACGGTCTTATGGTTTCTCGTTTCGAATATCATGGCAAGGAAAGCTTGATGGAAAAGCGCCGCCAAAGGCGCAAAGAGCAGCTGAGGAATCGGACGGTGGCCCTGGCGGCGGGCTTGTTGCTGGCGGGTGTTTGCGGTGTGTCGAGCGCCCTTGCGGCTACTGGGGGTTCGGACGGGTTCGATGTGGTGGACGTCCTGCAGGATACCGCCTCGTTGAGCGCCGCGCCTTCCAGCCTTGTTCCTGCTGAGGACGACGCGCTCTGGCAGGTGGCTGCCGAAGGTGGGAGCGATGCCGCCCTGAAGGAGATTGCGAGCCGGGGTGCCAATCTCCTAGCCGCCCGATCTGGAGGTCAGAGAGCGGTTGAGGGAATGCGAATTACGACTGCCCTGATTAAGGTAGAAGGTGTACTCGATCAAAATTTGGCAAATGATAGCTCCTTCTCCGTCGACTTCAACAAGCAATTCACCCTGCACATTGAGGTGGAAAGCGAGTTGAATCTGGCGAATAAAAAGGTGGAGATCACCGTGCCCGACGGGCTGACCGTGGTGGAGTACCCCATCCCCGAGCGGGGTGACATGGCGGAGAGCGTAACGCCTGAAAGCATTGACCAGCTGCACAGTGTGAACAACTACGGCGGCTACCACCCCACAAATGGCACCATCACCTATTCTCTCAAAAATACGGCGGAAAAGAACAGCTTTAATATCGTTCTGGCCCCGGACACCGTTCTCTGGAACAGAACAAAGGAGCAGGAGCTTAAGGATTCGCTCAAAATCGAAGTCTACACAGGCGATCGAACATATCAGACAATCTCTGCCACTCCAAAGATTACGGGCAAATACAATGATACGCCTAGTGACAACAGAGCGATCCAGACCGGCCCCAGACTGTCCCGGATTGGCGTGAAGACTGGTGTACCCACGGCGGCGAATCAGCCCTTTGCCCTGCGGCAAATCTGGATAAACCCGGACAAGGACTACATCGATATGCCCCAGTTCTTTAAGAAGCTGGAGCTCACCATTGCCTTGCCATACTACACAGAAAATGGCAACAATATTTATGCGAAACTCGATCATATCACCTGGGATCCTGCGGGAGAGTCTACCAGGCTCAACCTGCTGGATCCGGAAAACCACAAGGGTGGTGACGATAGCTATAAGGACGGCTTTAACTTCACAAAGACGGTAGACGATGCCAATCACACTGTTAAACTGACCTGGGAAAACTTGTACCTGGAGTATGCGCAGGATTACTTTACCCCCTATTTTAAGTGGACGTCCGATTGTGACATCACAACTACAAATGCCGTCAGGTGGGGCAGCGATTCGATTCTCAACACCGGTAAGACAGCCCCCGGATGCTACGAGGGGAAGACGCCCACTACTGGCGATGCCTCCGCAGTGGGCGGAACGATCACCTGGCAGGATGACAGTACGTGGTATCTCTATAATGGCGACTGCACTACGCTCAGCTTCACTGCTCAAGCAGGAGAGAGCATGAGCGTGAATGGAAAAGCCAACAATCAGCCAATCTATAATAATTACGCAAGCGATTCCAATATTATCTATTATCTGGGACAGTTCCATGTGGTCAACCAGGGCGGCGCCGTGAGCGCCAATAAGACGGTGGAATTCACCTATGGAAACAATGATAAAATCGGCGTCACCGCCCAGAAGATTCCTGCAACCACGGGCAATGTTGTGGAAGTCTGGTACACGACGACAACGAACCCAACCGAACAAAAGTACAACGGCACCCTCATCAGCAGCGGCGGCTTTGTCGCCTTTACCACCCAGATGGCAGGACTTGGCAAGGGCGAGTATTTCACCAAGATCAAGGCCAACGTAGGCAGCTATGAGAAGGACTACGTGGGCTATGTGTCCTCCCGTGATCAGGATCCCACGTCGGGATATGCTACCACCTTCGGCAAGCTGCTGACCGCAGACGAGGCTACGTATTCCAACTTTGCTTCCATGAAAATGTACGATACCGGTTCAGGTGATAGCACGGCCAAATCGGGCAACTATACCGTAAAGGTCACAAACACAAGGGGCGAGATCCCCTTGGCCATGGAGCAGGCGTACGAGGAGAATTCCTTGGAGCGGGTGCCGATCCTGAGCAAGACCTCCGCAACAGCGGGAGAGACCATTACCTTCAACGGTCTGCTCAGCTCGTCCGCTTATCCTTATTCTTCCAACAATATTACAACGGATCAGGAAATCTATATCCGTCTGCCGGAAAAGATCACGGTCAAAAACCTCAAGCTATACCAAGAGGTTGGAAGAATGGCGGATAAGGTTTTCCTCCTCGACGCGGTTACGGAGACGGTAACGAGTCCCCAAAGGACCGAGATTGCCAAAGACTCATACAGCTTTGTGGAGGTAACATCTGCTGCCGAAACCGGCTATAAGCTGTACAAGATCACCTTTATGGACGCGGATAACCCCGCAAAGGTTGGCTGGTTCACCGACGGGCTGGGGCAGTACCAGATCGGGATTTCCTTTGATATGGAGATCGCCAAGGACGCCGATGCCATGACCTTGGATATGCGGGACTGCGTACGGTTCAAGAGCGCATCCCTGACCTCCACATCCAACAACGGCACCCTGGCCCAATATCAGGTTATGGATGATAGGGTGCGGTACAGCACCTTCAACGTCAACGCAAAGGGCGCGAAGCTCTCGGTGGTGGCGGCCCGGCTGGGCTTGACCTTCACCTTCGGCGCAAGAATGCTGGACAAGTCAAACACGGAACCAGACTATGACGCAGGCGACTACTCAAACTTCGAGGAAAAGGGCGACAAGGTCTATCTCAAAGATGCGGATCATGTTGTGGACATGCTTTTTACCCTCAAGAATGAAACTGGACGAGTTTTTTCCAAGGACGACGCGCAGGCCTTTTATTACTTTATTCCGGTGCCCAAAGAGGGGGATTTCTGGGATAGTCATATGCAAGATAAGGCATTTGACTTTGACATGATGCTGACGGGAGAACCGACGCTCAGCGGTGCATCTGCAGTCCGCAATCATATTCAGGTAACGTACAGCACCAAGGTTGATGCAAGCGCAGCCCCTGGAGATTCTTTTCACTATAGTACTGTTACGAATGATAACTATGTTACGGCAGAAAAAATTACCAATTGGGGCGATGTGAAAATGATTCGCATCGCGGCTACGAGTGATACCGAAAGCATTCCGGAGGATGCGGATCTAAAAGTTAACCTGCGTCTGAGTCCAAAGTTTGACAGCAGCGCCGATCTTGTGGGCAGCGTGGTCAACTTTGGGCCTTGCGGCGTGTCTCCCTATTCCGTGGGCAGCACGCTCAATCAGGGGCACAACCCCTTGTCACGCATTCAAGTTGAGTTCCAGACGGGCGTTATTGAAGGGAAGGTCTTTATTGATAAAGACTTCGATGGCGTCTATACGGAAGACGCGGATGATCTCTATACCGGTAAGATTAAAGTAAGTGCACCTCATCAGAATGGAGTTGGCGCCGACGACACCGAAAGCCACGAGACAATTACCGAAACGGGTGTGTTTAAATTCACGGGCCGGCGGGCAGATACCTACCATGTGATTGTTGCCAACCCCGGCAGCAGCGATGCCAACGGCGATAATCCGCTGAAGTTTTCTCTACCAGAAAGTGGAGGGGCGTTTGGTCTGGGTGATGACGAGACGACCGCTACGGCCACGGTGACGCTTGAAAAAGGAACAGGCAAAGGCACCGCCGATCTGGCGATTGGTCTTCAGCAACCCCATACTGTTTCCTTTAGTGCAGAAAACGCAACGCTGAGCGCCTCTTCAACCAAGGTGTGGCACAACGATGCGCTGAAGGAGGGCATTCCGACGGTTACGGCCTCGAGTGGCTGGAGATTCACGGGGAACTGGACAGACGAAGCCTCCACGTATACCACTGACCAGTTGAAGGAGCAGGTAATCAATGCGGATGACAAGACCTTTGCTGCCGAGGTGAAGAAGCTCTACTCGGTGACCTATGACTTGAACGGCGGAACCGGAGCGGGTGCTCCGGAAACCACGCAGCATGTTGAAGGCGAGAAGGTTTCGCCAAATTATACGGGCACCAGCAGTCTGAACAAGGGAGAGAAGACGATCTTTGTCGGCTGGAGCCTGGAGAAAATCGCGGACGTTCTTCAGGAGGATGCGACTCAAGAAACCATCGGCAAGATCATCTCTACGGATCAGCATGACATGCCCGATCATGACGTCCACCTTTATGCCGTCTATGCGATGGATGCCAATGGTAACAGCAATCCGGATTACAACGACGATGCCGTCCATGTCCGTTATCACGGCAACAATGGTGACTATACCGACATCATCTGTCCCCACCATCATGTGATAGGGGCAAAGGAACAGCTCTCCACCAACGGTGCGGTTTCCGGTAAAAGCCTGGGGCATGATGACGACGCATCGAGTGCTGCCGCTGAGGTAAAAAACCATACCTTTACTTACGGTACCAACATCTTTGTCGGCTGGAGCACTACGCCGATCCTTGACCGTGTGATAAAAACCAAGGCGGATCACGATGACTTGAAAGACAGCATCGTGACAGAGGTGACGATGCTGTCAAAGCCAGGCGCCGACGTTTCTGCGGATGACGCTAAAGATACGAGCAAGTACGCCGATGCAGATGGCAATACCAACGTCTACGCCGTCTGGGCCGCCGATCGCAACGGGAACAAAGTAGCTGACTACACAGAAGAATATCAGCTGACCTATGAAGCCAACGCTAGAGACGGTGACACGGTTGGCGCGATGCCCACGATCAGCGGAGCGCACATCCCCTCCGACAAGGTGACCTTGAGCGACGCCAAGCCCACGCATAGCGATGTAGATGGCAAGAAAGTGGTTTTCATCGGTTGGACCGAAACGCAAACGAATTCAATTTTCGGCCGTGCCGATGAGGCGCCGGCTACGGTTACCGAAGTCACCTTTGGAGCTGCTGACAAGACAGTCTACGCTGCCTGGGGCTATGACGAAGACGACGATGGCGTGGCCGATGCGCTGGAAACGTACTCTCTCATCTACGATCTTAACGGAGGCAGCGGAACGCCTCCAGCGCAAGTGAGCAATATCGCGAAAGGCAGTGAAGTCAAGCTGACCACGGAGGCAGGTTTCCGTCGCAACGCCAATGAGCTTTTCGTCGGATGGAGCGCCACGGAACACGAGGATGCCTTCACGGCGGCCCAGAAGGAGGAGCTCAAGCAGGCTCTCATCACAGGCACGAGCGTCATTTTCGATACGGCGGACAGAACGTTGTATGCCGTTTGGGCTGCCGACCGCAACGGCAACCACGTGGCGGACTATCAAGAGCCGCAGTACAAGATCAATTATGACGGCAACGCGCAGTCGGGAGGGTCGATCGAAGGCTTGCCCAGCGATAGCGAAATCCATCTGACGAGTGAAACCGTCACGCTCAGCACCGCTACGCCAATCTATCACTCTGCCGACGGCAAGAGCATCGCTTTCCTTGGTTGGACGGAGCGGCCCGCCAAGATCCTGAGCCGCAGCGATGACGAGCCGACCTTGGTAACGAGCGTTGCGTTCGACGATGCCGATAAAACCGTCTATGCCGCTTGGGGCTATGACGACAACAGGAACAATGTCGCCGACGTATTGGAGACCTACTCGCTTTCCTACGATTTGAATGGCGGCGTTGGCTCTGCCCCGGCAGGCCAGACCGACATCAGGAAGGGCACGCCGGTTCCGTTGACGTCGGATACGGGCTTCAGCCGGCAGCCCAGAAATCCCGACGGCATCACAGAAATCTTCGCAGGTTGGAGTCGGGCTAAGCACGAAGATGCCTTTACAGCGGAGCAGCGAGATGAAGCAAAGAAGGCGCTGGTCTCGGGCAAAATTATCATGGGAACGGAAGACCTTACTCTCTATGCCGTATGGGCACAGGACCGCAACAATAGCGGAGTACCTGATTTCTCCGAAACGTCATACAAGATCATCTACGACGGAAACGCTCAGGAAAATGGTACAGTTAAGGGGCTTCCCGTTGATGAGGGGCTTCATCTTGCCGGCGACACGGTATCTCTCGGCAGTGCTCGGCCCACTCACAGCGGCCTGAACGGCAAGGAAGTGGTGTTCCTCGGCTGGACGCTCAGTCGTGTCGACGGCATCTTCGATCATGAGGCGGCGCCCACCTCTGCCGATGAGGGCATGGCTCGCGATGGAGCGGCCTCCCACGCCTATGTTAATAGCGTGGAGCTTGTCGATGCCGATGTAACGGTGTACGCGGCATGGGGGTATCAGGAGCATGTTTGGGGCGACTGGGCTGTCGAAACTCCTTCGACCTGCGTTCAGCAAGGAACCGAAAAGCGCACCTGCACTACGTGTGACGCCGTTGAAAGACGGCCGCTCGATGTTCTTCCCCACGAGTGGGAGGCGAATTTCACGGTAGACAAGCCCGTTACCTGCGTTGAGGACGGTCTGAAATCGAATCATTGCAAGCATTGCGGCGCAACGAGATATGCGACGCCCATCCCGTCGGTGGGGCACGTGTTCGGCGGTTGGAAGGCCGATGCGGCGGGGCACTGGCGCGAGTGCACTGTCTGCAACGTCAAGGCGGCTGCGGGGGCTCATGAGTTCCGCGAGGTGATGGCCGATGATGGGCGTCGTCACGAGGTGTGCTCGGTTTGCGGTTACGATCGCGAGAAGCAGGCTATTCTCCCCGCGACGGATGGCGCGAGTGCGGCCAATGGCAGAGGCGGTTCCAGTTGGTTCCAAACGCTAATCCATCTTCCGCAGACGGGCGATCCGCAGGGTTGGTGGGTGGTCGTCCTTTTGGTGGCAACAGCACTTGGGGCGGGCATTTCGGTAGTAGCCTTCGGGCGCATGCGCCGTCTTGCGAGGGGTCGACACGCCAAATAGCGGGAAGGATCATCGGATGGAGCTACGAGAGGACAAGCTCTCGTGTTTAGCAGGAAAGTAGGGCAGGGTGACGCCAAGCAGCCGTCGGGCATCGTATGATTCGCGTAAAATCGTAACATCGCAAAAGGGCGATACGGGATTCGCTTCGGATGGTGCGGATCCGGCGATGCGCGAGGCGAGTCGCTTCGCTTTGCGCACCGTAAAGCATGAGAAAGGTGAACCGATGGGTTTTCCGAGGGAATTAAAGAGAACTGCTGCTGGTGCGGCCGGCTGCAGCTGCCCTTTTAATCCTCAGGGCAAAAAACAGCTCGGGGGGGGGCTCCCAGAAAACAATAGGCGCCGCAAGGGGCGCTGACCCCTCTGTTGCGACCGCGCCGACCGCGCCGACCGTCCTTGCGGCCGCCCCTTCGAACGGGAGAGGGGGCAGATAGTCGTGGCGAACATCGTTATTGTTGAAGGCGAGCAATGCGTGGCTGATGTCGTGAAAGCCGCCTTCGAGCGCGAGGGCCATTATTGCGTCACGGTGTGTGACGGGCTTGATGCCGTTGACGCCATTGTAGAAGCGGATTTCGATCTTGCCGTTCTGGGCCTTGGTCTGACGGGCATCGACAGTATTCAATTACTCGAGTACATTCGCACGCTCGATATCCCTACGATCATGGTGCTTGACGCCTCTCAAGAGAAAGAGTGCCTGCACTGCATGGAAATCGGGGCAAGCGCCTGCATCATCAAGCCTTTTTCGGTTCGGGAGCTGCTGTCGTGCGCCAATAAGTTTCTCGAACGCGGCGCGCTCCGCGAGACGCTGCGCATGGGCACGACGGAGATCGATACGACGGCGCGGCAGGTGCGCATAGCCGGATGCGAAGTGGTTCTTTCCCCCAAAGAGTACGATCTGCTCATGCTGTTCGTGAGGAATCCCCATCGCGCTTTTAGCCGAGAAGATATTTATGAGCGCGTATGGCACGGTTATTACCCTTCGAAGTCGAAGGCTGTCGATATAGCCGTTGCGCGTTTACGGAAAAAGATGGGCTGGGACGCGGAGATCAAGGCCATCCGCAAATTCGGCTACCGATTCGATCCGCCATCTATGGGTTAATCCGTCATCTTTCCAGCCATCACCTCGCCTTTTCCCTGCGCGATTATCGTGATTCACGAGTGCGAGTTGTTGCCAGTTTGTTAGAATGGGGCATACTCGCAACAAATGTGTCCGAAGGAGAGATGCGCGCCCATGGAAATGACGAAAGAGCAGCTTGAGCTTATCGCCAATCAGCTGGCCACCATTAAGGAGCGGTCGCCGTTCTACGCGAAGAAGTTCGAAGGTATCGATGTCGCGGACGTGCGCACCCAGGCCGACTTCGAAAAGCTGCCCTTTTCCGAGAAAGATGACCTGCGCGCGGTGTATCCGCTGGGGTTGCAGGCGGTGCCCGACGAGGAAGTCGTGCGCATCCACAGCTCCTCGGGCACCACGGGCACGCCGGTTATCATCCCCTACACCCAGCAGGACGTCATCGACTGGGCCACGCAGTTCGCCCGCTGCTACGAGATGGCGGGCATCACCCCGCTCGACCGCATCCAAATCACCCCGGGCTACGGCCTGTGGACGGCCGGCATCGGTTTCCAGCTGGGCGCCGAGCGCCTGGGCGCCATGGCCATTCCCATGGGGCCGGGCAACACCGAGAAGCAGCTGAAGATGATGCAGGATTTGAAGTCCACGGTCATCTGCGCCACCAGCTCCTACGCGCTGCTTCTCGCCGAGGAGATCACCAAGCGCAACCTGCGCGACAAGATTCACCTGAAGAAGGGCGTCATCGGCTCCGAGCGCTGGGGCGAGAAGATGCGCAACCGCATTCAGGACGAGCTGGGCATCGAGATTTACGACATTTACGGCCTCACCGAGGTGTACGGCCCGGGCATCGGCATTTCCTGCGACGCCCACGACGGCATGCACATCTGGGACGACTTCGTCTACATCGAGATCGTCGATCCCGAAACCGGCGAGGTGCTGCCCGACGGCCAGGAAGGCGAGCTGGTACTCACCACGCTGCGCAAGCAGGGCGCGCCGCTCATCCGCTACCGCACCCACGACCTCACGCGCATCGTGCCCGGCACCTGCGCCTGCGGCAGCCGCCATCCACGCATCGCCACGCTCACCGGGCGCACCGACGACATGTTCAAGGTGAAGGGCTGCAACATGTTCCCGGCCCAGGTGGAGGAGGTCATCAAGGCCACCGACGGCACCAGCTCCGAATACCAGGTGATGATCGAGGCCGTCGATGGCCACGACGTGCTCACCGTGCTGTTCGAGACGCCGCTTGAAGGCGAGGCGCTGGCGCGCTGCGAGGAGGAGCTCGCGCTCATCTTCAAGGCGAAGCTCGGCTGCACGCCGGAGGCGAAGGGCGTGCCCATGGGCGAGCTGCCGCGTTCCGAAAAGAAGACCAAGCGCATCTTCGACAGCCGCTACTAAGCGCGCCGCATTCGAAAGGGGGCGAGAGCCATCATTACGAGCTTGAGTGAGAAGCAGACGATCCTCATCGTTGATGACTCGATGCTGAATCGCGCACTGCTTGCCGACATGATCGGCGATGCCTACCGCATCATCGAGGCGGAGGACGGCAAGCAGGCCGTGGCGGCGTTGCAGAAAGAGGGCGCGGGCATATCGCTCGTGCTGCTCGACTACGTCATGCCGCAGATGAACGGCTTCGACGTGCTGGAGGTCATGAACAAAAACGGCTGGATCAAGGACATCCCGGTCATCATGGTGTCCGCCGAGTCCGACGCCGCCTATATCGAACGCGCCTACGAGCTGGGCGTGACCGACTTCATCAACCGCCCCTACGACGTGAACATCGTCCGCCGCCGCGTCATGAACACGCTCATGCTGTACCAGAAGCAGCGCACGCTCATGGGCATGGTGGCCGACCAGGTGTACGAGCGCGAGAAGTCCAACAACCTCATGGTGTACATCTTGTCGCACATCGTGGAGTTCCGCAACGGCGAAAGCGGCATGCACGTGCTGAATGTGCAGGCCATGACCGAGATGATCTTGACGCAGCTCATGCGCCTGACCGATCAGTATCCGCTGACCACCGAGGACATCTCGCTCATCACGATGGCCTCCAGCCTGCACGACATCGGCAAGATCGCTATTCCCGAGGAGATACTGAACAAGCCGGGCCGCTTCACCGACGAAGAGTTCGCCATCATGAAGACGCACTCCGCTGTGGGCTCGGATATGCTGGACGATCTGGAGCTGTACAAAGACGAGAAGCTCGTGCGTGTAGCGCGGGATATTTGCCGCTGGCACCATGAGCGCTGGGACGGCCGCGGCTACCCCGACGGCCTGGCGGGCGACGACATTCCCATATCGGCCCAGGTGGTTGCTTTGGCCGACGTGTACGACGCCCTGACGAGCCGTCGCGTCTACAAGCCGCCCTTCAGCCACGAAGAGGCCCTGCGCATGATTCGCGAAGGGGAGTGCGGCGCGTTCAACCCGCTGATTTTGGAGTGCCTGGAGGCGGTGGCGGACGATCTGGAGAAGCGCCTGAACCACGGCATCACGGGCCGCGAGATTTCGATTGACTCGCTGCATTTGTCCGAGGCGACGCTGGATAACGGCGACGCCGAGGCCTCGAGCCGCACTCTCGAGCTGCTCGACTACGAGCGCATGAAATACCACTTCTTCGCTTCCATGAGCAATGAGGTGCAGTTCGAGTTCACCGAAGAGCCGCCGATGATCGTGCTGTCCGACTGGAGCGACCACAAGCTCGATCTGCCCGAAATCATCATGGATCCCTACAACGACGAGGCCTTCTGTGCGACGTTCGGCCAGGAGAACCTGCAGAAGCTCAGCCGCCTTTTGCGCGCCACCACCATTGATGATCCGGTGATCGATATGGAGATGGAAGCCACCGTGGGCGACGAGCTGCGTTGGTTCCATGTTCTGGCCCGCGCGCTGTGGTCGGGGCCGTCCGATCCGGTTTACCTGGGCTCTATTGGCAAACTCGTCGATATCGACGATCGCCAGGCCGAGCTGATCGACCTGCAGTTCAAGGCCTACCACGATCCGCTGACGGAAGTGGTCAACGGCGCCTTCGCCCGCAAGGTCATCGCCGAGCGCTTGGGCTCGGGGGAGGCGTGCGACCGTCATCGCGACCGCCATGTGCTGGCGCTGTGCGACCTGGATTTCTTCAAGCAGGCCAACGACACCTACGGCCACCAATTCGGCGATCGCGTGCTGAAGCACTTCGCGGAGCGCCTGCAGGAAAGCGTGCGCGGCGAGGACGTCGTGGCCCGTGTGGGGGGCGATGAGTTCCTCTTGTGCATGGAATGCCCCGTCGATCCGCGTCCGCTGATCGACCGCATCCATCGGTCGCTCGAGGGCGACTTCGAGGGCTTCCCGCTGTCGGTTTCCATGGGCGTGGCCATTGCCGGCAGCGATGTGCGCGACTACGATGAGCTGTTCCGCCGGGCCGATGTGGCGCTATACCACAAGAAGCGCGGCGGCCGCAGCGGGTACGTGTTTTACAGCGATTTAGACGAGGAAGAGCGAGATTTGTTGCTTGAAGGGGCGCATACGGCGCTCTCGGGCATCGACAGAGACGAGTCCGACCAGTAGACTGTCACCCAAAGGATAAAAGGAGACCGAGATGTCGTTGGAGATTGCTTACGCTGCCATGGGCGGCGATTTGGAAACCGTGCGCGGACGCTTGCTTACCGACGAGCGCATCGAGAAGTTCGCGAAGATCTTTTTGCAGGACACATCGATGCAGACGTTGGAAAGCGCTCTTGAGGCGGGCGACCTTCCCGAGGCCTATCGCGGAGCCCACACGCTGAAGGGCGTGAGCCGCGACTTGGGCTTCACGCCCCTGTTCGAGGCCGCCGCCGCGCTGTCCGACGCGCTGCGCCTCGATGACGCCGGCGTGCCGGCCAATGTTGCAGCGGTTCCCGAGCTGATGCCGGCCGTGCGCGACGCCTACAGCACGGTCGTCGACGCCATCGCCATCATCTAGCGAAATAAGGCGCTTGGCGCCAACGGGCCGCCATGGCGGGCACGACGCGCGGGCCTTCACGCGCAACCAGAAAGATCGAGGTTCGGACCAAGGGGTCTGAAGCCCGAAAGGAACACAGCGAATGACTGAAACAGACAACAAAACGAGATACGGCCGCATAGCCTCGATTCTTATCGCGCTGGCCATAGTCATCGCCGCCTTCGCGTTGTTCACGACGATGAACAACGAGCGCATCTCCGAGCAGAACACCAAGTACCTTCAGGGCTCCACCGAGCAATCGGCGCGGCGCATCAGCGAGTGGATGGCCGACTCGCAGACCGAGATCAAGCTTTTGTCCTCGATGTACGCGAGCACGCTTTCGGGCGTTGACGAAATCAGCGCTGCCGGCATCGAGCAGTTGGCGAACTACACGAAGTTCGATTACACCACGATCTCGCTGGAAGACGGCCGAACCATCGACAACACGGGCCAGGAGGCCGATGCCGCCGATCGCGAGTACTTCATGCAGGGCATGGAGGGTGAATCGGGCGTCTGTGCCGTCGACAACTCGCTGTTCTACAACGATCTCTCGGTCATCTTCTACACGCCGCTGTACTTCGACGGCGAAGTGGTCGGCGTCATTTGCGGTGCCTATCGCGAGGACTCCATGGAGAAGTTCCTGCGCACCTATATCTTCGGCGAGCAGACCAACACCTACTTGCTCGAGCGCGACGGCGATGTGATGGCGCACTCGTCCACTACCTACAGCAGTGGCGTGAAGAGTGCCGTCGACCTCTACTTCGAGGAGGGCTCGTCGGGCAATATCTCCCGCGACGATTTGGAGTCGTCGCTGCAAAGCGGCGTGTCGGTCACCTTCAACTACAAGGGCGAATCGGGGTCGGGCACCGCTTACGTGATGCCGATCGAGAACTACGACTGGCTGATCATGCGCACCTTCCCCAGCTCTATCACCGACGGCATGCAGAGCCGGGCGAATGCGGCGGGACTTGTGCTGGTCGGCTTGGTCGGAGGCGCCTTGGCCCTGGTGGCGGGCGTTTTGCTCGTGCAGACCATGCGCCAGCGCCGCAAGCTCTTAAGCGAGAGCGAGCACGTGACGAGCATCGTGAACTCGTCGCTGGTGCTGTTCAACCGTTTCGCGGTGATCGATCTGGCCAACAACACCTACGAATACTTGAAGGACGAGGGCATCAAGGACGATTTGCCCCGCAACGGCGAGTACCACATGTTCCGCTACTATTGGCAGACCCGCTTCTGCGATGACGACGAGGCGGAGCGCATGAAGGAGGAGCTGAAGCCGGAGGCCATCCGCGAGCGGCTCACCGAGGACGTGCCCTACCTGCACTTCGAGTATCGCCTGCGGGATCAGGAAACCGGCGAGGTTCGCTGGAGCCAGGCCTCCATGCTGCCGCTGCAGCGCGATGGAAGCGGCGTGGTGACGAGCGTGCTTTTGTCGGTGCAGGACGTCACCGACGTGAAGGAGCGCGAGATCGCGAACCGCAACGCGCTGGAGGACGCCTTCCGCGAGGCCGAGCGCGCCAGCCGCGCGAAGACCGACTTCCTGAATTCCATGAGCCACGACATCCGCACGCCCATGAACTCCATCATGGGGCTGACGGCCATCGCGTCGATGTATCTGGACGATCCGGAGCGCGTGAAGGACTGCCTCACTAAGATCACCACCTCGAGCCGCCATTTGCTCGGGCTCATCAACGAGGTGCTCGACATGGCGAAGATCGAGAGCGGGAATTTGGGCCTGTCGGAGGAGGACTTCGATCTGCCCGAGACGGTGGAAAGCCTCATGTCCATCATGACGCCCCAGATCAACGACAAGAAGCTGAACCTGAAGGTGGAAATCGCCGACATCCAGCACGAGCACGTGGTGGGCGACCCCATGCGCCTGCAGCAGGTGTTCGTGAACATCATGGGCAACTCCGTGAAGTTCACGCCGGAAGGCGGCACGGTGAGCCTGCGCATCAAGGAGCTGCCGAGCCGCGTGAAGGGCTCGGGCTGCTACGAGTTCACCTTCTCCGACACTGGCTGCGGCATGTCCGAGGAGTTCGTTCAGAAGGTGTTCGAGCCGTTCACGCGCGCCAACGATTCGCGCGTGACCAAGGTGGAGGGCACCGGTTTGGGCATGTCCATCGTGCGTTCGGTGGTGAACCTCATGAACGGCACCATCGATGTGAAGAGCAAGCTCGGCGAGGGCACTACCTTCACCGTGACGGTGTATATGAAGCTGCGCGACGGCGACGATCAGGATCTGACGCCTTTGGAGGGCTTGCGGGTGCTGGTGGCCGACGACGAGCAGACCGCCGCCGAAAGCGCGTGCGAGGTGCTGAAATCCATCGGGATGGAGCCCGACTACGTGTTGTCCGGCGATGATGCCGTCGATGCGGTGCGCCGTTCGGTCGAGAACGATCGCAGCTACGTGGCGGTCATCCTGGATTGGAAGATGCCGGGCAAAAGCGGCATCGAGGCGGCGCGTGAGATTCGCGAGATTGTCTCCGACGACATGCCCATCATTATCCTGTCGGCCTACGACTGGACGGCCGTGGAGCAGGAGGCGCGCTCGGTAGGCGTGGATGCCTTCATCGCCAAGCCGCTATTCAAAAGCCGCCTCGTGCATGTGATGAAGGGTCTGCTCGCCTCTGACGAGGAAGAGGGCGAGCCGGCCAGCGAGTACGAGGTGCTGCAGCAGAGCGACTTCAGCGGGCACCGCGTGCTGCTGACCGAGGACAACTCCATCGCCGCCGCCATCGCCATGGACATCATGGGCATGACGGGGCTTGAGGTCGATCACGCCGAGAACGGGCGCATTGCCGTGGAGAAGCTGCTCGATGCCGAGCCGGGCCACTATGACCTGGTGTTCATGGACATCCAGATGCCGGTGATGAACGGCTACGAGGCCGCCAAGGCCATCCGCGCGACCGCGGAAGGCCAGGGCCCGGACGGCGAGGCCATCGATGCTCGTTCCGACTTGGGCGAGATTCCCATCGTGGCCCTGACCGCCGACGCCTTTGCCGACGATGTGGCCCGGGCCCGGGCGGCAGGCATGAACGCCCATATGTCCAAGCCCATGGAGATCGAGCTTCTGGTGAAGACTCTGAAGGAGTGGCTGTAGCCTCTTGGCACGTAGGCTGACATACCGCCGCGCGGCGATCGCCCTCGCCGCGGCCTTGGTGCTCGCATGCGCGGCCCTGCTGGCGGCCTGCGGCGGCTCGTCGGGCGGTTCAGGCGGCTCGGGAGGCTCCGGCGCTCCCGGGGGCTCGGGCGACGGCGGCGGCGAGAGCACCACGTCGGGGCCGGCCTACTCCGTGCCCGGCTCGGTGGCCCTGGTCACCTTCAACGAGGGCGCCGCCCAGACTGGCAACGACTGCGCCATCGATACCTCGCAATTGTCCCAGGGCGTCGTGGGCGCTTCCGCGAGAAGCGACGCGCGCCTGAAGTTCCAGGTGGTCAAGGGCGAGATGAGCTACAACTACGACTTGCCCGGCGACGGGACGCCCATCATCGTGCCCATCAACATGGGCGATGGCCCCTACACCTTCCGTGTCATGCAGAACACCTCGGGCAACAACTACGTGGAGCTGTTCAGCGTCATCGAGAACGTGAACCTTTCCAGCGAGACGGCGCCCTACCTCGTGCCGAACATGTTCGTGAACTACAACGAGTCCTCCGCCGTGGTGGCCAAGGCGCGCGAGCTGGCCCAGGGCGCCGCCAACCAGGGGGACGTGGTGCGCAACATCTACCAGTGGGTGGTGGACAACATCACCTACGATCACGACAAGGCCGCCCAGTTGGCCTCGGCCACGGGTTATGTGCCCGACCCGGACGCCACCTTGGCCGCGGGCACGGGTATCTGTTTCGACTACGCATCTTTGGGCGCGGCCATGCTGCGCAGCTTGGGCATTCCGTGCCAAGTGATTACCGGCTACGTTTCTCCTGATGACGTGTACCATGCGTGGAACATGGTATATATTGACGGAGAATGGGTAAGCGTCGAGATCAGCATTAAGCCGAACAGCTGGACGCGTGTAGATTTGACTTTTGCCGCCAGTGGCGCCGCGAGCACCATCGGCGACGGCACGAGCTATACCGATCGTTACACCTACTAGAAGAAGGACAGGGACGCCATGGCCAAACCAAAACTCGATAGCGCAGGCATCAGCCTCTTCTGCGAGAGCGTTGCCATGATGCTGGCGGCAGGCATCCAGACCGACGAGGCCGTGGGGATGCTTTCCGAGGACATCGGGGACGTGGCTCTGCAGGCGACGTGCGAGAGCGTCTATGGGCGCCTGTGCGCCGGCGACAACCTTGCTACGGCCATGAAGGCCTCGGGCGCCTTCCCCCGCTACGCCGTGGATATGGTGGGCGTGGGCGAGGCCTCGGGCCGCTTGGAGGAAGTGCTGCGGTCGCTCGGCGTCTACTACGATGAGGAGGACCGCCTTTTCGCGAAGATCCGCTCGTCGGTGGGCTACCCGGCGGCGCTTCTGTGCATCATGAGCATCATCTTGGCCTTCACGGTCATCATCATCTTGCCGGTGTTCGAGGACGTGTACGTCTCCATGGCCGGCTCGCTCACCGACGGCTCCTCGGGAGCTGTGGGCGTGTCCGTGGCCATCGGCTGGGTGGCGTTGGGCATCACGCTCATCTGCGCCATCGTGGCCGTGGGCGCGGCCATCGCCTGCCGTTCGGAGGCGGGGCGCATCGCGGTGATGCACCTCATGGAGAAGTTCCCGGCCACCCGTCCCGCCATGGAGCAGCTGGCCGTGTCCCGGTTCGCCTCGGCGCTGGCCGCCTACACTGCCTCGGGCATCAACACCGATGAGGCCATGCGGCGCGCCATCGAGGTGGTGGAGCACGAGGGCTTGAAGGCGAAAGCGACGGCTGCCTACGGGCTCATGATTGATGCGGAAAGTCCCCGATCGCTCGCCCAGGCCATCAGCGAGGCCGAGGTGTTCGAGCAGATTCACGCGCGCCTGCTCACCATCGGCACGCGCTCCGGTTCGCTGGACGCGGCGCTCGACCGGCTGTCGGCCAACTTCTTCGACGACGCCATTCTGCAAATTGACGCGGCCATCGACAACATCGAGCCGGCCCTGGCCGCCTTCCTCACCATTGCCGTGGGGGCCACGCTCATTTCGGTCATGCTGCCGCTCATCGGCATCATGGGATCGATCGGCTAGCCATCATGATTCACGGGAAGACAGCCCAAATGCAGCAGCGGCGCACCCGGCGGGTGGTTGGCACCATTGCCGCCGTGGTGCTGGCGGTGCTGCTGTGGTTTGCCTGGGATATGGCGAGCGCCCAGACCGAGGCTCAGTCGGCGGCCTCGGTGCGCACCGCGGTGCTGGATGCGGCCATGCAGTGCGCTGCGGTGGAAGGGGCCTATCCGGCGCGCCTCAGCTATTTGGAAGAGCGCTACGGGCTCATTGTGAACCATCAGGATTACGCGGTCACCTACGAGGCCTTCGCCTCCAACGTGCCGCCCAGCGTGGTGGTGGTGCCGCGATGACCGAGAAGTTGCGCGGGGCGACCCGGCTCGCTTCGTCGAGCAAGACTTACGGGGCCGGCGGTGTGCGCCGTCAGCGCGAGCATGATTTCGGCCGCGTGTTCACGGGGCTTCTGTTCGCGCTGTTCGTGGCGACACTGCTCATGGCCATTCTGGCCGGTACGGATGTGTATCGCGGGCTGAACCGCGAAGGGGATGCGGCCGACAACCAGCGGCTCTCGCTCACGCTGCTCGCCAACGATGTGCGGGCCAACGACCAGATTGATGCGGTGGCCTGCGCATGGGTGACGGAGGACGGCGCCGAGCTGACGATCGCCGAGGGCCGCGAGGCGCTTGTCGTGCCGACGGGCGATACGGGCGGCGCGCGCAACCTTCTGGACGGCCCGGCCCTGGTGCTGCGCGAGACGCTGTCCTCCGGGGTGTACGAGACGCGGCTGTATCGCTACGACGGCGTCATCATGGAAGAGTACGCCCTGGCCGACGCCCCCTACGACCCGGCCAAGGCCACGGTCATCGTGCGGTCGTCGGTCTTCGATTTCTCCTACGGGGGAGGATTGCTGACCATTACCACCGACGCCGGTCAGGTCTCGGTGGCCCTGCGCGCGGCGGGAGGTGATGCATGATGGCCGGAGGATCCGACAGCCGCCGCTCCATGGCGTCCGCCTCCGTGGCGGCCCATCGCGCCGAGGCAAACGTCGCCGACGCGCGCCTGGCCCGCTACAACGATCGCATCGGGCGCGTGCGTAAAGAGCGGGCCGTGTGGCCCGGCGCCGCCTTCATCGTGGAGGCGCTGCTTCTGCTCGTGTTTCTGACGGGCTCGCTGGCCGTGCTCATGAACCTGAACGCCGAGGCTGACCGCATAGGTCGCGAGAGCGCCGATCTGATGGACGGGCTCGTGCTGGCCTCGAACGTGGCCGAGGAGTTCGCCGCCGATCCGATTGCCTTCGAGGAGGCCTACGAGGCCGACCCCATGGCCGATCGCTGGTTGTCGCAGCCCGCGCACGAGGCAGAGAACGGTTCCGACCTCTTGTCCGCCGAGTGCACGTTTAGCACCGAGGACACCGACGCCGGGACGATGCATTACCTGACCATAGAAGTGTGGAAGGTACGCGTCCTTAACGACTCGGCCAAGGCGGCCGAGGAGGGCATCGGGTTTGAGCCTGGTGGCCTTTGCTTCCAGGGCAACGAGGGGGAGCCTGTGTACACGTTGGAGACATCGCGCTATGTGCCCGCAGGGGAGGTGGTGTCCCATGGCTAAGCCCCACGGTTCGGTGCGCATCGGCCCCATCAGCCTGTTCACCCTCATCATTGTGCTGTGCCTGGCCGTGCTCACGGTGCTTTCCGTCACCACATCGCTGGCGGAACTTTCCACCACCGAGCGCCAAGCCGCCACCACTACCGAAACGTACCAGCTGGAATCCGTCGGCCAGCAGTTCGTCGCCGACATTGACGCCGCTTTAGCCGAAGGTACGTTGGAGGATGTTCTGCAGCGTTACAGCGACTCGGCCGTTCGCGACGGCGAGCTCATCTCGGCCACGTTCTCGATGGAAAGCGGACGCACGCTGGCCATCGTGCTGCGGATTCAAAACGATACCTACACCATTGAACAATGGAAAGTCACAACGGAATGGACCGACGACGGCACAGGCGAGAACCTGTGGCTCGGCTAGACAGATAAGGAGAGCTTCTATGGAACTGAAGGCACTGCTGCAGGAAATGATCGACAAGAAGGCCTCGGATGTCTTCATCGTCGCGGGCCTGCCGCTGACCTACACCGCCGATGGCCGTCAGGTGCGCATGGACATGGCACCGCTCATGCCCGCCGACACCAAGGAGCTGGTGGACGCCATCTACGAGCTGTCCGGCCGCAACGAGCAGATCTTCATGGACGGCCACAACCATGACGACGACTTCTCCTTCGCCGTGCCGGGCATGGGGCGCTTCCGTGTGAACGTGTTCCGCCAGCGCGGGTCTTTGGGTGCCGTCATTCGCGTCATCCCCTTCACGCTGCCGAATCCCGCCGACTACCACATCCCCGACGACGTCATGGCCTGCGCCGACTTCCAGAAGGGCCTCGTGCTGGTCACCGGTCCTGCGGGCGCCGGTAAGTCCACGACGCTGGCCTGCATCATCGACAAGCTGAACAAGGCGCGCACGGGGCACATCATCACCATGGAAGACCCCATCGAGTACGTGCATCGCCACGAAGGCTGCATCGTCACCCAGCGCGAGATTCCCTCCGATGTCGCCACCTACGCCGAGGCGCTGCGCAGCGCGATGCGCGAGGCACCGGACGTCATCCTGCTCGGCGAGATGCGCGACCAGGAGACCATCGGCACCGCTATGACCGCCGCCGAGATGGCCCAGCTTCTATTCTCCACCCTGCACACCACGGGCGCCTCCTCCACGGTGGACCGCATCATCGACGCCTTCCCGGCCAATCAGCAGCGCCAGATTCGCATGCAGCTGTCGCTCGTGCTGCAGGCCGTGGTGAGCCAGCAGCTCGTGCCCACGGTGGACGGGGGTATCGTACCCGTCTTCGAGATCATGACCGCCACGCCGGCCATCCGCAACCTCATCCGCGAGGAGAAGACCCACCAGATTGACTCGGTCATCGCCTCATCGTCCGGCGCCGGCATGCGCACCATGGACCAGAGCCTCCATCGCCTGGTGAAGGAGGGCACGATTTCCAAGGAAGTGGCCCTGCAGCACGCCATCCACCAGGAAGCCCTCAAGAAGCGCTTCGAAACAGAAGGGATGTAAGTTGAGCAACTACGATTGGAAGTGCGGTAAAGAGTACCGCGAGATTCGCTACGAGTTGTGCGATGGGGTGGCGAAGATCTCCATCAATCGGCCCGAGCGGCGCAACGCGTTCACCCCGCTGACGGTGATGGAGATGTACGACGCCTTCTCCGAGGCGCGCGATGATGCGTCCGTGGGCGTCATTCTGCTGACCGGCGTGAACCACGGCGGCCGCCACGAGGACGAGGCGTTCTGCTCCGGCGGCGACCAGAAGAAGCGCGGCAACGGAGGGTACGTGGGCGAGGACAACATCCCGCGTCTGAATGTGCTCGACTTGCAGCGGCTCATCCGCGTGGTGCCCAAGCCCGTCATCGCCATGGTGAACGGCTACGCCATCGGCGGAGGGCATGTGCTCTCTATTCTGTGCGACCTCACCATTGCGGCCGATACGGCGAAGTTTGGCCAGACCGGGCCTAAGGTGGGCTCTTTTGATGCCGGCTACGGCGCGGGGTATCTGGCCGCCATCGTGGGTCAGAAAAAGGCTCGCGAGATCTGGTACCTCTGCCGCCAGTACACGGCCGACGAGGCGTTGGAAATGGGCCTCGTGAACAAGGTCGTGCCCTTCGACGATTTGGAAGACGAGTGCATGGCCTGGGCCGCCGAGATGATGCAGTTTTCCCCCACAGCCCTGCGCTTCATGAAGGCATCGTTCAACGCCGCCACCGACGGCCTTGCGGGTCTGCAGCAGCTGGCCGGCGACGCCACACTTCTGTACTACACCACCGACGAGGCCAAGGAGGGCCGCGACGCCTTCAAGGAGAAGCGCGCCCCCGACTTCACCCAGTTCCCGAAGTTTCCGTAGGATGCTTCGCCCCCTGCCGCAGCCGGCGGGGGCTTCCTGTGCCCTGTTCAGCTTATCGCGCCCAAGGAGTTCCACGAGCCGTTCATGATCGATATTTTCGAAAGCACCGCGCAGTTGCGCCCGGAAGCCGTATTCTTCACGGCGGTCGATCGGCGCGGCAACGAGACGGCCTACACCTACCGCCAGACGCGGCTCATCGCCTCCCAGCTCGCGCGACGGCTGCGGGATAAGGGCGTCTTCCCAGGTGATGCGGTGGCGGTGGATCTGCCGAACGGCCCCATGTACGTGTTCCTTGCCTTGGCGGCGGCCTACGGGGGATTCGCCCTGGTGGCGTTGAACCATCGGCTGACCGATGCCGAGAAGCTCACGCGCGTGCTGGAACTGGAGCGGGCGGGATTGCGCGTAGCCTACACGGTAGATGCGGCCGGCGAGCCCAAGCTCTTCGAGGCGGTGTGCAACTCGCTTCTGCGCAACGAGCGGGCGGGACGGGTGGACGACTCCCTCGGCGGCTCAGTCGAGGATGCCATCCACTTCGCCGAACGAGCCGCCCATGTCTTCGATTCCAGCCATCGGGCCCTCATCATGTTCACCTCCGGCACGACGGGCAAGCCCAAGGCGGCCGAGCTCACCTGGGGCAACCTCGTGGAGGCGTCGAAGGCGTCGAACCGGGTGCTTTCCGGGCGCGTTCGGGGGCGCGGCCTGTGGCAAGCGGTGCTGCCGTTTTTCCACGTGGGCGGTTTTCAGGTGCTTGTGCGCAGCGTCTGCAGCCGCTGGCCTCTGCGTATTTACGAGCGCTTCGACGCGGCGGCGGTGCTGCGTGACGCCGAGGTGATGCACGCCACCCACATCTCGGTGGTGGACAAGATGCTGCAGGACATGCTGAACGCGCGGCCGAGCGCGCTGGCCCAGTACGAGTGCGTGCTGCTCGGCGGCGGCCCGCTGAACGCGAAGACCGTGGCCCGGGCTCTGGAGGCCGGCGGGCGCGTGTATGCCAGCTACGGCATGACCGAGACGTCGAGCCAAGTGGCGAACACGCTGATCACGCCCCAGTTCACGGGAGGTATGCGGCTTCTGCCGGGTTATTCGGCCCGTATTGTGGAACCGGACGCAGCCGGCTTCGGCCGTTTGGCCCTGCGCGGGCCGGGGGTGTTCGGCGGCTACGCCAACGCTCGGGCGCCCTTCACCGTGGACGGTTTCTTCCTCACGGGCGATACGGCGGCGCTGCACGACGGCTGCCTTTACGTGCGCGAGCGCACCGGCGACATGTTCATTTCCGGCGGTGAGAACGTGTACCCGGCCGAGATCGTCGATGCCCTGGTGCGCATTCCCGGCGTGGCCGACGCCTACGTGTTCGGCCTGCCCGACGCGCGCTGGGGCCGGCGCCCGGCGGCGGTGGTGGAGCTGACGCCGGACGCGCCGATGATCAGCACGCGCGCGCTGCGGGAGGCTCTTTCCCAGCGGCTGTCGAAGTTGTACGTGCCCGAGCAGATCTCCATTGTGGACGAGCTGCCTCGCTCGGGCATCGGTAAGATCGATCGCGCCGCTTGCGAGGCGCTGTTCCACGAGAACATCGACATTCGGCGCGTGGTGCTGCACCATGGGCGCCTGCCGTTTTCCAAGCCCTTCAAAACGCCGAAGGAGACGCTGACCTACCGCGACACGGTGATTGTCGAGGTGATCGATCGCAAGGGCCGCGTAGGGCTGGGGGAATGCACGGCCTTCGACACTGATTGGTATCTGCCCGAGACCCTCGGCGACGATCTGCGCGTGCTGCGCGAGACGCTGGCGCCCCGGGTCATCGCCGGCACGTACCTGCACCCGCGCGAGGTGGCGGCCGACCTGTTCTCGCTGGAAGGCGCGGAGGCGTTCCCCATGGCGGTGAGCGCTTTGGAGATGGCCTGCTGGGACTTGTACGGCAAGGTTACGGAAAAACCCCTGTGGAAGCTGCTCGGCGAGGAGTTCGACCGTATGACCCGCGTCGCGACAGCTTTCGAGGGGGAGGATGTTGCGGTGGGTTCAGCGTGTCCCGGCGACCGGCGCGGGGCAACGCGCAAGGTGTACAGCGGCGCGGTGGTGGGCCTGGGGACTCCCGCCCAAACCGTGGCCGAGGTGCGCGAGTGCGTGGACGCTGGCTACCAGCGTGTCAAGCTGAAAGTGGCGCCGGGTCGCGGGCTTCCGGCGGTGCGCGCGGTGCGTCGGGCGTTCCCGCATCTGCTTATCACCCTGGATGCGAACCAAAGCTTCGGGCTGCACAACCTGGCCGAGCTGCGCTCCTACGACGAGCTGGACATCGGCTGGATCGAAGAGCCATTGAACCTGGCCGCCGCCGGGGGCGAGCGGGCGCTGCGCGATCCGTTCACGCGGCTTGCGTCGTTTCAGCATATGCTTGCCATGCCCATCTGCGTGGACGAGTCCTTCGTGAACGCCGAAGAGGCCGCCGGTCTGTTCGATCATCCGGAACTGCGCTGCGCCATGGTGAAGATCGGGAAGTTCGGCGGCATCGAGCGCTCGCTCGCCTTCGTGCACCGGGCGCTGGCTGAAGGACGCGAGGTGTGCATGAGCGGCATGTACGACACCGGCGTCTCGCGCTTTGCCCACGCGGCTTTCCAAACGCTGCCCGGAGTGGTCATCCCCGGCGATCTGGGTGCCACGGCGCGTTACTTCGACGCCGACCTCACGGTGCCTGCCTACACGGCTCCCGATGGCATCATCACGCTGAACGCCCCGGGCCATGAGGCGGGCATCGGCTGCTCGCTGAACGTCGCGGCCGTGGCCGCCGTTCGGCAGCATCGCTATGTCATCGAGTAGGCGCGGACGCAACCTGGCTCATCGAGCAGGTCTTGTCCCTAAAATCGTGAATTTTGAGCCAATTAACCGCAAGGCAACAATCGTTCAGGCGCACCATTTATACTTTGACCTGTCGTTGAAACACTAAGACGGAGGATTTCATGGGCGGCTTTTTCGGAGCGGTTTCCAAGCGTGATGTGGTGATGGACGTTTTCTTCGGCGTCGATTACCACTCGCATCTCGGCACGCGTCGGGCGGGCATGATTGTGCTTGACCACGAGGATGGCTACCAGCGTCAGATTCACTCTATCGAGAACACGCCGTTCCGCACGAAATTCGAGGACGACATCGTGCGCTTCCACGGCACGAGCGCCATCGGATGCATCTCGGACGCCGACCCGCAGCCGCTGCTCGTGCGCTCGCATCTGGGCACGTTCGCTATCACGACCATCGGAGCCATCAATAACGCCGAGGCCTTGGTGGAAGAGTACTTCGAAGACCACGACGCGCAGTTCATGGCGCTCAGCTCCGGCGCGGTGAACTCGACCGAGCTGGTGGCGGCGCTCATCAACCAGAAGGACGACCTGGTCGCCGGCATCCAATATGCCCAATCGAAGATTGACGGATCGCTCACGCTGCTTATTATGACCGAGGATGGCGACATCATTGCGGCCCGCGACTTTATGGGCCGCTTGCCGGTGCTCGTGGGCGCCGACGATGACGGCCACTGCGTCGCCTTCGAGAGCTTCGCCTATCACAAGCTGGGTTATCACGATGAGTACGAGCTGGGCCCGGCGGAGATCGTGCGGCTTGCGCCCGATGCCGTTGAGGTGCTCTCGCCGGCACGCGACGAGATGAAGATGTGCGCGTTCATGTGGGTGTACTACGGGTACCCGAACTCCAATTACGAGGGTGTGAACGTGGAAGTGATGCGCTACCGCAATGGCGCCATCATGGCCCGCGACGAGGCGGCGCGCGGCGCGTGCCCCGAGGTGGACTTTGTGGCCGGCGTGCCCGATTCCGGCATTCCCCATGCCATCGGCTATTCGACTGAGAGCAAGATGCCCTTCGGGCGCCCGTTCATCAAGTACACGCCCACCTGGCCGCGCTCGTTCATGCCGGCGAACCAGGACCTGCGCAACAAGATCGCCAACATGAAGCAGGTACCGGTGCCCGAGCTCATTCGCGACAAGAAGCTCTTGTTCGTGGACGACTCCATCGTGCGCGGCACCCAGCTGCGCGAGACGGTGAACTTCCTGTACGACTCCGGTGCCGCTGAGGTGCACATGCGCAGCGCGTGCCCGCCCATCATGTACAGCTGCAAGTACCTGAGCTTCTCGTCCAGCAAGTCGGACATGGACCTCATCGCACGCCGGGTGGTCGACCAGCTGGAAGGCGAGGAGGGCGTGGCGCACCTGTCCGAGTACGCCGACGCCCGCACCGAGCGCGGCCAGTGCCTGCTGAAGACCATCTGCGAGGACATGGGCTTCGACTCTTTGAGCTATCAGAGCCTTCAAGGCATGATTGAGGCCATCGGCATCGACCCAGAGAAAATCTGCACCTACTGCTGGGATGGCCGGGAATAGCTAGCGCATGAACGCATCGGCCTCTTCGAGGTCGGTTGCCTGGGTTTCGACTTGTTTGCAATCGAGGGCGGCGGCTTCGGCTGTCGCCCTTGCTTTTTGGGCTGCGATCTTTTCAGCGCGCAGGGGCAAATACTCGCTGACGACGATGCCGACGAAGATGAGGGCGAATCCCAGGTAGGCGGAAATCGCCGGCGCCTCGCCCAAAAGCAGGATGGAGAACGTCACGCCGAACACCGATTCGGTGGCCAGAAACAGCGCTGCCTGGGCCGGATCAACGCGGGCCACGGCGGCGTTTTGCAATCCTAGGGCCACGCAAGAGGCGAACACGGTGATGTAGATGAGGCTCATCCAAGTGTCGGCGCCCAGCTGGCTGAAGTCAGGCATGGGCTCGGTGATAAGCCCGGTGATGAGGCCCAGCAGGCCCGCCACGATGAACTGAATGACCGTGAGCAGCATCATAGAGCGTCCCGGCGCGTACTTCGCCGTGTACAGCACGTGGAAGCTGAGCCAGAGAGCCGAGGCCAGCGTGATGAAGTCGCCGAAGCGCAGCGAGAACTCGCCGATGCCGGCATAGGCCACGCAGCCCACGCCGGTGACGCACAGGATAGCCGCCGCAATGTTGTAGCGGGTCGGGCGCTTCCGAATGATGATCCATCCGAGGAAGGGGATGATCACGCAGTAGAGCGTGGTGAGAAACGAGCTGTTGGAGGCGGTGGTGTCCGTGAGTCCCGTGGAGTTGAACCAGTAGGAGAGGAACAGAAAGACGCCCAGCACCGCGCCGTCGCGCAGATGTCCGCGCTTGTTGCGGGCGAAGGCGCGGGAGATGCGCGGTGCCGTGGCAATGCCGAGGATGATGCCGGCCAGGGTGAAGCGGACGCCTACGATCCACGCGGGCGGGAACTCGTCGACGGTGGACTTGATGACCACCGTGCCCATGCCCCAAATGGCGGCCGCCAAAAGCAGCGCCGCCTTGTAGGCCCACGAGGGCAGTCCGTTTTGTCTGATCTGGGAAAGCATAGGCGGCATCATAGCACGGAGTAGGGTGGTCGTCCGTGTACGATGCGACAAATCGTGTTGGAGGCTATTGGGACGGCGAACATGTGCAGGAATTGTGCCGAATGAGGTGAAGTGTGATCGAAGACTTGCAATTCGCGCTCAGGCGAGTAATATATATCCTTGCCCTTTGAGGTAACCCATTGCGGGGTGGAGCAGTCTGGTCAGCTCGTCGGGCTCATAACCCGAAGGTCGGTGGTTCAAATCCGCCCCCCGCGACCAAGAATTGTCAGCCGCTGAGTTCGCTCGGCGGCTTTTTTGTTTAGCATGAGAAGTGCGATGGGCTTGGGGAAGACGTTCTTGGGGATGCCTTTTTGGACGCGATAAGTCGACGATCTCTCGGCACATCCAAAATGTTTTCGATGAGGGAGAACTCGAAGAATGCTCAACTGTTGCAAATTTTGCAACAGTTCAAGTCGAGGGAGGGCGCGAGGTTGAGCGTCTGGTCGAGCACTACAACCTCGATGTCATCATCTCTGTAGGTTATCGCGTGAAGTCCCAGCAGGGCGTTCGTTTTCGGCAATGGGCTACGTGCGTTCTCAAGGAGTACGCTGTCAAAGGTTTCGCGCTCGATGATCGCCGGCTCAAGGACGGTCGCAGCCGCTATTTCCGCGAGCTGCTGCAGCGGGTTCGCGATATTCGTTCTAGCGAACGCAACCTCTATCAGCAGGTAACGGACATTTATGCGACGGCCATCGACTATGATCCGAAATCCTCTATGATGCGCACGTTCTTCGCTACCGTGCAGAACAAACTTCATTACGCTGTTCACGAGCGCACGGCGGCTGAGGTCATCTACGACCGCGTCGACCGCGACAAGCCGCTTGTGGGTATGACGACGTTCGATGGCGACTACCTCACTAAAGCTGACGTATGCATTGCGAAAAACTATCTCACCGAAAAAGAGTTGCAAACGCTCAATCTGCTGGTCGCTCGTTTTCTCGATTATGCCGAATTGCAGGCTCTAGAAGAGCGAGCGATGACCATGGCCGAATGGGTTGAAGAGCTTGATCGGGAAATCGTCAACTCGCGTCGAGCGCTGCTCGAAGGGCATAGAGCCATCTCCCACAAGCAGGCTATCGAGAAAGCCGAGAAGGAGTTCGAAGCTTACCAACGCTGTCGGTTCAGATGATGTATGAGATGCTCCGCGATAAAGGTGCCCGCAAGTCTGGCGCTATAAGTGCTGTTGATGTCGATCGTTTTATAACGCGCATGCGCCCTGAGGAAAGGGTTGCGCGCGCTGGGAGCTTTGCACAACGATGGGAGATCGAGAGGTAGTAGGCTCTTTGTCGCCGTAGCCATGGTTCCTCCCGTGCAGCTTGGGTGGCGGATGGACCCTGAACGAACTGCGCAAGGAGACGTTCTTCTCAGGGCTTGCTTGGCGTGTAGTAGATACGATTAGTGGTTGAGCCTTCAGCGACGAGCAACCTGCCATCAGCAAATTGAGGGATCAAGTGTCGTGGTGTCCGTTCACTGATTTCAAGCTCTGCGGCGACCTCAAGGATTGCCCGTTCTCGTGCGTTACGGCCGGTAGCCGCCTATTGGAATTTAAGCAAGAGGTTGGACAGTGCCAGCGAAGAGAGTTCCACTGAATCTTGGTAGATGACGTGACGCTCATAGTGGTGCCTACTGGATGGATGGAAGGCGGGTGCGTTCTTCCGATTTTTCCGTTGTCCGTATTAACTGAATATGAGAAAATATTCAGTGTAAACGGACAATGAGAAGGTGGTGGGAGTGCAAGCTATCGTTGACTTGGCGGAATCGAGCGGCGGCCTGGTGACGACGGCGCAGGTTGTGGACGCCGGGATTCCCCGTGCGCGAATTTCGGACATGGTGAAGGCGGGCAAGCTTGAGCGTGTGCAGCGTGGCGTCTACCGCATGGCGGACGCATGGGAGGACGAATTTCTTGCCGCACAGCTCCGCTTCCCCAAGGGCATTCTCTCGGATGGAACTGCTCTCTACCTCCATGGCTACGCTGACCGCGTGCCGTTTCAGCTTACGATGACCTTCCCGCGCTCGTACGGAGCTACCAAGGTGCGTGAGGCGGGCATCGAGGTGCGCACGTGCGCGGATGAGGTGCTCGGCCTGGGGCTTACGACGGTCAGAACCCCGTACGGCAACGAAGTGAGCGCCTATGACCTGGAGCGCACGCTCTGCGACATCGTCCGGGGGCATCGCGCCGTTGACGTGCAGGTGGTCAACCCGGCGATGAAACAGTACGCCCGCAGCCGCGAGAAGGACGTTCAGAAGCTGCTGGGCTGTGCGCGGGCGCTTGGTGTGGAGAAAAAGATACGAAACTACCTGGAGGTGCTGCTGTGAGAACTAAAAATGCGATGCAGCTCAAGGCCATCATCAGCAATCGCGCCAAGGAAGGAGGGGTGCCCCCGCAGCTCGTGATGCAGAGTTACCTGCTTGAACGGTTGCTCGAGCGGATATCCCTCTCGCCCTGGCGTGACAGCGTTGTCGTCAAGGGAGGCGTGCTCATCAGCTCGCTGATGGGCGTTGACAGGCGGAGCACCAAGGACCTCGACGCGACGGTTCGCGGCTTCCCGCTTACCCACGAGAATGCAGAGAGGGCGTTCCGCGAGATCGCGGCCGTGGAGGCCGATGACGACTTCTCGTTCGAGTTCGTCCGCACGGAGGACATACGCGAGACAGATGACTACCCGGGCATACGCGTGCACCTGTTGGCCAGTTATGAGAAGATGCGCTCGCCTGTCACCGTCGATGTGACCACGGGCGACAAGATCACGCCCGACGCTGTCGAGTACAGCTATCCTCTCATGTTCGACAACCGCTCACTCTCGCTAATGGCTTACCCGCTCCCCACCACGCTGGCGGAAAAGTTGGAGACGGTCGTGAGCCGCGGCATCGCGAACACACGCCCGCGCGACTACTACGACCTGCGCATGCTCTGGCTCACAAGGAGGGCGGAGGTGGAGCCAGACGTGCTCCGGGACGCCCTTGCGGCTACATCCGGGAAGCGCGGCACGCTTGACGCGATGGGCAGCTACCGCGCGGTGATGGCCGAGGTGGCCTCCGACGCCGTCATGCGGGATCGATGGGCGGCGTACGCCCGCAAGTATCCGTACGTGGGCGACATGACCCTCGCCGGGACATGCGAGACGGTTGTAGCGATCATGGAGGCCATTGACTGGCAGGCGTGCTTTGCTGAGTAGCTACTGCGCAATACTGAGTAATCAATCATTACGCAATATGTAACACTGTTGTGGGTCGCGAGAGCTTTGACCCTCTCCATCCAACAACCCGTCACGGCAGAGTTTTTGAAGGGTGGCGAAAGCGGTTTTGCAGGTAACGCCCGCGGTGTCAACGAGAGCCTTCGTCGTCCTACTTTCCTTGCGACCATAAAAGAGCCGCCGAGCTCATTCGATCGGCGGCTCTTTCGCTCTGTTTTAGCGTCGGCAGCAGCCGTGGTTGTGATGGTGGCCGGGTTTGCGGTCGCGACAGCCCTTGACGGCGATGGTGCGGTAGTCGACGCCCATGGCCTTGCAGTTCTCAATCACCTTGCCGGTTAGCTTCAGCAGGCACTCGCGCTCCTTGTCGGTGAGGCCCTCCAGCACCTCGTCGGCCGCGCGGTCCTCGGCGGCCAGGCGCTTCTCGACGACCATGGCGCCCTTGTCGGTCAGCGCCACGGACAGCTTGCCCTTCTTGCTGGTGGCGAAGCGCACGTAGCCGTTCTCCTGGGCCTTCTCGGCCACGCGAACGACCTCGTGGCCGTCCCAGCCGAGACGCTCCTCCAGCTTCTTCAGCGACAGTTTCCCGTCGCCGAACTTGTAGAGCACCTTACACATGGCGCCCTGTCCGCTTTTGAAGCTGCGCGGGCCGCACTTGTGCATGGCCAGCTTGCTGTAATTGGTCGCCACTTTCAGTTGATGCAGAACCTGAGTCGATTCAGTCATGATGAGCCTTCTTTCGTCGATGGACGCCCGCAGGGACAGACGCGACCTCCATCCTAGAAGCCGCAAGCGCCGCCGCGCCAGAAGCGGCCGGCAACCATTACCGACTCGTTGCTGCTTCACCATGGCGTTGTTGCGTGGGAGGTTGCGGAGCGCATACGGAAGACGGGGAAGGGAACGGGGAAGGCGTCGCTACTTCACCACGGCCAGGTTCACGCTGGCCAGCAGGCTGGGGATGCTGCGCACGGCCGAGCGGTTCCATTCCTTGGCGCGGTCGGGCAGCTCCTCCCACGGCACCATGTAGGGGCTGCGCCGGCGCTCCACGTCCTTGGCGGTGCCGTAGCGCCAGCCGGCGCGCTGCCGCTCGCGCAGCCAGCGACGGTGCTCCAGAATGGCCAGACATTCCACCTCGCTCGCGGTAAAGGCGGTCACGCACCGCTCGGGGTAGCAGCTGCCTGCGGGCAGCACTTCGTAGCCGAGCGTTTCCAGCTTGCTGTGGATGCTGCTGATGTAGGCGATGGAGGAGTCGCGCAAATCGGGCGGCAGGCTCGCGAAGGAGGCGTACTCCTGGTCGGTCTGCGACGCGATGCGATCGGTGGTGTAGCGCAGAAACGACGTCTGGGCCAGCTCGGTGATGACGTCGGTTTTGCCGGCGTAACCCTGACTGGCCAGCAGGTCGGGCGAATCGACCAGCAGGGGCCGCGCGCTCGCCGGGCCGTACAGGGCGCAGACCCAGATGTTCCAGATGAGCTGCTCTTTGCTGATGAGCCACGCGGGCAGGTTGCTGCCGTACCCGTCGGTTTCGAAGCTGGGCTGGCGCTCGCGCTCTTCGCGGATGACGGCGATCAGCTCCGGGACGGAGAACTCGCTCCAAGGGCAGGGCTCGCTGGAAAGGTCGCGGTGGTAGGCGTCCAGCGCCTCGTAGCATGATTCGAGGAAGTAATCGCAAACCGCTCCACCGAAGTCGAGCTCGACGAAACGGGCGTGCAGCGTGTCGATGATGGCGTTCATGACGGCGCAGTCGTCCCACCACGCGCCGCTGACTAGCTCGATGCGGTTCTGCAGACACCAGGCGGGCAGGATGTCGAACAGGGCGGTGAGGGAGCTGTCGGCCCCCAGGGCCTCGTAGGCGACGGCCTCGTCCTCCATGGTGCCCAGCAGAGCGCGCAGCGCCTCGAGGGAGGCTTCGGGCTCGCTTCCGCTTGCGGCAATCTGGCCGATGGCGCGCTTGAAATCGGGCAGGGGGCCTTTCCCCGCGCGATCTCTGTCGCGGGATCCCCGCCGGCGGTTCAGGGCGAAGGGCGGGCAGAAGCGTTCGAAGGTGGCCACGGCCTCGTCGGGCGACAGCGTGTTCAGCTTGAGGGTGTGGGCCGTCCACACCGAAAGGGCTTGCAGGCACTGCCGGGCGTTCTCTGGCCGCTCGCAGGCTTCGAAAACGCGCGATTCGTAGGCGGCACGCCAGTAATTAGCGTTGAAGAGCAGCCGGTCGACGGCCGCCTGGGTTCCGCGGCGAAGGGCGGCGCTGTCCGTTGACTCGAGAGGCGTCTTGGCCGTCGCCTTTGCGTTCGCTTCGTCCTCGTTGAACGTGAAGGCAAGATAGGCGGACAGGGCCACTTTCAGAAGCTCGATGGGCTTGATGTCCTCACGCTTTTGGTGCTCCCGCTCAAGCGCGAGCTTGACGGCGTCAACGGGAAGGGACGCGCGCTGTCTGACTTTCGTCATTGGTTGGCCAATCCCTCCCTTCTTTCCGCGTGCGCTATGGCGCATTCCGCATGATAACGTGCCTATCATACCTGCCGTAAGCACCGACATTGGGCAATGAAGGGGCATGCGCTACGATTGGCCGACGGCCTGGCGCGCATAGGCCAGAAGCTCGTCGAGGGTGAACTCCTCGGCAACGGTGCTGTCGCAGAAAGGCCGGAACAGATAACAGTAGATGCGGTTCAGCCGGTCGGCGGTGTGCAGGTAGGCTACAAGATTGCCGTAATTGTCCGCACCCAGCCATGCGCCATTGAGGGTAAACGGAACTGCGGTCGTGCTGGAATCGGTGCTGGTTGTGACGTCGAACAACGGACTGATCACGTTGAGCGTGGCATCGCTAAGGGCCAGCGAGATGGCGTAGCGGTCTTCTTCGACGAAGCAGGGTTAGGCTGCGACGATGGAGGCGGCGAATTCCTGCTCGTAGACGACCTCGCCTGTTGTAAGGCTGAAGGCGTAGAGCTTCTTCCCGGCCGCGGCAAGGACCAGATCTTCTCCGCAGTGGAGAATGTCGACTATTTTCGGGACGCTAGCGAAGGGCTGCGGGGTATCGTTCCTAGTGCTGACGGTGACAGCGAAGGTGTCCTCGTAGGTCCAAAGGGTCTCGAAGCCGTCGCCCGTGTTTCTGGCGACGGTGATGGAGAAGGGGTAGTTGTTGATGCCGTCGCTGCTGTTCTCGATATTTGCCGCTGCAAAGGCGACGAGGTCGTCTTTGCAGTGCACCGATTGGATCGTGGCATCGGAAACGGTGTCTTGGCGTGCGGTTTCATCGGCGAGATTGAAGGTGACGAGCGCCGTATCGAGCGCATAATAGGCCCTTGCAGGCGCTTTCTGAATGCAGAAGGTGTCGAGGTTCGCCATACGCGGGAACTGGTCGACGGGCATCTCGGCGCCTGCGAGGAGATTCTTCGCTTGCGCGTCAACGAGAAAAGCCGCTATGGAACGAGTGCCATACGTGAGCAGCCCGAAGTCGGAGGAGCCCGTCTCGTTCTCGAGTGGTATTGCCGTAAGCGGGTAGATGTCATCCAGATCCAAGAGGACTTCATTAGTGAGGGGATCAATGACCACAACGCCGCCTGGCCCCGTTACATTGCCCATAACGAGGCACGAAGGGGATATGGCCTTGATAAACCAGTCTCTCGCAGGAACTGTGTCATCCCTCAGCTCAAAGACGTGGGGTGTTGCCGTGCCCGTAAGCGTTCCGTTGTCGGCGTTGTAGAGGGACACGGTTCCTGTGGCGTCGAGGACGGCGGCCCAGGTACCTTCCTGGCTGTAGGTGACATCTACGATTTCCCCGTCCGTTTCGAACAGATAGAACGGCGTCCAGGGCTGCTCCGGATCGGGATTGAGCGCTAGAATCTTTTCGAGGGCGGCTTGGGCTTCGGGAACGAGCGGCCGGCTAGTGTCGCTCTCGGAAGAGGGGAGGGCTTGAAGCGCAGTCTCGATGGCCTGCGCGGTCTCCCCCTGGGCGTACTGGTCGAGCGCCTGGGCGGCGAGGCTCTTCGATTCCGCGATGAGCGCCGCCTCGCTGGTTTGGTGAAATTGGAAGGCGAAGACGCCGACGGCGGCGATGGTGAGGGCCGCTGCCACGGACGCGAGGGCAATGCGCTTGCGCTTGCGGGCTCGCTCGCGTTGGCGGAGATCGTCGTAGCTGCAGCCGGCGACGGCGGCGATGATGCGCAGCAGTTCGGCCTTGCGCTTGGCCTTAGCCTCCGGACGCAGATCGGCGGCGAGGGGCTCGGCCGGCATTTCCCGCAAAACGCCGCTGGCGTCGGGTATCAGGCGCGTCTTCAGAATGGGCGGAATGCTTTCCTCGGGACTGCCTGCGGCCAGCACGCAAATGATGCGCTCGCGCCCGTGGAGCTGCTCGAACATCTCGATTTCTCGTCGCACCCAGGGGCTTTCCTGCGTTTCCGGCGAGCAAATGACAATTAGTGCGCGCGAAGCCGCCAATGCCTCCCGAATGCTGTCGGGCAGCGAGTGCGAAGCCGCAAGCTCGTCCTCGTCGCGAAAGCATTTGCCGAGTTTAGGGGGACGAAAGGCTTGGTGCGCCTGCGCAACATGCCGTGGTAGCCGGTATTCCTCAATCGCCCGCTGCACCTCACAAGCCACCTCCGCGTCCCGAGGCAAATGCCGATAGCTAATAAAGGCTGCATAACCGGGGGATGAAGTATGTGTTGCCGCGTTTCGCATGAGGGGAATTATAAGAGATGATCCTTGCATGACAAGAAATAGCTCCATTGGGCAATGAGGCGTCAGTGCGTCAGCTATTCTCCACTTATTGATTCTTGGCTAGAAGGAGCTATTTTGTATACCGCAAGTGAAGAGGCGAACCAAGAGTTATTGTTTAGGATTGCCGAAGCATGGAATGTGTGCTCTATAATTTCCTCCATAATGGAAAGAGGCGGCCTACGAAATTTCGCACAAAACTTTGAGGATGTTGGTTGTCTATACTCAAATTCCGGGGAGCAGCTTTTTGCGTTAATGCCATTGCTTGGACAGACGATTTTGCTGCCACCAGAAGCAAGCAAGAGCATGGAGATATCTTCATTCGTCTCCTATAGAAAAGCCTTCCGCGAAAGAGTGGATATACCTTTCGGCGCGGATGGGCAAGCAATCTTGGCGTATGCGCAACAGTATGCAGGGGTGATTAAGCAATTGGCTTATAGGTCTGCGAAAGAAGCGATTGTGTCGCATGAAGATTTGGCTTTAGATTTGTTTAAGCGCGAGAAGGGTGTTCTATGGGGCATTCTATTCGCCGAAAGTTTGTTAGAAAGTGCAATATTTACAGCATTTAATAAACAGGGATTGATCTTTGTTCCTAATAAAATAGAACTGGCGTCAACGACTCCTTTGTCTCGTACGGATTTCGATGGCGCGACGACTCAATACATGCCTTATTCTGATTTGCTTAAGACGTGGTTTTCGAACGAAGACGGAAGCCTTCATTCGGGCGATCCCCTGACCCTATTGGAGTCAGGTTAAATCAGCCACACCCAAGTCGGAGATAAATCGCCAATCCC
>OLND01000370.1_pt1 | contig 57125 bp, 48 predicted proteins | sample 1672031 | NCBI WGS metagenome assembly OLND01 (sample SAMEA3136638, study PRJEB25190) | human gut metagenome | biome: human gut; feature: human-associated habitat; material: faeces | place: Austria | collected 2013 | reverse complement strand
CGCCAAGGCTAATCAACAAGGCCTTTCGGCCAACACCTTCCGTAAACTGTAACGGAGCTAAACAAAAGTGGAAATAAAACAATTTATTCTTTTGCAAGCCCCGTCCGAGGTTTACCTCGGGCGCGGGTTATTGACAATAGTCTCTAATGATTTTAAATTTCCTGCTCAAATTCTTCCTCCTTCAGTCTGGCGGCTTCTTTTTTCTTTTCATATTTATGCATTCTGCTTTCCAGGCACCAGTCACATCCGCCGTGATTCCTGCATGATGCATCTATTGCTTTTGAACCGCGATACATTTTTCTGTGTTCTTTTTTGTGTTCTATTGCTTTATCTAATGCCATGTTTTTGCCGCCTCCTTTTTTTTACACATTTAATATGCTGGAAAAATATTTTTTTTAACGTTTTTTGCGATATTTTTTTATTTTTTTTCAAAAAAATACTGGCAGAACTAATCCTGCCAGCAGTGTCAAGCTGTTTTGAATGTATCATATGCCAAGAGCCCGGCTGCGTTCACAATACGCTCCGCAAGCCTTGTATTTCTTTTTACTACCTTCAATGTTTTGATTGCCGTTGCAACAGCCTGCTTCTGGCCAAATAACACAAATACCTTTTTCGCTCTTGTTACTCCTGTATATAACAGGTTTCTCTGTAACATCATGTAGTTTGAATTTGTTAACGGCATCACAACGATGTCATATTCACTACCCTGGCTCTTATGGATGGTAGTTGCATATGCGAGCATAAAATCTGATGCTTCATTGATATCAAATGAGACAATGCGCCCATCAAAATCAACCTTAAAATATCTCTTTCCGCAGTTATCCTCATCGTCTTCCCCAACTGTAACAATAGAGACAATTTTTCCGACATCCCCATTAAACACTTCTTTGTCATAGTCGTTACAGGTATACATGATACGGTCGCCTTCACGAAGGATACGGTCACCGTAAAACATTGCCTCTTTTCCTATGATTGGAGGGTTCAGCCTGTTCTGGATATAATCGTTCAGTTCAATAACGCCAGTATGCCCCTTCTTCATAGGTGCAAGGACCTGTATTTCACTCGGGTCTACACCGTAGAATTTTGGCAGTTTTTCGCATACATATTCAACGATACTGTCACGGATTTCTTCCTGGCTTCTTTTTGCAACATCCATAAAGAAATAGTCACCATCTTTCCTGTTCTTGAACGGAGGGATGATTCCCTGGTTAATCAGATGCGCATTCTTTACGATGTCGCTCTGTTCTGCCTGTCTGAATATCTTTGTAAGCCTTACAATCGGAATGACACCTGATTTAATCATGTCATGGAGCACATTTCCACATCCGACAGATGGCAGCTGGTCAATATCACCGACAAGAATCAGCTTCATCGTTTCCGGAACAGCCTTAAGGATAGAATTCATAAGCATAGTGTCAATCATGGAGCTCTCATCAATCACAAGTGCATCTGCATCAAGCGGGCTGTGTTCATTTTTCCCAAATTTGAATCCTGACTCCGCATCGCTTCTTACTTCCAGGATTTTATGCACTGTTTTTGCATCTTCACCAGTCGCATCTTTCATTCTTTTAGCGGCCTTGCCAGTTGGTGCTGCACAAAGCACACGCAGCTTATACTTCTTGAATATGGCAATAATATCTTTTACAGTTGTCGTCTTACCGGTTCCAGGGCCTCCTGTAAGAATCATTACATTTGATTTACAGGCAGTTATAATAGCGTTTATCTGCTCTTCAGCATACTCAATATGATGTGATTCTCCAGATTTTATAACATCATCTGCTGTAACCTCAATATAGTTACCGGCACTTGTTGTAAGAAGCCTTACTAATTTTCCTGCTGCTTCCTCCTCCGCGTTAAATAACTTAACCGGATAAATTGCATCATCTTCTTTTATGATTTTCTTTTTCTTTGCAAGGCTGTCAATTGCCGTGTTTACATAAGAGACATCCAGACTGAGCAATCTTGAACATTCAAATTCAACATCTTTTTCTGTACCGAAAACATCGCCCTCTTCATTCATTTTTCCAAGGACATACAGGACAGCACTTTCAACCCTGAATGGGCTGTCAGGTGCAATGCCGTTTTTCAATGCAATCTCATCAGCCTTCAAAAAGCCAATCCCCTTCACATCTTCAGCAAGCTGATACGGGTTCTTTCGGATTATTTCCATGCTCTTTATGCCATATCTTTTATAAATCCTCTGTGCATACGCGGGGCTGATATCAAAATCCTGGATATACATCATGATAGAGGATACCATCTGCTGCTCTTCCAGATTCTTTTTTGAGCTGTCATGTATTTTGGGGATACTTTTTTCACCGATTCCTTTAATCTCAAGCAGCCGTTCTGTGTGGTTTACTAAAATATCAAAGGTTTTTTCTTTAAATCTTGCCACAATCATTTCGGCTCTTTTTTTTGAGATGCCTGCAATATTTCCCTGCTGCAGATATGTGAGAATACTTTTCTCATCTGCCGGGATAACTTTCACATATGCATCAACTTTAAATCCAAGCCCGTACTTCGGATGGTCATCCCAGTTTCCTGACACAAAAACGCTGTCTCCATCTTCCACATCATATAACTGGCCTTTAATACTGCATTTGCATATCCTGTCTCCGGTATCAGCGGCATATGCGACTCCTGCAATAATTTTGAAGCCAGATTCATTTTTATAAGTTGTAAATTTCGCCTCGAATTTTATAGATTCTTTTGCGACTTCTTTTCTCATTTTATTTTGTCTCCTTTCTGGCTTTCTACCAGTTTTTATCTATATTCTAATATGCCGAAAAATTTTATTTTTTGCACATTTTTGCGAGCATTTTTTATTTTTGTTTGCTTGTTTTTTTTATTTTCCACTTTTAAGCATATTGATTATATAGTTCAAACAATGAAAGGAGAAATATGTATGAGTTTAGGATTTGATTTAAATGACCTCTTTGAAATGTCAAAGGTTGAGGAAAGCGACACACCAGTATTATTCTCAAAGACAGGTGAATTTAATTTTGAGTTAAGCCCACTTAAAATGAGCTCACAGTACAATGATAAATGTGTTGCATATTCCGAGGACGGGGAAACATTGCTTGGCTGTCCTCAAAACCGCCCAGGGCGAATCAGAATCCACGAAGGTGTTAAGCAGATTGGCCCGTCAGCCTTTGCGTATGGAGCATTGACAGAAATTATTATGCCAGACAGCCTTGTCGCTATTGGCAATGGGGCATTTTCCGGAAGTTCTGTCCAGCATATTACTTTTGGAAACGGTATCAAACAGATTGGCGGAAATTATAAGACGCCAAAAATAGATTCTAATGACAAAATTGAGGAGGCATTTGACAACCTCATGGATAACTATAAAGACGCTATAAACGACGACTATGATTTTCAGTATGGAGGCGTATTTAATAGCTGTCTTGGATTATCCAGTGTTGTAATCCCTGATAATGTTGAAATTATTGGAGGAAGTACATTTTCCGGGTGTAAAAATCTTCATACAGTGTCATTACCAAAGAATCTGAAAAAAATTGGAAACTTTGCTTTTCAGGATTGTATTCTCGAAAACATAGTAATTCCGGATACTATCACATATCTTGGCAAACTATCTTTGTTTGGGGCAATCAGCGTTATTCTTGATGGAAAGGTGCCTTCCGGTCTTATTAGGGCTATTGCTGGAACATATCGTTATAATGATGAAGATTATTATGGAGAAACTGATGATTCGAAGAAACCGAATTATACTGAAGTTTCTTATAACGGTAACAAAATTTGCATTCCACGCTGCATTAAAGATGATGTCATTGATAACATTGACAAGTCTTTTGATGCTTCATGGTTTACATCTTCAAATGGGCACGACCTCTTTTCTTATGGGGCATCGGCATCTATAAAGCAGGACACTGCATTTGCTGAATATCGGCATAGTAAAACCTCAAACGCATTTTCTTTTATGAAAAAATGTGGGAAAGAAATGGCTGAGCGGTATTTAAACGAAAAGAATCAGGAAAAATTCGTAGACTTCTTAAAGACAGGAGCCGTTGAACGAAAGTATCTTCCTGATTTATTAAAACAGGCAAATCAAAAAGAGAAAACCGCTGCTGCTGCTTACATTATGCAGAGCCTCGGTCAGGTTCCAGACGATGAGGAAGATGATACTTTCAATCTCTAAAAACATATTTTCTGAAGCCGTTTTGCGGCTTCTTTTTTTCTACATATTAAACATGAAAAATCACACAAAGAAAGGAAAGATAATATGGATAATATAACAAGAATGACAATGTTCAGTCCTTGCACTGGTGTATCATTATATTTTGATAACGATACCTGCATTGATATCGATGTGGAGCCGGGAGTTGAAACAGTTTTCTTTTGCGGGCCTGAAACAGTCAGCAGTTGGTTAAGCAGGACTGTAAGTCTCCGCGGAATAAGCAAAGTATTTCCGGATGTTAAGACTATAGTTATTGGAACCGATATTAAGCTGATTGATATCTCTAATTATATGTTTCCAAATGTAAGGAATATAAATTCTAAGAGCAATAATTATAAAAGCGGTCATTATTTAGTTGAAGATTGCTGGCCTGATGATAAGTTATGCAACGTTTTCTGTGTCAAAGAAAATGAAAATGTTGAAGCTGTTACAGCTTCAATTATCGGTGATTATGCTTTTGAAGGGTGCGAAAAGACTGATGGCTTTTTTAATAAAAATTACTTTATAACCAAAATAGAGCATAACGCTTTTGCCGGCTCCGGGTTTTTAAACCTTCCGTATGAAAACGGGATGAAATCAATCGGCAAGATTGTTATTGACATTGATGCAGATGCGGAAGAGATAATATTTAAAAAACGAGACAATCTATCAAGCAAAAATAAATATATATGTCCGGATGGCATGGATTTAAAAAATGTAAAACGTGCATCTTTTTACGACTTTGATGATATAAGCATCACGTTTCCTCTTCCAAAAACCATATCTGTTATGAAGTTTTGTAAGAGAATTAATCTTTTACATCAGATTATTGATGATACGAACGTTGTCAGTTATGAAGCGCCTGCTGAATCTAAATATTTTTCAGCCATTGATGGAATCCTGTATTCTAAAGACAGAAAGAAACTGATAAAATGCCCTGGAGGTAAAACCGGTGACATAATTATACCAGAAGGTGTAGAAAGTATTAATGACTATGCTTTTTCATTGTCAAAAATATCTTCTGTGTCATTTCCGAAGAGTATGAATTATATCGGGCGTAATGCGTTTTTATATTCGGAAGTCAGCAAAATTGACTTTGGAAACGGTATTACCTATATTGGAGGTCATGAAGGGATGGTATTTTCAGGGTGTAAGAATCTTACTGAAGTAGAGATTCCCTCAAACGTAATAAGGATTGGAAATGGATGCTTCAGGGACTGCACGAATCTTAAAAAAGTCACACTTCATGATGGGCTGCAATCAATTGGAGAAGCTGCGTTCTTGGGATGTGAGAACTTAAAAGAATTATCAATTCCTGGAACGGTAGTACGACTTGGGAATGAAAGCCTTTTAGATATTGAAACAATAAAGATTCCAAAGGTGATATCAGGCATTTTATATGCATCAACTGACCTTTCTTACAGGTCAGCTAATCATTCTGTAAAGAAAATCATTACCGATAACAGGCTTTACTATATTCCGATACAGTTGAAATCTGCACCGTTATACAGAATAAGTCAGTATGAATGTATATATGGACGGATTCCAGATGATATATACACACATGCCCTTACCGCTGAATTAAAGCAGGATACTGCGTATTATATCTATAAAAACCGTAAAAACAATGTATCAAATGATGTTGTTGAAATTCAAAAATATTTGAAACGGTGTGCAAAAAAAATTGCCATAAGATATATGATGGATACAGATAAACAGAAATTCACAGAATTCTTAAACGAAGGTTTGCTTTCAAAAGCTGCGCTTAAAGAATTACTTAAGCTGGCAGAACAAAGAGACGACACTTCTGCTGCTGCCTATCTTCTTGTAGCGATTGATGAACAGACACCTTGTTCCAGTTTCAGGCTTTAAGCTTATATTATCGCGGCTCCCGATATTTTTCGGGAGCCGCTTTTTGCAGTTTCAATTCAGGCGTTTAGAGCTTCTTTAACCTTCTCTTTTGCCTCTTCTTCTGTATCGAACCAGTCAAGGTATATGTCTTTTGTTTTTGTTTCTTTGCATACATTTTCCGGTTTTACAGCAGCTTCGCAGACATCTGTAATTGCAGATACAACTTTTCCATTATCATGAAAGGCCGTTGTCACGCACCAGAATTTTTTAAGGCCAGCCGGTGTAAGCTCATAGTCGTCAGCTTCCTGTTTTGTAAGTTCTCTTGTATATTCTACAAATCCCCATGCATCCATGCCGATTTCTTCGCAAAACTTCTTTTCGTCATAGTTTACAACTTCCTGCACCCCTGCTCTCGGACAGGAGCCAGGCATCAATGGCCTTTGTGTGCTGTAGTATCTGTATGTCATATTGACACCCCCGTTTTTTTAACTTTTTTTGTTTCTTTTGTGTATATTACCACAGAATATTATTGTAATGCAATTTTTTGCGAAAAAACAGAGACCGCATTGCTGCAGTCCCTGCTCCCTAGTCTTCTTTCCTTACCCCAAAAATAAGCTTGAATTTTTCAAGATTGTTCTCGCGTCCCCTGTTAAGGACGGAAAAATACACTTTTTTAAAATGATAATCATATGTATCAAGGCATTTTTTAAAATACTTTGCAACAGTTGATGCATCCTGTCCAAAAACGCCGCATCCGAATGCCCCGAGGATTAATGTCTCAACATTGTTTTCCTCAGCAACATCCAGCACAAACTTAATCCGTCTGTAAAGCTCTGCATTGTTTTCATCAACCTCAACTTTTGCATATTTACCGGCTGCTGAATAATTTGGTGCCGCGCATGTGATAACATCTGCCTTGACGATTTCAGGGTCTGCACCATATACACAGACGCTTTCATCCACAAAGATAACGTCTTCAGAATACAATGCCCGGTTTGTATATAATGCCCGGTTGTTATGCTGCTTATTCCACGCATAGTAATCCGGGAATTTTTTCAACACATTATATAGAACAGAAGAATGACATAGGCACTCTTCCTGGGCAGATGAACCATCCAGAAACTTCCCGCCAGGATTCTTATAAGAAGCAAAGTTAAGGACTGCTGTCTTTCCGGCACGGTGTTTAAGCATTGATTTAACAGAATCCATTCCGTCAACGACAACCTCCGGACTCTTCGGAGCTGTATCAGTCAGCTCAATGTCAGGCATTCTTTCAGAAACCTCTGTCACTGCTGCCCCATCGCCGCCGTAGATTTTAGTACCTCTTACACACTCATCAATCTCTTCTTTAAATCCAGCCTCCATCATTTTAGTATGGCTTACTGCCTTTTCTTTTAATTCTTCTTTTTTGTTGAAATAAACACTCATATTTTTTTGTCTCCTGTTTTGTATTTTTTGTTACAGATACAATATGCTGAAAAAAATAAGTTTTAGCATTCTTTTGCGGATTTTTTTAGCCTTACAATATACGCTTCCCTAGATTCACCCGGAATTAGTGTGTCCAGATTTGTGCACTCCCTGACATCGTTTTCCAGTTCTTCTAGCGAAGTAGCGTTAACGGTCACATGACATGTCTCCGGATGTTCTCTCCAGCGCTTGTTTCTTTCGTCTATTTTTTGTTTAATTTTTCGTTTAACATACTTTTTCTCATCTTCCTCATTGTATCTCTTTTTAATCTTTTTTATAACCTTCTTTATTGTCTTTTTTGGATTTTTAAATCCATGCTCGCTCCTGAACATCCAGGTCCTGCATGCAATCGCATAAGTCCACTTATTTACCAGATAATCAACCGGCATTTCAGCAAATTCTTTTTGCTCTTCTTTTGTCATTATCTTTGTAAACTCTTCCATGCACTGTTTTCTGTTATATGATAACTTTTCACTGCTGGTTATATCTGTAAAGCTGTGCACGATTAACTCAACAGGGATTTTTAATTCCGTTTCGTTTATTTCGTAATCTTTTGTTCCGCCTGTAATTGTGATATATCCGCCTTTTCCAATATTGCTCTCTTCAATATTCACAATCCTGCAATTATTATAATGAGTAAACACATCTTTTCCATCATGCTTTTCAAGAATCGTTAGCTCTACAGTGTCACCAACAGTGTAAATACTATCAAGAACATCAAAATTTACAGTAAAATCTTCTGTGTTGATACTGTATTCATACATTTTTCCATCCTTGATTATTCTTGCCTGTCTGTCTGCATCTATCCTTTCATGCTGTATCTTATTATGGTGCTCTATAGATTTCCTGATAAAATCTTTAACCACATCAATAAACCCTGTAATCTCTTCAGGTTTAAGCTTTCTGAGTACAACACTTGTAACAGTATCGCTGTCAAACTTACCGGCCCCGACAGTCAGATTAAAGCATTCATATACATCTCCATCCCAGATTCGTACTTCTTTTTCAATAGTGTAAAAATCTTCCGGGACAATCCCGGTTAACGTATATGATTTCTGATACCATACAGTGCTGCCGTCGTCACTTTTATCAACCTGCCAGGAATTGTCGTCATATGAAGATTTATTAAGCATTTCAAGTACACGTTCTAATTCCAGAATCTGCGGAAAATCCCATACATTGGCACATAATACCTCTTTCCATTTCTTATTACACTTCCGATATACTGTTAATGTATAATAGTAGTACAGAATATCCTCAATATTTTCTACATCCACAATTTTTTCAGGAGCCTGTATGCTTGGCTCTGAAAATACTATTTTTATATCATTGTATCTCCAAATAGATTTAATGTTATTTTTAAACATATTTTTAATCCTCACTTTATTTTTTCTACATACAATATGCCGAAAAAAAGAGAAAAAATGAAAATGGCCCGCAAAAAAATTGCAGGCCTGATATCTTAGAACATAATGCTATCCAAAACTGCGTCAGCAAATTTTTCTGACAGTTCCGGCGTCATTGCAAAGCCATAATACAAAACCCTTGGTCTTGTCGTCTCTACAATTCTATTGGACCGCGGCTTGCGGTGTATCAGCCAGCTATGCTGCCTCCACATGCCATCAACAGACAATGCATATCCTGTACAGATTACAGTTTCATCCTTATTCTGCTGCCATACTCTCGCCGAATTTTTATGGCACTGGCATGCCTCACCTTTCACCCTTTCAGCATTGTATCCAAGCCAGAACTGGCCGTATTCCAAAATATTTTCAAGGTCTTCTTCATACGGCGGCAGGCATACAGCATTGCCGGCAAAATCAAGAAGCCGGGCTTTCAGCTCAAACAGGCGTTCATCCATTTCCGGAAACATCTTTCTTGCCTCAGTGACAGTATCCTGAAACCAGAAAGCATTATTTCTGCAATGTTCTTTCCATTCTTCAGACATCGGCTGCCACGCAACAGTATTTTTTGCATGCAGGTTTTTACTTTCGCTGTACATCAGACATTTATCGAAAAATGCTTTATCGTCTATCGGAGCGATACATGATTTTCCGTCCAATACAACCCTGCTGCCGCAGACATTGCGGATATCAATGAGTTCCTGTGTTGTTTTTTCGTTTTGCATCATAAGTTATTTTTCCTTTCTTTTTTGACGTTTATTTTTTTTGCTTCGTATACAATATGCCGGAAATGCATCGGGAAAAAATTTAAGCAATTCTCCGCAAAAGTGTAAGTTTTGCGGAGGTCTACTTAAATTGTCCAGATTTCGGTGGACATAAAAACCCGCCCTGTAGGATTTCTGCAGGGCTTAAGTTGTTGAGCTGTTTTTTTTATTCATTTTTCTTTCCCATCCTTTCCTGCATATTATCTTTGAAGCAAAAAGGATTACAACAAAGAAAGGAAAAAGAAAAATGAAAAATAATCAAAACTTAGTTTCGTTTTCTCCTAAGGGAGGCGTGTATTTATACTTTGCAGACAGTACTATGACTGACATTATTGATATCGATGTTGAGCCTGGAATTCGAAGTATCGTTTTATCCGGACCTAACGCAAATAGAAATAGATTAAGCCGCAATGTCAAATTAAGAAACATCTTTAAGCAGTTTCCTGATGTAGAAGAATTGGTCATTCAGGAAGATATCATGGATATTGATATTTCCAACTTCATGTTTCCGAATGTAAGAAATGTGGATTCCGAAAATCCGTATTTCTTTAACTGTCAATATCTCGTCCGGTCGATAGTCGTGAATAATATATTGAAGAATGCCTTTTGCATTAAGCCGGATGAACAAATTCAGCCATTGTATGACATTAATACAATTGATGATTATGCGTTTGAAGGATGTCAGTTAGCCCCCTTCTTCAATAACGATACTTCTTTTAATACTGTTCAAATTATCAATCATCATGCCTTTGATGGGGCATTATTTTCTGGTATTCCATTAAAAAATGGTTTCAAAATGGTTGGTAATATTGTTTTTGGTGTAGATGATGATGCTGAAGAAATTGAATTTCCGGAAGACACCAAATGTGTTCTGCCGGCAGATATAGATTATAAAAATGTTAAACGGGCAGTCATAAGGAATATCAAAAATGTTAATGGAATCAATAAATTTCCAGAAACAATCGTGATTGCAGACACTGAATTCTCAAAGAATAACATGTTTGAAAAAATATACAGATATCTTAACACAACAAATGTATCATGTATTGAAGTATCCCAAAGCAGCGGGTTCGTATCAAAAGATGGAATTCTGTACTCCGGAGATATGAGTTGCCTGATTCTATGTCCAATCAATAAAACCGGAGATATTATCGTTCCTGAAGGTGTAACTTGTATTAATGATTTTGCATTTTATGGAGCAAGAATAGATTCAGTCACATTTCCATCTTCATTGAAAAATATTAGAAAGGATGCATTTCGGAATTCTAAAATCCGCAAAATAGATTTCGGCTCCGGAATTAAAAAAATTGGAAATAATGCAAGCAATATTTTTGCCGATTGCCAGAATCTGACTCATGTTGAGTTTCCTCCTCAGGTTACAGACATCGGACATAGTGCATTTTTTAACTGCAGTAACCTTGAATCTGTTACAATGCACGAAGGGATTTTAACCATTGGACGAAATGCATTTGCCTGGTGTGAAAAACTGAAAAGCGTAACTCTTCCAAAAAGTATCAAATACGCCGGAGAATTAAGTTTTAGTTGCGTACAAGAACTGCATACTCCGCATCTCTTTTTAGGTCTGCCGTATGCATTTTTATCGGCGGTAAGTTTATCCCCCGTAAAAAAGCTTATTATTGAAGAAAATGAGTTTATTGTACCGGCATCTTTAAGTTCCAAGACTTTGTATATGTTAAATCAGCAATGCAGTAGTGGCTATTTTTGCAAATCCGATTTGCATGATTTGTATCACGGTGCGATAAGCACCGAATTAAAACAGGACACTGCATATTATATTTACAAACAGAGTCCAGGAGCAGATGCTAAACTTGAAAAGTATTTGAAACGCTGTGCAAAACAGATTGCGCTGCGATATATTAAAGAAAACAAGGATGATGAGTTCGCCGAATTTATCGGCTTTAAGTTATTATCAAAAGCAGCAATCAATCAGCTTTTGCAGGCCGCAAATGTGGCAGATAAGCCCTCAATCGTAGCATATTTGCTGACGCAGACGCAGGACAAACCGAGTTCCAAATTCACGCTTTAACGAAACACTTTTTCAACATTGAACCAGCTCGTATCGACAGCTGGTTCTTTTTTAAGATTTTTTTTGAGTATTTGTTTTCGCTTTTTTGCATGTTTTGTTTCTTTCTCTGATTTTTCTGCCACAAAAAAAACAGCCCTGCACAAAGCAGGGCTGCCAATTAAGCAGCAGAATTATTCTTCTTTTGTGGACTCAAGCCATGAGTAATAAGCCCAGTCGATACACTCTCCTTCTGTCTCGCCGTTTCCTTTGCAATATCTATCATATGCTTGTTCAGCAAGTTCTTCCGCAAGCTCTTCGTCAGAGATTTCGCAACGCCCCATCAGCTCACTCTTCATAAAGTTTGTCACAAACTCGGTATTTGCTGCAGCCAGCTCTTCAGATGTTAACTCATATTCTTTTCCGTCTCGCATAATTTTCATATTATTTTTCCTTTCTACTTTTTGTATTTTTTGTTAGATTGCCACCGGAATATTCTTAATCTGTGGATGCGTCTGATAGTTCTCAACAATCAAATCATCAACAGTGAACTCATAAAAATTCTTCACATTTGGATTCAGTCTTACAACCGGAGACGGCAGCGGCTCGCGCTTCAGCAATTCCTTAATGATATCAACATGCCTGTCATAGATATGTGCATCAGCAATCATATGTACCAGCTCGCCTGGAATCATATCACATACCTGAGCAATCATCATTACCAGCAATGCATACTGACATACATTCCAATTTCCGGCAGCCAGGATATCATTAGAACGTTGATTTAAAATTGCGTTTAAGACTAACCGGTCAGAATCTTTATCATGAGTAACGTTAAACGTCATACTGTAAGCACATGGATAAAGTGCCATTTCCGTTAAATCTTCAAAATTATATATACTGGTAATAATACGACGGCTGAATGGAGTATTCTTTAAATCATAAATTGCTTTATTGACTTGGTCCATATTCCACATGCCAGTAATCTTCATTGCATACCAGCGGATGACATCATCACCATTTTTTGCAACAAACATGTCAGTCCCGGCAAACTCATCTTTCATATATTCTCCATCCGGGAATGCTTTTTTTAAGCCATCCAATGTCACATCCTTATACGGGTAAAGCTTTCCCAACTGATATCCATAAGCCTTCCCAATGCTTCCATCTTTGTCAGCCCAAGAATCCCAAATATGGCTGTTTAAGTCTTTGATATTATTCGACTTTTTCTGCCAAATCCAGAGAATTTCATCCATCGCACTTCTCAGTGCAGTCTTTCTCAGCGTCAGCGCCGGAAATTCTCTTTGCAGGTCATACCGGTTACATATGCCGAATTTTTTGATTGTGTATGCTGCAGTGCCATCCGGCCAATGTGGTCTAACCGCCTCCCCGCGGGTATCGGTTCCGTTTTCCAGAATATCGGAGCACATATTTTTGAATACTAAATCTGCATAACTCATTCTTTTCTTTCTCCTTTTCTTTGTTATTTTTTAAGTTTTGCAAGAATAATATGATAAATTTTATGGAAGAAAAAAATGGCGTTACAAATTAGCAAAAATAAAAACATCCCCTCATACGAGGGGCAGACATGAGAAAAAATTCCGATGTAAGGATGTAACACGAGAAATCCCCTCTAGCGAGAGGCAAACTTGGATTTATCGATTTCTCTAAAATCTGAGGACGAGAAATCCCCTCCAGTGAGGGGCAAACCTGTTGTATCACGGGCGTGAATTTATACATAATGAATCATCCCCTCCCACGAGGGGCAAACAGGTTGTTCCATTATATTTTTCCATCATAATCCGAATCATCCCCTCACGCGAGGGGCAGACACACATAGCCAGGACCGCCCGGCTCGCCAATCCACGATTAATCCCCTCCTACGAGGGGCAAACCCTCTTTTTCTTTCATTATTAATATGACAAATCGATTCATCCCCTCATACGAGGGGCAAACTGCGTCTTTTCATTGTGGTTTCCTCCTGTATATGGTTCATCCCCTCATACGAGGGGCAAACGACATATTCTGATTGATTTGATACACGCAGGGTGCTTCATCCCCTCTTGCGAGAGGCAAACGTTTACTATGTATATGCCTGGCTTCTTGGAGCCGATTCATCCCATCTTGCTAGGGGCAAACGCACGAAATATAATCATCATACTTTTCTTTGGTGATTCATCCCCTCACGCGAGGGGCAGACCGTACACACTCGGCCTCGCCCTCATCCAGGTATGATTCATCCCCTCCTGCAAGGGGCAAGCATAACTTCGAGGCACGTTCACGCAGTTCTTCATGATTCATCCCCTCATACGAGGGGCAAACCCTCAGTGTTTATGCGGCTTTCAGCCGCCTTAAACACCTCGTTGTGCAACTTGCACAAATGCCATTTTCAACTCATCACACATCATTTTCTCTACATATAATATGCCGAAAAAACATTTTTTTTGCCATTTTTCCAAATATTTTTTATATTTTTTCAACCCTCATTCCATATTCATCATCTACGACAATTTCTTTGCCTCCACTCACACAGTCATCTTTTGTGTATATTTGTACATCTTTAAAAATTCCTGTTTCGGGCTTGCGGAAATTCTTGAAATTTTTAATCTTCGATTCTCTGACAGATACCACACGGCATTTGAACAACTCTATGTCTGCCTTACTATTCTGGCCCAATTCTTCAATCTCTGCATCATCCAATATCGCAATTTGAACCATCACCTCATCGGTATTTGACAGACGGACATTCAGGTTTTTATCTGTCAGGTCGTTTCTCCTCGTGTATATTTCAAACCCATTTTCAATTTTAATATTTCCGGCATCTGAATTTGCCTCGTCTATAATCTGGCGAACACGCACATCAATTGAGGCATGGCTGTATACGTAATTAATCATATCAGGCATACCTGACGGTATCAATAGATGACCATTATGCTCATTAATTGCGTCAATTGTTGCGTCAAGATAACATTTTTCATAAACATACTCAGTCCCGTCATAATTGGATACATCTGCCGGAATCAACACCTGGACAGTATTTGCAACAACTACACGCTCCCTGATAGTCCCCGCATCACCATGCCTATGATATCGGCCTATTCTCTGGAAGAGCAAGTCAATCGGGCAAATTGCAGTTATCATATAATCAACATCAATATCAAGGGATTGCTCTAAAACCTGCGTTCCAACAATAATGACACGTTCAGGTCTTTTGGTTCTATCTTTACCGCACATTGCCAAAATCTCCCGGCTCGTCTCATCTCGTGCATTTATGGTCATTCTGGAATGATATAGAATTATTTTACAGTCATTTTTTTTGCTTTTTTTGATTTTGTCATATACGCAGATTGCATCTGCAACTGTATTCATAATCACGCATTCGCACCCTCCATCTTTGACAGCATCAACTGCATATCGTGCAATTTTATCATTGTCGTTTAGTATCGGCAGCAGCTCACACGAGATTTTTTTGTCAGGCATATACTGATGCGATACGTGTTCATGTGTCTTTCCGTCTTTTGTAACATACGATATCATCGGGTATCCGTTATGCAATTCTATATTTCCATCACCAAGCACACCCAGCAAATCGCTTTTCGTAGATATTGGCAATGTAGCCGACAACATAATGGCAGGAACATCGAGTTCTCCACATATCTTCAGCAAATCCTTTATCACAGCAAGCATATATGCGTCATACGCGTGAATTTCGTCAATAATCAGCACCTTTGATGCCAAACCATCCATCCTGACACTCTCAAATCTCACAAGCCTGGCAGCAGTCATTACCTGGTCAACCGTACCAACAGCAGATGCCGCCAATAATCTCTGGCGAGACATATCCGTCCATACAGGCTTTTTATCTGGCTCCCGTAATAGCATTGATTTTGACGTATACAGCTTCGCATTTCGCATACCGCGTGAGGTTAAAAATTCATCCACACGGTCTTGAATCGCCTCTGCAGAAACGCCGGTCGGTAGCCCCATATATATTCCAGACAATCCAGAACGATTGCCCAGAACGGCGGCCGCATACAACGCCGCTTCGGTTTTTCCAGAACCGCAATCGGATTCAATCAGCATGCATTTGATGTCATTTTTATGTACAATTTTTTCAACATCATTTTGCACCGGTCTTCCATTGAATCCAAACGCGCTCTTGAAATCCTGCATCACTGGAATTTGCTGCCGTATCAGCTCTTCATTGCTCAGGAATTTCAACGCTTGGACTTTTCTTGATTCCAAAAATACGTCTATATTTTCATACGGTTGATTGTCGAACACGTAGTTGTTTGATGCTATCCAATCCGAGGTAATCATTATGCCTAATATTGCATTTTGCACTACAAACAGTTCTGATTTGCTGATATTTTTGTTTATCAAATTTAGATTGTCAAATCGAAAAATATTCTTTACATAATCATAAATCTCATTCTGGATATGCCTCCATTTTTTTGCCTTTTCTTTATTATCAATTTTTATAATATCAATATCAGAATTTTTTTTCTGTTCTTTTTGGTGATGCATCCTGATAATCTGAGATATAATATCTGAATTTTTTATATCAACATCTTCAGCACTCAATTTGTCAAAGATATTCGCACCATATTGCTCATGCCTAAACCGTGTGTCAAATGACACCTGATTTAAATCCTCTTGCCTTAACATCTCCAGCGTTTCCTCATCACGTCCTTGAAATGTCGGATGTATTTTTCCTATGTCGTGAATGGCGCAGATAAACACAATCTTTGTTAACAACGTATCGCTATCGCAACCAGTTATTTCAGACAGTCGGTTCAGCACCGGATGGTAAATACCGTTCGTATCAGTCAGACACTCTGCGACTATTCCGGTCTCCAGCATATGATTGATTAAAGATTTTTTTGGTGCTGTTTTTGCCCATATTTTTGTTATGTCCATTATGTTCCTCCGAAAAAATGATATTATATCCCCTCTTACGAGGGGCAGACACTCGGTAAATGCTGCCGTCCGTCGTGTAGTCCCGATTTATCCACTCATACGAGGGGCAGACTACCAGATTCTGTCCAGTTCTCGTTCGCTGCCAGATTCATCCCCTCCTGCGAGGGGCAGACCAGATGCCGCTTGCAAAGATGCGGTTCATCCACGATTCATCCCCTAATACGAGGGGCAGACTTCAGATAAATGTTCTCTGTTGTGGTGTGGTATGATTCATCCCCTCATGCGAAGGGCAGACAGATGCTCCCTGCATCTCTTGGAAAACGTCTGCGATTCATCCTCTCATGCGAAGGGCAGACCAAGAACAATTGAACAGTGCCGAACAATTAATCGATTCATCCCCTCATACGGGGGGCAGACCTTGCTGTAGTTTTTCCCGGTTGATATAATGGAGGATTCATCCCCTCATACGAGGGGCAGACTGTACTTTCCATTTGTTTCGCCATTTCCCTCCCGATTCATCCCCTCATACGAGGGGCAGACACTCAGTGTTTATGCGGCTTTCAGCCGACTTAAACACCTCGTTGTGCAATTTGCACAAATGCCATTCTTATCTCATTCGCATATTCAATATGCCGAAAATTCCGCCGCATTTTCATTTTTTTTCAAATTATTTTTTTGTTTTTCAATCCCCATCACCAGAGACATTCCGGCTCCGTATGATTTAGACCGGCCCACTCCATTTTTAATCAGGTTCCGTAATGCGTTTGCATCACTAACACGCAGCAGGAATTCATATCCGAATACGCTTACCGGATGAGAATCACCACAGCTTTTGGTGACCTGGCGCCTGTTTTTTGACAATTCATTAATAGCAATCACACTGCCGGCATTTATAAATTTTCTTTTTACCCATTCTTTTCTGTCGTTTTCATCTGCAATCAGGATATTTGATGACCGTTTTCCAACTCTGGTCTGTTTTTTTGTTGGTTCATACATCGCAAACAGCTTAACGACATCCCCGGCATTAATTTTAGCGACCATTTCATCACAGTTCCTTGAATTCATTAATCGTAATGAATCCGGGATTTCATACGGTTCAATATCTGACTGTATTATCAGATTTTTTCCAATTACCATATACAGGACATTATGGTATGCACGGTTACAGTGAAACATTGACTGAATAATTTTGTGTGTGGTATCTGAGTTTTGTACAAAGCTTTTACACTCGAATGTGCTGATAATCATTAATTTCGTCCTCCTTAATCTCTGAAATTCCCTGGCTGACAGGTTCTGCCGGAATACAGCATTTACTTCCGAGATAATACTGCCATACAGGAGCTTTTAATGCCGCCTGGATTTTATTTAATGTTTCCTCATCAGAAATCAGATATAACACAAATCTACGGCCGACCAAATATTCTTTATCAATCAGCGTCGCTGAATATAAACGACCGCCATTTGCCGTTGGCATTCCCTTTTCTCTATCCATTACTGTCTGGTAATCAATCAGCGTATCAATTGAATTAATGGTCGCCGATTCCAACATTGACCCGGAGTTTTTAACATCAAGATACAGCTCGGTTGAATTTGCCAAGACATCAATCCTTTTATCGTCCCTCTCATACCCTAATGCACAGGCAATCATTCCTATGATACCGCTTTTTGTGGGAGCCAGCTCAGTATATCTCTGAGATGGCCCCAGGCTTCTGATTCGCCATGACTGGAGCATGGCGGAACAGACCAACTTTAATTTTTTATAATTTTTCATCAATGACATTCCCTACTTTTTTAACAGCTTCTTTCCATGACATATGCTCAGCACCATTCAGCATTTCCGGAGATTCTCCGGTGTAAATTCTTGCCAGGTAATCAGAATCATCTGCAAAATCTCCGCTTGTAAATTCGTTCATGGCATTCAGGAACTTATCGGCTTCAGTCTTAGCAGCTGCACTTCCCTTTTTAACCATTTCTTTAATGCAGTACGTATCAGCCGTACGTCCTTCTCCGTCTTCCTTGATTGTGATATATACACCAACTGGGTCAGGACGTGATGCAAACGAACTCTGGCCGCCGCTCGGAGCAGATGTGGCAATATCATTAATCACACACTTGACAGCCTCAATAATTACAGTCTTAATACGCTGTACATTCTTTTCATCTGACATGTCTACCCCTTTAATCAGGTTGTCATAAAATTTTCCTACATCAATGCTTGCGTATTCATAGTACACATGACTGGAAAATTCTTTTTCGTCCAGATATCCGGCACCGCTCTGTCCACTTTCAGTCTCACTCGCCATTTCTGACAGATAGTTATCAACAACGATATAGTAATCGCTGTCCAGAGTGGCTTTTCCTAATGAATAACTATGGTTAACACACATAGCGCTTTCAACAGTTTCCATTACACCGGATGTCGCCATTCTGCCAAACAATGAACACTCAACACCATATTTTCTTAATGGCAGCTTTGCTTTCAATGCTGAAATGATTATCTGTGAGACCGAGCCCTTCGCACTGCTTTTTGCTTTACCGCCTTTTTTCTTATCATTTTCTTTTTCCTTTTCTGCTACCTCTTTCTTGGCCTGTTCCCAGTCCTCGGGTGTCTTGATAACATCACAGAACACCTCGACAATATCTTCAACGTCATACTTTGTTACAATCAGAACCTGATTTGTAACATCAAATCCATTTTTTGTCTCCAGAGCGCAGGACAAAACGCTTTTGACAATATACTCAGCCATAGCGTCAGCATTTTCAGCGTACAGCTCTGCTTCTTTTTTTAAGAATTCTTTTTTAAAGATGTCTTTCATTGCTCTGGTTCTGTACACATGCTCCATGCTGTCACCGTTTAATCGCTCCAGGCGCTTCTCTAAATTTTCACGCCATACTTTTTTCTTTGACTGTGACGAAATTCTGTTGTATCTTTCATTATCAATAATCACGTCTTTTACCTGTCCTGCTCCATCACAGTTTAAACGTGAAATGCCATATCTTTTTCCTACGTGTACTTCAACTAACATTCTTTTGCTCATTATTTTTTCTCCTTTTTATTATCGTTGGACGGAAGACCGCGGCTAACTTTATGTTGTCCGTCGGTTTTGTGGGTACTGGACGTGTAAGAGGAGTCAGAAACCCCGTCCACGTCTGGTGAAGGTGAACGTAAGTTCACCGAATCATCATTTCTTTTTAACGCCGGCAATCACATCAACCCATTCATTTCTTGTGTTGTAATATGGCCAGCACAGAATATCCGTCATCAGTTTTGCTGTGTCAATCTTAGTGCCTTTTTTGCACATTTTTATATATCTTTTTATGTATCTTATTAAGACTGCTTTCTCATCTTCATCAACGAGATAGCCGATTTTTTGCTGTACTGCTGCAGAACCATCATCATATATTTCATGCAGGCAATATTCAAACGGGTTTCCTTCTTTGCATTCCTGCTGCACATATATGCCGCACATATCAACGATAAAATCCCTCATATATCCGGCATAACACCATGGAGTATCTTTCAGAATATTTTTAATCGTTATCTGCTGAAATCCTCGCAATTCGTCAAAACTGATATTATACGCTCGGCGCAGCTGTATCTTTTTTGCATTATCCAATGCCTTTACGCGTTCCAGAATCATATCAACCTGTTCACGGGTTTCTTCGTAATTCATTTTTTACCTCCGTTCTTTGTTAATGCTTTTCTCACGGCAATGCGTTTGCCTTGCGGAATCGGAATGCTGTATATTAATTTGTTTGCATACCCTGACGCATCATCAGTATATTTATCTACTATGCTTTTCAGTGCTTCCATGTATTCCTCTTGATTACAGTATGCTGACTTTTTTATGCCATCGATATCCGGAATGAAGAAATTTTTAAATAAATTTTCGCAATATCTCCAATACCGGTTCATCGTAGTATTCCGGACGGTCACCAGATTGAATTTATTCTTCGTAAAGAGCTGTTCTCCAATTGAAGACAAAGCAGTTTCGATATCGCCGATTCTCTGCTGCATTCGTTTTGCAATACCGGCTTTATTCTTATCACTTCCATATGGTACATATTCCATACCAATCATATCTATAAACATATCAGTAGCCTGTTTTTTTAACTGGTCATCCAGAATACATTCCGGAAGCATGCACGGATATTTCCCCTGTGACAGGAACGAGCCCCTGTCCTTGGAAACATAGTATGCCGTCATTTCAGTCTTTACGGTTTCATCTTCGTCAGCTTCTCCCCTTCTGGCTTTCAGCTTCAGGTCTGCTGCAAATAATGCCTCATACAATGAACCCCTCAGTACTCGCGGAGCAGAATGGTTACCAAAGATATTTGCATATGCCCTAATCCCCATCCATACTTCGTTTGAATTTGTAAACTCCATACCAGTCATTACGTCTTTATTTTTGGACTTGGGAATAACCGTAACCGACGGCTCTTTATTTATCAGCCAGAACTGTCTTGCTGTCTTCATCATATCGGAACCATCTGGTGCTTTGAACAGCATTATTGATTTATAAATTCTTTTGATAGTCTTCTTTTCCATATCAATAGAGCTGTAATCAGGACGCAGATAAGTTACCGGGAAAAACATACCTTCAAGCAGAGGCACCTGATATTTCTTTTGCAGCATTGAATTTACCGCATAGTTATATGAATCCCACTTCCAAACCGGAATACCATCATCACATCCGGAATCATCATGGGCAATATTTAACAAAATACTCGAGAATAGACTTTTATCTTTCACCGTATCAAAATGATACATAGCCGGAGGACTTGGCATACAGATAAGACCTGGAGCATATGACTGACCTCTCATGCCAGCAATGCAGCTTTCCATTAAAATTAAATTCATATATTCGTCAAATTTTACACTATTTGCAAATTCAATATGTCGCCCGTCAATTTGCGCTTCATCATAATATGAATCCCTGTTGTCTACTTCCCCAAAATTTTCAATGTAATCATTAACATCCACATGCTGAAAAAATACTTTATTGTTTCCTCCACATTGCTTTGCATTAATTGAAGAAACTGACGCAATACTATTTTCCTTAAATACATTTTCTGCAGTTTTTGCATCAACCTGCATGAATGGCTTTTCTTCATCAAACAGGTCAAATGACGTTCCATTTTTTATGCACTCATCAAAATATGCATCAACTTTGTCAGCATCAAACCGGCCATTATTAAAAGCAGACATCAACTCATCGTTTACTCTTCTTCCATAAATGTCAATAACAACTGCTTCAGCCAATCTCTGCTGTAATCTTCTGACAATGGCAAAGTCTTTGTTTTCAGCACTGCATTTATACATATGAGCGTTGACGATATAATCTCTCAATCCAACTTTAAGCACCTCTCCTGTTTCTTTATCAACCACTCCCATCCAGGGTTCTGTTAGCACATTAAATACCATCTTTTTTTTCTCCTTCCTGATGTTTTATTTAATATGCTGGAATTTTTGATAAGTAGAGATTTTTTGCGAATTTTTGCGAGTTTCTACAGATATGGACATGTCTAGTGTAATATGGTATACTATGTATGTTATATGAGGTCGGAAACGGTTCCCGACACACTCCATCTGGAGTACCTGAGATGCTGGATACACCGCCCAGCCATATGATTTCTACAAAAAAAACAGCCTCCCTCCCGAGAGGCTGCAAATTTTCAAATTCCAAATTTCTTTTTCAGATATTCTTTTTTCTTGTCGTACACCATCTGGTCTTCCAGCCACAGCACCGGAAATGCCTGCTGTAAATATTTTTCTGCCTCTTTTTTCGTCTTTATTTTTGTCACATCCCCGCCAAACTGGTCGGACCTGATATCCTGCCAATCAAGCACCATCTTTGCAATTTCCTGGTCTGATGTATTGTGGACTCTTCCGGCAATATGCTTGAAATCCAGGATTGTATCACCCATCATGTATTCCGGAATGTAATCATCTGTTTCGGATTCATTGACACCTGAAATATCGTATGGAATACCGTTCTCGTCCACCCAAACGATATGACCGAACGGAGCCGTCCAGCATATTTCTCCACGGTTAAATGCTGCTTTCAGCATGCATGCGAAATAATAGCAGTATCCACTTGCGAACTGCTGATATAATACTTCTTCTGCTTCGCCGCATCCCTGTTTTGTTGAAAAATCATAGATAAAACGCAGCACCCCTTCATCTGCCTTTGGGTGTATTCTCTGGATTTTTTGGAGCCATTCTGGAAATTTGTCTTTCATTGTTTTCCCTGCCTTTCTGGTTGTTATATGATTAATATGCAGAAGAACAGAAAAACAGAAAAAACACAAAAAAAACAAGTTCCAAAGTTATATTTTTTCAGCATTTTATATGTATAATGTAATCAATAAACATTACAAAAACGAAAGGAGACGCTCTTATGGGAAAACTTGTTGAAGGACTTTGGGACTGCCCATTCTGCGACAACAAACGAATCAGGGCAGGGCAAAAAACATGCCCGAATTGTGGACATCCACAGGATGAAAACACAAAATTCTACATGCCAGATGCGATTGAATACGTATCTGAAGAAAAGGCAGCAAAAATCAGCCGCAACCCGGACTGGCAATGCTCTTTCTGCGGCAGCCTTAACAGTGATAACCTAGACACATGCAAAAACTGCGGCGCCACAAAAGAAGATTCGGAACGAAATTATTTCGAGATGCGACAGCAGGAAGAAGAAAAGAAACGCAAAAAAGAAGAACAAAAAGCAGCTTCTCAGGGAAATACCAAAAAAGAAGAAGTAAAGAAGAAAGAAAAATCAAAAAATTCTCTGGCAAAAAGAATACTGCTGTTTCTTGGTATCTTTGCAGCAATCATTTTTGGAATGATATCCTGCTTTTCGCCGACCGTTAAAAAAGTCACTATTGATGATTTCGAGTGGGAAAGAACAATAGATGTTGAAGAAATCGTTACTCATAACGAAAGTGACTGGTCATTGCCAAGCGATGCTCGGCTGCAATACACAAAAAGGGAAATCAGGTCATACGAAGATGTTCTTGACCATTACGAAACCGTAACAGAGACCAAGACCAGAAGCGTCATTGACCACTACGAAGAACACAGCTCTTACACAGACCTCGGCAACGGATATTTTGAAGAAAATACTGAAAGCGTGCCTGTATATACAACGGAGACGTACACAGAGGATGTACAAAAGCCCGTCTACCGGCAGGAACCAGTATATGCTACGAAATATTACTATGAGATAGACCGGTGGACTGTCGTAGACACCGCAAAAAGTTCCGGACATGACCAGAATCCAGCATGGCCCGAACCAAAGCTTAAAGACGGGCAGCGGACCGGAGATGAAAGCGAGCATTACTTTGTAACAGCCACATATCAGAAAAAGAAAGACAAAACGGAAACAGAAAAATACGAAATGGCTTTTTCTGAATGGAAGGAATTGAAAAAAGGCGAAGAAATAGAGCTTAAGATTGATGTGGGCGGATTTGCGGAGATAAACAAGGAATAAAAAATACGATACATAAGTACACCCGGAAGATTAACTCTTCCGGGTGGTTTCTTTTGCAAAATCATATCGGATTAAATCAGTGTCATGTCTCTGCTCAAATCCGTTCTTTTCGTAGAACTGATACAGCCTTTCTTCGTTTTCCTTTCCGTCCAGCGGTCTTCTACTTCCGTATATCTCAGAGCAGTTCAGTTCTCTTGCCAGTTCTTTTATTACATCCAAACCGGCAGAGCCAATTCCAATACCATACAGGTCTTTGCCACAGACATAATTATTAGCCAATTCTAATCGTTTAACGATGTCCGTCTCCAATCTGGATAACTGCCAGTTAAGCTCTGCTTTGTATATCGGGCTGCTGATATTAGTGCTGATGTATCCGTATATCGTATACACATATGTTCTTTGCGGTTCAATCTCAAATTTGTGTTCCAGGATATATCCAACATATACATCCTTGTCATATTGTCTGAGTTTCTTTATCCCGCAAATCTGTTTTCCTCTGCAGACATTTTCGCTTAAGAAATTGAGAAATGAACTCATATCTTTCAGCTCCCGTTCTGATTTAGACAGTTTGCGCTGCAAATCTTCATTAACACCACTGATTTGTTCTAGCAGTTTTTCTTCCTTTCTTCTTCCAAACACTCATCCGTCCTCCGATTCTGTATCAGTCTTATCATATCCTCCTTCGTAATTATACCACCGGCCCTGACTGTCTGTCAGCCGGAAATCTTCCAGCCAATTAGCGTAGAAGTCCCTCAGGCTTTCTGCTTTATTGTGAAAACCTCTTTTCTCATTTTCCATAATGTCATCTTCCAGCTGCCGCTTCAGCAATTTCAGTTCCAGCTTCTTCATTTTTGCATTTTCCGAGCCATCATATATCGCCAGTGTTGACTCATGTGCGAACATATATGCACTTCGCGTCCGATATTCAAACGGCACTTCGTATATCTTGATTTTTCCATTATGTAAATCCATCTTGAAACTGGATTTTTCGTCCTCGTAGTATACTTGTTCTTCTTTTCTCATTATTTTTACCTCTTTTTTTTAGTTTTTTCATACATTCAGTATGCTGAAAAAATCTGGCAAGAAGATTTGTTTTGAAATTTTTTTACTGTCTGCTTTTTAGAATTTTTCCAAAACCTGCATATTATAGCCGACAAAATAAAAAGGACGGTGATAATATGATTAAAGAAAAATTCTTAAATCTCGTTAACGCATGCAAAAATGACAGTGAAATGCTGGAAATCATAGAAAGTGATATGAAAGCTCTTGGCGAATATGTATATGCTGTACATATGATGGAAACTTCGCTTCCAATTATCCATATCAATTACGATGGGCAGGAACTGCGTAGTAGAGTAGAAAAACTGGACCGCAATCGTCGAGACCATCATGACCGTGCAATCATGGGCGTAAAACGCCTGAACCGTTTTGCAGAAATGGAAGGTGTTGAGAAAATCTTTACCGGAGACGTTAACGACCGGTATGCGATTGCTGACTTTTGCAGGGATACTACAGTTGAAATGTTTGACGACCGTGCAGGCCGCAGTCTTTCAATGGTACAAATGGTACATCCCGAGCAAATCGTTGACGACGAGCCGGAAAGAGATTAAAATGCAGACAGAAAGAGAGAATAAAGATATGCCAAACAATATCAAATTTGTTACAGAAAAGAAAAGCAAATTTCTGACAACAAAAGAATATCACGGATACGGCCAAATCCTAAAAATTTCAGATGATGGGATTGAAAAGCACATCGTAGTAAAGCCAAAAGACCCGGTTTTGGGGATTACCATTAAATTTTTGGAAACCGGCAATCCGCAGTTTTTAATTCCTGCCGTTTCTATTGAGGATGTAGCAGTCATGCTGAAAAATCTTGAAGAGGCAAGAGCATTTTGCAAAGAATTTTACGAAAGACGAGATGAATTTATTTGAATAGTAAGAAAGAACATGCCAATTAGACATGTTCTTTCTTTTGCCATCAAAACCATTCATCGCTCCAATATCCATACCTTCCACGATTTCTCATAGAATAGCAGCTTTCACAAACACCATACTGATAGTTATATGGCAACGCCCTTCCACAGTCAGGGCACTGTCTTCTCTTCAGCTGCTTTGTTTTCAGCACATCTGTCAGCGTATCTGAAACTTCTTTTTTCTTTTTTCTTATCAGTTCTTTTTGCTCTTCTCTTGTATCAGGCATACCAAAAAGTCTTACAAAGTTGTGAATAAGGTCATATTTCTGATACAATCCTTCCAGCTCCTGGATTCTTTTATTGACATCTGAAATGCTTACAGCGCGGCGTTTTTCTATGTCAAGAACCTCAATTTCACCTGTCAGGTCAACCGTATGTTCTTCTGCCACCCGCTTGGCAAGAGTCTGCCATAAGAACACCATATCGTCATTCTTTTCGTTAAACGGGATATTGATTAGACGGTAAATCAGGTCTTTGTTATCCGTATAGTTTTCAATCCATTCACACAATTTAAGCTGCTGTTCAATATCTGCCTTCAGGAACAGGCTTTCCGTCTCCACTTCATCCCACTTATTCATAACGTCAGACAACTTTCCTTCCACCGCCGTCAGGAATCTCGGGAACCGAATGCGGGCAAAGTTGATATCTTCCGGCTTCATACTCATTGACCTACGGATAAATTTTCTTCCTTTTCCGGCGGTAAATTTTCCTTCATCATAGATACCTTTTCTTCCCGCTCTTCCGGCAATCTGCTGCACTTCTTCCGGTTTCAGGAGTCTGACTTCATAACCGTCAAACTTTTCCGTTTCCAGAAATACAACCCTTTTTACCGGCAGGTTCAATCCCATTCCAATCGCATCTGTCGCAACAACCACCTGAGTTTCTCCATTCAAAAATCTCTCCGTTTCTGCCTTTCTGGTTTCATACGGTAAAGCACCGTAAATCATGCTGCACGCAATCTTTCTTGCCTGCAGCTCTGCAGCTACGTTGATAACGCTTCGTTTTGAAAATACAATCAGGGCATCGCCAGGCTTCACGCCATCCGGGAACCGGAACCCATCTTCGTCCAGCGTTAAAGGTGTCATACGTTCTTTTCGGTCAATTTCTACTATTTCGTCACCACAATACTCAACCAGGCGTCTTACGATATCTTCAGCATTTGGCGCCATACAGATATGTATTTTTTCAGCACAAAGTCCAAGAATTGCAGCAGTCCAGGCACCGCCCCTGCTTTCATCTGCAATCATCTGGCACTCATCAATTACCGCAACGTCATAATGCTTGCCCAAATCAGCCATCTCTATTGTTTCTGAAACGTGAGAAGCGCCGTTTACAATGGCTTCCTCTTCCCCAGTCAGCAGAGAACATCCAACACCCGCCTCATTCGTATTTTCGTATATCTCAAGAGCCAGAAGCCTTAACGGTGCCAGATATGCCGCTTCACGCGCCTCCCTGAATTTCTGTAATGCAGTAAATGTCTTTCCTGAATTCGTCGGCCCGATATGCAATACAAATTTTCTTTTTATCATCCGGGCTTTCGGATACGCATCTTTGATATGTTCCGGAATCGCAGTTACAACTGCTTCGCTCATTCTTTCGTATTCATTAAGAGCCTCTACTTCTTCGCAATACTGGTTGTAATGCACCATCATCTTATTTTTAATTTTATCAACCGGCAATTTCTCCACCAGCTTTTCAAAATCCGGGGATTTCTTAAACACCTCAACAGCGCTTACTGTCATCTTATTCAATTGGTTCTTTTTTAAATCCGGATTTTTCTTTTTTGCTTCTTCCCTGTATTTTCTTCTGTATTCCCGTTCAACATACTGTCTTGCATATGTTTTTGCTGTTTTTTCGTTTTCTTTTAGAAATTCTTCAAAACTCATTAATTCAGTCATTCGCATCTTCTCCTGTACAAATTATTTTAGATTTCTTTTTGTATTTTTTCTATACTTAGTATGCCGGAATTTCTACATAAGAAAGATTTTTTGCTGGTATTTTTCAGATTATTTTTCAGTATTTTTATTTTTTGCAAGAAAAAGCAGCCAGCTTTCGCTGGCTGCTAATCAATGTCCATAGAGAGACTCGGACTCTCACGCCTTTCAGCACATGAGCCTAAATCATGCGCGTCTGCCAAATTCCGCCATATGGACATAAATCGCAGTGACAAGATTTGAACTTGCATGCTTTTTATTAAGCAACTGGTTTTGAATCAGTCTCGTATTCCAAATTCCGACACACTGCGAAAATGCACCAGGAGAGATTTGAACTCTCATGAGATTTCCCCGGCACGCTTTAAACGCGCTGCGTATTCCTTGTTCCGCCACTGGTGCAAACTTAACTTTTTTCCCTATACCCTGCTCCTCGCAGGCAACTTAATCGCTTCATTATTTTTACCTCTCTTTTTCTATTTTTAACAGCCAATACAGGAATCGAACCTATATCTCCAGAGTCAGAGTCTGGTGTGCTACCACTACACCAATCGGCTAAAATTCGGACGGAGCGACTCGAACGCTCGACAATGTGCATATCATTGTGGATTTATCCACAAGCATAACTGAATCCGGCTTTAGCCGAGAGAAGTTATGAAATGCACTCTACCATCTGAGATACATCCGAGAGCCGACAGCTGGACTTGAACCTGCGACCTACTGATTACGAATCAGTTGCGCTACCAACTGCGCCATGCCGGCATTAAGATGACGGTAAGATTTGAACTTACGAATAAGAGTTTTGCAGACTCTCGCCTTAGACCCACTTGGCAACGCCATCAATATTATAAAACGGAGTGTAAAGGATTCGAACCTTTGTGCCGCGATACGCAACGCTGGATTAGCAATCCAGTGCAATTAACCTGCTCTGCCAACACTCCAGAAAAGCACCGCATCCAGGACTTGAACCCGGGACCTAAAGATTAGAAATCTCTTGTTCTATCCAACTGAACTAATGCGGCAAAACATTCGCAGAGAGACTTGAACTCCCACAAAACCACGGTTCGTAGCCGTGTGCTCTGTCCATTTAAGCTATGCGAATTTAAACGCCGTCTGAGGGATTCGAACCCCCATGTCCTTTCGGGCCACGGTTTTCAAGACCGCTGCAATACCATTCTGCACCAAGACGGCAAATACATAAAAACGGCCGATGAGGGACTCGGACCCTCTCCGCTGGAGTCAAATTCCAGTGTGCAACCCTTACACCTATCAGCAATATTTCCGGCAATGCCCTTTTTCGCCCTGTGAAATCACAGATTTGCAGGTTTAAACGCTATCCCATGCTCTCGCGTACATTGCCAAACAGACACGGAGTGAGTCGAACACCCATCTTCGGTTTTGGAGACCGACATGCTACCATTAACACCACGCGCCTATATTTTTTACAAACATTTTTTCAAAGTTTCAATTAATTCTTTCACTTGTTTCTGTGTATATACAACAGCACTACCTTCCTCTGAAGACAGAACACTAATCTTTCCTGATTTTTTATCATTTTCAACCATAAGCCAGGCTTCTCTGCCATACTCATCACAGCCGCAAACTTTTGCATATTTTTTGTTAGATTTTTTTATCACTATTTTTCTCCTTTCTTTCAACATTCAAAAATGTTAAAATAATTGCCCACCCCTATACCCATAATTTTCCAATTTTTAAGCATCCTGCCGGAGTTGAACCGGCGCCGCCGGTTTGGAAGACCGGGGTCATATCCGTTAGACCAAGGATGCATATATATCAGCACTGCTATACCGGCAGCCTCCACACAGACGGCTTATGCTTAAAAATTCACATACCGATATAGTCTTACATGTTGCCGCTTTCCGCGCCCGCATCCGACAACGCCAGATGCGTCACATACTCGCATTTTTGCAGGTGACCTTCGCAGAAACCTGCCGCCTCGCCGGTAACTGTACTGGTCTCGTATACCCTTACGCTGAACCAATTTCTCCCCGCTCGGACTGCCGTAGAATCCCACAGGATTCATGATGGATATTTTTGACGAAGGTTTTGTGTATTTTTTTGCTTTTCAGCAAGAGCTGGCAATCGGACTTGAACCGATAACCTCATCATTACAAGTGATGCGCACTGCCAATTGTGCTATGCCAGCAAAAGTGACTCCGGCGGGATTCGAACCCTGCATTATCGCCGTGAAAGGGCAATGTCGCTAACCGTTAGACCACGGAGCCAAAATGTCAGATGCAGGGCTTGAACCTGCGACTTCCGATTTGTAAGAACGGCACTCTCCCAGCTGAGTTAATCTGACAAAGAATTGCGGGAGACGGACTTGAACCGACGACTTCAGGGGTATGAACCCTGCGAGCTATCCAACTGCTCTATCCCGCAGTACCGGATGCGAGAATCGAACTCACGGCCTCCTGGTCCCAAACCAGGCGCTCTACCAAACTGAGCCAATCCGGTATATGCAGCAGACACGCTGCCGCAATATTGCAGGGGACGAACCTGCAAGAAAAGCGAATGTTGTCATCATACGCTATGACCTTATCGGTCAAGCGACCCCACCGGGGCTTGAACCCGGAATCTCCTGATAGACAGTCAGGCGGAATATCCAATTATCCTATGAGGCCATTATATATGCCGGCTTGCGCTTTAAGTATATATCCGCAAATATATACCCGCACTCTTCTTGCAATAAAGCGTAAGCCGAATGGGCAGGGTGAGATTCGAACTCACAATGTTTCTAGTGTGACGGTTTTACAGACCGCTTGCTTCAGCCATTTTGCATACCTACCCTAAATATGTTTCAATTTTGTATTGCAATAGCAATGATTCGGTGAACTTACGTTCACCTTCACCAGACATGGACTGAATTTCTGGCTTCACGTACATATTAAGTAACTACCAAACCGACGGACAACTTAAAATTATGCGCGGTCTTCCGTCCAACGATAATCAACTTCCATTATTACTTCATCTCCTTTTTTCTTTCACATATTTAATATGCTAGATTTTTTCTCAATCGGACGAAAAATCCAAAATATTTTTTAAAATATTTTTTCAATTCCTTTTCAGCTAATCGTTTCCCAGACCAGCCTCATCAAATTTTTGTTGTACCCTCTCGAACAAGAATCTTCGGTTACTTTTGCATGTCTGACTTTTCTGTTGTATTCCTTCCGTCTTGACCGCATATTCACTTTGCATTCTCTTTTGTACCAAGACCGGTTATACACTTTTTCTCTGTTTTTTGTCATCATATGCTTCACCTCATTTTTGTCCTCATATACACTGCCTGCACAGAGATTTGAACTCTGGACCTTGAAATTAAGAGTTTCCTGCTCTACCAAACTAAGCTATACAGGCGATTTCCAGGATTTATCCTGCAATGCGCCTGACGTGATTCGAACACGCGATATACGGGTTAAAAGCCCGCTGCCATACCGCTTGGCTACAGACGCAAATCAATATTCTGTTTTTGGCATTTCGCCTTCTGTTTTCGTTTTGTTTTTCTCATTATTTTTTCTCCTTTCTGTCTAATTCTTCGTTGATTGTTTCAATCAATTCTCTCTTTGTGTGTTCATGAAAGTCTGCACAACCAGTTTTCAGGTCAACTGCTTCCCACCATATGCAATGGTCAGGCTCATAATATCCATAATTCGTCAAGCGATAACCACGATATTCATAAACACCTCTGGATATTCTTTTGGCCTTGTTGTTTTTTATCATTCTGAAAACGCTCCTTTCATGTCAGCCTAAAATAACTGTAAATAACTATTGTTTAAAAATCCTTGTTTTTTGTATGTTCCCGACATTTATGTCGGAAACATCAGCTGATGCGGCGGGACTTGAACCCGCAAACCCTTCGGTTAACGGCCGAACGCGCTACCTATTGCGCCACACATCAATATTTCTTTACGGGCAAAACCTTCACCCGCCAACCACATACAGCCAAAGCCATATGCCAAATGGAGCATACGGGAATCGAACCCGCCGCCTCCTGCTTGCAAAACAGGCGTCGCCCCATTGCGACTAATGCCCCGTATTCGCCGGCAGCCTTCCTGCCGGCATATTTAACTTACCTGCTATACACCTTTTCAACCCCGTTTTCAAACTTAACGGTAATCTTATCCGGATATCCGGACTTGTCAGATGTATACGGAAGATGTCTCATCTTAACAATCTTTCCTTTTTTCTTGTGCCCAGCCTCACACTGCTCGCATTTCTTTTTATCTCTGTATTCTGTTCCGCAAATATCGCATTTCCAAAGTGTAGTTTCTTTCATTTTATCTTCTCCTTTTCGCTTTTTTAGGAAAAATATTCCAAAATATCTTCACACCGAATGACCTTTTCTTTTCTGTCAAACGCCTCATTCCAAGGTGCCTGATTCTGAGTCAGAATCGTCAAATCGGCTGCAGAAAAATCAGCAAATCTGTCAACTACTTCTTCAATTCTTTTTCTGTCTTCTCTTTCAAATCCTTTTTGTACTTCTTCCAGTCTCCGGAATCTGATTTGAATATCAGTGCTGCCGAACTGTTTATATTTTCTGTACACTTCCGGAATCACCGGTCCAAAATCCCACGCCTCAATATCTTCTGAAAAACATGGCTTTTTTGTATGTATCAGAGAATATGCCTGAATCAGATAAAGGATTTTCTGAAGTTTCAGATTAGAAATGCCGTAATCTTTGACTTCGCTGTATGTAATTACATATTCTGCCACATCCTGCACGTCGTACATTTTTTCTGCTCCTTTTTCGTGTATTTTTTCTTTACACTTACAGTATGCCAGAATTTTCAAAAATGCGAAATTTTTTGCGGATTATTTTTTGGCCTCTGCGTTCAGCCAAGAACCAGACAAAACCAAGTGGACGGCAGAGGAATCGAACCTCCGACGCGCAGGGCTTCAACCTGCCGCTCTTCCGTCTGAGCTAACCGTCCTTATTAGACGGTATAAAATCGCGTTTCCATCTTTTTTTTCTCCTTATTTTTTATTTTTCTTCAGCATCCGGGTGCCTGTTCCGTCAGCATCAGTAAGAAAAGTTCTTACCAGGCTGCGGCATAAACTCACCCCGGGTGCCTGTTCCGAGACAAAGAAAAAACCGCCTGCCTGGATTTCTCTTCGCAAACGGTTCAAAGTGTTCTTAATCATAATATGTAACGCAATCCCTGCGCATATTCCTGACATTAACGCTTCAACCGTCGCTTATTCCACGCATATTTTTGTTCTGCACAATCGTTAAAACTATAGACTGAGTCTGTAAAACTGCATGATAACCCAAGCATATCCGCTGTGGGGATATACTGTTTAAGATTATTATTCTGTTTTACAATTTCAAATCTCTGTCTTAACATAACGGTTTTCTCCTTATTTTTTATTCTATATACAATATGCTAAATTTTTTAAAAAGCGAACGCTTTTTTTAACAAAAGAAATGCCCATCTTTTATTTGACGAATACGAACAAGACAAGGTGGATTTTGGGGGCGGAAACCTATATCTTGCTCACTCACCGTTTTTCAACGTGTTCTTCTGAGTTCATTCATCAAATAAGAGACAGGCACTTCTCTTATCTATGTTATGCATTATAGCACATCTATAACTTATTGTCAACACCTATTTGGGATTTTTTGCAAACTATTTGGGATTAATGCTTTGCACGGTAATATATGACACATCCGGGAATCACAAATAAAACCATTGCTCCACTTAGTTGTAAAAGAACGTCTTTAAGTGTTATCTTATACCATTTTTCTGGCACCTGAGTTGGCGCTGGTGACAACGTTGGTGTTACAGATATTGTGTCCTTCACATTGTTTTCGGTGCTATCATTAATTTTAATATTATCATTTTGGGCATCTTGCTCGTCAATGGCATCAGTGCTATTAGTGCTTAAATCATTGTTGGAGTTTTGCTCAATTGTATTATCTATTACATCCGATGCAGCGGTATCGTCTGACCCATATACAACACTTTCTGCTATATTATCGTCTGTATTATCTGCATCGGCTTCGGTCACCTGTTTTGTGACAATATTTTCTTCATTGATTTCTGCTGCAAGTGCAGGTTGTGCTAGGAACGAAACAATTCCTAGCATACATGCAATGCTAATTAAAAATTTTCTCTTCAATGTATAACCACCTCCTTATTTATCATCGTGAGTAATCTTTATCTTATTGCTTTTTTGTTTTTGAGGTTTTGTTTCAGGAGTCTTAAGACCAAAATTTGGCATAAACATTTCACTCATTTCCTCATTATTTTCATCAATATCAAATTGAGCAGCGGCAATCTCTTCTTGTGTAACATTAATTGTTTCAAGCTCTTTAATTTCTCGCTCAATGTCCGCATCAATTTCGTCAAGATTGATTTCGTATGTGCTAAATCCAACATTGTCAGCTGAATAAATCAACTGCAGAATAGTTGTTCCTTCTCCTTCTTCTGAATAGCCTCTAACACACACAAGTGGATTTACAAGAGACATTAAATGTGTAGCATCTTTGTCAAGAGATGTAATTGAGGAAAGTAAAATTAAATTATCGTAATTTATATCTGTATGGAATCTATTCACCTCCTCCATCACCTGTTTTAGAATTTCAACACCGATATTCCTAAAATCAAGTTCAAGCATCACAAAAGGTCCCATAAATGAAATTTGTGTAACAATTGCTTCTGTCGCAATCAAATAATATTGAGGGTCTCCTACTGTTTTATCCTCATTAATTGCATAAATTGAAAAATCAATAACTGATTTTGCCATATCCATATCATCCGTTCCAATTAGGTGCCCTAAGACTTCCTTTAAAGAAACATCTTTTCCATTTTTATCTTTTAACATATTATTCTCTCTCCTTAATTTTAAGCTTTTTTATTTTTTGTAGTTACATTTAATATGCAGAAAAAAATAAAATAAAGTTTTTTTAGGCAAACAATCTTGTGCTTATTTCACGGCTTTTAAATACCAGCAGCAATGCAGCAATCATTAAGCCTGTACTTATAAAATAATGATTTGGGTCAACTATATAATAAATAAACTTCTGTATTGAATCTTTAGTATATGCAAGTACAAGTTGTGTTGTAACATCTTCTTTTGTTGCAGCTTTCCACTCAGTATCGCCGACTGCAACCGTGACCTCTTCATTTCCATCATCATCCTTTTTTACCTCAGCCTTAGTTTCTGTTACTCCAATTTCAACATAACTATCATCCAATGTTAATGACGATGCTGGATTCGCCAACATTGCCCCATTTTGTACTGATGATGAACCAGATGTAATTAACGCACTATGCGTAAAATTAACCATAACTGAAATAATCAGTATGACAACAATTTGAAAAAATACACCAAGCGAACGTTTTGTATACCTTACGATATCTGAATTTGCTCCTTGTCCAAAAAAAGACACGCCGACTACAAATGGTGCTGCCGCAACTCTAATCACAATTTCGAGAAGCCTTGAAACGGCGAAGAAATACAACACAATGTAGAATACTACAGACACAATGTAAGGCACTGCTAACACTATTATCATTCCTAATTTAGCCGTTAACCCTACATACTTATTAATTCCATTTGCCATCCATGTCTGATTTATTGTAGCTGCCGTATTGTTGGTCATAGCCGAGGTGACTGCATCGTTTATGTCTATGAATGATGCTGATGTCCAATCCAGCAAATAATTAAATATTGTAGTAATATTTATTAAGACCATGTATAAAATCACGTATTTCAGCAAATGTCTAAATATAACATTTATTGAAAAATCTCCCTGTGATACCTTATCCATCAACGCCATCAAACAAGATGCAGCAAGCATGCCAATTCCAATTATCTGCATTGCAGAAAAAATTTGATTAAACCACCCTTTTGCAAACAATTTTGCAATATAGTCATTAAATTCAGTAAATACCGAGGTTATATCATCTGGTTTATATAAAAAGTTGTATATATGCACAAGCATTGCTGCTAATACATTTCCTAAAACACCACCTGTTCCATTTCCTAACATGATATCCACCTCCTTAAAGCCCAACTATTGTATTGCAAAGCGAATTTGCCTTTTTTATCATTCCAACTTTAATTGATAATAAACCGATAAGAATTACAATGTTGTTGCTTCCTAGCAAAGCGTTCATAAAATCTGTCATCTTATCTCCATCAAACGTTACATATTTTGAATCCAGAACAGCATAACCATCACTATTATATATATAATGTCCATTTTCATTTCTGCTAAATATTCTTATACCCAATCTGTTCTCATATTTTTTATAAGTACCTTCCTGGCTACTAGTTACTTTTCCCGACTTATCAATCAGATTATCTCTCGCCTTGGCATATCTGCTCTTTAATGTCATCTTATCGCTTTCATATGCCTGCCATCCAAGTTTATCTACTGCCGCATAAATATCGCTATTTAATAACGAAGTGTTGTTTGATGCTGTATCAACCATTTCCTGTTTCAATTGTGATATTCCATTTTGCATGCTTAATGCATCGCCAAAAGTGGAGCTTGATGCCATATATGACGACAGACTTGCTGTTGCCGCTACGATTACCATTATCGCAGAACATTGCAAACACATAGATGCAGTTTTTTTTAGAAAACGAACCCCATCAGAACGTCTTGCTCCATCAAAAAAGTTAGCAACAGCAATTGGCGATAATGTTGCGTTTACACACACTCTCAAAACTCTGGTTACAACCGCATACATGATAATCATGTTCGTAATCATACAAAACAAATATGGAAAAATTCCTTTGAATATAAATAATATCTTGTTTCCAAAACTGACCTCATCAATACTTTTTGCAAATGTAACCGAAAAAGCAGCCAGGCCGCTATCTGTTCCAGCTGCATCTGACATCAGTAATGCAGCCAGTCCATCTCCAAGTTCAAACATCCATTTTACAATTTGGAAAGAAGATAGAGCAAATGCAAACCCAATAAAAAATTCAAGTAAGGTCCTGAACACAATAGACGGAGAGATTTCACGTCCTTCCATTCTTGTACCAAATGCAATAACAAAATATACTGTAAGCATCCCAAAAGCTATCGTTCTCACGATAAGGTACGCATTATGCAAAGAGCCTCCATCAGCAAGTGTGCCCATTATTGCATTACTATACGTTGTTAATTTGTCATATATACCTGTTAATGCATACATGTTATCATATATGTATGTGTACATATTTGCTAATAACGCTTCCAATCATTACACCTCCAATCAAATTGATGTTCCAACTATATAGTTGCATATTTTTGCAGATGAATAGATTAAAACAATCTTACTTATCATCAAAATGATAAACAGAATCATTTTTGCACCATCTGCACCTGTACACCAGTTGAAAAATTTTTCCGTAGTTTCAATCGTCATCCTATATCTTGAATCGGAATGTATCTTTTCAACAGTTTTTTCCTGTCCTGGCGCTGTTTTTCCTGTTGTTGTTATGATTCCTTTTTTTGTATCTTTGTTGTATAATACTTTATATTTCTCATCATCACTTAACTTCTCTTCTGTCTGCCCAGTATCTCCAGAATCTCCATCGTCACTGCCATCATCACCAATCAAATCAGAAAGATTTTTTAACGCTTTTTTTACATTGTTTGCCCCATCAACAAATATTTCTACAACATTGGCTTTGTGGTCTGTATATTCAAATGACCTTATTGGAGCCATTGCCGATTCACTCTTTTTTTGAAGGTTTGTGTAATCGTTATCTCCAACTTCAGATTTACTATTGTTTAATGATGTGTCGCCCTGGTCAACAAAATATCCAGTATTAACAGCTGTTGCGATAGCCGGAAACGTCTGACATATAACCGTGATTACTACCATTTGAAGCATAATTGCAAATATTGTTTTTAAATATCTAAATCCGCTGCTGTTCATATTTATAAATCCACCAGGACCATTTTCAAAAACATCTGACACTCCAATTGGCATAAAAACATAATACACGAATAGCTGTATAATTCTTGTTCCTGCATAATACATAACAAAAGCTCTTGTCCCAAGACTTACCAGCATTAATAGCAATGCTGTTAATGTGTATCCAAAAATTGCCCATATGCTAAAATGTTCAGCTACACATCTTCCTAAAAGTAGCTGCACAGTATCATTTTCCAACACTGCTGATACAGTTAATATTCCAGAATCTGAAGCTGTTATTGCACCATTTAAATCTTCAACCATTGTCATCATAAAAATAAAAATCTGTTTTGTATGAAACAGTATAAAAGTCCCTAAAATTAACAAACAAAACGATTTTCCCATTTGTAACAAGGACAATTGCTTCATTGCTGCCTTTTCTGTTAAATCTCCAAAAAAATGGAATAACATAAGCACAATGCCAATTGTCAGAATCATATTTGAAAATGTAGTAAAATTTGCGCTATTTATCATTTGCTTTAAATATGTATTAAACTGTGATAGCACATCCGTATATGTTGTATCTATTCCATAAATATGAGTATAGATATCCGTATACCATTCAACCAAATGAGGAGACATTGCTGTATTTATGACATAAGTTGCAGCATTCATTTTAAACACCTCCTGTTAGTAAAAAGGACATGCCAAAGCATGTCCTTTCGCACTTAATAATTACTGTCGTACTGAACTTCCTCATCGGCTTTAGCCTTCTCATTGGCTTTAACCCTTTCATCGGCTTTAGTTGTCATTGCTTTGTACAGTTTAGTGTCTCTTGGAAACTCATCAACAAAAGGAATGATATCCTTACCATTATATATCAGCCCGTGTCCAGAGCCAGAACTTGTAATATACTCCATTTCTGTGTCCGTAAGATTATACATTTGTTGCATCTGTGCACGTCCATATGCATTCATTGACAGCATCATTACAAACTCTGAGTTACCAATAATTGCACGCCCATCCTCTGTCTTCATCATATCCTCTACCTGCTGAGTAATACCAGTCGGAATACCATTCCACTTACGTGCACGTCTCCAGATTTGCTGTGTATATCTTGCAGAAATCTCCGTCTGCGTTAAAAGATGAAACTCGTCACAGTAAAGCCACGTTCTTTTGCCCTTCTTATAATTTTCAATCATCTTATTCCAGATATTATCTAGGCAAACCTGAAGTCCAATCGCTTTCATTCCTGTTCCAATATCTTTAATATTATAAATTGTAAACCTGTTATTCGTATTAACATTTGTTCTGAATGCAAAAGAGTTTTGAGTACCTTCAACAAATTTTTCAAGTGCAAGAGCTAGATTATGTGCTTCTGGCTCTGGCTGAAGCCGTACTTCTTCATAGAAATCTTGTAATGTTGGTACGGTCTCTTTATCCTCTGTCTTTCCGCTTTCTTTTAGTGCCCTAATATAATCACGGTATACATTTTTAACACATCTATCAATTACAGATTTTTGAATTGGTGTCAGAGGATATCTTGAGCCTGTTGCAGCTTCGCAAATCGAAGCAATAAAATCTGCCTTCATAGTGATTGGGTCTTCTCCTTCTGCTGAATAATCAAGTCCCATATCCATTGGATTAATATGTACATTAGAGCCTGGCGCAATTCTTATTGAACTTCCATGAAATAATTTCGCCAATGGTTCATACTCATTCTCCGGGTCAATAACAAACACTTCATCATCTGTATGAAGAAGAACATTCACAATCTCTCTCTTTGCAGAGAACGATTTTCCAGAACCAGGTACACCAAAAATACATCCATTTCCGTTAATTGCGCTGCTTCTGTTATATAAAATCATTTGCTTAGATATACCGTTAATGCCATAATACATTCCATTGTCCTGCCACAATTCCGTAACTGCAAATGGTAAAAAGATTGCCGCTGCTTTTGAATTCAAAAGTCTTTCAACCTTTAATTTGTTACTGCCAAGAGGAAGGCACGTATTAAGTCCAGCTTCCTGCTGAGTTGCAAGTGTCATTGCTTGACATACAAATCTTTCAGCTGTTGCTTGAAATAGTTTTGTGTTTTCATCAAGCTCTTCTTTTGTTTTTGCAAAAACTACTGCTGAAATTGTTGTATAGAACAACTTCTGGTTATCTTGTGTCAGGTCGCCCATCAAACTTTCTACTTCTTGTGAAGCCTGCTTGATTTCTGGAGAAATGACATCAACTGAATACCCGTTTCTTGATGCTTTTTTCTGAAGTGTCACAACATTCGCATTTACATCTACCAGTTTATTTTTTAGAAGAGAAATAGCTTTTGACTGCGGAAGTGCGCGATAATGCACACTTGTGAGCATATTAAATGGCAGATTTGATAATTCTGTTAAGATATCCCCTCTCAGATATGTCGGTAAATTTGTAACCATTACAGCTCTTGCATATGTAGTACCAATAATCATATAATCTCGTTCAAATGTAAATGCACATGGTCCGACTACATCCTTTGATGTCAGTCCCATTTTTTGGATATGCCTCATATTAAAAGATTCCATTACATTGTCTTTTTTTATTCTGATTCTTTTATAAAAAGGCACCATTGAATCTATATTATAGATATCATACATTAATGACAATCTTTCGATTAATGTAAGCGGTCTCGTTGTAGACTTTGTGACACGTTCAATGCCGCTTATAACCTCCTTATCAAGCCTTTCAAATGATGCTTTTGCTGCTACAATATCTTCAGCTTGTATTGACAAAATAAAATACTTTTCATGAATGATATTGTTTTTTGTTTTTGAAAGCTTATCAATAAGCATATCATTCATTTCTTCTCTATATTCGTTTAATTTATCGTTCTGTGTTTTCATTAAAACCTTGTCTTCTAATTCTGCAGGTTTGATTGTTTTGTTGAAAATCACCTGTTGAATATGTACATCTGGCCCAAATGACCCAATAAATTCTGCAAATCCATCAAATATTTCACGCTGCTTATCATTATCTTCTGTCAGAAAATTGATATCTGGAATTTTATATATTTTAGAAAATGTTTCGGCATCATTTTGGAAAATTCCATTTTCGTATACTCCAAGATACGGGATACTGTCCTGTACAGTTTTTGGCACATCAAATGGAGTTGTTTTTTTGCTTTTTTTATTTTGCATTGATGATTTTGTATTTATTTTTGTACCATTTTTTCCGTTTTTATTTGAACTAAAAAGTCCCATTCTTAACATTCCTCCTTATGCATACATAATATCCTGTTTGCTTCTTGCTCTTTTTGTTTTTTTCTTTTTTACATTTTGTGTATTTTTAGGTTTAATTCCATTTTTCAATTGTTCTTCTTCATATTTTTTAAGTAATTCATCATACATTACATCATATATAATGGTTGTTTCGTACACCCTGTTTTTAGGTGCTACCATTGAAGGCAGCAGATAATTATAAATGTACGTCTCAGCTCTCATTCCGTATGGTTTTCCTACAGCCATATAAAGGATAGGCGCTGCCAAAACCATACCAATGCATATTAAAGTATTTGTATCAAGATTTAAGCCAATTGTATTTACGATTGTATAGTAGATATATTCAACAGCAGCAGCTGCTGCTACACAAATTGCCTGTCTTGATGTTAATGGCCCAATAAGTGGTGCCTCATAAACGGAAACATCTTTTGGTACCTGAGTTTCTATCATTATTTTATTCCTCCTGTATTATTTTGCTCCTGTAATTTCCTCACATAATGGTAAAGAATTCCATATTAAACCAAGTCTCGCAAGCATAATGCCAAGCACTTTCAGCCTGTCTCCATGTCCAAATAAAGTATCAAGAAAAATCTTCAAGCTGTCTTTTGTGAACACAAGTGAGCCATTCGCTAATGCATCTGCTTCTGTTCCAGAGTATTCGGCCGTAACAAGCACATTCGTCAATGCCTGACCGGCTCCACTACCCATAATTTCAGATATTATAGCTTGTGTTGCCACATTAATGATAATAATAACTGCAACCTGCATTCCTAAAGCAAGCATTTTCTTCATGTATTGGACACCTGTGCTAGACGTTCCCTCACGATAGACGTCTGAAATAGCAATTGGTGCAAAGACAGTCATAACCCCAATTTCAAGTATCCTGCTTATTAATACTATCTGCAGAATGATTTCCCCAATCATTGATATCAGCCACGGAATTAAAGCAAGAACGATGTATGACAGTTTATCTTTCATTCCAAATTTTTCAATACCATTAATCAGCATTGTCTTTCTCTCTGGATGGTCAGTTGAGAAAAAATTATAACCGACATCCGTGTTCGTAATACCTTCTGATAACGCAGTTCCAGCATCCATCAGATATCCGACTATTGTATCTGAATTCATAATAAACATATAAGCCGTAACACATCTTAATGTTGCTTTAAAAAATTGTTCTATACTGAAATTTTTTTCTGTTACTTTTCCAAACAAATCAATAAAATATAGAATTAGCGTAATTCCAACAGCCAATGATTTTATTGTTAAAACAAGATTTGAAAATGCACCAATACTCATTGCAGTTTTTGAAATTTCATTATATCTGTTAATTAAAATAGTAACAGAAGTGGCACCGTATGTTTGGTTATATATGGTCATTGCCATTAATCCAACCAAATAGCTAATCATTAACCATTAAATCCTCCCTTCCCGGCTGGCAAATCAGACCAGCTACCATATTCAATTCTTTTATTTTTCTGCACTTTTTGGCTGATAAAATCAGCCAAATCCATGCTTATACTTAATATGACAAATCCACAAAATTTTTTAACACTTTTGTGCACATTTTTAATTTTTCTTTCAGCCTTGTTCACCAATCTTTTTAAGGTAATAATCAACAGCCATTTTTGAAGTTTTTTCATCGTTAATATAAGCATCCGTTGTCTTGACAAAGGCTTTATATATGTTTTCCGGTGTTGGCGGGAAGATTTTTAAAAGTTTCAGTTCGTCTGCCGCCATCAGGACAGCGGCAATATCTCCGTCATCAATGTCCGGATTGTCATTTCCTTTTAACTCCTGCACCGCTTCCATTATTTTTGATGTCTTTTTTTTAACTGTTTTTACGCCTTCTGTGACGGCAGCAGGAAATGAGACGCCCTCTTCCTTCATTACTTCATCTTCATTTTTGAATTTTGTGATAATCTGCCACTGTAGCTTTCTGTCTGCGATTGTCTTTTTGATTCCATTGCAGAACATATCATCACCAATGACGTAACACCTGAATGGTCCTGAAACACCTTCAGTTACCTCTTTTATTTTTTCACATTCTATGCGCCGTTCCAGGATGTACATTTTTATGCCTGCACCCTGCATTTTTTCGTGCGCATATTTGTTCTTTCCTTTTTGAATCACAATGATTCGTTTTTTATTCTTTTTTGCCATATGCAGTTACCAGTCAATCATCTTCGTAGTCGTCATATCCGTCATAACCATCATAACCATCATTCAGGTCACTCATATACTCATCAGAGTCAGTATCATCTCCCGGTGGCACTGTCTGGAACCCGTTCGCCACATTAACATGGCCGCGAATCTGGTCATCTGCCAGCGTAATTCTGTTTGAAGCACTTCCATATATGTAATTTTTATAATCTGTTGTTTTGCCGTCATCCTTAACGGCAAAACTCATAAAAGAAACAATACCGAGTGATTTGCAAAGGTCGTTTAATTCGTCTGCCTTTTTCTGGATATGTTTTTTAAATACTTCCTGTTTATCGTACATCTTTTACTCTCCTTTTCTTCGGCCTTCTACCGAAATCAAAATTGTTCTGTTGTTCCACCAAGGAAATCGTCAAAATCGTCATCAAAATCATCATCCATATTATCTTCGTTCTGAGAGACCGGAGCTGTATTTGTATCCGGTTCTTCTATATTCAGCATTTTTTCAGGCTCTTCTCTTTTCAGCACATTTTTTTCTGCTGCTTTTACAGCCTCTTTTACCTCTTCTTGAACTACAACAGGTTTCTGCTCTGTTTTCTCAATTATCTTTTCTTTTAATTTTTGATTTTTATTTTGAACCTCGTTATTCTCGATAAACTTTGGCTTTACTCTTTTTCCGACTGCCTGTTTTTGCTTTTTTCTTTTCTTTTTTCTTTCTAATTTAATATCCCGTTCTTCACGGTCTCCCTGGAATCTTCGTGACATCTCGTCAAAGAATTTTGAGTCACCGTTAATGCTGTAATCTGAGATAAAAACTCCGCATAAATACTGTCTTAAAATGGCTTTGATAAAATTATTTCTATAACCAGGTGTAATACGTTTCAGAAGCCCTACTGCATCCGCGTCATCTTTTTCATCTAAAACTACATGGTAATGATAATATTTTCTATAGCTATCACTTGGATATCTGGTTAAACGTTTCTCATCCACCTCAAGGAGCCTCACCTTATAGGCCTCCTTATTTGCGTATGAATTCAGAATCTGACGGGTGGTCTCTGGAAAAGAGACCCTTCCCGTTTTGTATAAGCTGACCAAATCCATATCGTGATATGAATACAGTTTTACTTCAATTTTCATTTTTAATTACCTGCTTTTCTTAGTCTTCTGTATGCAGACATATAGTATCCGCGTGCATTCGCATAATATATTGGAAGCTCATTTCCATCATTACCAGGAATGATTTCCAGGTCTTCCATTCCAGCAAGTGCTTCCTTGAAATAGTCAAACCACGCTGCACCGGTTCCACCTGTCACAACCAGGATATCGTAATCCTGAAAATATCCTGCCATTTCATACAGCTTTGTTGCAGCCTGTGTTGCGACCTCTTTACAAGCCCGCTCAATATAACTGTCAAGCGGGATTTTTTTACTTGTCATCTGCTGGATATCAACAATCTTGAAATACCCGTCTTTCATACATTTTCTCATCTGTGGAATTTTGATATCCATATTAAATTCCTTATAAATGTACTCTGACGCAACTTCCAGGACTCTCTTCATTCCAAGATTGTTAATAGATTCCTCAAGTACCTTCTCCCTGTTTACGACACCATATGGGTCAAAAGTTCCGAAACCAATATCAGCAATGATGATATTCTTTTCCATAATCTGGCGTGCCTGTTTCCTCGGCTCTCCGTTGTCATCAAAAAGGATTGAATTTAGTGTTCCTGCCGGCTGTGAAGTAACATTGATGTCACTGCTTTTTAATGTGTTCTCAAACTGCAGCCATTTGCCACTTCCAATCTTGATTTCATATGTACCAGGCTGGCTGAATGCCGCCTTGATTTTTGGGGCATCTGCTTTCAGATAAGCTGCCGGAAGTCCTGTCTGCACAAATGGGCGAAGCTGGCCCTGATTTCCCCTCTCTTCATTATTCATAAGGCCAATTGCTACTGCTGTCCTTGCAAGGATGACAAATTCTTTTGTAAAATATCTGTTCCTGTCAAATGAGGAATCAGTATCATTAGTATCATCTGCCCTTACCAGGTCCTGAGCCTTTGTTCCAATCAGGTATGTACCGTCCTTATCACGGTAGTAAATATCTTCCTCATCAATTGACATTAAGCTGCTGTTCATCTTTTTAACATAAGACGGGAAGCAGAATCTTTTGTTTGGAGCAAGTCCCTTAACACTTGAAAATCCAATATCAACAGCAATAATCCAAAAGTTTTTTACCGGGTATTTCCCTTCAATAATTTCCTGTGGCGTATTAAATGCTTTTAAATCCATAATATCCTCCTGTTTTTATATATTTGTTTAAAATACACAACATATGCTGTGCATACTTTGCTCTTTTTTAATATGCTGAAAAAATAAAAAAAGAAACAAAAAAAATAATAAAAAAAATGAGGCCGAAAAATTTCGGCCTCAAATCTTTTAGAATTGTCGTCTGTAAATAGAATATGCAATTGTTGCAATAATTGTAAAGAACAAAATAATAACGACCCATCCAATTGTATTTCTTGTTTTGTTTTCTTCCGGTTTTTGCTCTTCCTGCTCCTGCTGCTCGTCTGGAACCTTTGTAATTGCATTTTCTTCTATTGGCTCTTCTGATATTTCCGCCTCAGGTGTTGCTGAGGTTTCTGTTTCAATCAAACTTCCTTCTTCTGAACCTTCGCCAGTGCTTTGCTGTTGAGATTCCTGTTCCTGTTTCTTTATTAATTCCTGTTTTTGGTCATATGTGAGATATGGGCTATCTATGGCTTCCATCTCTCCGCTATCAATCCGTTCTTGCACAATTTGTTTTGCGTTTTCATCAAGCTTTTGCATATTTGACGCATTCATATTATTAATTACATTTGTTGCTGCTGGAGTCCAGTTGTAATCCTTATCCATATATCCATAATTATACATTCTTTCACAATATTTTTCATAGTCATAACTAGACATGAAAGATGACTTTGGGATATAAAAACTCTGCGTCAGCTCTTCATATTGTGTATAATCATAATTTCCATTTGTTGCGCTATCATCAATTTGCATAGATTCTTCCTCATCATCAGTTTCGGCGTAAACATAAACTGCTTTAAATGCTAACATGGAATATAAAAATGTGATAAATAAAATAAAAGTTATTTTATATGCTATTTTTTCTTTCATACAATCCTCCTCCTTTATAAGCCAGGATATCTTCCATAATGTAGAAATCCACCATAATTATTAATCTTTACCCCTTTGCCAGGAGCATGATATACGCCATCCGTTGTTCCACCAGTACAATGAAGCCAATATCTTGTTCCATTTACTGTTCCAATATATATACCGACGTGGTCTGCTCCATACGCCTGCCCAGGCCAACATTTCTGTCCAATATCACCTGGAATTAATTGTGATTCAGAAATTTCAGTAAACACACCTGATATTGTTGGAGTTGACCAATATGCCGCGTCAGAGCCTTGCGTTGCAACTCCAGACCTCCAATAGCATTGGCCAACAAAAGATGAACAGTCAAGATATTTTGGATTTTTTATATCAGTACGGGCATAATCCATACTATATGTAACCCCATATAATAAAATTCCATTTTGTATAATTGCTCTTCTCTCTTTTGTTACACGACTGTCCCAAGTTTGCATACACTGGCGTAAGATTTCCTTCATATCATCTGGAAGATTTCCATAATCTATACTTCCACCACCAGAACATCTATAATTTTCAAAGACCTTGGAGTAAAACTTCTGGTCGGAATATTTATATTTTCCATATGTACCATAATCATTATCATCTTCATCAAGCGGATTTTTATATCTTGTTTTATTATCTGCAATTACTTTTGCATACCTTTCTATAATTTTATCATAATCTGTTTCTTCAGATGTCTCCGATTCTGATTTATTTCCAGATAATGATTTTTTATCACAATATTCTGCAAATGCAATAAAACCGTTGATACCATCAAGTTTAACTGAAGAACTGTTATATTGATTCTTTATTGCGTTAGAACTGCCTCCAAATTCAAACCCCTGCACAACACTTATTAAATCATTAGTATCATATGGTGATGGATAAACTGCGTTTTGTAAAATACTTGCAAAGGCCTCAGCCGCAAGATTAATAGACTCCTGAACTGTATAATTTTCTTTATCGTAGTTTTTTTCATCTGGAGACTTATCATCTGTTGCCGGCATCGGAGTTGGGCTTGAGATTAAAATTTCACTCGGCGCTTTTGATGGGTCTGGCGATGGCGTTACTGTTACAGAAGGCATTGGAGTTGGTGTTGCAGCCTTAGCTTTGCCAACAGGGGTATCACCTCCATCAATCCATGAGCCATCAATATGGAATAAGTCAAATTTATCTGTGCCTTTTCCTTTTATTTTTCCTTTTGCTTTTTTTCTTTCATACTCTTTTTTATTTTCATTAAATCTTGCCTGGGCAATTGCTTTAAAAATTTCCTTATATATTTTAAATCCATTTTCTTCGGCGGCAGCATCTAATAATTTCTCGTACTGCTGAACTTCTTCAGACAGAATTGCTTCACAAGAATTGCTAATCTGTACAGTTTCTTGCATACCTTCAAATTTCGTCCAATCTGTTGTTGAATAAAAATTTTTCATTTCATTTGTGATTTCCTCATCATTCCATAAAACAGTTTTCTTATGATTTTTACTGTTTCTCATAGTATATAAGCTTTCAGCAATTGAGAATGCAAGGCCTCCAACTGTTAATGACTCTGGCCATTCATATCCCTCAAATTTAAATTTTGATAATCCAGGCATGATTGATTCCAAAGCTGCCTTTTCCTGTTTTGATAATTTAGGTGTTGGAGTTGGAGTAATGCTTGCAGAGGGCTCTTTCGAGCCCCCCTTAGCATATGCCTGTTGTATTGAATCAGTTGAGGCAAGTGTCACAAAAGACAATACAAATGCCATTACCAATGCCGTTATTTTAGTTAATTGTTTTTTCATGATTTTTTTGCCTCCTTAATTCAAGTATCCTTTTACCATAGCAATATCGCTATCCATCGAACTTACCCTATTTGCAATATCAGAATCACCAGGTCTTTCAAAATATCGCAGGAAATATTCACCAGCTTCAGCAGCTGTAGTACACTTTTTAAATCCGTCTACACCTGCGTTCGTCCAGCATCCCGTATACACGGTAAATTCGGCTTGCAGATATGATAACTGACCATCAAGAGTGTTGTATTTCAAATTATGGGAATTACACCATTCTTGAAGTTGAACTCTTCTCTCTCCAAGCCACTGACAAATTCCATATGCTCCAATGCTATTTAATGCAGTATAATCAAAACTGCTTTCTCTATAAATATTCACCAATACTCCAATAGATTGCTCTTGAGTCAATCCGATTGTATCGATAAGATATGTATTAATTTTTTTCGCTACCTCAGCTTGGCTTTCAGTCATTGTTCCAGGTGATAAGCTTGACGTTGATGATGACGAGCTTGATGTCCCCTGTTCACAAGTTCCACTTATTCCTTTATAAAAATCTGGTTTCTTTATATACTGAAAACTTCGCTTTAATACATTTGATTTTGCTTTATAATTTGCATCTTTTGAATTTTTACTCTCATAATTTGGGTTCTCTTTATCGAAATTGTCTACGTCATATATATTCTTCTTCCACCAGTTCTTAATATTGAGCAAACTGTTAAAATGCAATGTAATGACTGCTGCGCTATACTTTGTATGTCCAGGACATGCAGTATATAAAGTCCTAAAGCAGAGCTCACCATTTATGCGTTTTTGCCTTGTATGAGTCTCATGACCAACAACAACGCCGGCAGTATTGCATATATCAACAGTATAAGTTTCCATGACAGGAACCTGATACGACATTCCATCAGTATTTGTTTCATCTATAGGTTTTCCAAGATTATCATACGTAGGCAATCCATCTGCTCCTTGATGATATTGGATTACTTTTGTTCCAGTTACAATATGTGATGCATTAAATAATCCAACAAGTGTGGAATATTTCAGGTCATCATATCCTCCAATCGTATAATTTGTTAAATCAAGACCATTTTCATCAAAATATGTAATCAATTTCCATGTGTCCGCATTTATTTTATTTGACAATCCATCCTGAAATGCCTGTTTGACACTTTCGTCATCAACTCCTGACGTATCTTTTGTTGTTATAACTGTCTGTTTCACGGACGTGTTTGAGTTGATATCAAAATCAAACATTGCTAAAACCATGGAAATCAGCTCCTGATTATTATTATAGAAACCATATACTTCACCTTTTGCAGTAGATTCATCATATCCAATTGGCGTCGGTGTTGGAGTAATGCCGTCTGGCATCTCCTGGTCTTGTGGAAATGTATAATAAATGTTTTTATCTCTATTTAGAATATTTCTATAAACATCCTGGTCTATTTCCTGCCTATATATAATATCAGCATTTACACTTGCTGAAGCAGACATTCCAGTTGCCCCAATCGTAGACATGTCGCAAGTTCCATCGAGGATACTTCCCATATTTGTTACTGTCATTGGAAGGGTATTGCTAGTTCCTGGTTTTGAAGGTTGTGCTCCATAACCAATAAACTCGGCAAAATCTCTGTGGCCGCCTAGCCTATGGCCATACAAACCTTCTTTTTGCTCTGGGTATCCAGTATCTTTCCACGCTTTTTCATCTGCAATAATAATATAAAGAGTGTTTGTTGCTGGCTGGTCTCCAATTGTAAGGTCTTCGTTAAACTCAACTTTTAATACATCTCCAACCTTTCCCCAATAAGAGCCAAATGCTGCCATATACATTTTATTGTTTACAAATGCGTAATTTCCATTTCCTTTAATTGTAAGCTTTCCAGAATCAAACATTTCATCAAGTGCCTTTTGATTTGTGCCTGCAGCCCATCTTCCATGTATATATTGATATGTAAACTCATAGTTCCACCATGAACTTGACTGGACATCATATAGCCCAGAAACATTTGATTTATCACCTTTTTGTAATTGTGGAGCATTCATTTCATCGGTTCCTGATGCACTTCCACCGCCGGAACCACCACCGAACTGATTGGAAAGAGCACTCCTAAATGTTGCATGACATAATGTAAGGACATCAACCATTTCTTGCACTACTTCTGTCGTATCTTCATCCCCTGCATCATAATACACTTCATCACCACTGTTTTTAATAAACGCTAGGAATGAGAATATCATTACAAGAATAAGAATAACTGCCACGACAATTGGTAGTAAAATCGATAACAATGAAGTTACAAGTACTTGTAAAACTCTTGCGATTGTCTTTAAAAATGACATTCCTTTATTTTTTACAAAACCTTTATAACTAAAAGTCTTCAACATTTTAAATGTTTTTTTAACTTTATTTCTTACGCCATATTTTGCATTTTTTACGCCAATTTTTGCCGTTCCTTTTACTCCATGTGTTTTTACAAATTTCGCACTTTTAATCGCATTCTTTCCTGCAAGCTTGCCAATACGATATCCAGTTTTTGTGACTGCAGCTCCTGTCTTTACTGTATTTTTTGCAAATAAAACAGTATTTTTACCAAACCAAAATGATTTTTTGGCAGCACGTACTGCTTTAGCAGGGCTTGTTAAAACAGCTCCAAGCATCATCAAACCACGCATAGTATAGTCTCCACCCATATACTTATTTGCTGCTGACTTTATTTTCTTAACTCCGCTGATACTTGTCTTTGCTATTTTTTGTGCATGATTCCACATTCTTGCAGCTGAGCGTACCAGTATATAACTTCTAATAAGCTTCAGCTGGTCAGTATTAAATTGTCCTCGTTTTAAAAATTTTGCAAGTGCAATTTTGCCTGTTGGAATTCCATGTTCCTGCATGAGAATTGGAATAGATGCCGAAAGAAATGCATCTTCTACTCTCGACATTTTTCCGTTGAATTCTCCATTAAGAATTCCTTTTTTAATAATATCTTCTCTGGTCTGCAGGTTTAACTTCACATATATTTGTGCAAGCCTTAAATCTTCACCAGATAATTTGCCATTTTTTATAAGCTCTTCAAGTTTTGCCCGGTTTGTTACTATTCCTTTTTTTTGTAATCTTTCTCGAACATCGATATATGTTGCAACATCTTTATGTTCAGTACAGATTGCATAATAAAATTTTATTGCGTGCTTTAACTCTTCTGGCATATTATCTTCTATTACTAATTTATTTAATTTTTCTATATCTGTACAAATTCCGTATTGTTTCAATATGTTTCTGTACTCATAAATTCTTCCAGTTCCAAGATATTTAAATTCTAGCTCTTTATTCATTTTTGCCAGTAATGCTGCATCCCTACAATTCATTGATAAAATACGGTCGTAGTTTGCTGCTAAAATTTTTATATCATCATCTGTAAATCTTACACTACGCATAAAATTAAACGCTCTTTTTCTAAGAACGACATGAAGCATTTTACCCTGTTTATTGAGAGCTTCATTTAGCTCTGTTTTTCTCAATAAGTCATTGATGCTCTTACCGCGTTTTTTTTCAACAAAATTTTCTACCACATACGTGTTTCCAATTAGTTTTAAATCTGATTCTTCTATCCCAGTCGTTAGAACGCATGGTGCAAAAGATATTGGCATCAAGTCATATTTATCAATAACCATCAGCTCATTTTTTCCAGGAGGTCCAGGGTGAAAGGATTTTTTATTTAGTGCTGATTTTACATTTGAAAACATATCTCTTGTTGCTGCTTTGGAACTTACAATATCTCGTCTTACGCCATGCACTATTGTATTCGCAGTGTTTTTTATTTCATTTATTGTGTCTTTTGTTTCATGTATAGCATCCTTTATGTCACCACGAATTGACCTTGATTTCAAAAACGCAATCTTTTCTGAAAACTCTCTTACTTCACCTTTTATTTCAAGTGCAAGCCCATATGCATTTTTTATTTGTTTTGTACCATTTACTATTTCAAATACAGCTTTTGATGGTGTTACAATAATCCCATCCCAAGCAGCAGCATTCTTCCAGCCAACAAACACCTTGCTATCATCTATTTTATAGACGTTCATCAATAATCCATTAACACTTATTGTTCCACCTGAACGAATTGTAAACTGTTTTGGCCTGTTGTTTATAAACAAGGTCACTTGATTTCCTTGTCTGCTTGCTATCGTCCCGACATCTGCAATTTTGGGAGGATTAGAATTAATATTTTTTAATATACCTGCATTAGGTACAGATGTTGTATCAAAGCCGAAGCTTGGTGAAGCCAGAATGTAATTTTGTACAGCAGTGCTCCCCCCCATTGCAATTGAATTGTTTATTTTTGCAGTCTCAGAATCAATCTGGTTCGCAATAAAATAAGAATCTGCAATATCTTTATTTGATAAAGATAAATCACCGCTTCCTCTATTAATAGCATTCGCCATGGCCGATGCTTCATGAGACGATATTGAATCAAACTCTTTTTGCAAATCATTAGCTGTAATCATTTCAATTTGAGCTGATTCGTTTTTCTGTATATTTTGGGGTTCAGCTTTTATACTGGAAACATTTTTTGCAGACACAGCAGCTGCCGCTGTCGCAGCTGCTCCTGCTGCGATATTTGCTATTGTTGATTTCCTTTCTGTGCTATTTTTTATTATTTCTTTTTGATGTCTAAAGTCATTCTCTTTTTCAATTACTTGATTATTATGAGAAGGATTACCATGTATTACGACATGCTCTTTATTTGCTGTATCTTTTAAATTATTGTTTTGATTTTCTTTCTGAGCGTGAAAGAAATCTGTATAGGTTTTATTTTGTCCAACGGTTTCATATGAATCTTGTTTATACCCAGTTTCTCTTTGTCTTATCTCAGGTATTATATGAACATTATTTACATCCTTTCTTATCATTTCTCTTTTTGCTGCTTCTGGCTGTGTCTGTTCATTTTCTGCTTTTTCATACCTGTTATTTGGTACACTCTGTGATTTATGGTAAGTGCCTCGTTCATACTCTGCTTTTACCTGGTCGGCATTCTTCTGGCCGGATTCCTCATAAGAATCTCTCTGATATCCTGCATCTTTTGGATATGTGTCACGGGTTTCAGATGATATATGTTCAGGTGCAGTATCTTCACGTCTTGTAGGCTCTGACGGTTTGTAATCGTCAACCTGGTTTCTGTTGGAATCACTTCGTGGAGCCTCAGTTTCCGGCTGTCTGCTTCCATCCTGTCCATAACTGTCACTTGGTCCTTCCTGAGGCTTCTGATAAGTATCTCGTTCATACTCTGCTTTTACCTGGTCAGCATTCTTCTGGCCGGATTCCTCATAGGAATCTCTCTGGTATCCTGCATTCTTTGGATATGTGTCACGGGTTTCAGCTGATGTATGTCCAGGTACAGCATCCTCATGTCTTACCTGTTCTGACTGTTTGTAATCGTCAGCCCGGTCTCTGTCGGAATCACTTCGTGGAGCTTCAGCTTCCGACTGTCTGTTTCCATCCTGTCCATAACTGTCGTTTGGCCTTTCCTGAGGTTTCTGGTAAGTGTCTCGTTCATACTCTGCTTTTACCTGGTCAGTATTCTTCTGGCCGGATTCCTCATAGGAATCTCTTGTAAACGCATTATTGTCAGAGTTTTGCATTTCACCTTGTTTAGTGTAGGTCGCATTTTGAACTTGATTTTCTGATTCAATTTGCTTATTTAACTCTGCCGTCCGGCGTTCAGCCTCAATTTTTTTACTTTGTGCAATTTCATCTGCTGCTTTATCTGCTGTAATAGACTCATCTATAGCACGTCGTCTCTCTTCGTCAAGTTTTTGTCTTAATTCATCAGCTTTTTGATTTTTTTCATTAAAACTTTCTTTTCCAGTATGATGTCCTTCCACAAGATTTTTAGTCACTGTGTCTTTTAAAGACACTGTCTCTTCAGACTCGATATCTGTTTCTTCAATTTCAGCACCTTCTTCATCTGCAGAATCTGCTGAAGGAATTCTTTCATCATGGTCGTCATGTTCAAGCTGAAGTTTCTTTAAATACTGAAAGAAATCAGGATATTTTTCATCAATACCAAGCGTTTCTGCATTTTCATACAGCTCGTCCAAATCAATGATATCAAGTGCTTTTTCTGCTGAATCATAAATGTATCTTTCCGCATCTGTAATATTTTGAGTATTACGTATTCCGTCAATATCAACCAAATCCAGTGCAGTCCCGTGTTTAAACAGCTCACTTAACAGTTTTATAAAGTTTTGTTCATCTAATATCTTCATTGCTTCTTTTATGACCACTCGTGTCACCTCCTTTTCTCATTTGTCACCGCCGCAGCAACTGCGATATCGCCAGGTCTTACGACATGGATTCTCTTGTAAGAAAAAATCTTAGCCTTTCTCGGGTCATCAATCAGCGCATCCATCCGTTTTGACATACAGCTTAAAAGGGCAAATGCCTCATCTTTTGTAAGGATTTTTTCTGAGTCCATCAGGCTGTTTACAGCAATATTGCTTGCTGTAAAATCAAGTTTTTCAAACGACTTCTTAAAGGCCTTGATTCCTTCCACATCAAGGCTTTTGACAATACTGTTATAGATTTCAGGCGTTACATACACTTTTTTATAAATATTTGTGATTAAGCGTTCATGGCCCAGATTAAAAATAACGCGCAGGCTTCTTTCATCTGCAATTAATAACGTATCGTTTTTTGCAAGTTCATAATAATTTTTTATTTCCATAAAATTTGAATGCGACACGCACCAGACTTTCTCCCGGTCTGATGGTATAAGTGGTTTTTGTACCTGTAATAGCATACTCAACTGTATCTGCCAAGGTTTCCCGTTTCACAACTGGAGTGATTGTTTTTTCTGGTGTCGGACTCATTGCTACAGATTCACGCACAGTGTCTTCCTTTGCATGTAGAATCTGTTGAGTTTGAATTACCGAATCCTTCTGGATTGGTTTACGAACAATAGTATCTTGTTTCAAGTCAGAGGCCTGCTTCTCCATAAGAATCCCAACTACAGATTCAGGAATATACCTTCTTCCTGAAAACATACTCCATACGACAATACCTCCTAAAATAACTCCAGCCAACAAAACTGTAGCCAACATGCACCATGGTAAACGAAATATATTCTTTCGAACAGGTTCCTCCTTAATCTCCGGAAGTTCATTTTGAGGCATTTGCATAACATTTTCCGAAACATCTTCCTGCTTATCAGATTTTTCTTCTACAGCAACAGCTTCCACTGCTACTTCGGGAGATGTTTGTGTGCTACCCTCTAAACAAGAATGAGATGCTTCTTCAGCTTCTACAAAAGCTGTTTCAACAGTTTCTTCCTCTTGCCCTTCAGTATCATCTTCCAACTCAGAAGTTTCCTCTAAATCATCAAAATGAGTATTTTCATTAAGCAAAACTGTTTCAAAATGACTAAAAGGCTTGTTTACGGTCTCCCTCATCGTTGAATCTGGAGTAAACGAAATACGTGAGTGTTCTCGTATTTCAATCCTCTCCCCCGTATTTATGTCGATACTTTCACGGGCATCAACCTCTATCAGCTTAAAAGTCCCCAGTCCCTTAATCTTTACATATTTATCAGATATTACAGATTCTTCGACAAGAGCAAAAAGAGTCCTTACAAATGCTTCTGCATCTGCCGGATTCATTTCATGGCGTTGCGCTAGCAAATCAGCCAAGTCCTGCTGTGTGAATTTATCACTCATTATCGAAGATTTTCTTTAATCGTTCTTTCCAGAGATTACTAGGTCTGAAATTCAAAATCAATTTAGGAGGAACAAGGAAGCGTTGTTTAGTAACAGGATTTACAGTAATTCGCTCCATTTTCTTCTTGACTTCAAATGTTCCAAAGTCCTGAATAGCGATTACTTTCCCTTCTTGTAACTCTTCACCCATTATTCCGGTAACTGATGTCAGCAACCGTGCCACATCCTTGTTGGTATATCCCAAGCGGCGTGACAATTCGCCTATCAACTCTTTATTGTTCATGTCTTCCGCTTAATTATTTAAAAACTATACTAACGTTGCATATAAATCAAAATCGTCTGCATCATAAACCTTCACCTGATGGAATGATCCTGTACGAAGCATTCTGCCTTCATCTTTGATCAAGACTTCCGGATCCACTTCAGGCGAATCAAACTCTGTACGGCCAATGTAATAATCCCCTTCCTTGCGATCAATGATTACTTTAAATTCCTTTCCAATTTTATTATGGCTCAATTCATTTGATATTTCCTGCTGTATTTCCATCAGTTCATCCAGACGCTTCTGTTTCACGTCTTGTGGAATATCATCTTTATAATGTTTTGCAGAGTAAGTTCCTTCTTCTTCCGAATAGGCAAATGCTCCCATACGATCAAAACGCGCTTTACGGACAAACTCTTTAAGCTCCTCAAAATCCTGATCTGTTTCTCCCGGATGGCCTACCATCAACGTTGTGCGCAGATGAATTCCCGGAACCTCTTTACGAAACTCCTCTATCAACTGATATGTTTCCTCTTTTGTTACGTGACGACGCATCTTCGACAGCATATTATCACTGATATGCTGTAAGGCAATATCCATGTATTTGCACACATTATCATGTTCACGCATCACACGGAACAGTTCTTTTGGGAAATGTGCAGGATAAGCATAATGCAAACGTATCCATTTCACACCTGGAATTTCAGCCATACGTTCTATGAGTTCCGGAAGCATTTGCTTTTTATACAGATCAACGCCATAGTAGGTTAATTCCTGAGCGATAACCTGAAACTCTTTTACGCCCTCTGAAACGAGCAAACGTACCTCGTCCAATATTTCCTCCATAGGACGGGATACATGCTTTCCTGTTATAATAGGAATCGCACAAT